>FWPU01002102.1_pt1 | contig 56776 bp, 45 predicted proteins | sample 2228361 | NCBI WGS metagenome assembly FWPU01 (sample SAMEA103939777, study PRJEB20133) | metagenome | reverse complement strand
AGATGGAGTAGGTGGCGCCCAGGTCTACGTAGATCCACTGGGGGTCGCTGAAGGCGCTGGACCAGCGGGTGCCGGTGTTGCCATCCACGGCCGCGCTAGCCGGGTAAGTGCTGCTCTCGGTGGAGGAGGCTGTAGCCGGGCGGTTGAGCGCCAGGTTGGCGGCGGCGGGAGTATTCGTGCGAGTGGGGGTGGCGGTCGCGCTGCCGTAGACTTCGAATTCCCACAGGGAGTATCCCCATTGGGTGGCGCGCTGTGTGCCGTACATGCGGACGTAGCGACCGCTGCCGGAGACGGTCAGGTCATCCACGCCGCCATCGCCGGTCGTTGTGCTGTAGATGGTTGTCCAGCTGGAGGCGTTGTTCGAGACCTGAATCTGGTAGGCGCGTCCGTAGGCAGTCTCCCAGCGCAGGACGATGCGGGAGATGGAGTAGGTAGCGCCGAGGTCTACGTAGATCCACTGGGGGTCGCTGAAGGCGCTGGACCAGCGGGTGCCGGTGTTGCCGTCCACGGCTGCGCTGCCGGGAAAGGCGCTACTCTCGGTGGAGGAGACGGTCACCGGGCGGTTGAGCGCCAGGTTGCTCGTCTGCGCGGGCACGTTCGATTGCGGCACCCCAATCGCCGCGCCTAGCAGTGCTAGGAAAACGCAGATCGTGACAATTTTTTGCCATTTCATAGTGGACTCTCCTTTCTGACAAATGTAGAATCAAGGTCTTGTGTAGTCAAGCGGTTCCAGTTTCACTCATCTGACGGGAACGTCCAACCTCCTTTCGGCTTAGGTAGTGGTCAAGTCGAAGTGAAAGAGGCAGGATATTAGGCGATTTTTCACTTGACTCTATACCACTACCTCGGCTTAGTTTATCTTGCTTATAAGAGGTACTCTATGTGGAGAGGTAATCACGGGTAATCTGTTACCTTGGGAGTGTTTCCAACGTTTGGCAAGGTGGCTTCTCCTACATCGTTGATGACATGGCTGATACCTCCATTGGCTGCCAGGTTGACGGTGACCATGTGGTGGAAGCGGACGTTTGTGTTGAATGGTGCCTCAATTGCACTGGTGAGCCAGATGTTGGGATTTGTGAAAACAGCGTAGACGCCCAATCCCCAGGCCTCATGGCTGGTAACGGTATTGGCCACTTTATACGAGGCCCAGCCATTGACGCCCGGCGCGGACCACGCGGCCTGACTCGGTGGATCGTAGGGTAGTTCGGATTGGTAGAAGTAGACCCGTCCGCCATTGCCATTCCACAGAACCTGATATTGCTGGTAGTGCTCGACGAACAACCCGTATATGGTAACGTTATTGCCGTTGACTACCAGCCCATTGGCGGCGGTGTTGACATCCCAGCCCACTCCGGAGCCATGGTCAGCACGCCAGATCCAGGTGTGGTCTACGATGGTGTTGTGGCTGTTGATCCGCAGACTTACTGTAGCCTTGCCGGGCCCCGCGCCGCCTACGCGGAAGAAGACATCATGTAGCACAATTGGATTGGCAGCGTGATTAGCGTTGCTTCCGCTCGGGCCGACCTCAAGCAAGACCGGCGAGTTGACTGGGCCGGCGTCGAACAGAATGCCCGCGATGGTGACGCCATCTACATCAGCAACTGTCATGGCCGGCAGGCCAGTCTCCGGGCGCAAGGTGGCAAAGCCCAGGCCCAGAACAACCGTGTTGGGGTTGGTCACCTGAATTGTGTCATGTAGCGCATAGATTCCTGGTGTCAGGATCAGGTGCTTGCCGGCCGCCAGTTGGGCATTGATCGTCGCGGCGGTGTCCACTCCCGGTTTGGCGATATAGAACTGGCTGATGGGGATGGTAGTGCCTGGGGTAGAACCACCGGCCCAGCTGATCCCGCTGCTGTTTGTGCGGAGCGAAGGGACGCGTACACTCCAGTTGCCGGCGCTATCTACTTGCAGGAACGGCTTTTCACGGATAATCGGGACCTGGGCGATGGTAGTCATAGGTGGGTTGGGCCAGCTATCTGCGGGGGCGTTAACGCAACCGACGAAGACCATGTTCCAGACCGCGCCGCCCCAACTGCCCCATTGACTGTTGCGGGAAATCCACTGTTGTTGGGAGCCGGCGTTCACATGACCGTCTACAAGTACATCGGCCATCCAGCCGCCACTCGCCCAACCATAGTTATCGTGCAGGGCAATTTCATAGCCTCGGATGTGCATACGGCGCAAGGGCGCGGCCTGAGAGACTCCCCAGCGCACGAAGCCGCCGGAAGAGGTGACCGAGAAGCCTTCCGCCCCACGCCAGAAATTCTGGGTGGAATTGAAGTTGGGCAGAACGGCATCCGAATGCATATACCCGGTGATGTAGACGTCGTCCGGCGATGCACCCAGTCCGAGGATTTGGGTGTAGAAACCAACCGGCAGATCCACCGTGTAGTTGCCCGGTTTGAACAACAAAGCAAACCGCTCGGAGCCAAACTGGTTGTACTGTTGGATGCTGTAAACGTTGTTGATCTGGGCTTGGATGGAGGACATGGACATTGAGGGGGCGAAGATCAACACATTAGGTCCAAAGTCCGGTGTGCCAGAAACAGGGGTGGAGGTGGGCAGAGCCGGGGTGTTCGTGCGGGTGGGTGTGGGCGTGGGGGTGGCGGTTGGGGCGGCGGGAGTATTCGTGCGAGTGGGGGTGGCAGTTGGGGCGCTACCGCCGTAGACTTCGAACTCCCACAGGGAGTAGCCATAGCCAGTGGCGCGCTGTGTGCCGTACATGCGGACGTAGCGACCGCTGCCGGAGACGGCCAGGTCATCCACGCCGCCGTCGCCGGTGGTTGTGCTGTAGATGGTTGTCCAGTTTGTGGCGTCGTTGGAGACCTGGATTTGGTAGGCGCGTCCGTAGGCGGTTTCCCAGCGCAGGACGATGCGGGAGATGGAGTAGGTGGCGCCCAGGTCTACGTAGATCCACTGGGGGTCGCTGAAGGCGCTGGACCAGCGGGTGCCGGTGTTGCCATCCACGGCTGCGCTGCCGGGGAAGGCGCCACTCTCGGTGGAGGAGGCTGTAGCCGGGCGGTTGAGCGCCAGGTTGCTCGCCTGCGCGGGCACGTTCGATTGCGGCACCCCAATCGCCGCGCCTAGTAGAAGAAAGAGTGTACAAATAGCCAAAACCTTATTGTGTTTCATTAAGAAATCTCCTTGCCTAAACTTGCTCTCACAACCCGTAAGGTGTCTTTGTCTTCCGACGGTATTGGAAATTTATTGTCCAGAGTGGCTCTTGTTAGCGTTGGTAGACCCGTACGTAATCCACGTAGACGCGCGCCGGGAACGGGGTGCTGCTGTTTGGCGAGCCCGGCCAGTTGCCGCCCACGGCCAGGTTCAGAATGATGAAGAATTCACGATGGAATTCATCGGTTCCATTGATGCTGTTGGCGATATTGGCCTCGTGGTACTTGACTCCATCCACGTACCAGCGGATGGCAGAGGCATCCCATTCAATCGAGTACACGTGGTAGGAGGTGAAGGTGGAAAGGCTGGTGTTACCGCCATAGGAGGCATAGCCGTTATAGTCCCAGTGGATGGTGCCGTAGATACGGGGCTCGGTGTTAATGTGTTCCATGATGTCAATTTCGCCGCATTTGGGCCAGCCGACAGTCGGGAAGTTGACACCGAGCATCCAGAAGGCCGGCCATAGTCCCTGTCCGCTGGGGAGGGCCATGCGCGCTTCGATCTTGCCATAGCGCCAGAAGCGTTTATTTTGGGTTGTCAGGCGACTTGAGGTGTACTGGCAGGGGCCGTACCAGCAGGTGTAGCCGCCACTCTCTTTACGCGCCTCGATGACCAGGGCACCGTTGCTGATGTAGGCGTTGTTGCCATTGGTGTAGTACTGCAATTCGTTATTGCCCCAACCATGGCCGCCGACCTCGAAATTCCAGTTGCTGGTGTTGATGCTGGAGCCGTTGAATTCATCGCTCCAAACCAGTCGCCAGGTGCCGCTGGAGGGCGTCGCGGTGGGCGGGGTGCTGCTCACCGCGCCCCAGGTAAACTTTTCCCATGTGTTGATAGCACTTCGGTCGGCGACAAGTGGTGTATCGGTCTTGTTCAAGTCGGCGCATACGTAGAGGTTGTTGGCTCTGGCGCGCAGGGAGATCGTGCCGTCACTGTTGTTGACCCAGGTGAATTGTTCCCAGGTCCCAATGGAGGTCCGATCTGCAACCAGCGCTGCGCCACGGTTCAGGTCAGCGCTAACGTACTTGCCGGTTGCATTCGAGCGCAGAGCGATATACCCGCCACCGGCATCCACGACCACGAATTGCTCCCAGGTGCTGGCGGAGGTCCGATTGGCGTATAGAGGCGCATACGAGGCTTTATTCAGATCAGCGCTCACATAACGCCCGTTCGAACTGGCTCGTAACCAGATCGTTGTGCCAATGGCTGGCGTGGCCGGCTTGGGCGCAGCTAACACCTCCGGCACAATTGGCCAGAGAACGGTGCTCAGAAGGAGCAGAACGATGACCGTTAACCACGATCTTCGAGCGCTCAGGAATAACTTTCTCATAGGTTGATCTCCTTTCTGGAACAAACGATCAGGAAAAGATGTACGAACTGCAGTTTAGAGACAAGAACTCTCTCCTAGGCGCCTATCGTGCCTATGCTCTACTATCACTATAGTTACGGTAGGAGGGGAAATCAAGTACAAAGTTGACCTCTTCTGGTGTTTTTTTGACCAATTGGGTTTCTTTTCTGTCATGCACAGAGCCTCCTTTCAGTGACAATCGTGGGGACACGAAGGGCAGACGCGTCCTGAGCTCAAGAGCAGGGCACCCGGCGACCACGGCGGTACTCGCGTGGCGAGAGGCCGGTCTCTCCACGGAACACCCGGCTGAAGTAGCTGCCGTCGGAGAAACCCACGGCGGAGGCGATGGCAGTGATCGTGTCTTCGGTCGTGCTCAACAATTCTTTAGCTCGGCTGACGCGGTAACGGTTGAGGTAACTCACAGGGGTAATACCCAATTCGCGTCGGAAACAGCGCGCCAAGTATTCTTCGCTGACTCCGATCCGGCGGCTGATTTCCTGCAGGGAGAGCGGCTCGGCGTAATGTTCGTGAATATAGGCCATAGCCTGGCGTACCAGGCGATGGGTTTCACTGCTCAGCCTTTTCCGCCGTTCTAACGCCTGTTCGATGTGCGCCAGGGTTTCCTTAACGCTGAACAGGCCCTTGCCCAAGACGGCGGTTACGCCGCGATTCAGACGTGCCAGCTCCCTTTCAGTCAGTTCCTGGCCAGTCAACACGATGACAGGAATATTCCATGTCGTTTCTCCACGTTGCATTTCCTCCAATACCCCAAAACCGTCCAGTTCCGGCATCATTAGGTCTAACAGTACCAGGTCTGGGTGCTCCTGCCGAATGATCTCCAGCGCCTCTCGGCCGTTATGTGCTTTGAGGACGCGGTAGGCAGGAAAATGGAAGTGAAGAATACGGGCATGCATTTCCAGCACTCCCGATTCGTCATCTACGACCAAGATGGTCTTCTTTTCCCCTTTGTGGTAACCTTGCCGCTCTAAGGCGTGCGCCAATTCCAGCGCGCCGATTGGCTTAGTCAGATAGTCGAGTTCCAACACACTTCCCCCTTGTTCCTCCAGGGCATAAACAAGCAGAGGTACGTCTCTCGTCAGAGGATTCCCCTTCAGCACTTTCAAGGTTTCCCACAGCTGGAGGGAACTCTGGCTAGCGTCTACGATTACCATTGCATAGTCGGACAAGCGAGACATCCAGCCGGCGCGCTTCTCGATCGCTGCCAATTCTACGGCGAAGCCACGCCGGGCCAGATGCTCCTGCAAAAGGATGTGCTCTTTCTCCTTGGCGGTCAAGAGTAATACTGTGTGTTCGGCGATGCGCTCGCTTTTTTGGCCGGCAGGCCTCTCGCCTTTTAGGATCGGTAGGGTGACCGAGAACGTCGATCCCTGGCCTTCCTGACCAGAGGAGGACACGGAAATGTGACCTCCATGCAGTTCGATTAATCGCTGGCAAATGGCCAGACCGAGCCCTAACCCTCCGTAGCCGCGAGCGGCAGTGCGCTCTGATTGCCGGAACTCGTCGAAAATAGCCTCCTGCTCTTCCGGTGGAATACCCAGGCCGGTATCGCTTACGGAGATGACAACGTTCTCTGGGCTGGCTGTTACGGCAAGCCCTACCTCGCCTTTTGTGGTGAACTTGATGGCGTTGCTGATCAAATTCAGGAGCACCTGACGCAAACGGGTGCGATCGCCCCAGACGGCGGGCAACCGCGGCGGAATGTCCACGCGCCATGTTAAGCCTTTATCGTGCGCCATCTGTTCCCCGACCAGGGCGATCGGCTGGATAACCTCACCCAGGTTGAGCGGTTCGCAAACCAGGTGCAGTTGCCCTATCTCGCTTCGTGCTAGATCTAAGACGTCGCGGATTAAGCCATCGAGTTGCTGTGCGCTGACGTAGATGCGTTCGAGATCCTGACGGTGATTTTCCGGCAGCACATCTTGCGTTTCCTGGTACAGCATCTGGCTTAGTCCCACGATCAGGCTGATTGGCGTCCGTAGTTCATGGCTGACTGTGGAAAGCAAGCGGGTTTTCAGGCGGTTTGCTTCCTCGGCCAGGCGCCGTCCTTCGGTGGCTTCGTGATAGAGACGGGCGCTGCGTAGCGCTTCGGTCAACTGCCAGACAATCGTGCCGCACAACTCCAGATTCCTCATGTCGAAAACCGCAAACCCATGCTCGCCGGATTCGACATTGAGCGGCAGGAGGATCAGATGAAAGGGAGGGGGATAAAGGCCAGGTGGTGGGAACGCGCGACTGGGGAATCGTTCGCTGCGCGCGGGGCCGGGTATGACGCGCAAATTGCTCCAGGCCACAGGATCATTCCCTTCGGCCTCGAAGAAGGCAATGCCAATGCGCGGAATGCCAAGATGTGGTAAATGTTCTCCTAAGACAGAAAAGATTTGCTCTCTGTCCAGCGCCCGGAGCAGGCGTGTCGTCAACAGGCCTACCTGATCGGTCTCCCGGCGATGTTCGGCGATCGTTCGCCGGTTTTGCTGCTGCACGGTCTCGCTAATGAGGATGCGAGCCTGCTGTAACATGGTGTCAATGGATTTAAAATTGGCCACTGGCCAGATCGCTTGTAGTCTTGGCAAGATGCCAGCCAGGACCGAAATGGCCGCCTGCCAGACATGTATTTCCTCCTCGCTCTTCTCTGTCTCTTGCAAGACTGTCTTGAGTGCCGTGGGGAAGGCCAAGGTGTTCCCGCTCCCCCAATCTTGCAGGAATGCCGCTGCCAGGCGATGACACGAGTCCTGAATGGTAACTGGACGTTGTTGGGATTCCGTATGCAGGGCCTCAGCCAGGGCTTTTCCAAGCCAGGAATGCCATTGCCGAAAATCGGCAGGTATGTTCTCTGACTCGGACGTGGCGAGAGAGGCAGGGATTGTACTGTGAGGCGGGCAACCACATGACTGCCGAACGATCAGGCGGGTAGGAGTCGGGATGATCGTCTGTTCGGCAGCCTGGCCTGCCATGTGTGCCAGTAGCAGCTCCAGGGCACGGTAGCCTCGCTCGAAGATCGAGCAGTGGACCGTCGTGAGCGGTGGGTCGTGGAATGCCGCCTCGTATTGGTTATCAAAACCGATCACGGCCACATCTTCTGGCACGCGCCGGCCAGCCTCGCGAAGTACTTGCATTGCGCCAAGCGCCGACTCGTCATTGCTCGCAAGTACCGCAGTGAATGCTACCCCCGAAGCGAGAATTTGTTGCATGGCTTGCTTGCCTCCCTCAAATAAATGCAAGCCATAGGCGATCAATTCGGGCTCGGCTATCAGGCCGTACTCCTGAAGAATGGTCTGGTAAGCGCGCAACCGCTCGCCGCTGTCTCCGGCCTCGTCTCTGGGCTGACCAGCGATAAAAGCAATGCGCCGGTGCCCATGAGCTATCAGATGCTCGATTGCTTGACGAATGCCCCCCTCGTTATCTATTCCTACCGCTGGTCCACCCTCGGCAGTGCCAACAAATACGATAGGATAGCCGCTCGCCTGCAAAGCGCGAATATCTTGAGAGCGTGCCTCGGAGAGCAGAGGCAAGATCACGATCAGGCCGTCCGTGTTCCAGGGGCCGACAGGCAGGAAATCCGCATCCGGTGCCAGGACTGGCCAGGCAGGCCGGGTGACTGTCGGACTGGTAGAGGCACCAATGCCGCAAGCGACGACCAAGTTGCAACCATGATCCTGCGCGGCCGCCTGGATGCCGCGCAGCAAGGAATCGGGGAAACTCCGGCGGGATACCCGCCCGTAGAGTTGACCTCGCAGTTGCCATCCTGCCAATACACCAATAGTGGGAGGCTTCCCCTGGCCGCTCTGCATTGTTTCTCCTTGGTAGGCGCGCCGGCACGGGCGGAAAGGCTCCATAGGCCGATTTGGTCTGGAACGCTTATTTGATCACGCAGGGCATTGGAAGACAAAATCAGGACAGAGAAAAGAGGAAATTCTCTGCCCCTTGTCTTTGAGGGATTTGCCGTGGCGGTCAGCTGGCTATCCGCTCATCTTCATTCTATGGAACTTTGTGATGCTAAAACATGGAGTTTTATGCCCAAAAACAGCACTTTTGTGATTCCCCCACGTTAGGATGATGACGGCTATTCTGTCTCTTTTTTGGCAACTACCTACCTGTGGCGCAAGTCTCGGACTTGCGAACATGGGCAAATCAGAGGTTTGCCCCACAATGTGCCAGACAAGTCTTTTGTCTGTCTTTGGACGACCAAAATCATACGCTGCCACTATTAAAATTGCCCAGAGTAGGCAGTTACCTTTTTTGGCTGAAACCATCAGGTCACTTGCTAGAGTGGGATTCGGGAATGTCTATCGACTCTTCGCGCAGGAGAGCTGTAGCCCAATCGTGTTCGCTGTTCGTGAGCAGATAGAGTCCTTCCCGTTTCAGGAATTCCACATTGCTGTAGCGAGCCTGGCGATAATCGCGCACCTTGCCACTGCGGAAAGCCTCGATAATTTCCGCCACACCCTGCTCCACTGTCCATGTCGGCCGGAATCCCAACATACGCTCAATCTTGTTGAAGTTCACCCAGTAGTTACGCGGGTCGGCCAGGTCGTCTTTTTGTATGATGGCGGCTGTCGGCACCTGTTGATGGATGATCTCCCCCACTTGTTGAATCTGGTAGTTTTGATCGTTGGCGCCGACGTTGAAAATCTGCCCGCGCACGAGCGGTAGCGGCGAACGCAGTGCCAGCAGGATGGCCTGGGCCGCGTCGGCAACGTGCAGGAACGGTCGCCATTGCTTACCGCCGAAGATGGTGATTTCCCGGTCGACAACGGCTTTGGCCGTCAACAGGTTGACGACCAGGTCAAAGCGTGGCCGACCAGACATGCCGTAGATTGTGCTGAAACGCAGGATGATCGGCGCAAAGCGCTCGTCGGCCATTTTGAGCAGAACCTTCTCGGAGGCAATCTTGCTCCGGGCGTAGAGGGACACAGGGTGGAGCTCGGAGCGTTCGTCTACCATTTGCTCACTGGCCCCGTAGACCGAGCAGGTGCTGGCAAAGATGAAATGACCGATCCCGCTACCCTTGGCCACTTCGGCGATCATGCGGGTTGCCATCAGATTGATGTCAAGCGTCAGTTCCTCGTTCAGCGCACAGGCTGAATCTCCCACCAGACCTCCCAGGTGAATCACGGCGTCCATTTCGTGCATGGCCTGGACGACTTTTTCGATCTGGCGGAAGTCAGCACGGATGATTTCCAGGTGCGGGTGGTTGATCCATTCCTGAATCGGTTCGGTGCCGTAGAGCAACAGGTCCAGCAGGCGGACGTGGTAGCCGGCCTCCAGGAGGCGTGGCAGCAGGACCGAGCCGATATACCCTGCCCCGCCGATGACCAACACGTTCTCGATTTTCTCCTCTTCCAAGCGACCGGGGCGTTTGCTTTCCGCCCGGATGACGTTTTTCCAGATCGAGGCCCAGAGCCGCGCCATGACCAACATGGCCGTGCTCAAAGCCCACGCTAATACCAATGCCCCGCGGGGGAAATTCAGAATGGAGCCAAGCGTTCCCAGGAAGATACTCTGAGCCAGATAGGTCAGCGCACCGAAGATCAGGTAGGCCAGGCTGACGGCCTGAATGACCACCAGGACCTTGTACCGGCCGCGGTAGAAGCGTCCATAGGTGTAAAAGCCATTAGCCGTAAACACAATCAGGCAGAGGAGCGTCAATACCCACGAGTTGTTCAGGAAGACGCGTTCGTAGTACCAGATTGTGTACTGATCCACGACTACGCTCGGGTCGCCGACTGCAACGATCCACAACAGGCGTGCAATCAGCGCGATCAGGAGCGCTACGTTGACCAGGATGGCATCGGCCAGCATGCGAACGATGCCCTGGACGGTAAAGGCCTTTTTCAGCCAACTTCCGTATTTGTTCATAGTTGCTTTTTCGTCTGTTGCAGTTGCTGGCGTACCTGGCGGGCATACTCGTAGATACGCCGGATGGCTTGGCAAATACCTGTGGCCACCTCCACACTCATATCGGACCAGATGGGCAGGCTGAGGGCATTTTCCGCCAGCCAATCGGTATGAGGCAGGGGCTGGCCATCGTAAAAGGAGAGGTAAGCCGTTTGCCGGTGGACGGGCGGCTGATAATACTTGCGGGTGTCAATGTTCTCTTTCGCCAGCGCCAGGGCCAGTTCATCGCGTGTCAGGCCAAAGGCCTCGGCCTCCACGGTAATCGTGATCTCGCGGTAGGAGTGGCGATCGCCGGGTCGGACTTGCTGAAAGCCGATGCCGGGGACGGTCTCCAGCATTTCTCGAAACAAAGCCACGATTTCGTTCCGGTGGCGCGCGGCCGCCTCCAGGCGTTTGAGGCTGTGCAGGCCAAGCAACGCGCTGAGTTCTGGCATACGGGCGTTCAGGCCAGCGAAGGCACTGTCGTAGTAACCGTCATTCCCGTACTCACGGCCCATGCGAATCTTCTCGGCCAGGGCATCATCATTGGTGGCGACAATGCCGCCCTCGCCAGTCGTGAGCAGTTTGGTCGGGCTGAGACTGAAAATTTGGGCATCGCCTTGCCTGCCGACCGGTTCACCCTGGTAACATGCCCCGAAGCCGTGAGCGGCATCAAAGATAAGTTTCAAGCCATGACGGCGAGCCACGTCTTGCAGCGCGGCGATGTCGGCCGGGTTGCCAAATTGATGCACGGCGACGATCGCGCTGGTGCGCGGCGTGATGGCCGCCTCTGCCGGCTGGGGAGCCAGGTTGTGCGTGGCACGATCCACATCCGCGAAGACCGGCCGCAGCCCAGCCCAGACCAGCGCGCTGACCGTTGCCATAAAGGTGAAACTGGGCACGACGACCTCCCCCCGCAACCCCAGTGCCTTGTGGACCAGCATCATGCCGGAAGTGCAACTGGACACCGCGATGGCATGTTTGACCCCCAAATGCTCGGCAATTTCTTGTTCGAACTGGCGGACGTAACGTCCCTTGGTCAACATTCCGGAACTCAAAATCGCCTCGATACCATCCGCCATTTCGGCCAGGGGTGGGACGACGGGCCGCACCATAGGCAGGAGTTCCTGGAACGCAGAAGTTCCCCCAAGGATCGCAGGCGGGTTCTTGGTCATAGGCTGTGGGATTATACCATTGCGCGGCAGGGAAGTCATCTTCGACCTCGCAGGAAAGCAAGGTAGATAATATAGAGGAGGGGACGATAAATTTTATCCTGGGCGGCCGCGGCCCGGCGCACTTCTCCACCGAAGCCGCGCTTAAAGCGATAGACGCCCCAGAGACCGTCGGAGCGTTTCTCAAAATTGGCCTCCAGCACCTCCGGCTCTTCGTCGGGCACGCCCCATAGATCGTAAAACTCTGCCTCGCGCTGACGAGCCCAACGGATGGCCTCCCACTGGAGAAGGTAGGCTGGCATTCGGTGACGTTCCTCGTCGGTGGAAGCGCCGTACAAATACCATGCTGACCGGCCGCGGGCACAAACCAACAAAGCCGCCAGTGGACGTCCCTCATATTCGGCGACGAGCAATTCGGCCAGACCGGCAGTGTGGAGTAGCTGATAGGCCCGGCGATAGTAATCCAGGCTGTGGATGCCGAACTCGTTGCGTGCTCCGGTCAGTCTCATCATGTGGTAGAAGGCCTCCAGGTCATCCCAGGGGCGCACGCGCACCCCTTTTTTCTCAGCCAGTCGGATGTTATACCGACATTTCTGCCTCATGCGCGCCAGAATGTCGGCCTCTTCTCCTCGGATGTCCACGAGGATCGTGCGGCGCGGTTGAATGCTATGCCGACTGACCCGGAAACCCGGACACAAGGGCGTTGGCTGGCCGGCCCCTTCCCAACCATCCGGCTCGACTTTCAAAAACACGGCACGGCGGGCGCGACACAGGCGGTCTACCTCGAGCCAGAAGTGCTCGTGTGGTCTGCCGACCGGCCCTTTGGGAAGATAGGCCAGGGACCAGCCCAGTGGCAAGCGGCGGAAGAGAATTTGCGCGCCGCTCTCACCGCTTACCACTCGTACAGCTTGCCAGCCAAAGGAGGACTTTAACTCGCCCCATTCCGCGGTCTGTAACAGGTGCGCGTCGGGATAGCGACTGAGAAAAGTGTTCCACTCGGAAGCAGAAAGTTCAGCCATTGGCCATTCGCTTCGACATCCAGTCCAGGGTACGTGCCAGGCCGTCGGCCAGGGAAACGCTTGCCCGGAATCCCAACATACGGGCAGCTTTTTCAGGATTCCCGCGTGATCGGCGAATATCACCTGGGCGCGGCGCGACATGTTGGACTTCCGGCCGGCGACCGGTAATTTGCCCCAGTATCTCGATCACCTCCAGCAGGCTGACCTCGCGACCAGTACAGATGTTGAATGCCTCACCGGCAACCTTGGCCTCGGCCGCCAGGAGATTGGCGCGTACTACATCCTCTACGTAGATGAAGTCGCGCGTTTGTTGACCGTCTCCGAAGATGGTCAGAGCCTGGCTCTGGAGCAGGCCTTGCAGGAAGATGGGAATGGCGGCCGCGTAGGCCGAATCCGGCTGCTGGCGCGGCCCATAGACGTTGAAATATCGCAAGGCCACTACCGGCAGACCAAAGAGGCGGGTGTACAATGTCCCATACAGTTCATTCACTTGCTTGGAAAGGGCATAGGGCGAGAGGGGGCGCGGCGGAGTCTCTTCCTGCAAGGGCAGGGAATCGACATTGCCATAGATGGCAGTGCTTGAGGCCAGCACGACTCGGCGGGCCCCCTGTCGGCGCGCGGCTTCCAGGAGGTTCGCTGTGCCGTCTACATTGACGGCGAAACAGGTGAGGGGGGCTTGTACCGACTGAGGTACGGAAATGAAAGCGGCCTGGTGGAAGATCAGTTCCACATCCTGCACGGCGGCTTCTACCTGCCTGGAATCACGCAGATCACCTTCCAGAATCTCGATGGTGTTCTCGAAAGGGGCGAGGTTTTCGCGCCGTCCGGTGCTAAAATTATCCAGGACGCGTACCCAATCACCGCGTTGGACCAGGGCCTCGACTAAATGGGAGCCAATGAAACCGGCCCCGCCCGTCACCAGGACGCGCCTCATGTTACCTCCCACGCAATCCGAAAACCTGTCCGACGGTGCGCAGAATCAAGAGAATATCCATCCACAGGTTGCGGTGCTTGATGTAGTACAGGTCATATTCCAGTTTGATCGCCATTTCCTCGACGGTGGCGTAGTAACTGTAATTGACCTGCGCCCAGCCAGTGAGACCTGGTTTGACTAGCAGGCGTGCCCGGTAGAAAGGGATCTGCTTTTGGAATTCGGCGATCCATTCCGGACGTTCCGACCGCGGCCCGACCACGCTCATCTCGCCGCGTAGCACGTTCAGGAATTGGGGCAGTTCGTCAATGTGCGTGCGCCGCAGGAAACGCCCTACGCGTGTGATGCGGTGATCGTTTTCCTGGGTCAGGCGCGCTCTCCCATCCTTTTCAGCGTCCTGATACATGGTACGGAATTTGTAAATGTAGAAGGGACGGCCACCTTTGCCCACGCGAATCTGGCGGTACAGGACGGGGAAGCCGCTATCCAGCCGAATCAGCAGGGCTGCCCAGGGGAATATCAGGGCGCAGAACAGAAGGCCCACCAGGCTAACCAGGAGATCGAGCAGACGCTTGCCCAATTCGTAAAAGCCACTTACCCGTGCCTCGTGCACGAAGGAACGAATCAGCCATTCCGATTCGAGATGGTAGATAGGCACGCGGTTGGTCATCTCCTCGTACATGGCCGGCATGGGGACGATTTCGATGCCACGTTCCTGAGCATCTAACAAGGTCTGGAAGGTATCGCCGCGCATCTCACCGGTAATGGCGACCACGACTTCCGAGATGTCTTCCCTGGCGGCAATATCCAGCAACTGCTGACAGTTCCCCAGCACCGGGAACCCTTCTACTTCCTGCCCTTGTTTGGTTGAATCGTCATCCAGGAAGCCGGCCAGGAAGAAAGGCGGTGGCCAAAGGCTGCGATAGGCCTTGACCAGCGTCTGCCCGGCACGGCCGGCACCGACGATGAGAACGCGGCGCATAAAGGCGGGGGAAGTAAAAATGCGAATGTAAAGAAAGCGCCAGAAGAGCGTGCACAGGAAGGCAAAGACCAGAAAATACCCTACTCCCCAGCGCGTCAACGATCCTTTGGGAGAGAACAAATAGACGAGGGCGAAAAAGATCAATCCGATCCCGGCCGCGGCGACCACGCCGCGCCAGGTCTTTGCCCAACTGGAGGCGCGGTGTGGATCGTGAATCTCGGTCAAGAGCAACAGCCAGAACAAGGGGAGGAGGTAAAACCAGAAATCGACGCGCGTGCGGAGAAAGTCCCGTGAAAGGTCCAGCCAGGGGTCTTGCAAGCCCCAAAAGTACAAGGCCACGAGCAGCGCCAGAATGGCCGTCAGTAGGTCGCCGCTTTGCAGCAACGTCCGCTGTTCCTGCGGTCGCAGTCTCCAACGTCTATTTGTGGGTCGAGTCGTCTCCTTATTAGTCATGAACGTCCTTCTCGCGGGAAAAGAGTTGTCACTATACTCCACAGAAAGCCCGTGCCCCAGGCGAAGTGCATGGTGGCTATTGCCAGTGGTAGACCAACAAGTAAGTGTACTTTCCGGTAGCGCAAGGCGGCTATACCAGCAGCTACCCCCAAGGCCAACAGATACAGGCCGAGCGCGAGCCACCACACGACCTGCAGAATCGGCGAGAAAAGCGCCAACAGACCGCCGCCAAGGGTGCCGGCTACGAGCAGGGGCGGCAGGGCCTGGCGCCAGCGCAGAGTTCTAGGATAGCGACGGAGCATGCGCCATTTCCAGAAACCATAACGCCAGTACTGACGTGCCAATTCCTTTAGAGTCGAACGGGCGAAATAGCGCGACCGAATGGCCGGGTCGAGCCAGATTTTGCCTCCATGCTGACGGATGCGCGCGTTGAACTCATAGTCCTCATTGGTTTGGAGATTTTCATCGAAAAAGCCAACCAAAGCGAGCAGTTCGCGCCGGAAGGCCCCAAAGGGAACAGTGTCCACCCAGGCCGGGCGTCGGGCGTGACGGTAGGCCGCGTCTCCCACGCCCAGGGGATGGGCCGCGGCGATGGCGATGGAATCCGCCAACCAGCCTCTACCGCCGGCCAGGATTTCCCACACACCACCTACATTATCGCCAAAACCAGCCTCCAGGGCGGCGACGCAGCGCTCGACGTAATCCGGATAGGGCATCGAGTGCGCGTCCAGGCGGATGAGAATCTCACCGCGTGCCTGTTGGATGGCCAGGTTAAGGGCGACCGGGATGAGACGCCGGGGGTTGTCCACCAGCCGGATCGCCAGGTCTGGATGGGTCACCGCGAAGGAGGCAATTTCGGCGCGTGTACCGTCGCTCGAGCAACCATCGGCGATGATCACTTCCAGCGCGGCGCGTGGATAGCTCTGGGCGTAGATGGCGTCCAGGAGGCGAGCAATCGTGGTCTGCTCGTTATAGCAGGGCACAATGATAGAAACAGGAATCGGCATAAGCGCAGGGGCGCGCCTTCCGCGCGCAGTCTCGACGTCAGGATGGGCGTCGTGTCCTGACGACGGTCGTATAGGAACGTCAAGACTGGATCGCGATCGCCTCGATTTCCACCCGCGCGCCTTTGGGGAGAGCCGCGACAGCAACGGTGGTGCGTGCCGGTGGATTCTGCGCGAAGAATTCGGCGTAGACCGCGTTCATTCTGGCGAAATCGGCCATATCTTGCAAAAACACGGTCGTCTTGACCACATCTTCCAGGCGGCAGCCGGCTGCTTCCAGAATGTGCTTCAGGTTCGTCAGGGCCTGACGAGTCTCGGCTTCAATGCCGCCGGCCACCAGTTCGCCAGTTTGTGGGTCGAGGCCGATTTGACCGGCTGTGAACACTTGATTTCCAACTCGAATCGCGATGGAGTAAGGGCCTACCGGCTGGGGTATCTTTTCGCTTGGGATCGGTTTTAAGGCCATAGTCACCTCGCACGGGTAGTCTGATTCTACTGCAAAACATGGGAAAATGGGCAAGCGACTGGGGGATGCCATTGGGGGCAGGCGGTCACTTGGCCACCCTCTGCTCTCGTCGCAGAGGGAGTCTTCCCTATTCAGGCAAGTGCTTCCAGCAGGCGTTGCACGGCCTGGGGCGAGGGGAAGTGAAGGCGCATGATGCGCCGTCCGCGTCCGACCAGCGCCTCGTAATCGCCCAGGGCCTGTGCCCGTTCCAAGAGGCCGAACGTTATTCCCTGGCCGGGAATTTCCAAATCCTGTTCCGGTTCCGCTGTGATTTGCAGGAAAAGGCCGCCTGGTGGTCCGCCCTTGTGCAATTGGCCTGTGGAATGCAGGAAACGCGGCCCAAAGCCAAGCGTGGTAGCACAACGACAGCGTTCTCCCAGGCGTCGTTGCAGTTCGATCAGGAGGTTTTGCATGGCGGGGTTGCGCGGCAGATAGGCGTTGATGGCGAGATAGTCCCTGCTCTGGGCAAGGCTCAGGAACGAGGTCAGCAAGGCAGGGAGATTGGCACCCTCAAGATTTAATGGAGAAAATGCCTGTATGCCGTCCCGTTCCCAGCAAGGCCGGCTTTCTTCCATTTCTCTCCTTTCCCGGTAGGCGGCGAGTTTGGCCCTGGTGCGGTCTTTGCTATCCTGCACATCAGGCTGATCGAAGGCGTTGACGCCCAGGATGGAGCACAATATGGCCGTGGCGAATTCCCAGCGATAGCATTCGGCACCGATATCATAGGGTTCTTCCAGATGGTAAATCAGGGTAGGATGGCCGAGTTTTTGCAGAGCCTGACAGTGGGCCTCCAGGTTGCCCGTGAGGCGCAGGTAGACGAAGATACGATCATCGCCGTACCAGGCCGGTTCACGGGGCGGTTCGGCGGGCACGACGATCAGGCCGCGTCCGTCTTTGCCGCTCGATTCGGCGATTAGTTGTTCCAACCAGGCGCCGAAGGCGGTAAATGGCTCATCGGCCAGGAGAGTCAGTTTGTCGCGGCCGTGCAGGACTGCCTCGCCCAGGAGGCTACCAAGAGTCAGGGCTGGGTTGCGAGCTGCCTCGGAATCAGGCTGGCACTGACGCATCATCCAGGCGGCGCGCTCGAGCAGGCGGGCGATGTCTATGCCCATCAGCGCGGCAGGGAACAGGCCGAACGGCGTCAGGGCCGAGAATCGCCCGCCTACGGTGGGTTCACTGAGTAAGACATGCCGAAAACCGCGCCTCTGGCCGAGTTCTTCGAGAGAGGTACCCGGATCGGTGATGGCAACGAAACGAGTCCCCTCGCCTTTCGCCAGGTCCCAGAAGTAATCCAGCATGGCGCTGACCTCGACGGTGCCACCCGATTTACTGGCGACGAGATAGAGTGTCTCCGTCGGCGGAAAATGCGCGGCCGCTTGCTGCACCTGAGCTGGGTCGGTGGAATCCAGGATGGCAAACTCGCAATCGGAATGCGGGAAGATCAGGCTGAACACTTCAGGGGCTAACGAGGAACCGCCCATGCCAAGCAGCAGGAACTTGCGTATCCCTTCCTGGCGAATCGTCGCGGCCAGGGCGAGCAATTCTTCAATACGTTGTCGAGAAACATCCGGCAGGGTCAGCCAACCCAGTCGCCGGCGGATTTCCTGTTGGGCCTCCGGATGGTTGGTCCACAGGCTGGCATCGCCGCGCCACAGGCGCAGCACCAGCGAATTGATGGCTAGGCGTGCAATGCGTTCACGACTCGCGCCTGCCAGGGGGCCCAAGGCTTCCAAAGCTGCACGGCGACGGGTCTCTATGGCAGCCAGGGTATCGGAGAACGCCTGCGCGAAGGCTTGCAGGCCCTCGATTTCCAGTTCCTCCGTGACTTCGGCCAGGGAAATGCCGCAGGCCTCCAGTTCGGCAAAGACATGGCGTGCCGACCCGAGGTCCTCGGTCAGGGTGGGAGCCACCACGCCGTGATCCAGGAAGGCGGCCAGGGTCTGGGGCGGGACGGTATTGACCGTGTGAGGGCCGATCAGGTTATCCACGTACAGGGTATCGGGGTAAGCCGGGTTCTTGGTACTGGTGGAGGCCCAGAGGGGACGCTGATAGCGCGCTCCGGCTGCTAGCAGACGTTCCCAACGTGGGCCGCGGAACGTCTCCTGAAAAGCCTGGTAGGCCAGTTTGGCACTGGCGATCGCGGCCTTGCCGCGCAGCGGGGAATCCTGAGGCAGGCGAGCGTCCACCTTCGTGTCCATGCGCGAGACAAAGAAAGAGGCTACGGAGGCCGGCAAAGGTCCCTCACTCTCGCCCTGGGCCAGGAAGTCCTCCAGACCGGAGAGATAGGCTTCCATTACCTGCCGATAGCGTTCAATGGAGAAGATGAGCGTCACATTGACATTGAGGCCAGCCGCCAGCGCGGCACGAATGGCTGTCAACCCTTCGCGCGTTGCCGGAATCTTGAGCATCAGATTAGGACGGTCTACCCGTTGCCAGAGCAGATGGGCCTGCTCCAGGGTTGCCTCGGGGTCGCGAGCATAAAGCGGGCTGACTTCGAGTGAGACGTAGCCGTCTTCGCCGTGCGTTTCCTCGTAGAGCGGACGGAGAACATCGCAGGCCATGCGAATGTCCTCGATGGCGAGTTGCCAGAAAATCGATTCTGTCTCCCAGCCGGCCCAGGCCAGTGAGGTGAGCGCCGTGTCGTAGTCGTGGCTGTTGACGATCGCGTTGTGGAAGATGGTGGGATTCGAGGTCAGGCCGCGAATCTCGCCGCGCGCGACCATGGCGGCTAATTCGCCGTTCTCTAACATGCGGCGTTGGATGTTATCGTACCACAGGGATTGTCCGAGAGCAGTGAGTTGAGCAATGCGGTTGGTCATAGGGAAGCCCCTTCCAAAGGCAAGATTTAGGGGTTGTTTTCAATGGCGCGAATCTTTGCCACGCGGCGGGCGTGGCGTTCCTGGCCGGGATCGCGGCCCAGGAAGCGGGCAGAGAGAAAGGCAGTGATGATCTCTTTGGCCAGTTCCGGGCCAATGACGCGCGCACCCAGGCAAAGCACGTTCATGTCATCGTGCTCTACCCCCTGGCGAGCGGTATAAGTGTCGTGGCAGACGCAGGCGTATACGCCGCGCAGTTTGTTAGCGGCGATACAGCCGCCTACCCCGGACCCACAGAGAAAGATGCCGCGTTCCACCTGACCTGCCTGCACAGCGCGCCCGACCTTTTCGGCGTAATCTGGATAATCTGCCGACACAGGCGTATCTATGCCCAGGTCCACCACTTCGTGGCCCAGGGCATGGACCTGTTGAATGGCGGTTTCCTTCAGGGGAAAGCCAGCATGGTCACAGGCAATGGCTACTTTCATAAAAGCCTCCAGGTGTTTCCTAGATGGGAGCAGACAAGAAAAAACCTGACAGGGTTCTGTCAGGCCTCGGCATAGGAACGAACAGAAACATTGCCGTTCCTGCGAAGCAGCCGGACGGGGATAATTATAACTCAACTGGCACAAGATGGTATCACGCCGATACCGGGCGCGGGACGCTAGTACGGGCTTCGACCTGGTCTTCGCCACGGACGTTCTGCCCATAGCCGGCGGGGACGAGAACCTGGCCGTCGCGATAGGCTTCCTGTCCGCGGAGGACCACGCGGCGAACGCGCCCGCGTACCTGCCAACCCTCGAATGGCGTCCAACCGCATTTCGTGTGCAGATCGCCAGTGCGGATTTCATAGCGCGCTTCGGTATCCACCTCGATCCACGTCTCGAGCTGCTCGGGCAGGCGGAAGATGCGGCGCGGGTTGGTGACCATGCGCTGGAGAATGTCTTCCAGGGTTAGCCGTTTCTCGTGTACGGCAGTCAATAGAAGGGGTAGGATGGTCTCCAGCCCCGGAAAGCCCGGAGGTGGATTCTCGCCATCTTTCTCGGCCAGAGTATGGGGGGCATGGTCGGTGGCGAAGCAGTCAATGACGGCCAGGTTGTTCCAAAGGGCCTCTATGTCTTCTCGGGATGCCAGACGAGGGCGCACCTCGCCGCGTCCCGCATGCCCGCGGCTGAGGGAGGGGATATCGTCCTGAGTCAGAAAGAGGTGATGGGGGCAAACCTCACAGGTGACGCGGATGCCGCGCTCTTTGGCGGTTTTGATGAGCAGAATCTCTTCCTTGCGGGAGACATGGGCAATGTGGACCGGGCGATCGTAGAGCGCCGCCATCAGGATCACAGCCGCCATGCTGCGGCCCTCGGCGTGGGCGACGATCGGCCAGTCTCTCGGCCAGGATTGGAAATGTTCTTGCCAGGAGCTCATATCGTCCAGGCGCAATTCGCCGTAGGTCTGGTCGAGATACATCTTCAGGCCAGCGGAACGATAGGCCAGGGGGGCAATCGAAGCGGCGTTGCGACTGCCGGCGCCCAGGTATTGGGCGTAGTCACAACGCGCCTTCTGGCGCGCGGTCGAGAGTGCCAGTTCCAGGCTAGCCGCGTCGGTAATGGGTGGCTGGGTGTTCGGCATGGCCAAGATGAGGGTGATGCCGCCGGCCAGCGCCGCCGAGCTGCCGCTTCCCCAATCCTCTTTATGGGTTGCGCCGGGGTCGCGCAAGTGCACATGGGGATCAATCAGACCAGGTAGGGTGATCATAGTACCTCTCACGAAGAGTGCTCTTGCTGTGACAGTGGAAGCCAGATACAGAAGGTTGTGCCTCGACCTTCCTGTGATTGGACCTCGATGCGGCCGCCATGGTGGACGACGATCCAATGGGCAATGGATAGCCCCAGTCCAAAGCCGCCGACTTGGGCGCGCGGACGTTCTTTCGCGGCGCGGTAGAAGCGTTCGAAGATGTGAGGCAAGTCTTCGGCCGGGATGCCTGGGCCGGTATCCCGGACGATCAGGCGTGCCTGGCCGCCTACTTTGCCCAGCGACAGGTACACCTCGCCGCCTTCGGGGGTGTAGTTGATAGCATTGGCAATGATGTTGACCAGTACCTGCTTGAGCCGATCACGGTCTCCCAGGATGGTGACCTGATCAATTTCGTGCAAGCGCAATGCTACCCGGCCGCGTGCCAGGATGGTCATTTCCTGATAGACATCCAGGAGAAGGCTATCAAGTTCGAAGGGAGCGAAGCGCAACGGCAGACGTCCCGATTCGGCCTGTGCCTCAAGCAACAAGTCTCCCACAAGGCGCGTCAAACGATCCGCCTCGTCCTCGATGCTGCGCAACGATTCCTCATCTACCTGCCCCGTGCGACGCATCAAATCGGCGTTGCCTTTGATCACTGTGAGGGGGGTGCGCAGTTCGTGGCTGACATCAGCCAGGAAGCGTTGTTGGGAGGTGAATAACTTTTCTAGCCGTTCCAGAGTCTCGTTGAAGGCCATGACGAGTTGACCGATCTCGTCTGGGGGGCCGCGATAGGGGATGCGACGGGATAAATCGTCGGCGCGGTTGATTTGTAAAGCGGCTTCGGTCAGGCTGTGGAGTGGCTGCAGCGCCTTGCCGATCGCGCTCCAGGAGATCGCCGAGGTCAACAGGGTGGCGATCAGCATGGCGATCGAGAAAATGCGACCGAGGACCTGCTGGGTTTGGTCCACACCCATCAGACTGGTGCCAAGTTGCAAGGTCCCCACGCGGTATTGCCCAATGGACAGCGGCATGGACAGGACTCGCAAGCGCGCTCCGTACACGTCCACGCTGCGACGAGTAACTTGCGAGCCTCCTAAAGCGAGGGGGTCAAGAGGCGTATCGAGGACGCGAATGTTGCTTGAGGCCGCGGCCAGGCGGCCGTCCCGATCCCAGACTTGAGCATAGACGTACTCGAAATCGGGGCCGGGTGGGAAGAAGATTTGGGGTTTCCCTTCGGGGCCGATATAGGTGTTGTGAAGAATTTCCTGGGCAATGCCGGCCAACATCTGGTCTATCTGGTGAATCAGCTGGTGCCATACCAGGCTGTAGATGGACAGCCCTAACAAGGCCAAGACGCCGATCATTAACAAGGTATATAACAAAGTTAGTCGCAGGCGAAGGGACATGGCAGGTTGATTATACAGTCCCTGAGGGGAGATGTGAAGTTCATGGGGAGCACCCTGACCCTCGTGGATTTTCCTCCGGCTTGTGAAGGTTGTCACGATCGAAAGGTGATTTAACACCCTGTTCTTTGCCGCAGGAGTGGAGTATCCTCATGATGGAGACGGATGCTCATTGCTTCCTCCTGGCTTACTACTGTCTCCTCCTTTGGCGAACGCCTCCGCAGAGAATGCTCTGCGGAGGCCGGTTTTTTCGGGATGGCAAATCGTTTGTGATTATGGAGTAGTGAAAGTGATCGGGAAGGTTTATTCCAGGAAAACAGGCCAGCGGTAGCGAGTCTCTATCCAAATTTGTTCTGCTTGACTCAGGAGCCAGTTCCATAGGTTCAGGCCGGGGCCGTCGCATTCTGCCAGGAGGATCGGGTCAGGGGCAGATTGAGGGATGGGGCAGACTTGGGTAGACGGTGGGCGCGAGCCAGGTTGGCCGCCCTGACTTGCCAGGCGCGCGTTCGGACGCCCTGGCGTAGGGCGGCAGAGGAATTCGAAGCGTCCGCTTCCATCAGGCAGGCGGCACCAGGTAACCTCCGCGGCTTCAACGGCCGGATAGGTGAAGGCGTCCACGATGCGGCCGATTGGGTGGAAGAGACGCACCGAGTCGCCACCGTTGCCTAGAATGATTTGCGTCTCGGCGCCAAAAAAGCGCACAATTTCCCCGGGGAGTAGAAGCCGTTCTGGCAAAGCGTACGGTGGCGATCCTTCCTCTGCATCATCGAGCTTCCACCCTTTGAGGCTGAGGGGATCCGGGCTGACGTTCATGATTTCAATATACTCATCCCCAACGTCTACCTTTCCATCTCCGTTCCAGTCGGTGCGCGGGAAGGGCAGGAACTCGTTGATGACAATCGCCGCGGGAGGCAGGGTGGGGAGCGGGGTGGGGGTGCGTGTAGGGGTGATGGTCGGGGTGCGGGAGGGGGTGAAGGTGACGATGCCGGTGCAGATAGCCAGCGGGCTGGCTCTGTTCTGGGGCTGTGAGGAAGCAAGCAATTCGAAGTCGGCCTGGTTGTTGTTCGTGTCGTAACAACCTTTGCCTTCTGGTCGGCGAGCGTAACTCTGGTTGGTGTTGCTGGTCAGAGGAGGCAGGGGAAAGCCCTCGTAGTACAACGTACCGTTGCACATCCCAACGCGATCCACAATGGTGCCTGTGTTGCTAATCAGTGCCAGGCCACCATCGTCGGCGATGCCTGGCGAGAAGGTCTGGTCGGCAGTGATGGTCAGGCTGCTATCGCTCGAGGCGACGGCCAGGAAGTGCTGTCCTGGCCGCAGGATCACGCCGTTGAGGATGGTGAGCAGGGTGGTAACTGTAGAACCGCAACCGCTGGATTTCTTGATCGTCCAGCCGCTGATGTTCACGTCGCCGCCGGTGGGGTTGAAGATTTCGACGAATTCATCATTGCCGCCGTTAGGCCCGCGCGTTCGGAACTCACTGATGACCAGGTGCGAGGGCGCAACCGGCGTCACGGTAGCGGTGAGGGTTGGAGTAGATGTTCGCGTGGGAGTGGCCGAAGGGGAAGGGGTAAACGTGGGAGTGTCGGTTGGGGTAGGGGTGTCGGTCGGAATCGGCGTCTCGGTTGGAGTGGGGGTCGGCGGCCATTGGGAATTGAATTGTTTTGGCGTACCGTTGATCGGGTTGCCATCCGCGTCGAGACCATTGCGATGGATACGATCGTTGGACACCCAGGCTGTGGGGCTGTCCGGGACAAGGTCGCGGCGTTCCATGCTTGCGTAGTCTGGCCCATCAGTACCAGCTGGCCAGTTGCCTTGGCCGGCATTGGCAGTGTCCACATCGCTGCCATCGGGGGCTTTCAAATGCAGGAATTCGCCACTGTTGTTAAGGTCGCCTGTATATATCTGATCGGCTGGAATATCCCGGATGGTGTTATCGTCCGAGCGTTCGAGCAGGAAGAACCCTCCTGCCTGAATGAGGCCGTGCAAGGGGATGTTGGGAACGCCGTCATCGGCCACCAGAACCCAGCCGGTCAGATCAATGTCTGTCGGGCCGGGATTGTACAATTCGATCCACTCATCGTAGGGGCTGGCTGCCGTTCCGCTCCAGGCAATTTCGCTGATGATGACCGACAGGGGCGCATAGGTTTGTGCAGGCGGGGCGGCTAGCACGCGCGTACCCGTCTGGTCGGTGGCGAATTGGAAGAGAAGCCACATGACAAGAGCGGAGAGGAGGCAACTTGCCTGGAAGATGGCACGTTTACGCGTCAGCATCCGTACTACCTGTACGATACAATCTATCTCCCCTGATTTTACACGCAGAAGCGCAGATCACCGAGGTTCGACGATCAACTTGATGGCGGTGCGGGAGTTGCCGTCAATCTCGACGTCCACGAACTGCGGTACGCAGACGACGTCAATGCCATCGTTCTTGAGATAGCCAATGGCCAGTACCAGCGCCTTAATGGCCTGGTTGACGGCACCTGCTCCGATGGCCTGCACTTCGGCGCGCTTGTGTTCGCGAATGACCCCTGCGATTGCCCCGGCCACAGCGGAAGTGCGGGAGGTGGCGGATACTTTAATCACGTTCATAGCGATCTCCCTGGGAAGCAGATGACTGAAAAGGGGCTGTGTCATCATTGTACAATCTTTCCCCCAGACATTCAAGCGGTTAAGCGTCCCGGTAGTGGTATAGCAAGTGAAAAATCGCCTAATATCCTGCCTCTTTCACTTCGACTTGACCACTACCAGCGTCCCTTACAGGGTTTTCTTAAAGTCGGCCGCAATTTGAGTTTGCCGCTCTCTGCCGCGATTGTATTGTCAGGCCTGCCTGGTACCGACCCAAGGGCGTTGGTACGTTGTGTGCCAGCAGGCTGTGCCTGGATATGCCGACCATTCGTGACCAGGGCACGATAGTAAGGGAGCCAGGGCCTTTATGGGGATGGGGGCTTTCTGGGTTGCTTCCCTGTTCGAGAGAAATGGTGCGCGCGCCGGCCGAGGGTTGGCAGATGTAGATTTCGGGCTTCAGACCGGTCTCCTGCTGGTATTGCCTGGCCAGCATCTGCGCGAACGAGGTGGCGGCACTTTTGTCCACCAGGTTAACCGTGCATCCGCCGAATCCGGCGCCAGTCAACCGCGCTCCGTAGCAGCCGTCTAGTGATTGTGCGATGTTCACCATGCAATCCAATTCGACGGTAGACACTTCGTACAGGTCACGCAGGCTACGGTGACACTCGTTCATCAACTGGCCGAACGAGGCGATTTCTCCCTGTTCCAGGAGAAAAACCGCGCGGCGACAACGCTCGATCTCCTCAACCACATGGCGGGCGCGCTTCGCCACGAGCGGTGGCAGGCGGTGACTCAGGCGCTCGAATTCCTCCGGGCTGACATCGCGCAGGGAGCGTATGTGCGGCAGATCGTCACGCAGAATGGCGACCGCCTGTTCACAGGCCTGGCGGCGCTCATTGTAACCGCTGGCGCTCAAGCGGCGACGTACCGAAGTATCGGCGATCACAATGACTACATCGGGCGGGATGGGAAGTGGACGCCACTCCAGCGAGCGACAATCCAGCCACAAGAGGTGATTGGCCACGCCACACGCCGAAGCGAATTGGTCCATGATGCCGCAATGGACACCCACATATTCGTTCTCGGCTTTCTGGGCCAGCAGGGCCAGGCGCATAGGCGGCAGATACCAACTGCCTAAGGTGGCCCAGGCGACCGCGAACACCATTTCGACCGAGGCCGAGGAGCTCAGACCGGCGCCGCGCGGCACGCTGGAGCGAAAGACTCCCTGCATGGGCGGTGTGGAAAGACCAGCCGACGAAAGTGCCCAGGCCACGCCCGCGGGATAGTGCGCCCATTCTGCCAGGGGGATTCCCTGGTCATCTACCTTGTCAGCCAGGCTGGTGGGCGTGAATGTGGTTTCTGCGTGAAAGTCTACTGCCAAGATAGTCGAATGGGGAGTGTCCGCAGGCGCAAAGGCCAGGTACGTCGCTCGGTCAATGGCGGCCGGCATGACGAAGCCTTCATTGTAATCCACGTGTTCCCCCAACAGGTTGACGCGGCCGGCCGCGATCGCCAGGAAGGCCGGCGAGTGGCCGAAACGTGTCTCAAAGGCGCGTATCACCGCCTCGGGCAGCTCCATCGCTTTTCTCCAGGGAGAAAGGGTTACGGTTCATCTTCCTGCGTCAGGATAGCGACCTGGTAAGGGGCCAGTGGCAGCTGGCCGTCTATGTGGCGCTCGCTCATGTGATCGAAAGCCCGGAAGGGCAGGTCTAGCGTTCGCACTTCCAGGCTGTGATTGATGACGAAGTAGACCTTTTCTCCGTTGGCTCGGACACGGCAGCGAATCTCGACTTCTGGGGGAGTAAGCCGGGGATCAATCCCGCGTTGGCTCAGGATGTGGTCCACCAGGGTCTGCTGGCTTGGAGGGTCGAGGTAAGCACCAACCAGATATACCCGCCCGGCACCTACGGGTCGAGTGGTGATCGCAATTTGTTCGTCTAGCCAGTGATTGGCTTTGCCATAACGTGCCAAGACTTCGACCGAGGCCGGGTGTTCGCGGAGGCGCAAGCGTTCGCCCCAAAGTTGAGCCTGTCCCTGAAAGAAATCGCTGTGGACAGGCACGGGGCTATCCAGGACATAGAAATCTTCCACTTCTACGCCGGTCAACTCGGCCAGCGGGCCGGGCGGACGCATAGGCAGAAGAGCATTGGTGCGATCTTTCATCCCGCTCCGCAGGGTCAACACCAAGTGACCGCCCTTTTGGACAAAGGCTTGCAAGTGCGCCAGGCGCGTTTCATCCAGGATGATCAGGGCGGGCGCGATGACCAGCATATAGCCGTCGAGCGCTTCGTCGGCAGAGAGGATGTCGACTTCCAGGTTGCGCGTGGCCAGAGGACGATACCAGTGGTTCAGGTAGGTAATGTAATCAAAGTCTTTGTGATGTGGCTGGGCTTCCATGGACCAGCGACTCTCGTAGCAATGCAATAGAGCGATGGGTGTCCGGATGGTGGTATTGGCCAGGAGAGGCGAAAGGCGGGCGAATTCGCGACCAATTTGCTGCGCTTCCTCGTAGAAAGGACGCGGCTGGCCGGATTGATCGATCAATGTGCCATGGTAATGCTCCTGTCCACCAGGGGCCGAACGCCATTGCCAGTAGAGCAGCGCGTCGGCGCCATGCGCGATGGCGTGCCAGGCCATCGCACGCGCCTCGCCTGGATGGAGTTCGTTGTTGATGCCTGCCCAGTTGACGTGACCGGGCTGTGTTTCCATCAACCAGAAATTCTTGCGTTTAAAGCCGCGCGTCAGGTCATGCATGGCTCCGCTGCGAAGATAGTCATGATGCCCACTGCCAATATACCAGTCCCAGGAGGCTAGGTCGAGATCGCGGCTGATAACGTAATGATCGAAGGCCCCGAACCAACCCATGAAATTATGTGTCGTCCAGACGTGAGGTGGCAGGTGCGGGCGCAATTCGTCGAGTTGGATTTTCTGGAAGCGAGCGTAGGAGGCTGTGACGAAGCGGCGAAATTCCAGCATCAAGGCTGGATTGTGCGGCCCGATCGGGACGGGAATCTGACTCCAGTCGGAGTACGTTTGACTCCAGTAGGCTGTTGCCCAGCGCGTGTTGAGTTCCTCCAGACTCCCATACCGCTGACGTAGGAACTCCTGAAATTGCGCCCGGCAGCGATCGCAATAGCACACGCGATTGTATTCATTGTCAATTTGCCAGCCGATGACGTGAGGGGAAGAGCCGAAGCGCTTTGCCAGGGCGCCAACCAGGCGACGCACGGCTTCGTGGAATTCGGGCGAGTTCACGCAGTAGTGGCAGCGATTGCCAAATTGTACCCGTCGCCCGAATTCGTCTATGGCCAGCATCTCTGGATAGGAATACACCAGCCAGGCCGGGGGAGCGGCGGTAGGCGTCCCCAGGACGGTTTGAATGCCGGCCTCGGCCAGGAGATGAATCACCTCTTCCAGCCAATCGAAGTGAAAGTCGCCCGGCGCCGTTTCCAGTGTGGACCAGGCGAACTCGCCCATGCGGACCACGTTCACGCCGGCGGCTTTCATCAGGTGGATGTCTTCCGGCCAGCGTTCCCTGGGCCAGTGTTCCGGATAGTACGCAACACCAAAGTAAAGAGGATACATGGTAGAGTAAAGATCACTGCTGCCTCTGGATAATTTTTGCTACTGGCAATACCTGCTCCCTGAGTCTATCTGGAGACAGGCCAAAACCTCAGGCGTTAGGACGGCAGTTCAACTGCCGTCCTAACGCAAAGACTTGTCCGACGCACTGTGGAGCGGATTTCCGCAAGCCGGAGACTTGCGCCACGGGTGGGCAGTTACAAGGAAAGGGTAAATTTCGCCTTCCAGAATGATTTTAGCCGAGGAGATGAGCCAGAAGTATGCGGATTCCGAGGAGAATCAGGATAATTCCGCCGAGAATCTCCATGCGTTTGCCGAAACGATGCCCCAGACGGTTTCCTAGCCGCGTACCCAGCCACGATAGCAATCCGGTGCCTACGCCGATGAGAAGAGCTGGCAACCAGATGCTGACGCCCAACAGGGCCATGCTCAAGCCGATGGCCAGCGCGTCTATGCTGACGGCGATGGACAGCATGACCAGAAACCAGCCGCGCGAAACGTCCTGGGCTTTCTCCTCGCCGTTGGGTTCCAGAGCGGAGCGAATCATGCGGATGCCAACAAACGCTAACAGGCCAAAGGCGATCCAGTGATCGAAACCGGCGATCCAACCGACGATCGTCATGCCGGCCAACCATCCCAGAACGGGCATGAGCGCCTGAAACAAACCGAAGTGGAACGCCAGACGGAACACCGGGCGATGACCGTTGGTGCACGGCGACGCGCCGGCCCCCAGGCAGACGGCAAAGGCATCCATCGCCAGGCTTAAGGCAATCAGGAGGAGTTCAGGGAAGGACATGAATCACCTCGAAGGGGAGTTGGGGTAGGAACATGGCTCTTTGGGAATCGCCGTGATATGCCCCAATTCTGGCAGCAGTTGCACTGCCGCTCCCCAGCAGTGTAACTGCCGGGGGAACAATCACGGAAATTCCCAATGAACCAGGAACGTTGCGCAACATCACCCCTTTGGAGTGCTCTGCCCCCAGTAGTGCAACTGCTGGGAGAACAGGGAGTTGGGGAGGAACGTTGCGCAGAATCACCCCTTTGGAGTGCTCTCGGAATGGGCCTCCAGAGACAGGTGAGCACCCATCCGCCAACGCGATGGCCGGCAGGCGACCTGGATAGGGACGGCCTTTCTAGCCTTTCCACAAACGGAACCCCTCCAGGATAGAATGGCCGATGAATTCGCGCAGGATCGAGTCATCGGGAATCAGGCCGGTTTCGATAGGCAGAAACCACTCCAGGAAGGCGAGCAGGCGTTTGGCTTCCACGTATTCGCGGGTGCCGGGTGGAACCTGAAGCAACAGTGATTCGGCCAGCGGTTTGAGGGCGGAGATCTCATAGGCCAGGGCCGAGTTGAACAACACGTCAGCGTTTTCCTGGTAGGGGAAGATATGCCGCTTTTCGCCGCGCGTGACCGATTCCCAACGCGCGATCGTTTGTTGCGCGGGGTAGCCGCGTTCGCGCGCGTCACGGACGATGCGGCGCAGCAAGCGGGTGTCAGTCGTGGAGACGCGGTTATGGCGATCGAGGTTGAGTTGGGTCAGGCACGAGATGTAGATTCGAACAGCGTGGCCGGCCAGCTGTTCGGGGAGCAGACGTGGATGGAGGCCGTGGATTCCCTCCAACAAGATCAGTTGATCGGGGCGCAATTGCACGCGTTCACCCTTTTCGCGCCGGCCGATCTTGAAATTGTAGCGCGGCATGGTGACCATCTTGCCATCCAACAAGGCCTGGAGATGGTCAGCCAGCAGGGGGAGGTCTATGGCTTCCAGGGCCTCGAAATCGTACTGGCCGTTCTCATCCAGGGGCGTCTTTTCCCGGTCTACGAAGAAATTGTCCAGTTCCAGGGCGTAGGGCGAGATGCCCAGGGCTAGCAACTGGATTGCCAGTCGTCGCGTGAACGTGGTCTTGCCCGAAGAGGATGGGCCGGCGATCAAGACCAGGCGCGCGCTCGGCCCGCGCTCGGCAATCTGGCGGGCGATCGCCGCGATGTGTTGTTCGTGCAGCGCCTCGGAGACCAGGATGACCTCGCGGGAGCGGTTACTCTGCAAGGCCTCGTTCAACGCGCCTACCGAGTCGATGCCTAGGCGTTCCAACCATTCTCCATACTGGCGAAAGGCATTCAGCAATTTGGGATAACGGGGCATGTCCAAAAGTCGAGTGGGGGCATGGCGGCGAGGGAAACGTAGGATGAAACCATCGCCGGCTGGTATCAGGTCGAACCAGCGCAGGTAACCGCTAGAAGGTGTCATGTAACCATGGTGATAATCCAGGTAGTCTCCAAAGCGATAGACCGTCACATAGGGCTTTTGACGGAATCGTAACAGGCGTACTTTGTCCCAGGCCTGGCGCGTTTCGAAGTAGGCGAGAGCTTGTTCCAAAGAAATTTCCTCGCGCTGGAAGGGCAGGTCCTGTTCTACCCACAGACGCATTTGCTCCTGCAGCGCCTGCAGGTCTTCGGGCGACAAGGGGGGACGGCCGCGTACCTGGCAGAAATAGCCGCCTGACGAGACGGAATGGTCAATCGTCAACAAGCCATGGGGATGCAAACGGGCGAAGGCGGCTCCCAGGAGAAAGGTGAGCGAACGACGGTAAATGCGCGCGCCGTCGGAATCGGCCATCGTCACGGGAGTCAAACGGGCGTCCATTTCCAGCGGAAAGGTCAATTCGTGCAGTTCGCCGTTCACGATCGCGCCCATGGCCGGGGCCGGCAGGTCTTTCTCGATGACTTTCAGGAAGTCGCCGGCGGTGGCCCCGCGCGGGCCGCGTAATACACGTCCATCGGGTAGGTGAACTTCAATATCTGCACGAGGGGTGGTGATTTGAAAGGGAGACTTCATAGAATTCCAGCAAGGTGAGAGAGCAATTTCTCCGGCTGGCGGGCGTAGGTTTCGCGGGGTAGTTCATTGCGCGTCAGGGCCAGGAGTGTCTCGTTCAGAAAGCGGTTGACCGGCGCGGCAACTCCAACCTGTTTGCCGTGTCGCACGACGGCACCATTGAGCCATTCCACTTCCGAATGGCCGCGCCCAGAGTACAAGTCTATGTGAAAGGAAGGCATCTTGCCACCGCGCCCACGACCAACTGCTCGCTGTAGAAGAGGGCGACCGAGGCCCTCCGGCAGGCGAACTGCCAGGGCAAGCAGGCGCACCGGGGTGCGGGGCAGATTCACGACGCGTAAGCCAAGTGCCCGCATCACGGCCAGGGCCTCGCGCAGCATGGCAATCTCCAGGCGGTACAGGCCGGGATGGGCGAAAATTTCCGCCGGCGTCATATCCAGAATCGCCGCGCTGGCGTTGGCGAGCAGGTTGGTGAGCATTTTTGACCATTTCATGGCGGCCGCGTCCGTATAGACGTGCGCTTGTAGGCCAGCCGCGCGGAAGGCGTCTACCAGCTGAGTCGCGAGGGGGTGGCCGGCGGCAATGCCGGTACCGCGACGTTTCTCGAGAATCACATCGCCCGGCGCGCGTCGACCGACGGCAGAGGTCACTGTGCCGGCCAGGACGCGCTCCTTGCCCAACAGGGAGGCCAGTACGGCTTCGTTGTCCACGCCGTTGGAAAGGCAGAGTATGGGTGGCAGGGAGGCTACGTACGGCGCCATTTGCTCCCGTGCGCGGGCCGTATCGAAGGATTTCAGCGCGAAAATGGCCACGTCGAAGGGCCCATGGCGCAGGGCCTCTTCCAGGGAAGGGCAGGCCAGGAAGGAGTCTGGGGTCAGGTGAAAGCGATCTTTGGGAGTGAGTTCCAGCCGCAGGCCGTGCTCGCGCAGATAGGCTACGGCCTCGGGCTGTTCCACGAAGGTGAGGGCATGTCCCTGGCGCGCCAGCGAACCGCCAATGTACGTTCCGATCGCGCCGGCTCCGAAGATCAGGAATTTCATGGAATCCCTCCTGGCCGAGCCTCGGCCGGCTGTTGGAACGCCAGCAGTCGCCAGGTGTGACGGTGCGGTTCGTAGGTCAGCGTGGCGTAGGCTGTGTTGTGAAATTGAAACCGAGGGCCTTGCAGGTCGGCCTGCGGCGTGATGCTCAACATGGCGTAGAGCGCCATGTTCAGGATGCCGCCATGAGAGACGATCAGGTAGCGCCCTGGTGGACGGTCGAGCAGGGCTTGGATCCCCCGCCCGGCCCGCAAGTACAATTCCCAACGACTCTCGCCGTTGCTGCCAATGCGGGTATAGGGGGTGGAAAAGGCCGGCTTGGGAAAGAGTTGCTCGGCTTGCTTTTCGTCCATGCCACTCAGGAGGCCAACGTGGATTTCCATCCAGGCGGGATCGAATTCGAGGGGAACGTTCAACGCCGCGCACAGGATTTCCGCGGTCTGACGGGCGCGCAGCAGGGGACTGGCGATGCAGCAATCGAACCGGACGCCTGCCGCCTGCCATTGGGCGGCCAGGGCCTGCGCCTGCCTCACGCCGCGCTCGGTGAGAGGGAAATCGGACTGCCCCTGGTGGCGATTCTCGGCGTTCCCAACCGATTCACCATGTCGGACCAGAGTCACGAGGTAGGACACTTCTTCACTCATCATGCTAGGGATTTTACCATTGTTGCCCCCTGCCTTGCCCTATTGGTTATTCTTTCGGGGATGGTTTTCCCAGGGTGCTGCGTCGCTCTACCCCGCCAGAGTCCATCAACAGCACGATCCATGGTCCATCTTCCATGGTCTATCGTCCATCGTCCTAGGGAGGGACACTCACGCCGGGTTGGGTGCTTGTCTGGCTCCACGACTGGACAACCCCAGGGACTCGTAGATTTTCAGGGTTGGCCGTGAGCGGTTGAGGGTGTAGAAATGAATGCCGGCCACTTTGCGATCGTATAGGTCGAAGACCTGACGGGTGGCCCAGTGAATGCCAATTTGTTCGACTTCGGCGTCGCTTTCGGCGCGTAAGACGGCGCGCAAGAGAGGCGCCGGAATGTTGGCGCCGGCTGCCAGTTCCGCCATCCGTATCAATCCCTGGCGGGTAGTGATCGGCATCATGCCGGCCAGGATGGGCACGCGAATCCCCATGATTTCGCAACGCTCGCAGAAATCGTAGAAGACGTGATTATCGAAGAATAATTGTGTGCAGATATAATCTGCTCCGGCCTCGACTTTGGCCTTCAGGTATTCCATCTCCTTGAGGCGGTTGCGCGTTTCCGGATGGCCTTCGGGGAAGCCGGCCACGCCAATGCCCAGGTGGGGAAAATGTTTCTTGATGAAGGCTACCAGTTCGGCCGCGTAGCGAAATCCATTGGCCGGATGGGTGTAGTCGGGTTGATCGCGCGGTGGGTCACCGCGCAGGGCCATGACGTTCTCGATGCCGTTGGCGACGTAATCCTCCAGCAGGCGATGAATCTCGTCACGTCCCGCGCCGATGGTAGTCAAGTGGGCCACTACTGTCAGTCGTGTTTCTCGCTGTAAGCGTATGACCAGGTCGCGCGTCAGGTAGCGTGTGGAACCGCCTGCGCCGTAGGTTACGCTGACGAAGGAGGGCTGTAGAGGAGTGAGTTCCCGAATCGCTTCGAACAGGGCATGCGCGGCCTCCTCGGTTTTCGGCGGGAAGAACTCGAAACTGAAGTGTGGGCCGGGTTGACGCAGGACTTCGGCAATGTGCATGCTTCCTCCAGAGGGCCGGGAATGCAGAAAGGCTGCAGGCGATTATACTGCTTTCTGGAGAGGCCTGGACAGAAAAACTACAAAGATTTTGTTATACTTGCCGTAGCATTCCATTCTGGAGGAGACATGGCACTCGATCTAGCCCGGATTCGAGCTTTGTGCTTTGATGTGGACGGCACGCTCAGCGACACCGACGATGCCATGGTCGCGCGTCTGGCGCGCTGGCTCGCGCCGGTGCGTTTCTTGTTCCCGCGCCGGGAACCGCAACAGCTGGCGCGCCGGCTGATCATGGCAAGCGAGACGCCGGCGAATTTCCTGGTGGGCCTGCCCGATCGTCTCGGATTGGATGATGAACTCTTCGGCCTGGCTGACAGGCTGGCACGCTTTTCGAAGAAACCGAAGCACTTCTTCCTTGTGCCGGGGGTGCGCGAGATGCTGGTTGCCCTGGCGCCCCGCTATCCTATGGCTATCGTCAGCGCGCGGGATGAACGGACGACGTGCCAGTTCCTCGAGCGGTTCGATCTCACTCTGTTCTTCCGCTGTGTCGCTACGGCGACAACCTGCCGGCACACCAAACCCTACCCGGATCCGATCCTGTGGGCCGCGTCGCAGATGGGCGTCCCGCCAGCGGATTGCCTGATGATCGGGGATACAACAGTGGATATCCGCGCCGGGAAGGCGGCCGGCGCACAAACAGTGGGAGTCCTTTGCGGTTTCGGCGAGCGCGCCGAACTGGAACGCGTCGGCGCCGATTGGATTCTGGAAACCACCGCAGATTTGCTCTCCTTGCTCCCTACCTGAGCCAGGCTGATGGCCAGAGGGGGAGCGTCGCAACTTTCTACCTGCTCATCACGTATATGCTCTTGTAGATGACTCTCTGAAGAGGATAAGGATGGCATAACCACTCATTATTGTGGAGGTCGTCATGTCTCGTAAAATCTTGCTGTGCTGTCTGGTTCTTTCGTTGACGACACTGTCCTGTCGTGTGCCGGTGGACTTGCCGCAGTCTGCGACGCCTGCTCCGCTGGTGACCGAAGAAGTGCATGTTCCTGTACCGTCCAGCGAGACGATTTCACTCACCGTGCAGTTTGGCGCCGGTCAACTCTCCCTGCGGCCTGGGGCAGAGAATCTGGTAGATGGCATTATCCGCTATAACCAGGGTTATTGGAAGCCGGAAGTGGTTGTTAACGAAGGGACTGTTCTCCTGAAGCAGACCACGCCGAATGCGCGCCTGTTCCTGAACTGGGGAGGAAAAATCCGTAATGAGTGGGATTTGCAGGTCGGAGCCATGCCGTTGGAATTGCAAATCGAGGCTGGCGCCTATCAGGCTGACTATGAATTCGGTGGCTTGAGCTTGACGAACTTGACCATTCGAGATGGGGCGTCGGATGTCAAGGCGCGCTTTTCGCAACCCAACCCGGTCGAGATGGGCATCCTGCGTTATCAGACCGGCGCCTCGAACGTGACCCTGACCGGGCTGGCAAATGCGAATTTTGCCTTGCTGGAGTTCGACGGTGGCGCTGGCAATTACCTTTTCGAATTTGGTGGTGAATTGCGGCGTTCGGCCAGTGTACATGTTGCCGCCGGCATGAGCAATTTGACGCTGGTGATCCCTGCGGGTGTGGCGACGCAGGTCAGGGTGGAAGGACTGGGGAACGTGAATGCCCCCTTGGGCTGGGTGCAGGATGGGAATACGTACAGACAGGAGGGGGATGGTCCAGCATTGACGATTGTCATCGAGATGAGGGCTGGGAACGTGGTTATTCTATCGGCGTTGCCGTAGGTGGTGACTGCCACGGAGTGGGCTGTCGTCGGTTGGCCTGACAGGTCTGGCAGATGGGAAAGGGCATGTGATCCGCTGGCCAAGATTTTTTAAGTAAATGTGCTTGACTTTCCCTTGTGAATATGTCATAATGTAACCGGTTTCTGTAACCGATTACAGCTCCTTTCTCCCCATGGTCCAACGTTCGCAAGCGATTACCATTCGGGATGTGGCGCGTCAAGCGGGAGTTTCGGCCGCGACGGTCAGTCGTTATCTGAATCGCTCGGCGGTGGTGGCTCCTGAGACGGCAGAACGCATTCGGCAGGCTATGCGTGCCCTGGAGTATTCCCCTCGCCTGGCGGCGCGTTCCCTGGCCGCGCGCAAGACGTATACGGTGGGGGTGGTGACCAGTGGAATCAATTATTTCTTCTTTGGCCCGCTGTTGTGGGGGATAGAGGCGGTTCTTTTGGAACAGGAGAATCGCTTGCTTGTGGCTACCTACGACTTGATGAAACAAGGCGAGGTTCCTTTTGGGCCGCACAACACCGATGGCGTGATCGTTTTTGCCGACACTCTCCGGGACGAGCAGTTGAAGGAATGGTACGAGGCAGGCTTTCCCTGTGTCCTGATGTACTGCGCATCCCCGGCTGGACTACCGATACCCTGTGTGAACATTGAGAATGAAGAACCTGCTCGCAAACTGGTGGAGCATCTCATCGAGGTACATGGCAAACGGCGGATTGCTTTCCTCCATGCGCCCGATTACTATCAGGATGACTTCTTGCGCGAGCGAGGCTATCGGGAGGCCTTGCGGCGGCATGGCATTCCTTATGATGATAGTTTGGTCTTGCCAGGCAAGTATCGGCGCGAGGCGGCGCTCGCGACCGTTCAGGGATTTTGGGAACGTGTTCAGGATGCCTGTGACGCCATCTTTGCCAGCGATGACGATCTGGCCCTGACGGCGCTGGGCGTGTTGCATCAGGCCGGGGTACGTGTGCCAGAGCAGGTGGCCGTGGTGGGCTTCGACGATCAGCCTTTTGCGGCTTCGCTCGTGCCGCCGTTGACGACCGTCCGCGCGCCGACGGAAGCCGTCGGGCGGGTGGCGGCGCGCCAGTTGTTGCGTCTGATCAACGGCGAGATGGTGGAGCGGGAAACGCTCCTGCCGACCGGCCTGGTCATTCGCTCTTCCTGTGGCTGTTCTGCGCAAAACGTGCGCAAAGATTTATCAGAATCGGGTTGACCAACGCGATGACAGCGGTTTTTCTTGAACAATACTCTTTCTGGACTTGCATTTTTTCCTAGCTCGCGTATAATAGTATTCCGAAAGGAGGTGATGATTTGGGAGAAGCCGCTTGGAAATACGCTCACTGTTAACTGTTTGTTCCTTACCTTACCCTAGTTAGTTCGAGTTCAAGAGGAGAAGAAAGTACCATGAAAAAGACACTGTTTGTCCTTGCTGGTGTTTTGGTGGTAGCCTCCATGCTGTTGGCGGCTTGCGGGCCTCAGGCTCCGGCGACCGAAGCCCCGGCGACCGAAGCCCCGGCGACCGAACCTCCGGCGACCGAACCTCCGGCGGCGGAGAAGGTGCAGATTCGCTGGTTCGTCGGTCTGGGTACCGGTACCAACCCGGATCAGGTCGCGGTCCAGGAAGAGGTCGTGGCTGACTTCAACGCCTCGCAGGATCGGATCGAACTGGTCCTGGAGATCGTGCCCTACGATGCAGCCCGCGATACCCTCTCCACCCAGATTGCCTCCGGCAACGGCCCCGATATCGTTGGCCCGGTGGGTTGGGGCGGCACTAACTTCTTCTATGGTCAGTGGCTTGACCTGGAGCCGCTCATCAAGGAGACCGGCTACGATGTCAATCAATTTGATCCGGGATTGGTTGCGGCGCAGGTGACCACCGAGGGGCAGCTGGGTCTGCCGTTCGCGGTCTTCCCGGCGGCCATGTTCTACGTGCCGAAGATGTTCGACGAGGCCGGCCTGAACTACCCGCCTGCCAAGTACGGCGAGAAGTACGTCATGCCGGATGGCACGGAGAAGCCGTGGGACTGGAACACGGTGGCGGAAATCGCCCGCCTACTCACGATTGATGCCAACGGCAAGAACGCGACCGAGGCTGGCTTCGATCGCACTGCCATCGTCCAGGCCGGTTGGCATCCGCAGTGGCAGCATGCCATGCACATGGCCGGCTTCTGGGGCGCGGGCGCGGCGGACTTCTTCGATGCCGATTACAACGCCATCATCCCCGAACCTGCCAAGCAGGCCTGGGAGTACTACTTCAACGGCATCTGGGGTGAGCAGCCCTTCATCGCCAACGGCGCGCTGGCTGGCAGCCCTGAGTTCGGTGGTGGCAACGTCTTCAACAGCGGCAAGGTCGCGATGGCCAACACCCACTTCTGGTACACCTGCTGTCTGGCGGACTTCAAGAACGCCGGCTATGAGTTCCAGCTGGGTGTCCTGCCTGCCAACCCGAACGACGGTCAGGTGCATGGCCGCGTAGATGCCGATACCTTCCGCATCTGGAAGGGCACCAAGCACCCGAAGGAAGCCTTCGAGGTCCTGGCCTACCTGGTCGGGCCGGCGGTGAAGAAACTGGCGCCCATCTATGGCGCGCTGCCCGCTCGTCCTGAGGATCAGGGCCCGTTCCTGGAGGCCAAGTCGGCGGACTATCCGTTCGTCACCTCCTGGCAACCTTTGCTGGATGGCCTGGCCTATCCGGATGTCCCGAGCGCCGAGGGTTGGATGCCCAACCTGAACGAGGCCTGGAACCGGGTTGGCGCGTTCGGTGACCTGATGGCCAACGATGGCACGATTGATCTTGCTGCGGAAATCGAGAAGCTCCAGCAGGATCTGCAGGTCATCTTCCAGAAGGCCAAGCAGTAACCGTTGCTTGTTGAGGGGTGGGCTGGTTCTGCATGGGCTGGCCCACCCCCTTTCTTCACTCGTTTTCCCTGGAAGGAGTCTTGGAGTTATGGAAGAACTATTAAGGTTCCGTTTCCGGAAAGTCTCCTTGCGCAAAATGAGTGCCAAAGAGCGGCGCGAGATGAGGCAGGGGTTGACTTTCATCAGTCCCTGGATTATTGGTTTCCTGGCTTTTACCTTTTTGCCCATGCTGGCGACGTTTATTTTTACATTTCTGGACATGCGCATTACGGAAGGTATCTTCAATCCGGTGCGTTTCGTGGGGTTGGACAACTACAAGACTCTGATCCAGGATATGAATATCTGGCGCGTGCCCTCGGTACGCATCATCTGGACTCAGCCGGTCGTCGTAGGGGAAGAAACCAGGCAGATTTTTGCTCCTCAGGTCAAGATGGATCCGCCTGGGGCCATGTGGGTCACTATCATCTTTGGGCTCTATGCCCTGCCGGTGGGACTTTTCCTGCCCCTGGCTCTGGCGTTGTTGTTGAATAGTAAGTACTTGAAGGCACAGGCTTTCTTCCGTTCTTTGTTCTACATGCCTTACGTGATACCTTTTGTGGCGGCGGTTTTCCTGTGGGGTGGCATGTTGAACCCGGAAACGGGTTGGATCAACCGCTTCCTACTGCTTTTGGGAGTGCCCAAGGTGGCATTGCCGCAATGGGCCAATGACGTTTTCTGGGTTTATCCAACCTATGTAATTATGGGGCTTTGGGGTATTGGCAATGCCATGCTTATTATGCTGGCCGGCTTGCAGAATGTTCCGACCGAACTGTACGATGCGGCCAAGGTAGATGGCGCGGGAGGCTGGGCGACGTTCTGGAAGGTAACCTGGCCAATGATTTCGCCGGTCGTCTTCTACAACCTGATCTTGAACGTAGTTGGCTTGTTCCAGTATTTCCTGGTGCCCCTGGTGGTTAACCAGGGTACCGGGCGGCCTGGCGGCGCGACGTATTTCTACAACCTGTATCTGTATAAGACCTTCTTCCTGTTCCAGAACATGTCCTATGGCGCGACGATGGCCTGGGCGTTGTTCGTTGTGATCTTGATTGTTACCCTGATTCTTTTTGGCACAGCCAAAAAATGGGTGTACTACGCGGCCGAGAGCACTTAATTTTTAGGAGGCTGGAAACGCGATGAAGAGGACTACAATTGGAAAGGTCAGGCATTCGCTGAACGTAACCCTGGTGACAGGGGTAACGATAGCCTGCCTGGTCATTTACCTTGCTCCTTTTGCCTTCATGGTTTTGACCTCGCTGAAGACGCAGGGCCAGATTTCGGAAATTCGTGCTCCCATCTGGCCGGCCAAAGTCCCCAAGTTCAATTATAATGGCAAGGAATTGGATGTATATACGGTGCCATTGCCGGATGGTAGCCAGCGCGACATGGCGGCTCTTAAGCAGACGCGCACCTATACCGATTTCATTGACATTACCGATAATCCAGAATACACGGCTGAAAATCCCTACCGTTGGGAGGGCTATTACGGTTCTCTGCGACGCCCGTGGAAGTTCTCGCCTACCTGGGAGAACTACAAGACTGTCTGGGAGGAGATCAAATTTCCTCGCTTGCTGTGGAATACAATGTTCTATGCCATCATGACCAATGTTGGTGTGTTGATTTCGTGTACCTTGGTGGCATTTGGGTTTTCACGCTTTCGCTTCCCTGGGCGAGATTTTCTCTTCATTCTGCTGATTTCGACCATGTTCCTGCCGGGCACGGTTACCCTGATTCCTACCTATACCTTCTTCCAGCGGATCGGTTGGGTGGGGACGTGGTTGCCGCTCATTGTGCCTTCCTTCTTTGCCAACCCATATGACGCCTTCCTGATGCGGCAATATTTCCTGACCCTGCCGCGCGAGCTGGACGAGGCCGCCATGATTGACGGTGCCAGTCCTCTCCGTATTCTCTGGTCGGTGATTTTGCCGCAGTCATGGGCTGTGATTGTGGCAGTGACTGTGTTCCACATTGTCTGGGCCTGGAACGATTACTTCGGGCCATTGATTTACCTTTCTACGAAACGCGAGTTGCAGCCGATTTCGGTCGCGCTCTCGACGTTCAACGGTATCTATGGTTCGAAACCATACCTGATTCAGGCGGGTGCGCTGATGGCGCTCATTCTGCCGGTGATTCTGTTCTTCGCCGCGCAACGTTTCTTCATCCAGGGTATTGTGATCACAGGCGTAGAGAAGTAAGCCCTCGTCCGATTGCGGAGACATGCCACGCATCGGCCAGCGGATGCGTGGCATTCTTTTTCGGTGTCTTTCAGGAGCAGTGAAATGAAAGTAGCAGTTATTGGTGGTGGTTCGACCTATACTCCGGAGCTGGTGAACGGCTTTCTGGAACGCGTCGCGCAATTTCCTTTGCGGGAATTGTGGCTGATGGATATTGATAAGGAGCGACTGGAGGTCGTTGGCGGGTTCGCCCAACGTATGGTGGCTCACAAGAAAGCACCTTTCCAGGTCTTTCTGACCACGGACCGGCAGGCAGCTCTGGAGGGAGCCTCCTACGTGGTTACGCAATTGCGCGTCGGACAGATGGAAGCCCGTCGTCGTGATGAGTACCTGGGTAAGCGGCATGGCCTGATCGGTCAGGAGACTACGGGCGTGGGCGGCATGGCCAAGGCCTTGCGCACCATCCCAGTCATCCTCCAGATCGCGGCGGAGATGCGCTCCCTGGCGGCCTCAGGGGCGTGGCTGGTCAATTTCACCAATCCGGCCGGCCTGGTGACACAGGCACTGGTCCGGTATGCGCCGGATGTACCTTCGGTTGGCGTGTGCAACGTTCCCATCACGGCTAAGATGATGCTGCTGCGCGAGTGGGAACGCCTGACCGGCGTATCTGTGGAACCCTCGCGCACGGAGCTCAAGACGCTTGGCCTCAACCATCTTTCCTGGCATCGTGGCTTTACCATTGATGGCGAAGATGTCTGGCCGCGCCTGTTGGAGGGGTACATCGCCCGCCTCAAGACCGAGGAGCACCCCGCATGGGAACCGCGCTTGATCGAGTCGCTACGGATGATTCCCAATTACTACCTGCAATATTACTACCATACCGATAAGAAACTAGCAGCGCAGGAGAACTGGCCACCCTCGCGCGCCGAGGAAGTCATCGAGGTCGAAAAAGACCTCCTGCGCGAATATGCCGATCTGAACCTGAAGGAACCACCAGCTGACTTAATGAAGCGTGGCGGAGCCTACTATTCAACCGTAGCCACGCAGTTGCTCAATGCCCATTACAACGATTTGGGTGAGATTCATGTGGTCAACACGCGCAATAACGGCGCGGTCAAGGAATGGCCGGCCGACTGGGTGTTGGAATTGCCCGCGCGCGTCAGCCGGCAAGGCATAGAACCCTTGCCGGCCGAACCGCTGCCGCCGGCCTGCTTTGGACTGCTGGCGCAGGTCAAGGCCTACGAACTCCTGACCGTGGAGGCGGCTGTCCATGGTGACCGGGAAGCGGCCTACCAGGCGCTGCTTGTCCATCCTTTGGGGCCGAAGGCCGATCGTGTCCAGGCTGTGCTGGATGACATGCTGGAAACCCATCGGGAGTACCTGCCACAATTTTGGAAGTAATTAAGCCACGCCGCCGCTGGTGTTGGAAAGATAGATCGCGGGTTGACGGGAAGCATCCCCTGGAGTCGTGACCGATCAACCCGTTGCTTTTACTTATGGAGGAACACTATTCCTGCCGGGCGGTGTTCCTTTTGTCTTTTCAAGACCAGACGCTGTGGTGCACTTCGAAGGAGGAGAACTCGTCGCGGGCGGCTTCCCATTCGACCCGCGCCTCGTCCACGCGCGCCGCGCGCGGACCTTGCCGGACGATCTGGGCGAATCGTTCCAGTACCTCACGGCGGCCTTCGGCTACGACCTCGACGCCATTGTAGCCCACGTTGCGCACCCAGCCGGTCAAGCCGAGCAGGTAACCTTGCTGTTGTACGAAGGCGCGAAAACCTACACCCTGGACGCGTCCTTTCACCCAAATGTGCACGCGTTGCTTCTCCGTAACGTTATCCTTGCTCATATTTTCTCCTCACCATGACTGGACTCCATCCCCAAAGTGGAAGGGAAAGGAGAATGAATAATAGGATCAGGTAAGGGAGCAGATTCGACCCTGCGGCCTGGATGGCGTTCGTCTGGAGGGCAGATTGGCGCCAGCGGCGATCGAGTTGGGAGAGACTCATCCCGAGGGCGCGTCGGGGACCTTGCTCGCAATCCAGTCCGTCGGCATACGCCAGGATCAGGTTGAAGAGCGACGGCGCGCCGTAGGTGGTATACAGGTAGCGCGTGAACGAATCCGCCTGGGCGTAGGCCAGGTAAGCGCGGGCCGCGTCGGCCGGAAAGGCCTCGCACAGGCTGTTCATATCCAGCAGCGCGCTGTTTTGGGCGGCTGTGCGCAATGCGGTCTGGTAATCTGGATTAGGGTGGAGTTCAGCCAGGGAAGCAATCCCCTCGCGCAACCAGACAGGCAGGCGCTCGTACGCAGGGCCGGCGCGCTGATACAGGATGAGATGTGCCAGCTCATGCGGAATCTGACGCCCGAGTTCCGAGCGAGCGGCCGGGTCTGGCGCGACGGCGACCAGAGCCACGCCCAGCTCAGGGGCGGCGTGTCCGCTGACCCAGCCGGTACTACCCAGGTTGAGCGCGTTTTGCAAATCTGCACTGGAAGCGTAAATGTACAGATCCACGGGAGGACCTTTCTGGTAGGGTAGCACCTCGCTGACCTTTTGAATACCCACATGGGCAATGTCGAAAGCCGCCTGGCCAAAATCCAGGTCGCCAGCGTACCAGTGAACGCGCACCCATTCGTCTTCCAGAATCTGCCAGGGGACGCGGTTGTCTATGTACTGGAAAGTATACACCTGACTGGTGACCATTTCACCGCTGGACAGGCGTAGGCGATACCAGAACTGGACGGGGGCAAAGGGACGCAGCGCGCCATTCGCAAGAGAATGCTGATAGACTGCTCGCCCATCCGGGGTCACGTTCAAGTGGCCCAGGTGGATGTTAGGATCGCCGATAGACTGAAACAACAACCAGGCTTCCTGAACCGGAGTGGCTGTGCGCAGGCGTGCCGAGAACGTCACATAACTCCCAAACAGGTATTGGACCTGTACCTCGCTGACCTCGATCGCGCCCTGACTCTGGCCGGAAACTTTCCCTACCAGGCTGCTCAGAATCAGCGCCAGAGCAAAAGCGCAGCCCAACCGGGCACACCGTCCCCAGACAGACATTCGCCTGGCTACACCTTTCTGACAGGCAGGCTTACCCTCGCAGCAGTGCTCTTGCTGTACAGGATGGATGGCAGGTAGAAAGGTGCTCATGTTCCCAGGTAGACCAGCAGGGGTGTCAGGGTGAGGGGACTGAGCAGAGTGGAAACGAGGACAATGGTCGTGACCAGCGGCGAGTCGAGTTGATATTCGCTGGCCAGGACGGTGTTCATGACGGCCGCCGGTACGCCGGCTTCGGCAACGCCGGCCTGGCGCGCGGCGGGTGGCAGGTGCAACACATCGGCCAGCCCCAGGCCGAGCAACGGCCCGATCACCAGGCGTAGGAAGACACTCAAACCAACCACGCGCCAGTGACGATTCCAGGTGACCCGGCCTAGCTCCAGGCCCAACAGGATGAGCATGACCGGGATCGTGGCATCGGCCAATAAGTTGACCGTGCGCGTCATTGGCGTCGGCAATTGGACCTGGAAATGGAGAACGAGCAAGGCCAGGAGAATGCCGTAAATGGCTGGTACTTTCAGCAAGCCCAACAGGGCGTCACGCAGTTTCAGCCGACCTAAAGAGGCGATCAACACTCCCAGGGTATTGCTCACAAGAGAACTGGTCACGAAGTATACGCCCGCATAGGTCAGCGCTTCCGGACCAAAGGCGAACGAGACAAGCGGCAGGCCGTAGTTGGCAGTGTTGGAAAGCATCGTTGTCAGGACGACGATGGTGAGGAGAGGGCGTTCCAGCCGCAGTAAGCGACCAATCAGGTAGGCCAGCCCACCTATGCCCAGGATGGTCGCGGCGGAGAACCCCAGCATTTGTGCCAGGCGTTCGAGCGGCAGGGCATTCTCGGTGAGCAGGCGAAAGACCAGGATGGGGAGGAGCAGGTAAAAAATCAACCGCCCAAAGGGACGCCCGTCCAGATGTAAAGTTTTGCTCAGCGTGTAGCCGGCGCCGCTGATCAACAGAATGGGAAGCAGGTTGTTGAGGAAAACGGAGAGCAATTGGGTCACGGGAATGGGTCGGTGAAAGGGAGGTTCAATTCGGGTGATTGAGCAAATTGTCCTCTTTGTCGTCTTCCGGTTCGAAGGAGAACATGCCGAAGGGGAAAAGACTTTCGGTAAAGGCCAGGTTGTCCAGAGCCTCCTCCAGGAACTCGGCTTCGTCCTCGTCTTCTTCGGCTTCGAGCAACTCCAGCAGACGTTCCTGGACGCCGGGGCCGCCGATTTTGGAAAGAGCCCAGATGATCTCTTGGCGCACATCGAGGTCCTCTTCGTCCTCCAGAATGTCCAGGAGAGCCGGGCGTGCCGAGGCGAGTTCCAGTTCGCCGGCAGCGCGAGCAGCTTCCAGCCGGATCTCATCGTTACTGGAGTGCAGATTGGCCAGGACCAGCTTCTCCCAGCGCTCGTCACCGGAACGTCCCATCGCAAACAAGGCACTGACTTTCCAATCGGGACTGGGTCGCGCGTAAGCGGCTTCGATTAAGTCAGCGACTTCCGGACGCGAGGAGGCACCCAGGGCTTCCAGTGCGCGACGACGTAGCAGGACGGCCTTCGTTGGATCGTTAACGATTCTCAGCAGATGTTCTTCGACCTGATGGAGCAAGTCTGCCCGGATGATTTCCAATTCGCCCCAGTATACAAACTGCCCCAGCGCAGTGGCCGCGGTTGCCTGTACATTACTATCGGAATCGCTCTCCAGAATCTCGACGAAAGCGGGAATTAGATCGGTATCCGTGCATTCCCACAGCAGGCGGATCGCCAAGGCGCGCACCTGGGGATCGGCATCCCGTAGCAGGGATTTGGCCAGTACGTCGAAGGAGACGATCGTGTCCGATTCTGCCAGCAATTCCAGGTCCTCCAGCAGGACGCGCTTGCGCTGCGCGCTGACTTGTGGCCAGACCTGGAGCAAGGCTTGCAGGTTTTCGGGCGTCAGGTCGGAGAAATGGTGCAGGTAGCGCGGCGGGAAGGGACGGCTCTCATCGCACAACGCGGTCAAGACGGTTTGAAAAGGGATCGGTGCAGACATCGGTTTACCTCAGCGTAAGCAAATCCTGCAGGGAAACGAGCATCATGAGCCCCAGGAGCAGGAGAAAGGTGGAGGCCACCAGCGCGGTCTCGACTTTGGGGTTTAGACGGCGGCGGAGAATCAGTTCTGGCAGGGCCAGGAGCACCCGTCCGCCATCCAGGGCGGGGATGGGTAGCAGGTTGAGCAGGGCGAGCGTGATGGTGACGTTGGTCAGGAAGGACAGGACGTTGATGATTCGCAGGGTACCGGCGATGGGTGCAAGTTCCCGCATACCGACATAGATACGTCCCATGCCAATCGGGCCGACGATTTCGGCGCCGGAGGAGGGCAGGCGTCCTGTCAACAACTGGCCGGTTAACGTAAACAGCATGGCGATATGCGTGTAGGTGAGACGCACGCCATGACCGAGCGCCTCCCAAAAGCCCGCCGGTCGGGTAGGAGCACCCAGGTGAACGCCGGTGGCGCCTTCCTGGGGGGAACGGCTGCTGAGCGGCGTCATGGTGCTCGCGAAGACCTCATTGCCACGTTGGTATTCGACGGTCACGGGCTGATCCAGGTTCTGGTAGATGAGATCGCGAGCCTGCTCGACGCTAGGTACGGCCTCACCGTTGATGGAAAGGATGACGTCACCTAATTGCAGGCCGGCGTAGTAGGCTGGGGAATCAGGGAGCACGCCTTTGACTTCCACCACGTTGGCACGCTGGGGATCGGGCAGGCCGACCAGGCCGATCATGATGGCGTAGACGAACACGGCCAGCAGGAGATTGGCCAGTGGTCCTGCCAGGGCGACCCCGATACGCGTCAACGGGCGCGCAGCGGCCAGGCCGCCAGGAATGGATGGCTCGTTCTCCCCTTTGGGACGCACGAACCCGCCCAAGGGGATCCAGTTAAGGGTGAACTCTGTCTTGCCCAGGCGGAACAGGCGGAACAGGCGCGGGGGCAACCCAATGCCGAATTCCTCCACTTCGATTTTGAAGAGACGACAGGCAAGGAAATGGCCCAATTCGTGGGTAATAATGAGAATTGTCAAGGCAAGTACGAACTCGAAGACATACTGTCCAGTCATGCCCCCATTATAAACCATTCGAGAGCAAACGCGCGGGACCGCCTGGCGCACTTTCCAGGACGCGCGTCACGCCCTCCAGGTTCTCGAGCAGGGTGCGCGCCGTCTCCCGTTCTGTCTGAGGGCAGAGCACATGAACGTTAGGGCCGGCGTCAATCGTATAACATACCGCCAGGCCACGGGCACGCGCTTCGCGTACGGCTTGCAGGATGGCCAGCGTGGCCGGCTGCCAGTAGCGTAGTGGCGGCGAGGAGGTCATCATGACCGCGTGCATCATGTCCGAGTCGAGTTCTACTATGGCTGCCAGTGCCTCGAAGTCGCGTTGGAGGATAGCCTGGCGGCACAGGTCAAGACGGCGCGGCGCATCGGCCAGGCGCGCGGCCTGCAGAGGACTGGTGGGCGCCAGAGCATGTCCTTGCGCCGAGCCAACGGCTTTGTGGCTGGTGCTGACGATCGCGATCAGGTCTACCAACGCCCAGTGCTCCGGTGGAGCGATGGAGACCGCGTAGGAAGAGGCATCGTCTGTGCCGGCATACCACTCGACGAATCCCCCTGGTACAGAACGACAGGCCGAGCCGGAGCCGCGCCGTGCCAGCCGCGAAAGGGCGGCCTCGTCCAATTCCAGGCCGGCGGCGCGCGTCGCGGCCAAGGCCAGGGCGGCGAAGGCGGCCGCCGAGGAGGCCAGCCCGGCACCAGGCGGTACGTTGCTTTCGCTGACAATCCGGGCGCGAGATTTCTTTCCGAGCTGAGCGCGAATCAGGTCAAGGAAAGTCGAGACACGTTGCAAAGCCGTTCCCTGAAGCGGTTCGCCATTGAGGGTCAGGAGGTCTTCCCCCTCGTCTTCTTCCCAGACGACCGTTGTGCGCGTCCACAGGCTGCCCAGGTTCATCGAAAGCGAGCCATTGGCCGGCAGACGCAAGTTCTCGTCGCGGTTGCCCCAATACTTAATGAACGCGATATTCGGATGGGCCAGCGCTGTGGCGGCAAGCGGGGGCATAGATCAGGACTTCTCGGCAATCAGGCGGGCCAACGTCTCAACCAATAGGCGATGTTCGACTTGATGGACGCGCGCTTCGAAAGCTTCGAGCGTTTCCCCTGGTTGGAAGGGAATTTCCTCGCAGGCCAGCACCGGCCCGGCGTCCACTTCTTCGTCAGGAACCAGGTGCACCATGACGCCGCTGCGGTCAATTTCGCCTCGTTGCCAGGCCGCATAGGCGCGTTCGATGGCATGGGTACCCGGAAATGTGCCAGGCAGAGCGGGATGCAGGTTGATGACCCGCTGAGGGAATTGTCCAAGAAATTCCATCGTCAGAATGCGCATCCAGCCAGCCAGGACGACGTAATCGGGACGGTATTCGGCGACAGCCTGTGCCAGACGTTTGTCGTAGGCGCGACGGTCTTCGCCGGGTTGCTTAGGGAGGGCAATCGCGGGGACGCCGGCGGCGCGAGCGCGCTCCAGACCGTAGGCGTCCGGTTTGTTCGAGAACACGGCGACTACCTCAGCCGGAAGTTTACCGCTTGCGCAGGCATCCAGGATGGCTTGCAGGTTGGAGCCAAAGCCAGAGATCAGCACGACCAGCCGGGCTTTCATTCCGCCTCCCTAATGATGGAACAAACGCACGCCGGTGAAGACCATGACCATGCCGTACTCATCGCAGGCGCGGATGACCTCCTCGTCGCGGGTGGAGCCGCCCGGTTGCAACACGTATTGGACGCCACTGACCGCGGCGCGATCGATCGAATCGCGGAATGGGAAGAACGCGTCCGAGCCAAGTACCACGCCGTTCAGTTCACTCAACCAGCGACGCTTCTCAGCGAGCGTAAGCGGTTGGGGTATCTCCGCGAAGATCGTGTTCCAGGCGGCCTTCTCGCGCGGAGTCACGTCCTCGCGCAAGTACTGGTCAATGGCGTTGTCGCGATCGGGACGTTTGATTTCGGGGAGGAATTTCAAGTTGAGCACGGCCGGGTGTTGACGTAACCACCACAGGTCGGCTTTCATCCCGGCCAGGCGCACACAGTGTACGCGTGATTGCTGGCCAGCACCTACGCCGATGACTTGCCCATCCACCGCAAAGCAGACCGAGTTCGATTGCGTGTACTTAAGGGTAATCCAGGCCACGATCATATCGCGGCTAGCGCTTTCGGGCAGGTTTTTGTTGGCCGTAACGATGTTCATCAGGTCATCGCGGCTGACAAGGCGATTGTTGCGGCCTTGTTCCAGCGTCACGCCGAAGACCTGGCGCGTTTCCAATGGGCCAGGTTCATAGGTTGGGTCTATTTGCAGAATGACGTACTTACCGCCTTTTTTCTTGCGCAAGATGTCCAGAACCTCGGCCTCGTAATCGGGGGCGATGATTCCGTCGGAAACTTCGCGGGCCAGCAGGCGTGCTGTGGGCACATCCACTTTATCGGAAAGCGCAACCCAATCCCCAAAGGAGGACAGTCGGTCGGCACCGCGCGCCCGGGCATAGGCTTCGGCCAGGGGGGAAAGTTCCAGGTCGGCCACGGCGTATACCTGGCGGAGCGTCTCGGAAAGCGGTACGGCCGCCACTGCCGCGCCGCTTGGACTGACGTGCTTGAAGGATGCCGCCGCCGGCGCATTCAGCGCTTGGCGCAGTTCGCGCACCAGTTGCCAGGAATTCAAGGCGTCTAACAGGTTGATGTAGCCGGGCGCGCCGTTCAGGACGGTAAACGGTAGTTCGCCATCCAGCATATAGGCCCGCGCTGGGACCTGATGAGGGTTACATCCGTAGCGCAACACGAGTTCCTTGTTCATACGCCTCACTCCAACATCACCGTTCGATTGCCGGGGATTAGTTCTCCCATGATCCACGTTTGTTCGGGCAGGCGCTTTTGCAATTGGGCCGCCTCTTCTCTGGCTACGATGGCTACCATCCCGATGCCCATGTTGAAGACGCGGTACATCTCGTTCGGGCTCACGTTGCCCTGTTCCTGGATCAGGCGGAAAAGGGGTGGCACCGGCCAGGAGGCGCAACGGATGACCGCGCTTACGCCCTCTGGCAGGATGCGCGGAATGTTTTCGATAAAACCGCCACCGGTAATGTGTGCCAGGGCTTTCACTTCAGGTGGGATAGGGTAGAGGAGATTATAGTAGGAGCGATGGGGGACAAGCAAAGCCTCGGCCAGGGGCATGCCCAGGTCTGGGAAGATCGTGTCGAGGGGGATCTCTGCGAAAATCTGGCGAATCAGGGAGTAGCCGTTCGTGTGGGGGCCAGAGGAGCGCAGGCCGAGAAGCAGGTCGCCGGGCTGGAGATCGGAACGAGGCAACATGGCCTGGCGTTCCAGGACACCGACGATGGTGCCGACGACGTCGAATTCGCCAGGAGCGTATACGCCCGGCATTTCTGCCGTCTCACCGCCGATCAGGGCGCAACCGGCCGCGCGGCAGGCTTCGGCCATGCCGCATACAATCTCGGCGGTGATTTCGGGCACGAGTTTCGAGGCGGCAAAGTAGTCCAGGAAGAAGAGCGGTCGCGCACCCTGGACCAGAATGTCGTTGATGCAATGGTTGACGATGTCATGCCCGAGGGAGCGGTACTGGCCGACCTGCGCGGCCAGTTTGACTTTGGTGCCTACGCCGTCGGTGGAGGCCACCAGCACCGGCTGTTGCATTTGCTGGAGGAAGGAGGCGTCGAACAGGCCGCCAAAGGCGCCAATGCCGGCCAGCACTTGCGGGCCGTACGTGGATTTCACAGCCGCCGACATCAGTTCTACGGCGCGGTTGCCGGCGTCAATGGAAACGCCGGCGCGGGCGTAGGCCGATTCGCCCTGGCGGACGCGCCAGCCGATATCTTTGCGGTAATGCATTCCCTCGAAGTGCAGGGTGCGCACGCGGGCATAAGCGGCATCGAGTGCTTCGTTGATGTTCTTTCCCCAGCCGCTGACGCACAGCACCCGGCCACCGGCGGTCACGATTTGTCCATTGGTGGCTTTTGTGCCGGCGTGAAAGACGAAGGTGTTGGGCTGTTCGGCCTCCAGGCCGGAGATGGGATAGCCACTCTGGTAGGTGCCGGGGTAACCGCCGGATGCCAGGACGACACAGGCAGCGGCGCCCTCTTTCCAGCGCACTTCGGTGGCGGCCAGGTTGCCCTCGGTACAGGCCAGGGCAATTTCGAGCAGGTCGCTTTCCAGGAGAGGCAGTACAACCTGTGCTTCCGGATCGCCGAAGCGACAGTTGAACTCGAGGACGCGCGGACCGTCGGCGGTCAGGACGAATCCGCCGTATAGCACGCCCACGAATGGCCGCCCTTCGGCGCGCAGACCGTCCACGACTGGCTGCAGGACCGAGCGCGTCAGGGCCTCGACCATCTCGGGGGGACAGATGGGCACCGGCGCATAGGCGCCCATACCGCCGGTATTGGGGCCTTGATCGCCGTCGCGCAGGCGTTTGTGGTCCTGGGAAGGAAGCATGGGCTTGACAGTGAGGCCGTCGCTGAAGGCCAGCAAGGTCACTTCGGGGCCGGTCAGCCGTTCTTCGATGACTACTTCCTCCCCCGCGGCGCCGAATTGCCGTTCCACCATGACCTGGTACAGAGCGGCCTCGGCCTGTGTCCGATCTTCGGGAATGAGCACGCCTTTGCCAGCCGCCAAGCCGGAGGCCTTGATGACGACCGGGTATGCTACGGTGTGCAGGTGGCGTCTGGCGGCCTCGAAATCGGTAAAAACCTGGAAACGCGCCGTCGGGATATTGTGACGCGCCATGAATTGCTTGGCAAAGGATTTCGAAGCCTCGATTTGCGCGGCGGCTTTCTCTGGCCCGAAGACGCGGATACCGGCCTGACGCAAGGCATCGGCCAGGCCGGCCGCTAGCGGCGCTTCGGGTCCGACGATCACCAGCGACACATCCTTTGCGCGGCAGAAGGCGCTTACCGCGGCGTGGTTGTTGCTGTCCAGGGCTACGTTTTCCCCGTGGATGGCCGTGCCGGCGTTGCCGGGGGCAATGTACAGGTGAGTCAGGTGCGGCGATTGTGCGATCTTCCAGGCCAGGGCATGTTCGCGGCCGCCGGAGCCAATCAGCAATACGTTCATAGGCTAACGACCTCCTCCTGCACAAGCACAGGCGCAGCCGGCACAGGCGCAGGCACAGGCACAGGCGCAAGAGCCGCCGCCGGCGGACCAGCGCGAACCGCTTCTGCTCGTGGGAAGCGGCGGGGGATTGGTGCGGCCGGTCACGGCGGAGGTGAAATTCTGGACGTTGCCCAAGACTTTGCTGGCCATGTTCTGCACGCCGTTGACCACGGAGGCGGCAAAGGAGGCGCCGGGCACGCTGACCGGTGCGCGGCCGCTTCCGCTGGGGGTCGAGAGGGGGCGGGGCGCCGCGGTGTGGGCGCTTCCGCCACTCGTCGCAGGATGGAAGGTCGGGTCGTACCTGTCCCACCAGACCGGCACGTAGATCGGGCCGGTGAAGACGCGCCGCGTGCGTTCGTCGTATTGTCGGTCGAGCATGGTCCATTCCAGCGCTTGCTCGTACATCTGGCTCTTGACTTCGGGGGTGTCGGCGGCCTCGATTTGTTGCCAGGCGCGCTCCATAATCGCCTGATAATAGGCTATCGTTTCCTTGCCGCTGAAGCCTTTCATCTTCTCAGCTACGCTTTTCACCAGGCCCACGACCATGTCCTGGAGTTTTTTCCGGCGCGTGGTCAGGTCTGGTGTTTCAAAGGCGGCCAGGAACTGGCGCTCGTACTCGTGCAGACCTTCGGGCAACGGGCTGGTAATTTGCAATTCGAGCGGATCGCGACGCGTGACGGTCGCCGCGCCTTTCTTTAACACGCCAAAGAGGATCATGGTCAGGACTTTGTCCAGGGGTTGCTCCATCAAAATGGCGGCTTCCACGGCCGTCAGCCCGCGTTTGATGCCGTGCCCTTCAATGGCAATCTTGGGGGGCAGGTACTTTAACTTGCGCTTTTGTTCCTGGATCACGGCCCAGATTGGTAATCCGATGAACAGCATCGCCAGGCTGCAAAGGCAGGCAAGGCCCAGGAGTGCGTTCCAGTCAACTTCGAAGGCGGAGGGTTTGTAAATGGCTGAGGCCGGAACGTACTGGCGTGGGAAAGAGACGCCGAAGATGTATTGAGAATCCCCTTTGGCCTGTGGACAATCCCAGGTGTAGATAATGCGTCCTTCTCCGTCGTAGGCCGCCGTGGGTTCGGAAGCGCATGGCCAGCCGCCCTTGGGCATGTGGTAGCGCGGCTCCTGGGGCTTTACTCCTGGCGGCAAGTGGAAGATGACGGTCAAGTGTGTCTGCCCATGGACGTACGACGAGCCAAACCAGGTGGGGGAGAATTCCCCGCTGGCGTATGTATCCGGTTCGTTGTCGTCTGGATAGAGCATGCGGGCAATGCGGCCGATAAAGACGTGCACGCGGCCCGTCTGTCCTGGCGGAATGGCATATGCGCCCAGGTCCACAGCGAAGCCGTAGTTCCCCTCCCCCTGGTAGTCACGCGAAATCGTGACCGGCGTGCCATCTACATCGGCTTGAATACTTTGGAAGTCGAAATGGCCGTTGGGCATGCCTACATCTACGAAGTCTATCGCGTGGGCCCCAGGGTCGTTCGCGAAGAGGAAAAGGTAATCTACGGCCAGCGTTCCGTCGCTGTTCCAGAATACATGGACGGTTTCCTCCTTCAATTGGAAGGAATAGCTCTGAGCTGTGGCGCTAACTACCAGGAAGATGGGTAGAACAAAACTAATCAGAAGAGTATACAGACGACGTTTCATGGCTCATCCTTTCCTTGCCGGCAGGCGCGCCGCACGTTAGACGGTTATCCGCAGGGGAGAAGCTCCTAATTCACAAATGACTACTCTGTTGTGGCGAGGAGCGGTCGCGGATGCTACGGGCACCAGACGGTGCGCGATTGTCACTTACCATTTCGGTTCTTCGGTGAGTTGATACACGGTGCCGCAGTACGGGCAGTTGACCATCGGCGCGCCGTTGACCAGTTTGATGTTGTTGGCTGTGAGCGTCCCGCCGCATGAGCGGCACTTCATTTCCTCAATTTTTGTCTGACCTGGCAAGTCAATCTGGAGGGTGACCTGGGGCGGATTTTCCTGGCGGCTCTTGCGAACGGCGGCTACGATCAGGGCCACGCCTCCGCCTACCAGGAGCAGGCCAACGCACATCAAGCCGAGGCCCAGGGGTCGCCAGGCGGGATCGCCCTGCACTGGATCGAAGGAGCCGATCAGATTCAGGCCACCGTAGCCCAGGAAACATAAGGAGGTCAGCAAAAGGAGGCCGCCTGCCACGGACATCCAGGTGGTGGATTTCATCGTCTACCTCCACGCGAGAGAGTGCGTCGCAACGTTGGAATCGTCAACCCAATCTGCCAGGATATACGCTGGCTTAAAGGGATTGTAGCATGATTCGGAAGAGCGGAGACCGCGCTTCACGAAGTATGATCATCCTGGCGCGGGATGATGCCGTAGGCCTTGGTCACGGGTAGGACGGCCAGAATCCCGTTGCGTGGTTCGTCCAGGCGGCCGATGGTCTGTTCGGTAGCCTTGACCACCTCCTGCGCCAGGGCCTCCGTCTCCACGATACTGAAGAGGGTATAGTTAATATCCGTGGTGGGCCGATAAAAATCTTCGAGTGCAGGCATGAGCGGTATGTCTTCCCGCATGCCACTTTTCTGACGGATGCGTCCCAGGCCGGTGCTGGGTACGACGGTGACCCCACTTACCCCGGCTTTCTCCCACGTGTCCAGGACTACATCAAGTAAGTCCGGGTTGTTCAACACGAAGAATATTAAAAACATTATCCACTCTCCTCCGCCGTTTCCGGCGAATTGCCTTGCGCAGATTTTGGTTCACGGAACAGAAAGCGTAGTAGTGGTGGCGTAATCAAGGTAGTGGTCATGACCATGACGACCGCAGAGAATTGCATTATCGCGGGTAGCCCTTCCTGAAGCCCAATGGTAATCACGATCAGGCCGACCTCGCCACGTGAAATCATGCCGGCACCCAATTGCCAGGCTTCTCGCCAGGAGAGTCCCCCCCAGCGTGCGCCTAACGTTGCCCCTATCATTTTACTCATAATGGCTATTAGAATGATAGCCAGGGTGAACCACAAGGCGTCTGTTCCTAGGGTGCGCACGTTGACGCTCAGGCCAATGCTGATAAAGAATATGGGGACAAACAGTCCATAGGCCAGAGCGTTCATCCCTGGCTCCAACCGCTCGCGCTCGTGGCTGCGCGCGAACATCAGGCCGGCCAGGAATGCGCCGGTTATGGCTGTTATGCTCCCGACTACTTCCGCCGCGACGCTATAGAGCAGCAAGATGACCACTGCCAAGCTGAGGATGCTTTGACTGATTGGTAGGCGGCTGGTCAGGCGTGTCAGATAGGGGAGCACCCAGAACCCGAAGGCGACGGAAAGCCCCAGGAAGCCGGCCATGCGAACCAGAATGAGCAGGATGCCGGCCGGATCATCATGTCCATTCAAGACCGCCAGAAAGAGGGAAAGCAAGAGGATGACCAGGATATCATCGAACACCGCCGCACCCAACAATCCCAGCCCGACGCGGCTGCGCAGTCGTTTGAGTTCCATCAAGGTTTGTGCCGAGAGACTGACGGAGGTGGCGGCCAGGGTCAGCCCCAGCAACAGGCTGGCCTTGGTTTCCAGGCCAAATAGCGCACCAACGCCCCACCCCATCCCGACCGGGAAGACTACCCCGAGAGTCCCCGCCAGGGCCGAGACTTTCGTGTTTTCCACCAGATCGTTCAGGTGCAGCTCCAGGCCGGCCAGGAACATCAAGAACAAGACGCCAATTTCGCCAATGTGGAGAACGGTCTCTGCGATGGCGGGATCTGACAGAAAAGGAAGGTGAAAGAGATCGAGTAAGGACGGCCCCAGGAGAAGGCCGGCAATCAATTCACCCAGCACGGAAGGCTGACCGAGGCGCGTGCTCAGATATCCCCCTATCTTGGCGGCTAGAAGAAGGATGGCGAGAACGAAGATCAGTTGCAGGAACGGTGTCATAGTGAGGCAAAGTTTACCACAGACTCTCTCCTATGGAAGAACACTTTCACAGAAGTGAGCGCAGCCAAAGGTGACTTCTGTTGGTGGAATCGCGCATACCGTCAGCGCATGTCGAGAACGAATCCATTGGGCATGCAGCGCTTGACAAAAAAAAAACGTGCACTATACTATTTTTGTACTTGTCGGGGACTTCTTTGCGCGCATCATGCCAGCACGACAAGGGGAACATTTGCTGTGGAGAGACTTATGCGTCCGAAGATACCTGCTATCCTTTCTGCCATGCCATTTATCCTGCTGTGTTACCTGCTCGGCTTGCTCACGGCACGGTTGGCCCTGGCCGCTCCCTTGCCGCAGGTGCAGATCGCTGCCAACTGCCCGGCGCCTAATTACTGCTCTTCTTTCCCCTGTCAGTGTGGCTTCACTGGTCTCTTCTGCGCCGGCAGCATCTACTTGTTGTAAGCCCTGTCCCACTCCCACCCCTCGGCCCACACCTAGGCGGACGAAGACGCCGACCCGTGTACCTCCTACCCGGACACCCACTCGTACTCCGACGCGCACTTCAACATTCACCCCTACTGCTACGCGTACTCCAACTCGTACTCCAACCAGGACGCCC
>FWPU01002101.1_pt1 | contig 56781 bp, 48 predicted proteins | sample 2228361 | NCBI WGS metagenome assembly FWPU01 (sample SAMEA103939777, study PRJEB20133) | metagenome | reverse complement strand
GGGGAGATTAGAAAAGTGGAGGGGAGATTAGAAAAAGGGAGGGGAGATAAAATAAAAGTGGGGATAATTTGGCGAAAGCAAATGACTTTTTTACCATTTGCTTCTCATTGGATACCTTCAGCACTTCAGATCTTCAGATCTCATAAAGAAGGATAATTTACATCAACTCTTCCTATCTGACATTTCAAAATAGTAACATCACCAGTTCTAAAAAATCTTGACAGTTAATTCATTAAGGAATAAAATAAAGATAAATTATAAAGGAGGTGAAGAGAGATGAAAAGGGTAGTAAAGAGTGGTTTGGTTCTTGGAGCAATATTGGGAATTGTTGCCCTTCTCGGATTGGGTTCAAAGGCAGTAAGTGAAATCAACAAAGGTGCTGCAACAATCACTATTGATGTAATCAAGAAGACACAGGCACCGGTTCTCTTTGAACACAAAAAGCATCAAGAGAGAGTGGGCGACAAGTGCATAATCTGTCATCATTCTGAGAAGGAAGGTGAACAACCAAAGACATGCAGGGAATGCCACAACAAGGAGGGTGCAAAGGTATCACTGAAGGATGCCTTCCACAAATCATGCAAGGATTGCCACAAGAAAGAGAATACAGCAGGCAAAAAGGCACCAGAGAAATGCAACGAGTGTCATAAGAAATGATGGTGATTCTATTTGACGAAACCTGAATTAACACATAATCATGAGCAGATGAGGGGCGGGGAGCGGTTTGTTCCCCGCCTTATTTTTTTTGAACTGACAAAGAGGTGCAACCTCAGGTGCATTCATTGTAGGGCTGAGGCATACGAAAATTCTCAGGATGCTCTAACCCTGGAGGAGGTCAAGCGAATTCTCAGGGAGATATCTGAAATCTCAAAGCCAATTATGATTCTCACAGGTGGCGAGCCCCTTTACAGAAAGGACATCTTTGAAATTGCTGAATACACTGTATCGCTCGGGATGCGTGCTGCGCTTGCCTCAAACGGAACTATGATTGATGAAGAAATGGCAAGGAGGATTGCTGGAGCAGGGGTTTCCAGAGTGAGTATAAGTTTAGATGGTGGAGAAGAGAAGACACACGATGATTTTAGGGGGATTCCTGGCTCCTTCAGAAAGGCAATAGATGGAATAAAAAATCTTCAGAAGGTGGGCGTGCAGACACAGATTAATTCTACCATTGCAAAGCATAATATACATGAACTTCAGAATATTCTCAATCTCGCCTTATCCCTCAGGGTCAATGCTCTTCATATCTTTATGTTAGTTCCTGTTGGCTGTGGAATCCAGATTGCTGATAAGATGATGCTTACACCACAGGAATACGAAGATGCCCTCAACTGGTTCTATGAGCAGTGGCGCGCTCACCAGGAACTTGAATTCAAGGCAACCTGTGCACCCCATTTTTACAGGATTTTGAATCAGCGTGGGCGAAAGGATGGCATTGTTCTCCCTAAATCAAGCCACGGAATGTCAGCCATGACAAGGGGCTGTCTTGCTGGCTCTGCGGTCTGTTTCATATCTCATAGCGGGGAGGTTCAACCCTGCGGTTATCTCCCGATTATTGCCGGAAGATTGAAGGAACAGAGTTTTGGTGAGGTCTGGAGGAATTCTGAGTGTTTTGCCAATCTCAGGGACCCATCAAAATTGACCGGAAAATGTGCGAGATGCGAATTCAAAAAATTATGCATGGGTTGTAGGGCAAGAGCATACTACGAAAAGGGCAATTACCTTGACGAAGAACCATATTGTGTGTATGAACCGTTGTATGATTTGTGATGTTTTACCGCCTTCAAGAAAATAAAATATAGCATTGAAATAATCCTCTGTTCCTGTCCCGTGTATTTTTAGTTCACCATCAATGATTTCAATCTCATAGCCTTTAAGAAAATTTAATGGATGTGAAATCGCGCCATTCTCATTCCGGTGACACTTCATAAACATAAAAGTCCACTTGTTAAAATAAGAATTATTAGCACCACGAAAAGCGCAGAAAATTTTTAAAACATTGTGGAAATAACGATTCTATTTTACCAGTTTATAATCAGAGGGGACGACAAACTCACTTTCGTTGATTTTAGAAACAGAAACCTTTTTTATCTCTGAATATAATTGAAATACAACATTTTCTTTCCCTTTATTTTCTTTCTCTGCTTCCCTTTTTTTCTTTTCCTCTTTCAATTTTTTCTCTGCCGTTTTCTTAGCCACTCCAGCAAGAAAACCGCCAATTCCCTGAGAGACATCTACATACTCACTCTCTTCTTCTTCTGGTTCCTCAACCTTCTCATTTTTTGCTGATTCTTCTCTCTCTTTTCTCATTGAACCCGAGTCGTGTTCCCATTTTATATTTGATGCAATAGTATATCCTTTTATCTTTGAGAGTTCCTTTGTCAGTTTTTTCATATTTTCTTCCATTGCCTTTTCGTCCGTACCAAGAAAACCGGACATCATTCCAAGACCGAATCTTTGTTCATCCTGTGGCGATATTTCAACTCCAAGTTTTTTAAGGTATGCCTGATTGAACTCCAACTCCTCCTTCTGTAATGCCTGCAGTTCTTTTGTTAGTTCTGTGTTCCAGAGTTCGCTGGTCATGGTATTTTTTGCATGCTCCTTTGTCTCAAGGTTTTCTGTCTCCACAAGCCAGATTAAGAGATATTTTTTGCAATTGAATCCATTGATTGTTTTCTTTTCTCCTGTTTCTTTAACGGAGAACTCATTTTTGATAATTTTTATCTTTGGCTTCTTCTCTTTTTGCTTTTTTTCTTCCTCTGGTGCTTGTTGCCATTTCATTTTTTCCATTTCTGTTGAAATTTTATTTACCGTATATGTTTTTTTCTTATGGTCCATTGTCCAGACAGTATCTTTATTAATATCAATGATTGAATCCATCTCCATTGGTCCGCCCATTTTTGTAACAAATTCTCCAAGTGAACCAGTAAATTTCATATTTATCTTTTCACGCTTTTTGAGTCCGCGTATCTTGGTTATTGAGGTTGATTCGTTAGCGCCAACGCCTCCCAATCCGATTGTTCGGGTGAATCTCTCAACAGTGACATCGGCATGGATAATATCACACAGAGTAAATGTGATGAAGAGGGACAACAATATTATAATATTATTTCTTTTTCTTTTCATAACACCTCCTTTTAATTAACTTTTCATAACATTTTAGTTTTTCAAAAACTCATAGATGAAAATTATCATAGATATCTCTGATTTGTCAAGTTTTTAATCTTAATCAAGAATCCTTTACTGCTTTTTAAACTGCGGAAGGCAAGCCCTACCACAGGCAAGGTGTGAATCCATATATGTGCGAAACCTCCTCTTTTTAGGACCCACCTGATTATTTAAAAAAGTTGCGTTTAATTAATATCATATGCTTGAATTTCTTTGTCCAAAAGTGGGCAGGTCTGGACAATTATACGAGGTAATATCCTATAATTTATTTGACTTAATTTATTTTATATGTTACTATAACACTATCATGCTAATTAAAATAATAATAGGGGGTGTGTGATGGAAATAAAAATGAAGGTACTCGGGCTCGCCATTGACCCTGTAACCTCTTCTCCGATTGTCATATTAGGGGACGAGAGCGGAAAATTTTCGCTTCCGATATGGATTGGAGTTATGGAGGCAAGTGCAATAGCAATGGAACTTGAAAATGTAAAATTCTCAAGGCCCTTAACTCATGACCTTATCCGTAATATCCTGCAGGAATTAAACATTAAGGTTGATAAAATTGTTGTTACGGATCTGAGAGATAATACATATTTCGCAAGTATATATATCAATACGCAGGAGAAAAGTCATAAAATTGATTCCAGGCCAAGCGATGCAATTGCAATTGCTTTAAGAACTGGCTCTCCTATTTTTGTGGAAGAGGATGTAATTTCAAAATCCCAGAAATTAGAGATGCCAGTGGACCTCTCAAGGGGAAGCATGTCAGAGGAGGAATATAAGAAAAAATTGGCTGAACTGCTTGAGAAACTCAATCCTGAGGACTTTGGAAAATATAAAATGTGAAAAGTGATAAATTATTAAATTATTCTAAATACTGGCTGCCAGTAATAATTTTTTGTTTTTTTATATTTATGCTTTCTGAAAAGGGGGAACAGGTTTATATTCCCCCCCTACCTTTTCTGGATAAAATTCTGCATGTTATTTTATATACTATTCTTGGTATTCTTTATACTCGTGCTCATAACTATCAGTGGGGCAAAAGTGCAGTTACCTGGACCGTTTTGTTTACAATTATTTATGGGGTAAGTGATGAGTTCCACCAGTCCTTTGTTCCTGGCAGAGTTTCTAGTCTCACTGATGTGATAGCGGATGGTATTGGTGGTATAGTTGGTTTTTATGTTTATAATTTTTTTACAATAGAATTAAAACAGGTTAATAGTGGAACAGGGCAAAATTCTAATTATTGACTCTGAGTTAAACTCTGGAACCGAATTTATGGAAATCCTTAAAGGTTCCGGCTATGAGGTAATAAGTGCACCAGATGCCCTAAAGGGCGCAGGACTCTTAAATGAGGGAAGCTTCCGGGCTGTCTTTGTTTCACTCCTAAAGTCATTTTCAGATGGATTGAGAAATATTCGTGGTATAAAACTTGCCTATCCGGATATAGGAGTTATTGCTATACTTGACAGGAATGACATTGATAATATCCACCAGGTTTTTAATGCGGGTGCAAGCGAATTCTTACCATACCCCACCTCTAAGGAAAGTGTCTCAAATATCCTCAAGAAGGTAATTGAAAAACACCAGATGAATCTTGAATATACAAAGGTTCTCAAAGAGGGACTTGAATACATTGACCTCCTTAACCTCTACCAGAAATGTATGAAAATTCTTGTTACCACTGATATTGAATTACTTGCTGGGCTTGTATTAGAGGTTTTTTGCGAAACAGTGCAGGTAAAAAGGGGTTGCATCTGGTGCCTCTTTAAGGAGGATGACGGTTTCAAAAGAATGAAATCAACTTCTGAGGATTTTCCTGAAATGCCTGAACTATCCGAGGAAGAATTGAACGAAATTAGCAATGAGGGCTTACTGTTAAAGAATGATAAACTATGGATAGCTATAAAAGGGAACGCCTCACGGCTCCTTGGAATGGTATGTCTCATTGTAGAAAAGTCCCTGAGTGAAAGGCAGGAGAATTTCATTAAGTCAGTGAGCGGATTTGCTGCAGTTGCCTTTGACAGTGCGATAAGAGCCTCTTTATATCAACAGTATATTCTAAAAGACCCTCTGACAGATGCTTACAGTTTTTCATATTTTTCTGATTATGTTGAAAAAGAATTAAGCAAAAGCAAGAGGTTCAAAAGAAATTTTTCTATAATATTATTGAGAATTGAGAATTTAAATAAATTGCGCAACGAATTTCAGGAATATACCATTAACAAAAGTTTAAAGCGACTCATTGAAATTCTTTTTGAATGTGTAAGGGGGACAGATATTGTTGCAAGGAAATCCGATGATGAATATTATGTCCTCCTCCCGGAGACGGATTACTTCGGTTCTCTTGTAACACTCAGGCGGTTTAATACATCAATAAGAGATAAGATTTTTTTGATAGAAGGATCAAGGACGCTCTCATTGCCTGTCAGAATTGCATCTGGCACATTCCCGAGGGATGGTGGGACGCTTGATATGCTACTTTATTGCATTAGGAAACGACTTGAATCACAAGAACTCAGTATATTTAAAAGAATGAATCTTGAGACAAAGGACTTCTGGGATTTGTTTAATATTATAGTTACACCAAATAAATCAATAGAAGAGTTAACAAAAAATCAAGCAGATGATATTGAGGGCGAATCAAGGCAGGCGATATTTAATGAGAGTGTAATCAAGGACATAGCAGAAACATTTCATGTAGAACTAAATCTGAATTCAGCAATGCGCGGTGCTTTCTTTTTAAAACTTGGTCGTCTGAAAGAGAGGTTTTTACCAAAATTTGCCACAAAAATTTCCGATTCCAGTTCATTCAGAATATACAGATTTGAGACAGAGGACATAACGGAGACATCACCTCTCGTCAGATTTATAAGAATACCAGCAGAGGATGCTGAGAAGGGATTCTTCCTTATTGCGGTAACGGAGGATTTTTGTTATGGATTATTTTTTAAAGAAATTGATAAAAATAAATACGCTGCATTCCATACCAGCGATCCATACCTTGTGGAAAATATTATTGCTAAATTACAGGAAAGATATCTTATTTACAGGGAGATGTAATAACTAAATGCTTAAGAAAAAAGTTCTAATTGCAGATACAAATCAAAAATTAATGATTATTCTAAAGGATAATCTTAAAGCAAGGGGTTTTAACACATTAAGTGCTCTTGACGGTGTGAAAGCCCTTGAATTAATTTTATCCGAATTGCCTGAGGTGATTGTCCTTGGACTTGATCTCCCAATTATTGATGGAGAGCGTCTTTCAGCGATTGTGCGGTCAAATCCCAAAACAGCGAATATACCAATTGTATTTCTCTCGGACCGTTTAAAGAAAATTGAGTCATATCAGCCATTCAAAGATGTCCTTTTAATAAAACCGGTAGATGTCAACGAAATTGTACATAAAGTTAATTCATTTTATCAGAAGATTGAAAGAATAGAAAAGGTCTCACGACTTGATAAGGAGATTGAAGGAAATATCTCACAGATTCCCCTTGTTGACCTTATACAGATCTTAAGCATGAACAAGAAGAATGGTGTGGTAGTACTTACAAGGAATGAGGTGAAGGGGTTCGTATATTTCAAAGAGGGGAACATAGTAAATTCCACTCTTGGAAAAATAGAGGGCGAAAAGGCGTTCTTCAGATTACTATCCTGGGGTGAGGGTAAATTTGAATTTGTTCCAACTAAAATTTCAAGTTTAATTAGAATTCGCAGACCCACCGATAGTTTAATAATGGAGGGTATGCGACAGATTGATGAATGGGAAAAATTGAAGGATACATTTCCATCTCCTGATTCTCTTATTAGATTAAAGGCGTCTTCAAAAGAACTACCCAAAGAATTAAGCGTGATAGAACAGGAAGTATTATTGTTGCTTGAGTTTTATCCGCGACTTGGCGATATAGTAGATAATTGTACCTATCCTGATTATGAGGTCTATGTAACTGTCCAGAGATTGCTGAAGGAAGGCATTATTGAAGTTTATAAGAAGGAAGACCGGCAGAGGAAACTGGCAAGACAACCTCTTCTACTTCCAGATCAGATTTTTAAACTAAGAGAAATCATAACTTATGGACAAAAATCAATTTTTGATATAGAGCGAGGTAGAATTCTTGTTGTGTCCCCACGCAATAGCACATTAAAATCATTTGTGAATTCATGTAAGGACATAACTGGATTCAGTTTAAACAAGGACTTTATTTATAACATCAATCATGATAACCTTCCTATTGGCTATCTCGGTTCAATCGTATTAAGCGAAACGGTTGAAATAATTTTTCATGTCCTCCCCAATGATGAAATGTTTAAACCCTACTGGAATATATTTATGAAAAGCGCCATTGGAATAATCTTGCTTTTTGACGGAGGAGGAACAAAGATCAGAGAATTCCTCAGGGATGCAAATCTATATTTTTACAATAAGCATGGTAAGACAGTTGTCCTTATCCTGTTTTCCACAAAAAAGGCGAATCGCCAACTTGTATCAAAAATTGTAGATGAATTTAAATTAAATAAAGAGGAATCACTTTTTGTTGTTCCTCCTAATGATACGAAAGGTGGGTTTCTTCCGATTCAAAAGATATTAGAGTTATCAATAAAATGAAAAAGGGAACGAAATATGTATGACATGCATACTCACACGATTTTTAGTGATGGGGATTTGATTCCATCGGAGTTACTGAGGAGAGCAGAGGTTATGGGTCTCAAGGCAATAGCTTTTACAGATCACGCAGATGCGTCAAACATTGAATTTATAATTCCACAGATTGTAAAGGTCTGTAATGAATTGAACAGGATAAAAAAGATTAAATGCCTTCCTGGTATTGAACTCACCCATTGCCCACCATCATCTATTCAGGCACTTGTTAAAAAAGCAAGGGAGCTGGGTGCTAAGGTTGTAATAGTCCATGGAGAGACAATAGTGGAGCCGGTTGAAAAGGGGACGAATATGTCTGCTATCAAAGCAGGTGTTGATATACTTGCCCACCCAGGGTTAATTACTGAGGATGAGGTGAAGGAGGCGGTTAAAAACAATGTCTTTCTTGAGGTTTCGGGGAGGAAGGGTCATTCACTGGGAAACGGCTATGTTGTTCAGATTGCAAGGAAATATGGTGCAAAACTCATAGTAAATTCAGATGCCCATAGCCCGGGAGATTTGATTTCGCCGCAAAGTTTAAAGAGAATTGCAATGGGTGCAGGACTGACAGAAGGAGAATATGAAAAATTGCTCTCCGATGTTAAAAAACTTGTTCTCGGAAAGTAAATTCATATTTGTTGTTTGATTTATTAAGATGTGGTAAAATTTAAACATGGTTCTAAAGTGCGAAAAATGCGGTGCCATGTATATTCTGAGCGACGAGAAGTTACAGTCGCAGGACTGGAAATTCAAATGTACGAAATGTCAGCACGAAGCTCAGTTAAAGCCAGGAGGGGGGAAGGCGGATGAAACTGCTTCGCCGGCTGACCAGGCACCGGTAAGAACAGAGACCGCAATACCAGTTGAGGTGCTACCCCCTGATATTCAAAAATATCTTGACCAATTCAAGGCAGACCCCAAGAGTAAATCATTTATGCCGGTTGCAGACCATTATTTCAAGGAAGGAAAATTTGATCGTGCATTAGAAATTCTTGATTCTGCCTTGAAATATAATCCTGGTCATTTATCAGCGCATGTGCTCAGAGGCAGAGTCCTGTTTTCACTCAATCGTTTTGAAGAGGCAGTTTCTGAACTTGAAAATGTATGTAATCAGTCAAAAGAGAACACACTTGCGCGCAAGGTACTGGCAAGGTGTTATGAATCGCTTGGAAGATACGATGAGGCAGAGAATGCTCTTGAGATTGTTCTGATGCTTGATTCTGCTGATAAGGAAGCAAAAGATTTACTGGATAAGTTAAAGGAACTTCGTAGGGGCACCCAACCAGAGATTAAAGAATTCCAACCCGAAGAGCACCCAGGGGAGGAGATTATATCTGAGAAAGTAGAGAAAGAATCTGAGGAAATTCCCGGAGAGCAACAGGAGATGAAAACAGAGGATATCCCTCAGGTCTTTGGACCACCTGAAGGTATGATTCCTCCAGAAGAAGAAAAGGCAGAAGAGTTTTCTGCATCTGTAGAGAAGGGTCTTGATGAGATATTCAAGGAGCCGGAGGGCGAATTTGAAGAAAAAACAGAGGAAGAGCAGATTCAGGAAGAAGGAGTAAAAGAGGAGACAGCAGATTTATTCAGTCCGCCTGAATTGTCAGAAGGCATAGAAGAGAAGATAGAATTGCCAGAGGATATGGCTACATTTCCTGCTGAGAAAGAAGATTTATTTAGTGATCTGCAAACAGAAAAACCGACAGATACATTAAACGAGGAGATAGGTATTACTTCAGAAACTTTGGAAGAAATTTCACCTGAACAGATAACTCAAAAATCTGAGGATATTTTTGGTGAAAAGATTGAGAGTGGTCCCGAAATTAAGGCGGAGGAAAGCACAGAAGAGGAGGGAAAGATTGAGGGTTTTGAGACCGGGAGATTTGACGAAGGTGTAACAGCAGAAGGTGTAATAGAAGGTGTATTTAAGGAAGAAACCGAAGAGGAAGCGGATGTAAGTATAGAAACAGAAACCGAGGAAGAAATAGTGGTTAAAGAAACTTTACCTCAGATAGATGAAGATGTTCTTGCGGCGCAGAGACCTAAGGTTACATTGCAGGAAGCAAAGCCAGTTGCACTAACAGTATCAGCATTAAAAAAAGAAAAGAAAGTAGGTTTAAAGATAAAGCCCATATTTATAATCGCTCCTCTGATAATCCTTTTACTTGCTGGTGGTGCAGGATATTATTACTGGACATTTCAGTATATTGATCCAGCTGTTGCTTCTATAGATAAATTAATTACTGTGAGCAAAGGGATATTTAAATCAGGAGAGAAGCGAAAAATAGAAGCAGAAAGATTCTGGACAGAAGCGGTGAGTGAGTATGATAAGGATTCCATAAAGGGATTTCTAAATTCAGAACAATTACTTAAAAAAGCAATTGCTGCTGATTCACATAATGCTAAATATTTTGGACTGCTTGGAGAGGTTCTGGCAGAACTTGGTGCAAGCAAGGAGGATAAAAAATATTTTGATGATTCCTACAGAATTGCAGTTCGTTCACAGGAGATGTCACCGCAGTCAGCTGATTCATTAAGAGCGATTGGACATTATTATAAGGTTGTTGGCAGACATCAAGAAGCAGTTGAATATCTTAAGAAAGCGCTATCTATAAAAGTGGACGACATATATTCGTTGGCATTGCTTGCTGAAGAATTGCTGGAGAATCCCGATAGATTAGAGGAAGCAGAGGGATTAGTTAAAAAATCCATTGATATAAAAGAGACGCCCAGAGGCTACTACATACTTGGGAAAATTTATCAAAAAATGGGGAAGACAGATGAGACAATAGATTCATTTCAAAAAGCTCTTCGTCAGCAATGGCATGTGAAATCAGTAATTTCACTGTCAGAAATATACAACAATATGGGGTTAATAAAAGAGGTGGAGAAAATCTTTGAAAAATCCACCCTTAAAACCGCGGATATGCATTCCTATGAACAGAAAGCCCTGTTGATAACAAAGGCATCCATTGATTTAGAAAATGGGAATCTTCCGGATGCAAAGCGTGCTCTGGAAGGGGTGTTAAAACTTTCACCACAGGAAGTTAAGGCATACAAACTTCTGGGAGTAATTGCAACCAGACAGGACAATCTTGATGATGCTGCTAGTTACTACGAAAAGGTATTACAGATAGAACCTAAAAATGCAGAGGTAAACTATTTATGCGGAACAATCTATTTACAGTTGCACAAATACACGCAGGCAATAAATAAGTTTAAGACTTCAGTAGAAGTAAACCCCAATGAGTACAGATTTTACAATGGCCTGGGGAAAGCATATATTTTGAATGGACAAACAGAGGATGGTATAAAAGAGCTCAAAAAAGCTCTTGAACTATCACCAGATAGTGTTGATGTTTTGTATAATCTCGTTGAAGCCTATATTGGGAAGAACATGATAGATGATGCATTAGTCCTTGCTCAGAAGGCAGTATCAGCAGACCCTTATTCTATTGATGCTCGCCTGGCATTGAGTATGGTTTACATGAAGTTGAATAAAAACAACGAGGCAAAAGCGGAACTTGAAAAAGCCATTGCCCTGAAAGCAGATGATAGCGATCCATATAAATTAATGGCTGAACTGCTGCTTAAAGAAAATAATATTAAAAATGCAGAGGCTTATGCATTAAAAGCAATAAAACTTTCCAATGACGCTGAATCATACAGTATTTATTCTAAAATTATGTTCCTGCAAAATAAGTTTGATGATGCTATTACATCAATCAAAAGGGCAATAGAATTTGAACCCTACGATTTTAAGCACTATTACGACCTTGGTGAGATTTACTATAGAAATAAACAGTACGATAACGCATTGAAGGCGTTTCAGGATGCTGTAAATTATAACCCACAAGATGTCTCATCAAATTTCAGAATAGGTAATGTCCTTGAAGTTCTTGGTAAAAATGATGATGCCTATTTTCAATACGAAAAAATTATAAACAAGATTGATAAGAATTTTGCACCAGCCCATTTCAGAATGGGATTGCTTGCGGATAAAAAGGGAGACCTTGCAAAAGCGATTTCCAAATTCCAGACAGCAGTTGATATTGATAATACAAATGCAGAGTATTTGTATTATCTTGGTAAGGCACAGTATGCATCAAATGATATTATAAAAGCAAAGGAGAATCTTGAGAAGGCAGCACATTTTGCACCAGATAACAGTGCTATTCGCCTTTATCTCGGGATGACATACGATTACCTGGGGGATACAAAAAAGGCGCTGGATGAGTACAGTAGGAGTTTCAAAATAAATAGTTCAAATACCGAACCGCTTGTGCGTGCCGCTAACATATTCAGAAGTCAGGGCGATTATGATAAGGCAATGGAATTATTGAGCAGGGCGCTGAAACTTGAGCCAAGGCGAGAGACCATATATTATGCCCTGGGGCTTTTGTATGAAGAAAAAAGGGAACTTGAAAAGGCAATCAGCAATTACAAAAAGGCACTCTCTCTTAATGAGAATTATCCCGACCCTTATTACAGTCTGGGCTTTATTTATTTTAAATTAGGGAGGAATGCAGAAGCGAGGGAGAGTTTTAAGAAATCCCTGGCTCTTGGAATTGACCCGAAGAGAGCAGAGAAAGTGAAGGGGACGCTCTCAAAGATACCATAAGAGCATACAGATATATTGTAAAATAATGACAATATGAAAAACATTTGACTTTTGGGTGGTTGTGATATAATAATTTTTAACTATGGGAGAAGAAAGAAATAATCAGAGGATAGATATTAGAGAAGGGCTTGATTGGTCTAACCTTGATCTAGAGCCGGTGGAGGCATTTATCCTCTCAAGAATAGAAGCAGGCATGACCCTTGATGATGTGTTTTATATCTCCGGGATGAGCAAAGAGGAGACCCGCAAGGTGATACAATCGCTTGTGAATAAAAATATCCTCTCTGTAGATGGTTTCGTGCCACAGCAGGAAGAAATTGATATTAGCGAAAGAGAAAAGATTGACAAGTTTTATAACAATCTGGATAAAATGAATTATTACCAGATTTTAAATGTGCCCTTTGATGCACCGTTGAAAGTAATAAAACAGCAATTCTATCTTCTTTCCAAGGAGTTTCATCCTGACAGATATTTTAAGAAAAATATAGGTGAATACAAAAACAAACTGGAAGAAATTTTTAAGAAAATAAGAGAGGCCTATGAGGTTCTTTCGGACAATGTTACAAAGGAGATTTACAAAGAATCCGCCTCTGCTAATGTAATGGAAGAGAAACAGCAATATACAGTAAATATTAAGGAAGAAAGACAGGAAGAATCCAAAAGTGTTATTAAAGAATCCAGCACTTCGCCTATTTTGAATGCTATTACGGAGAGGGTAAAAAAGGCAAAGATATTTTTTGAAGATGGCATGATATTTTATAATGAAGGCAATTTCTCCATGGCTTTGAATAGTTTTAAATTGAGTGTTGCCTACGACCCATTTAATAAGAAATACAAAGAAATGCTTGCTAAAGCGAATGAACAGACGAAGAAAAAGAAGATAAAAATACTAATTGAACAGGCAGAGATTAAAGATGGCATGGGCGAAACAGACGAAGCAATTGCCCTCCTTGAAGAAGTCCTTCAGCATGGATGCGATGATGCAGTAGTTTATCATAACCTTGCGAAATTATACTTAAAAAAGGGGAAAAATTTGCAGAGTGCAAAAAATTACTGTTTGAAAGCAATGGAACTTGATTCAAAAAAGGTTGAATTTCATGTTACTCTCGGGCAGATTTATACAGCAGCGGGGCTTATTCGTAATGCAAGGAGAGAATTTGAGCATGTCCTTTCACTTGAACCCGATAATCATAAGATAAAATCGTATCTGGAAGAGTTAAAGAGGAAAGAGTATGGGAAAGAACAGAGCAATAGGAATTGACCTTGGCACAACAAATTCCTGTGTGGCTGTTGCGGAAGGTAATAAGGTTACAGTTATTCCAAATCGTGCGGGTTATAGAATTACACCATCCATGGTAGCCCTCACTGAAGAAAAAAAGATTCTTGTAGGACATCTTGCAAAGAGACAGGCAGTGATTAATGCGCAACACACCGCATACGCTATTAAAAGAATTATCGGGAGAAGATTTGATTCCCCAGAGGTTAAGAAAGTTATTGAGAATTATCCTTATGAAATAGTTAAAGGCCAACACGAAGATGCAAGAATACGGCTCAGGGATAAGGTCTTCAGCATACCTGAATTATCCGCAATGATTTTACTTGAACTGAAGCATGTTGCTGAGGAATATCTTCAGGACGAAGTCCGCGATGCGGTAATCACAGTTCCTGCATATTTTAATGATTCTCAGCGGCAGGCAACAAAGGACGCTGGCAAAATTGCAGGTCTGGAAGTTTTGAGAATTATTAATGAACCAACCGCAGCGACGCTTGCATATGGATTGCATTCAGAGAAGGACGAGAAGATTGCTGTATTTGACCTCGGCGGAGGGACCTTTGATATATCAATACTGGAATACTCACGGGGGGTCTATGAAGTCCTTTCAACAGCAGGAGATACATTCCTGGGTGGTGAAGATTTTGATAACAGAATTATAAAATTTCTCCTTGAAGAGTTAAAGAAACAGACAGGGATTAACGTTTTAAACGATAAAATGGCAATGCAGAGGCTGAAGGAAGCAGCAGAAAAAGCAAAAAGTGAACTTTCCTTCGTAAAAGAAGCCACAATTAATCTCCCCTTTATAGCAATGGATGCAAGCGGGCCCAAACACTTTATTTATACCCTAAAAAGGGAAACACTTGAAGAACTTACAGCGGACCTTGTAGATAGAACAATTAGCATTTGCGAATCATCACTTGCAGAGGCGGGGCTAAAACCGGAAAATCTTGACCAGGTGATTCTTGTCGGTGGACAAACCAGAATGCCTCTTGTAGTTGACAGGGTAACAAAATTCTTTAAAAGGCAACCACATAAGGGAGTGAACCCTGATGAAGTTGTTGCGATAGGAGCCGCGATTCAGGCGGCTTCATTGGTAGGCGAACGAAAAGATATTCTCCTCCTTGATGTTACACCATTATCACTTGGTATTGCAACCTTTGGCGGTTACTTTACAAGAATAATTGACAGGAACACCCCTGTCCCTGTTAAGAAGAGCCACATATTCACAACTGCAGAGGACAATCAGACCGCCGTGAAAATAAGGGTATTGCAGGGAGAGAATGACAATGCTGATGAGAATGAACTCCTCGGCGAATTTATTTTAACGGGAATTAGAAGAGCAAAAAAGGGAGAGCCAGAAATTGAAGTAACCTTTGATATTGATGCAGACGGAATTGTCAGTGTTTCTGCTAAAGACAAACAGACCGGCAAGGAACAGTCAATCCAGGTTACTGCCTCAAGCGGTTTGACCGACCAGGAGGTTCGGCAACTTTCAGAAGAGGCAAAGTTATACGAATTGGTGTTAAAAGATGAATCATGACAAAGAGACAAAGGAGTTAATTGACAGGTATCTTGACGAAGGACTTGTTCTCTACGGGTTGGGGGAATTTAAAAAGGCAGTGGAGAAATGGCGTAAAGTGATTGCGATTGATCCGGATAATGTTCAGGCGAAGGATTATATTCTCTCTGCTGGATTTCCTGTTGAGGAAGAAGACAGGAGGTTAACAAAGATAAAAGAACTCATAAATGAAAAAAATTTTGAAGAGTCATATGATATTGCAAAATCACTCTGTAATGATGAGCCGGATAATATGGAGGCGAAGAAACTATTTGATATCTCAAAGGACTCCCTGACAGAAAAATATACAAGGTTATTTAAAGATACGAGTGTAATACCTACTATGAAGATTGAATTGACAGAACTAATGAACTATTCTCTAACTCAGGAAGATGGATTTGTTATTTCGCTCATTGATGGAAAGGTAACACTTCAGGAAATAATTGATACATCCGGCTTAAATGATTTTGAGTGTAAAAGAATCTTGTCTAAATTGCGAAATATGGGCATAATAGGATTTTAAGGATTGACACCTTCTTATTTATAATAATTTACTTATTGTGTTTGTAAACACTTTAGGGGAGCAAACTATTTAAAGAGTTTTTGTCCTTAAGTGCAGTAATCTTCCTCAAGTAAACTTCTGCCTTAACTCCTCCAATATAGAATTCCTGATCTTGAAATTTATGGTGATATCCTTTAAATTTTATAAATTTACTTATGTAATCCACATTCTGTTTTATCAAAACCCTTCCATCTGCCTGCTCTCGGGTCTTCGCCTGGCTTTACTGGTGAAGTGCATGGTTCGCAACCGATGCTCGGATAATTTTTATCGTGAAGGACATTATAAGGGACATTGTTTTTGTGAATGTAATCCCATACTTCTTTCCATGTCCACCTGGCAAGTGGATTGACCTTCACAAGATTAAATTTCCCATCCCATTCAACAATTTTTGTATTTGCCCTTGTTGGTGCCTGTTCTCTACGAATTCCTGTAATCCATGCATCGAGAACGCCAAGGGCTTTTTTCAATGGCTCAACCTTCCGGAGTCCGCAACATGTGTCAGGTTCTCTTTTCCATAAGTCCGGACCGTAATTTTTTGCCATTTCGTCAAGGGTTATATCTGGAGCATATCTTATTGGCTTAATTCCATATTTTTCAATTAATTTATCTCTTACTTCGTATGTCTCCTTGAAGAAAAGCTCTGTATCAAGATAGAATATTTTTGCATCCTTTCTGACTTTTACCAGCATATCAACAAGGGCTACATCCTCTGCGCCAAAACTGCAGGCAAAGGCAATGTTCGGATGAAATGTATCAAGTGCCCAATTCAGGACATCAATCGTATTGCTCTTTTCAAATTTTTCTGCGAGATTGTTTATTTCATCCTGGGTCAATTTTCTTTTAACTTCCATACTTTATACTTCCTCCTCATTTAAAGTATTTTGCTTGACTTTAAATACTGTTATTTTAAAATCTTTTATTATGATAAATATAAATACAGCAAAAGTCAAGGAATTAATGAGTTCGAGGGAGATTGAGAAGGCTGTTGAATTATTAAAGAATCTTAACCCTCGGGAAATTGCGGAAATCATTGACCCCCTTAATGCGGAACAGAAGAGGGAACTCTTTAATCGACTGGATGTTTTACTTGCTGCTGATGTCATGATTGAATTAAATGACCTGTCCAAATATGAAATTCTTAAAGAAATAAAAGATAAGAGATTTGAAGAGATTGTCCATAAAATTCATGTAACTGGAGAAATCTTTGTAAGCGATGTGCTTAATGATGTGGTCTATGATGCAGGGGGAGAGGAGGCAGGGCGGCTCAGGGATTTTATCATTGCATCAGGAGAACTTTTTCCACAGGTTGAGGCAATTGTTATAAATATAAAGAATGGGGTGGCAGCAATTCCATGGCAGTCAGTGAATATCTTTAATAAAAGAGTGATTGGAATACTGAAATTCAGAGATGAACTTGAACTATTTAATTATTCAAACCATGTTGTTCTAATGTGCAGGGACCTGCTCGACCGACAGATCGTTGATATTAACGGCGCACGCGTTGTAAGAATAAATGACCTGAAGTTAGGTGAAATTAAGGGAAAACTTCATCTTCTTGCCGCGGATGTTGGCACGAGAGGGTTATTGAGGCGATTGCGGCTTGAAGGAATAGCGGATCGCCTCGGAGTTAAACTCAGTTCCAAATTGATTCCATGGAATTTGTTTCAACCCCTTGAGCCGAATCTGAATAAACTCACGCTCAGCGCCACAAAGCAATTACTTTCCAGATTGCATCCAGCAGACATTGCACAGATGCTGCAGCAGTTACCTGATAAAGAACGGCTTGTTTTAATAAGCGCCCTGACACCAAAATTGTCTGCTGAAGTTATATCCGAATTAAAACCGGAAATACAGGCGAATATTCTTGAACAGATTGGAGTTGAGAGAGCATCAGGAATCCTGCGATACCTTCCGCCTGACGAAGCAACAGACCTTATCAGCGACCTGCCCGGAGAGAAGGCAAAGAAGATGCTGGAGTTTATGAGCGAGAAGGATGTTCAGGCAGTTGAGAGTTTACTGAGCCATAAAGAAGACACAGCAGGTGGATTAATGACTACGGAATTTGTCTCTCTCAGTCCTGAAATTACTGCAGGAGAGTCAATTAATAAACTCAGAGAGATTGCAAAGGAGGTGGAAACAATTTATTATGTTTATATAACAGAAGAAAATGGTAAATTAATAGGTGTCCTATCTTTAAGGGACATTATAATGAGCGACTCTGAAGCGAAATTAAAGGATTTAATGGTGACACAACTAAAAGTAGTGAAACCAGATACACATTACAGAGATGTTGGGGAACTATTATCCACTTATAATCTTATTGCTGCACCAGTTGTAAATGATGCAGGAATTTTATTAGGTATTGTAACAGTAGATGATATTCTTGAAATCGTTTTCCCATCTGGAATAAAAAAATAAGGTGACCTTTTATGAAATTGAAAACAGCCGAGGAGTATAAAGAGAGTTTAAAAAAACTTAATAGAAAAATCTTTATCATGGGCGGGCAGGTCCAGGATGTTACATCCAATATGATAACTCTCCCTCATGTAAATTGTGCTGCAATGACTTACACAATTGGTAACATTCCTGAGTATGAGGACCTTCTTTGTGCTACCTCTCATTTGACTGGCGAAAGGATATCAAGGTTTACCCATATCCACCAGAGTAGAGAGGATCTTGTGAAAAAGATAAAGATGATGCGCCTGCTTGGACAGAAGACAGGCGCCTGCTTTCAGCGTTGTGTGGGCTTTGACGGCTTAAATGCTGTCTATTCCGTTACCTACGAGATTGATCAGAAGTATAATACAAATTATCATGAGCGGTTTAAGAATTACCTGAAATTTATACAGAATGAAAACTTGATGATAACCGGCGCTATGACGGATGCTAAAGGTGACAGGTCACTGAGACCTGTTCAGCAGAGAGACAGGGATCTGTTTGTCCATATTGTGGAAAAGAGGAAGGGGGGTATTGTAGTCCGTGGAGCAAAATTACACCAGACGGGCTCCGCCAATTCCCATGAAATCCTTGTAATGCCAACCATTGCTATGCGCGAGGATGAAAAGGACTTTGCTCTGTCCTTTGCCATTCCCTCTGATACAAAGGGGGTAAAGTTCATCTTTGGCAGGCAGGCTAATGATAGCCGGCGAATTGAGGGCTGTCAGATTGATACGGGTAGTCCTTACGGAGCAGTTGGCGGTGAATGCATGATTGTCTTTGAGGATGTTTTTGTTCCTGAGGAGAGGGTCTTCCTTGCAGGGGAATACGAATTTACAGGAACTCTGGTGGATCGCTTCGCCTCTGCCCATCGCTCCAATTATGGTGCCTGCAAGGCAGGGCTTGCGGATGTTCTCATCGGAGCGACTGCACTTGTTGCTGAGTATTTAGGGATAGACAAGGTTTCACATGTAAAAGATAAGATTGCTGAAATGGTGCATCTTAACGAGACACTTCATGCATCTGCACTAGCATGTGCTTACGAAGGAATAAAAACTCCATCAGGTGCATATATTGTGAATCCCCTCTATGCTAATGTTACTAAACTAAATGTTACACGATACCTTTACGAAATTGCACGCCTTTCTCACGATATTGCAGGTGGATTTGTGGCAACACTACCATCAGAGAGGGATGTTTATTCTGAAGTAACAGGAACGGACATTCTTAAATATCTTACAGCGAAGGATGGAGTTCCTGCCGAATACAGAGTGAGAATAGGCAGATTGATTGAAAATCTCACCGGTCCCACATCATTGATTGAGGCAATGCACGGCGCCGGTTCACCTCAGGCGCAAAAAATCATGATTCAAAAACTAGGCGATATTGAGGAGAAGAAAAAACTTGCTAAGGAGATTGCGGGCATAAAATAGTGATGAAAGTAACAAAAATTTTCTGATATAAAAACAAAGGAATTTGAGTTAATCTTTGAGGAGAATAAAAATGCTGAAGACCCGACAGTAATATTTATTCCGGAAGGGCATTATACCAATGGTTTTAGGGTTGAACTCAGCGATGGGAATTATGAGTTTGACACAGAGTCACTAATGTTGATTTATTACAGAGATAAGAATATATCAGAACATAGAATTAGAATAGTGCAGGAATAAGGAGGATAAAATGGAAGAGAAAAAGGTTTTGAGCGAGAAACATGGCAGTATGAAGAAAATTATAATTAACAGGGAAGCACGGAGAAATGCCCTTGACCCGGAGACATGCCAGTTGCTTACGAATGAATTTAGAAAAATAAAAGAAGAAAAAGATACAAGGGTAGTTATAGTTACCGGTGCGGGAACTTCTTTCTGTGCAGGTGCTGACCTGAAATGGACGCCTGAGGGTGAAAATCCTCTTAATGACCCGGAAAAACGTGTATGGATGTTTCAGAATATGATAAAGGAATTGTTTTACCTCCCGGTGCCAACTATTGCAGCAATTCGTGGTCATGCAGTAGGTTTTGGTTGCAGTTTAGCACTTGCCTGCGATGTGCGTATTGCTGCAGAGGATGCAAAGATGGGTGTGCTCTTTACAAAGATTGGATTGATGCCAGATGGCGGTGCCTCCTACTTTATGCCCCGCCTTGTGGGACTTGGTAAGACATTAGAATTATTTTATACAGCAGATATAATTGATGCACAGGAATGTTTCCGGCTCGGGCTTGTAAGCAGGGTGGTCGGAGTAGGGGACCTTGAGAAGGAGGTAGAAAATCTTGCGCATAAACTTTCAAAGGGACCACCGATTGCGTACAAAAATTTAAAACAGACAGTTATTGAGGGCTTATCAATGAACCTTGATGGAGTGCTTGATAGCGAGGTGAAGGGACAGGTGCAATGCCTTAAATCCGCTGACTTCTTTGAGGGCCTCTCTGCATTTTTTCAAAAAAGAGAGCCAGAATTCAAGGGGGAGTAGATAACATTCACTTATTTTTTTCTTTACAACCACTTTTATTTTAATGTAAGATTTAATAAATCAAGAATAGATAACGGAATATAAGGTGGAAAGCAAGGTCAAAAGGATTGTGCTTGCCTATTCAGGTGGGCTTGATACATCTGTAATTCTTAACTGGCTTATTAAGGAATATAATGCAGAGGTAGTGGCATTTATTGCTGACCTGGGACAGGAGGAGGACCTTAAGTCCGCTGTTAAAAAGGCATACAAATTAGGTGCAAAGAAGGTATACCTTGAGGATTTGAAGGATGAATTTGTGAGGGATTTTGTATTCCCCATGTTGAGGGCAAATGCAGTTTATGAGGGGTATCTGTTAGGGACCTCAATTGCAAGACCAATAATTGCAATGAAACAGATGGAGGTTGCAAAAAGGGTTAAGGCGGATGCTGTTTCCCATGGCGCAACAGGAAAGGGCAATGACCAGGTCAGGTTTGAACTCACATATTATTCCAGAGACCCGAATATAAAAGTAATTGCTCCATGGCGAACCTGGGATATGAAATCGCGCTCGGACCTTATTGAATACGCAATAAGAAACAACATACCGGTTGAAGCGACGAAGAAAAAGCCATACTCAACGGACAGGAATTTATTTCATGTGAGCCACGAGGGTGGAATCCTTGAAGATCCTTCAAAGGCATTTCCAATAGAAATACTTGAGACAATTACTCCCCCTGAGAAAGCTCCTGACAGACCTGAAATTATTGAAATTGAATATGTAAAGGGCAACCCGGTGGCAGTAAATGGTAAAAGATTATCTCCCGTTGAACTATTGAGGGAGTTAAATAAAATTGGTGGTAGAAATGGTGTGGGAATTGCAGACATAGTTGAGAACAGATTTGTTGGGATGAAATCAAGGGGTGTCTATGAGACGCCAGGAGGGTCAATTCTCCATGTAGCCCACAGGGCCCTTGAGTCAATCACTATGGACAGAGAGGTTCTTCGCATTCGGGATTCCTTAATTCCGAAATATTCGGAACTTGTATATTATGGTTTCTGGTTTTCTCCGGAAAGAGAAATGCTCCAGATCGCAATTGACAGGGCACAGGAAAATGTAACAGGGAGTGTGAAGTTAAAGATATATAAAGGCAATGTATATATACTTGAGAGAAAAGCAGAACGCTCCCTTTTCAGTAAGGACATTGCTTCCTTTGAGGCAGATAAAATATACAATCAGAAGGATGCAACCGGGTTTATTAAACTGAATGCATTGAGGTTAATATTGAATAAACATTCCCAAAAAAATTAGGAGGTTTTTATGTTAAGAAAATATCTCTTTGCTCCAGGCCCAACACCAATTCCGCCAGAGGTAATTCAGGCAATGTCTGATGCGGTAATTCATCATAGGGCACCTGATTTTATACCTGTCCTTGAAGAGGTGAGGGAGGGACTCAAATGGTTGTTCCAGTGCAAGAATGAGGTTCTGATATTTGCCTCCTCCGGTACAGGTGCAATGGAGGGTGCTGTGACGAATACGCTTTCAAGAGGAGACAAAGCCCTGGTTGTTATAGGCGGAAAATTTGGAGAGAGATGGGCTGAGATATGCACCGCCTACGGCATAGAGGTTGTGCCAGTCAATGTCACCTGGGGAGAAGCAGTGGACCCATCGGTCATAAAGCAAGAACTTGAAAAGGACCCTAAAATTAAGGCGGTTCTCTTTCAGGCATCAGAGACCTCAACAGGTGTTATGCATCCTGTTAAGGAGATTGCAGAGATTGTTAAGAATTATGAGGATACGCTCTGCATTGTTGATGCGATAACTGGCATAGGTGTCTTTGATGTTCCTGCAGACAAATGGGGCATTGATATTGTTGTAGGCGGCTCACAGAAGGCACTGATGCTTCCTCCGGGACTCGCCTTTACCTCTGTTTCAGATAAGGCATGGAGATTTGTAGAAAAATCCGATCTTCCAAAGTATTACTTCAATTTTAAGAGCGAATTGAAAAATCTCCAGAAGAATCAAACTGCTTATACTCCTGCTGTGACATTGATTCTTGGTTTGAGACAATCATTAAAGATGCTCAGGGCAGAAGGACTGGAGAATATTTTTGCGCGCCATGAGAAACTTGCATCAGCCACGCGAGCGGGCGTACAGGCAATGGGGCTTGAGTTATTTGCAAAATCGCCAAGCAATGCTGTTACTGCTGTAAAAGCGCCTCCTCAGATTGATGGACAGGCAATTGTTAAGGGATTGAGGGAGAAGTTCAGAATTACCATAGCGGGAGGTCAGAGTCAGTTAAAGGGTAAAATATTCAGGATTGCACACCTTGGCTATTATGACAGATTTGATATTGCGGTGATACTCTCTGCACTTGAATCAGTTTTGATTGATCTGAAGTATAAATTGACACCCGGTCAAGGAGTGGAGTCAGCACTTAAAATTTTAAATTAATGGCGAGGTAAACAATGAATTATAAAATTCTCGTTACGGATAATCTTTCAGAGGAAGGGGTGGAGATATTAAAAAAATATCCCCAACTTAGTGTAGATGTCAAGAACAAAATTTCACCAGAGGAACTTAAAAACATTATCGGAGATTATGATGCGGTAATTGTTCGCAGTGCAACAAAACTTACTAAAGATATACTAGAGAATGCAAAAAGATTAAAAGTGGCAGGGAGAGCAGGGATAGGCGTTGATAATATTGATGTGGAATCAGCGACAAAGCACGGTATTGTGGTCATGAATACTCCCGGTGGTAATAGTATAACGACTGCGGAGCATACTATAGCAATGATGTTTGCTGTTGCGAGGAAGATCCCTCAGGCAACCGCTTCTGTTAAGGAAGGGAAATGGGAGAAATCAAAATTTGAGGGTATGGAACTCTGTAATAAGACAATCGGTATAATCGGACTTGGAAATATCGGAGGGATTGTTGCAGATAGGTGTATTGGTCTAAAGATGAAGGTGATTGGCTATGACCCATTTATAAAGCCAGAAAAGGCAAAGGAGATTGGTGTTGAACTTGTCTCCCTTGATGAGATTTATAAGAGGGCAGATATTATAACAGTTCATGTCCCCCTTACAAAGGACACAAGGGGATTAATTAATAAAGAGACCATCAGCAAGATGAAGAATGGAGTTATAATTTTAAATTGTGCCCGTGGTGGCATAGTGAATGAACAGGATCTTATAGAGGCGATTAAAACAGGAAAGGTTGCAGGGGCAGGACTTGATGTTTTTGAAAAGGAACCGCCACAAAAGAGCCCTCTCTTTGATATGGATAATGTAGTCCTAACGCCACATCTCGGTGCCTCAACCAGGGAAGCGCAGGTGAATGTGGCAATTGCAATCGCTGAACAAATTGTGGATTATCTTATAAATGGAATTATAAAAAATGCAGTTAATTTTCCTGCTATACCTTCTGAAACGCTCAATTTATTAAAGCCCTACATTGATCTTTCTGAAAAACTTGGCAATTTCCTGAGTCAGATTGCTGAAAAACAAATTGAGTCCGTAGAGATTGAATACAGCGGAGAGATTGCTTCATATAACACCGCGCCCTTGACAATTGCAACATTAAAGGGATTGTTGACAAGGATGCTGGGAGAGAATGTCAATTACATCAATGCGCCACTCCTTGCAAAAGAGAGGGGATTAAAAGTAGTTGAATCAAGGAGTTCCCATGCAGAGGATTATCATAGTTTGATTACGCTGAAGATGGCTTCTGGCGGGGAACAATACATTGTAGGTGGAACAATTTTCGGTAAAAAAGATGAGAAGTTTGTTAAGTTTGGCTCTTACGATATAGAAGTTGTTCCGGAGGGAAATATACTGATGGTTTATAATAATGATAAACCCGGTGTCCTTGGGGCAATTGGAACATATCTCGGGAAGAATAACATAAACATAGCGGGATTACAACTTGGCAGGGACAAACCAGGAGGAAGGGCAGTTGCCTTCATTATGGTTGACCAACAGGTCTCAGATGAAATACTTTACGGATTAACTAAACTTGAAAATATCATATCCGCAAAGACAATATCCCTGTAGAGGGTGAAATGCCAGGGGTTGTCATAATAGGTGGGCAGTGGGGAGACGAGGGAAAGGGAAGGGTCGTTGACAGATTTGCCAGGGATGCAGATGTTGTTGTTCGCTTCAATGGGGGTAATAATGCTGGTCATACAATTGTCGTAGATAGCAAAAAAATAATTTTGCACCTTATTCCTTCGGGTATTCTTTATTCTGGTAAAAAATGTCTGATTACTGAGGGTGTGGTAATTGACCCGAAGGTTCTGATTGAAGAGATTAATAAATTGAGGGCTAATGGATTTTTTAAAGATGACACCGCTCTCTTAATCAGTAAGAACGCCCATATAATTATGCCCTATCATAAATCAATAGACCGATTGAGAGAAGAAAAGAAGGGTGAAAGGAAAATAGGAACTACCGGAAGGGGAATAGGTCCTGCCTATGAGGATAAAGTAGCAAGGATCGGAATAAGATTTGGAGAACTGATTGAACCAGAGGTATTCAGGATCCGACTAAAGGAACTCCTGAAGGAAAAAAATTTATATATAAAAAAGGTCTTGAATGGGGATGGTTTCTCCTTTGATTCCATTTTTACTGAATATTCGGAATATGCCAGCGTAATTAAAAAATATGCAAGTAATACTTCAGATTTTTTGTATAATTCAATAAAAAATAAAAAGAAAATAATGTTTGAAGGAGCGCAGGGCGCATTGCTTGATATTGATTTTGGAACCTATCCCTATGTGACATCATCCCACACTATTGCTGCTTCCGCATCAATTGGTAGCGGCATAAGCCATTCTGTAATAAAAGAGGTAATTGCAGTAACAAAGGCATATACCACACGTGTAGGTGAGGGTCCCTTTCCGACCGAGTTACACTCAGAGGAGGGAGATTATTTGAGAGAGAAGGGCGGTGAATACGGTTCAACAACCGGGAGACCCCGTAGGTGTGGGTGGCTGGATGGCGCTCTGTTGAGATATGTTACACGGATCAGTGGCGTGACCGGACTTGCAATTACCAAACTGGATGTATTGAGCGGATTGAGAACATTAAAGGTCTGTGTGGGTTATAACACTAACAATGGTATAAAGAAGGAGGTAACTGCATCAGAGGTTTTTGAAAATATTGAACCTATCTATGAAGAGCTTCCCGGATGGAACGAAGAGATTACAGGAATTAATAAACTTACAAAACTTCCTCGTAATGCCCGAAGATATCTGAAATTTATTGAAAAGATTGTGAATGTCCCAATTATTTTTATATCTACAGGTCAATCCAGGGAAGATGCAATAATTCTTAAGAATCCGTTTAAATGATGAAATTATATCTCCGGTATAAATCTTGTGGCAAGGGACTCAATCTCATCAGTGCTTATTTTGCCTCGTCGGAGAATTTTTCTGATGTATATTGCTTTCTTCAGATTTGCCCTGCCAGTTGGATCAAGGGTTAATGCAACTGAGTTCTCCTGATTTTTTAATAAATCCATAATCAAGTTTATTGATAAATCGTAATAAATCTTTTTGTCCCTGCTGGATATGAGAAAACCATTTTTGCGTGAATTATTTTCAACTGCCTTGCGCCATTGCTTTAAACCCTGGAGTAACAGCAAGCCATTAAATAAATTCCTGTGCGTATTAAAAGGGAAAATCGGCTTTACAAGGGTGCTATTTAGCAATACTTCAAAGGGCTTTTTGGTAAAAAAAGGCATCTTCATTGCTGTCTTCCGTGTTGATTCGTGGAAGATGTTATCATAACGCATCTCCCAGTATGTATGCTTCATGAAAACTTTATTATATGACAGAACAAGATATTTCGGGATATAATAGTTGTGGGCAATACAATCCGATGCAAGATGACAGAGATAACCATAAGCAAAGGACTTTTCCTGGGGTGTCTCTGCCTTTTTTAAAATTCTTATGCCGATCCTCCAGTTATGAGAATGTTCCCTATATTCAACAAGATTTTTAGCAAGAATCACATCAGCATAAACATTACCAAAGATAAATTCGTTCTTAAACCCGAGAATGTTTTCCATTGCCGGGAGAGCGAGTGTTCCTATCAGTTTGATGGCTTCTCCTGCAATGGCAATGTGAGTTAAGGGTCCCCAGGCGAACAGGAAGTCCGAGGGAATGAGTGTAAATATAATAAAATAGCAACAAATTCTGAAAAAGTTTGCACGATTCATATAATTATTTTATAATAAAAAAAATATTTGTAAAGTAAATTATGTCAAAGTACGTTGAAATTTGGGATGAAATAAGGTCCTATCTTGATTTTGCAGAAAAATCTTTTTTCTGGGAGGAAAAAATCCAGGTAACACAGAAAAATCCGGATGATGGAGATATTACCGTACGGATAAATATTTTAAAAAAAAAGATAGAAAGTTGCACAAGGTGTTCTTTAAATTTAAATAGGAAACAGACGGTCTTTGGTGCTGGCAATGTGAATGCAGAGCTCTTATTCATAGGGGAGGCGCCAGGAGAGGAAGAAGATATTCAGGGATTACCATTTGTCGGAAGGGCAGGGAAATTATTAACGGATATTATTACTGCAATGGGATTGAGGCGCGATGATGTCTTTATCTGTAACGCTGTTAAATGTAGACCTCCTGACAATAGGACCCCAACGGATGAAGAGATTTTGCTCTGCAATCCCTATCTTAAAGAGCAGATTGAAATTATAAAGCCGAAGATTATTGTAGCGCTTGGTGCTGTGAGCGTCCGAGCATTATTTAAATCAAAGGAGTCCATATTTGCTTTACGGGGCAGATTTCTGAACTTCAATGGGATAAAGGTTATGCCAACATTCCATCCGGGCTTTTTATTAAGGAATCCCACTTACAAGAAACATACCTGGCAGGATATAAAACTTGTGATGAAAGAAATGAACCTGCCTGTTCCTGAGAACAAGGAAAAAAATAAAAAACAGGAGGTAAACAGTATATGAAGAAATTTGCTTTATTTTTATTATTTTTACTATCAGTTCATCATTCCATTGCCCAGGAAGAAGAAATCATTACATTTAATGTCATCCATAGTCCAGTTACTTCTGCCGTTGTATATGAACCAGTTGAAATCAGTGCGACCATTGTTCCATCTCAAAAGGTCGCTTATGCAAGTTTGAATTACAGGGTTGAAGGTGACACTACCTATACTGTAGTCTTTATGAAAAATATAGGGGCTGATAGATTTGTTGGAGAAATACCAGGTGAAAAAGTTATACCTCCTGCGATAGAATATTTTATATTTGCTATGGACATAAAGGGGATTCCACACATTATATTCAGGGACCCAAAGAATCCACAGAGAATGGAGGTAGGTGAGGAAAAACCTGCTGCGGAGATTCCTGCCGGTGCAGAACTTGAGAAGGAATTTGCCCTCTTTGCTGCAGAAGAGATTGTTGTCGCTGCTGCAAAGAGAGAACAAAAAATCAGTGAGGCACCTGCTGCAATAACTGTCCTTACTGAAGATGACATTCGTTCTGCCGGGGTTGTATCCCTGGCGGATGTATTCCGTCTTGTTCCTGGCATGGAGGTTTACTATATTAACCCATCTGACCCTGTCTTTAATGCACGCGGATTCGGCACTGAAAAAAACAACAGAATGCTAATCTTAGTGGATGGCAGGGTGCTTGCAAATGAGTTCTTTGGCAAAAATTTCATTGAGGCAATGCCTGTTTCTATTGAAGATATTAAAAGAATAGAGGTAATAAGGGGACCAGGTTCTTCCCTTTATGGTGCAAACGCCTATTCCGGAATTATAAGTATAATTACAAAAAAACCAGAGGAATCTCATAATGTATATGAGTCATCAGTGACTGCCGGGACCTCAACCGTTGATTATCTAAAATATCCTTTTGGAACCTCAATTTATGCAGTAAGGGGTGGGACAAAATTAGACAAGGTTGGCTTTGTTTACTCAGCTGGATATAAGCAGTTAAACGATTTACTCCACCCGGATTTTAAAATTCATTCAATTGAAAGGGGACGTTTCCGTGCTACCTATGAGCCCTCTGAAAAAACAGAGGCTTCTTTTGAAGTAGGTATAAGCAAGACAGAGGGTAATACCTTTGCCACCCTGGGCACATTCCATTATAATTTTGATGATACATACGCTCATGCAAGATATGAGTGGAAGGATTTGAAGACAAGTTTTTACTGGAAGCGCTCTTATACAGAGATTCCGCTGATTATTAATCTTTTTGGATTGCGCGAACTGAACCTTCTAGGCGAGAACTTTACAGGGCTTTCTAATTCATACGATTTTGAGATTCAACACTCATTGATGACTGGTGAAATTAACAGGGTGACTTACGGCGGAAATTTCAGATATAACACCTATAGTTCACCCATAATATTGAAAGAGGTGGATATCCCAGTTGAAAATGGAACAAAGCACTTTCGCCTTGACCGAGAGGTGCTTGGAGGTGTTTTTGTCCAGGATGAATTCAGACCTCTTGATGAACTTATTTTAACTGCTGATGTGAGGTTTGATAAATTTTCTATAACCCCTTATGCCATCAGTCCGAGAGTAAATGTTACATACATTCCCTTTTCAAGGCATGCTTTCCGGACTGCCTATGGAAGGGCATTCAGAAAGCCAATATACATGGAAGCACAGATGATCCCAAAGGAAATTCCCTATGACCTTGATGTTCTCCTGCAGATGGAGAGCAATATATTTATCGGTAATCCCCTTGCAAAGAACGAAGAGATTGAGACGGTTGAACTTGGCTACAGAGGACAGATTCTTGACAATCTCAGAGTGACGATTGATACATATTATAATGAATTGCGAAACTTTATTAATTTTACTATTACTACTGAACCATCATTTAATCTTCAATATCTGAATGAAAAAAAACAATTTTATGGCAGAGGCGGAGAAATTGCGGTAGAATATTACCCATTGAATGAGATTAAGATGTTGCTAAACTTTTTCCTGTTAAATAAGAAGGATGAACTTGATAGGGGGGATGAACTGGTTACCCAGAATGTGACAGGCATGAATATGGGCCTATTTGGTAAGTACAAAGATTTTAACGGCGCCTTATTACTGCATGCAAGGGGACCTTTTAATCGTATGCTCACAGATCCAGATGATCCATTGAATTCAAAAGTATTCCGGCTGGATGGTTATACCCTTGTTAATTTGAATCTTTCTTATGCACTTATAAAGGAACATCTGAGCTGTGGTATTTTTGTCTTCAATCTATTCAATCAGATACATAGAGAATTTGAAGGAACCGAAATATATGACAAAAATACTTATAAGGCAATATCAAATGGCGGTGAAGAAATAGGCCAGAGATTTTTTGTCTTTCTTATTGGGAAAATTTAAGATGAAAAAAATATTTACCATATTATACTTTTTCTTAATCACTCTGCTTGCTAAATCAGAAGCGGGACAGGTTCATGTTATTACAATCTCTTCACCAATAAATCCAATTGTTGCAGAATTCATTATACGATCAATAAAATCAGCAGAGGATGAGGGGGCAACTGCACTGGTCATTAAACTTGACACGCCCGGTGGACTTGATACTGCAATGAGAGATATAATCAAGACAATTGAAGGGTCATCAGTTCCTGTAATTACCTATGTATCGCCCGGTGGTGCAAGGGCTGCTTCTGCGGGCTGTCTCATAACGCTTGCGAGCCATATTGCTGCAATGGCGCCTGCAACAAATATCGGTGCCGCTCATCCTGTATCTTTAGGGGGAGACAAAATTGACGAAGAGATGAAGAAGAAGATTGAGAATGATGCAGTAGCATATATAAAGGGAATCGCAAAGAAACACGGGAGGAATGAGAAATGGGCAGAAAAAGCAGTAAGGGAGAGCGTTTCCATAACATCTGAAGAGGCACTGGAATTAAATGTTATTGACTTAATTGCGCCGGACCTGGTGACATTGCTGGATAAAATAGATGGAAGAAAGGTAAATGTAGAGGGTGTATGGAAGATATTAGAAACAAGGAGAAGTGAGATTGTCCATAAAGAGATGGGCTGGAGGCACAGATTTCTTAATGCACTAAGTAATCCCGAACTTGCCTATATTCTCTTTATGTTAGGTTTCTGGGGAATACTCTTTGAACTCTATAGCCCGGGAGCCATATTCCCGGGAGTACTGGGTGCAATCTGCCTGATCCTTGCTTTTATGGCATTTCAGACACTGCCAATAAATTATGCAGGTGTGATGCTTATTATTCTCGGCATAATTCTTCTTGTGGTGGAGTTGAAGATAGTAAGCTATGGATTGCTTACAATTGGTGGTATAATATCGCTTGCGCTTGGTTCTATAATTTTATTTGAGCCATCACTGCCTTTTTACCGACTTTCTTACAGTTTAATAGGTGCAGTTGTGCTCGCCACAGCTCTATTCTTTATCTTTGCTACTACACTTGTAGTTAAAGCACACATGAGAAGGTCTGTAACTGGTATGGAAGGGATGATCGGTGCAAGAGGTCAGGCAGTATCAAGGATTGAACAGAATGGTAAAGTTTTTATAAATGGAGAATACTGGGACGCTTTTAGCGACGAAGTAATTGAAGAAGGTGCTGAAGTAATTGTCACAAGAGTGGATGGATTAAAATTGCATATTAGAAAAATTTAAATATAAAAAGGAGGATAACATGACATTAGGGGTTCTGGTATTTTTAATAATCATTGGTCTGCTGATAATATCCGGGCTGAAGGTGCTTAATGAATATGAGCGTGGCGTAATATTTCGTCTCGGGAAATTAATCGGGCAGAAGGGCCCGGGATTGATTTATGTTATTCCAGTTATTGACCAGATGTGGAGGGTGAGTTTACGGCTTGTGACAATGGATGTCCCACCCCAGGATGTTATTACAAAAGACAATGTGTCGCTAAAGGTAAATGCTGTTGTTTACTTCCGTGTTATGGAACCGTCAAAGGCAGTTGTGGCTGTTGAAAATTATCTCTATGCCACGTCACAACTTGCTCAGACAACACTGAGAAGTGTCTGCGGTCATGCGGAACTGGATGATCTTCTTTCAGCAAGGGAGAAGATCAATATTCAGATTCAGGAGATTCTTGACAAACAAACAGACCCATGGGGTATTAAGGTCACCCTTGTTGAGGTAAAGCACATTGACCTGCCACAGGAGATGCAGAGGGCAATGGCGAGACAGGCAGAGGCAGAAAGGGAAAGAAGAGCAAAGATTATCCACGCGGACGGAGAATTCCAGGCAGCCCAGAAACTTGCTGATGCTGCCAAGATTATTTCAACTGAGCCATCAGCATTACAACTTCGTTACCTCCAGACCCTCACTGAGATTGCATCGGAAAAGGCATCTACAACAATATTCCCAATCCCTATTGACCTCTTAAAGCCATTTTTGAGATTGAGTGAGGATAAATAATGTATTGCAAAACTTAGTGCATACTTAACCCGACATCATACATCATAAAGATACCAAAATTTTGCGAAAGGTCTATTTGAAATGCATAGAAGAGTAGGATTGTTTAAATGCATATAAAATTCTACTTTTATTTTACTATCTTTAATTTATTGATTTTTTCTTCTCTAAATTCTGCTGTCTTATATCATCCGGAATTAAAATGGCATACAATTGAGACAGGACATTTTTATATCCATTATTATGAGGGAGAGGAAGAGACCTTACAGATAATAGCTAATTATGCTGAATACGTTCATCGTCTCCTTTCGGAAAAATACAGATGGACGCCCTCAGGCAAAACACACATTGTAGTCAGTGAGACAGAGGATTTTGCAAATGGAATGGCTACTGTTTTCCCATACAATACAATTTACATATACCTGATTCCTCCTGAGGTTGATTCTGTAATCGGTTATTACGACGACTGGCTTTTTTTACTTATGGTTCACGAATACACCCACATAATTCAACTTGACCAGGCAAGGGGGCTTGCAAGGGTATGGAGGTCCATTTTCGGAAGAAGTCCATTCGTACTTCTCCCCCCATGGACAACCTTCCCGAATGCATTGATGCCTCAGTGGCTGATTGAGGGGCTTGCAACATATGAGGAGTCAAAAAACACCACAGCAGGAAGGGTGAAGTCAACACTGATGCAGACAATGATGGAGTCAGTAGTTAAGGAGAATAAACTTCCCGGGATTGGTAAAGGAAGTGGTGATGTGATTGAATGGCCCTGGCACAGTTTTCCCTATTTTTATGGTGGCAGATTTTATGAATTTCTTTCTGAAAATTTTGGAGAAGGAGTCATTCCATCATTTCACGAGAAATATAGCTCCCAGCCGATTCCTTTGATGTTGAATTCAACCTCCTCAAAGGTCACAGGTGCACCCATCACATTGCTCTGGTTAATGTGGCAGGGAGAAGAGAAAGAAAGGTTTGGCGGAGCATCAGTAGTTAAGGATGAAACAGAACAGGAAATGCCCTTAACTCGTTCCGGCTACTTTACTCGTGGAGTAAGGTGCTCAAGAGATGGAAGGTATCTCATTTACACAAAGATTAACCCCTCTGAGTATCCATCAGTTTACTTATACAATACAGAAACTAAAAGGGAAAAGAGATTATTTTTCAGAAATTATGGAATAGATGCCTCCTGGTCGTCAGATTCTGATGGATTCTACTTTACCCAGGCAGAGATGTATTCATCCTTCTACATATACAGGGACCTATATTATTTTTCTATCAAAGAGGATAGATTAATAAAAATTACGGACAGAATGCGGCTTACGGAGTTTGATATTGCACCGGATGGTAAGAGGGGGGTAGGCATTATTGTTAAAAATGGGAAGAGAACCCTTGTCTTGATAGACCTTAAAACACAGACAGTATCAGAGATTGCCGAAGGCCAGTGGAATCAGGGCGCCTATAATCCGAGATTTTCCCCCGAAGGGAATAAGATAGTTTTTACTGAGTGGAGTAATTACGGATTTTATGAAATTAATTACATTGATTTATTGTCAAGAAATATGGTTTCAATCCCTGTTCCGTCTGCTTTCAATATCTTTCCCGTCTGGGGCAACGATGGAACTAAAATATATTTCTCTTCAGATATGAATGGAAGACAGAATCTTTATTATTATTCATTAAAAGAAGATAGATTTTTTAAATTGAAGGACATTGGTAGGGGAATTTATGAGTTTGATATTTCTCCTGATGGCAGAAAATTGTATTTTACAGGATATTCTGCAGAGGGTTTTGATATCTATGAAATGGAGTTGAATGAAAATTCCTGGGAGGAAATTGATATTGCAAAGATTGAGGACAGAGCAGTTCTGGAGAAAGATATCCCCGATGCTGAAATTCTGAAAGAATCCAGATATCATGGAATAGGATACATCTATCCAAGGTTCTGGATGCCAATTATATTTTATGACTCAACAGACGGGTTGTATTTTACAATAATGACACAGAACTCCGACCCTCTCCAGAGGCATTCATATACTTTAACTACCGAGTATTATGCAGAATACAACCTTGCTGGTGTAGATTTTGAATACTATAACGATGTATTAAGGCCTACAATAGGAATAAGGTACAGTTATTCTCCGGTCCGCTTTTCTGATATTACCACAGGTGAGTCATATTGGTGGAGAAAAAATTCAGGAAAGATATTTGTCAATCACCTGTTTAAGAAATTCAGATACCGCCTTGAAGCTGGAGCACACTATATTATAAAAAAATACACCTCAATTGATTCGCCTGAATATTTTTATTATTCTGCTGGTGCTGGTCTGACACTATTGGTTGATAGTTCTAAAAAGTATTCACTCACTCCGGTAAGGCAGGATGGTGGAATTATAGGAATTGGGGTCAGGAGATATATGAAGATAAGGGGAAGCGGTATTGAATTTTACAAGGCAACTATTGACTTCAGGGAGTATCTAACATTAAGGGGCAATTATGTTCTGTCAATGTCTCTTGCTTCTGGATTTATCTGGGACGGTTTGCCCTATGAAATATTTAGTATCGGTGGAGTTCTTCCGCGTAGAGAATATACATTGTTTGGTCTTGATGAAAATCAACTTTCCCTCAGGGGGTATCCTCCAGATGTTGATTTCGGACTGAGGTGTATTGTAGCCACATTAGAGTTTAGATTTCCCCTTGCTCTCCTTGACGCCGGATTGAGCACATTGCCAATTTTTTTTCAGAAAATTCACGCTTCAATCTTCTATGACTCTGGCAACGCCTGGAACGACACCCTTTCAATCGGTGACTTTCGCGACTCAGCAGGAATTGAAATTAAGTTTGATTCAACCGCTTTTTACAGTTACAATATAACGCTTGCGATTGGTGGTGCCTATGGATTCAAGGAAGGCGGATTGTTCGAATACTTTATTACATTTGGAAGTTCATTCTGATGGCTTTTTTCAGGAAAGAAGTAGTTAAACATTTAGTAAATCTTGCAACACCTGTCTTCATTGGGATGCTCACCCAGACATTCCTCAACATCTTTGATACCGCAATGGTTGGTCGACTGCCAGAATATGCAACAGAAGCACTTGCAGCAATAGGATTGGGAATAATAACCATGTGGGTGATCGGGGGATTTTTAAATTCTATTTCTGTTGGGACACTTGCAATTGTCTCAAGACGCTACGGTGAGGGCAATTTTGAAGAGAGCGGGCAGGTGCTTTTTAATTCTCTTATCCTTGCATTTTCCCTCGGTGTTCTTTTTTCTGCCGTGGGTGCTTATTTTGCACCACATATATTTCCATATTTTACACAAGAAAAAAAAGTTGGTGAACTTGGAGGAATTTTCTTAAGATACCGTTTTATAGGAATGCTTCCATTTTTACTTACTGTTTCTTATAAAAGTTTTTTTGATGGCATTGGGAAGACAAAAATCTTCATGAATACCGCAATCTTCATGAATATTATAAATATAATTCTATGTTGGTCCCTCGTCTTTGGAAAATTGGGATTGCCTGCATTGGGAATCAAGGGTGCTGCGCTGGCAACAACAATATCATCTTTTTGCGGGGCTGGCTATATGATATATGTAAGTTTTAAAAAAGAGCACAGGAAAATTTTTAAATTTTATAGGTTATCAAACTTTAGCCAGGTAATTATCTGGAATATTATAAAGATATCCCTTCCTGCCGGGATTGCAGCGACCCTTACAAGCATTGGGTTCTGGGCATTTTTATATATTATCGGGCATATAGGAACAGTTGAACAGGCAGCAAGCAATGTAGTCATCCAAGTTGCATCAATTTCATTTTTGCCATGCATCGGGCTTGGGACAGCAGCGGGCACAATGGTGGGACAGAAACTCGGTGCAGGTGAATACAATGAGGCGAAAAGATACGGACTGGAGTCAGTAAAACTTGGAGTTATTGTTATGAGTGGACTCGGTGCTCTTGGTCTTTTATTCCCTCATTATATCTTAACAATTTTTACCAGCGATACTTCTGTAATTTCTGAAGGGGTAAAGGCGTTGAGAATTCTTGCGCTTTCCCAAGTTTTTCTGGCAAGCGGGCTCATTTTCTCCCAGGCACTCCTCGGTGCTGGTGCATCAAAGTATGTAATGTTTGTAGATGTTGGTCTCCATTATTTTATTTTTGTGCCACTCACATATGTTTTTGGTATTTTACTTCGCCTTGGAATTTCAGGAGCGTGGTTGAGCGTTTCTGTTTATCTCTTTTTAATGTCTATCCTTATGGGGTTACGTTTCCTTGAGGGTTCCTGGCGACATATTAAAGTATAACTATTTTGCAACTCTTAGATATTTTTGTGATTCTACTGCCTTCTTGAAATCATGCATTGAACCCTTCATTACGATATTTATAATTTTGTTTTTCATTACTTCAGGCACCCAGAACCCAGGGTCAACGGCAAGTTTATAAGTTGCCATTGTTCTATCCGGAGCAATAGCACGAAAATAGTACTCCCCCTGAACATCTCTAACACTGCCCTCCACATAGGTCCATGATAAAATCAAATTATTATCGTCGTACCTATAGTTTAAAACATACCTGAAGTCCTTTGGCAACAGTCCCAGATTTATAATGTATTCTACTATTTCTGGTCTATTATTTTTTCGCTTTATTACATTAACTTTCTTTATCTGGGATACCCAATCAATATACCTTTCAAAATCGCAGATAAACCGATAGCACTCCTCTGCTGGGGCAAGAACTTCTAAACTTAATTCCGCCGGGATGAGTGCCACACCAAAATATATAACAGATTATTTCCTGGTTGTCAAATATAATTAATCTTGATAAAATCAAAGCATGTCAATTTTCACCGCAGGAATAAAAACTAGCGAGAAATATTCATATTTTTTGTTACATGATTCCCAGGCCTGTGTCTATGCAGGTACTTCTTACTCAATGTCTTCAGGGAAACCCGCTATCGTCCTCTGTAATGGCATTGAAGAATCACTCCGTGCCTGTGCTGGAGCCCTTACTCCATGGGGAGATAAAATACCGCTTTTTGTCCTCTGTGCGGTAGAAGGTTCTGAGATAGATATAATCAAAGATTCCTTCCACGCTGTCTTCAGAAGAATTTTTGTCTGCCCCGACATAGAACACATTCATGCTATACCAGAACATTTCTCTCCCTCTGAATTTCCTGTAGCAGTCATTATCTCAGGTAATGTTTCCTTTGATATGATTATTGAAAGATTACTTTCATGCAAAATTAAGGAAGATAGACAGCCATACTATAGGAAATTTTCAGAGGTAATGATAGAGATTGAGAGATCAGAAAGGCCGGTTATACTTGCGGGCAGGGGTTGCATTAACAGTATTGAGAGTGCCATTGAACTTGCAGAAATGATAAAAGCCCCCCTCCTTCTTACCGCTGGTGCAACAACAGCCACTGTAGATAAAGTGACATTCTTGAACAGGAAAAATCATTTAATAATTCCCGCAGGCAATCCTGTATGGCTCAGTGCCTTTGTCACTGCTGATTTGATTATAGCGCTTGGAACTGCCTTCTCTGAGGTTGACTGGTTTGGATTGAAAAATCTAAAAATACACAGAGGAAAAGTCCTGAATATATCAGATCAAATTGTTCAGAAAGAACTCGCTGATGTTTCATTAAAAGTTGACCTCCATGATTTCTTTGCAGAAATGTCAGAGAGGAGGGAGTGTAAAAGCAGGAAATTTTATGATTCCCTGGTGAAAAAAAGTAAAAGATATGAGAAAGTGCTGAAAGATGAAATAGATAAATTGAAAGATGTAGAACCGCTCCATCCTTCACTTGTTGCACATGAAATTGTTGAGAGAAGTCCAGGTGAAACAATCTTTGTCTCTGAGGGTGGCGCCTGTGGTATGTGGTTGTGGATGCACCTGTGGTTAAGACCCCTTGTCTTCCCTGTTCAAAATGGCACAATCGGTGTATCTATTCCAATGGCACTCGGTGTTAAATCAGCATTTCCTGATAGAAATATTTGGGCAGTGATGGGAGATGGCGCCTTTTTTTATAACCTTTACGAACTTGATTCTATAAAGAATTACAAACTTCCTGTTGTAATCTTTATTTTCAATGATGCGTCCTGGGGCGCAATCCGACTGGCGCAGACATTTATATACAAAGAGGACTATACCGGAACTGATATTTCTGATATTGATTATGCAGAGGTTGCGAAAATTTATGGTGTGGATGGAATTACGGTGAGAAATTATAACGAACTAATAGGTGCGATAGAGTTTGCAAAGAACACGAAGAAGTCACTTATGGTTGATGTGAAGATAAAGAGGGATTGTGTGCCGGTCTCTGGAGGAAATTTTGTAGTTGCAGAGTTTGATGGCTCTTTGAAATGGTTGATTCCGGGAGTGCTTGTAAGTTCAATCAAAAATATAATGCATAGAAAGTTTCCACTGGATGCATTCAGAATTATAAGGAAATCAATTTTATGAAAATTCCATTATTGAATTTAAAATACAGTTCTGGAGGGACACTCGTTGCGGATATACTCAATGCCCTTGGAATAGAATACGTCTTTACAATTGCTGGCTCTCAGACCCTTCCGGTCATGCACGGGATTCCAGAAAGGGATATAAACATCGTTGTCTCGCGCTCCGAGAGAAATTCCGTCTTTATGGCAGAGGGCTATGGTAAGGCATTGAATTTTCCTGCTGTATCACTTTCAACGCTCGGTCCAGGTATTGCAAACGAATTGCCAGCTCTTTATTCTGCAAGGAGAAACAGAGCACCTTTACTTTCCATTACTCCATTCCACCCGTCCTGGAAACGTCATCGGTTAGGTGAGGTCTTTCAGGGTCTGAACCATCCAGAATTTTTAAAAAATGCTGTAAAAGAGAATTATATAATAGACGAGGTAGAAAAACTTCCGGATATAATAACTTACTCATTCCGAAAATGTCTTGAAGAGCCAGCTGGACCGGTGCATATTGATATCTCTTTTCCAATTCTCTTTCAGTCTAATCTATACTTTAAGTTTCAGAAGAACCATAAAAGGATGGAGTATGGAAAAAAATTATACCTTGTCTATGAAAGTCCGGAGTTCATCAGGTGGGGCGTAGAAGAGATGTTGTTGGAAGGTCAGGAAATGGTTACGTTATCAGCGGGAGACAGCACAGGCACTTTGCCATTTGCTCTCGGTGTGAAATTTGGTATAAAAGAAAATAATGTAGTCGTATTTATCTCTCTGGATAATCTCTTGAGAAATCTTGATTCAATTGCTGTGGCAATTGCTAATAGTAGAAGACCTTTGCTTATCTCAATGAGCGAAAGGTCAGTCATCAGAAAAATTGCAGATGTTTTTAAAATTGAGTATAAAAGCAATTTCAGTAATACTTTTTTACAAAAAAGTAATACTATGATTATTGCTGTAGATTAATTATGCTCGGTGAGAAATATAAAAGAATCCTGGCAAAAATCTCGGAAGCAATTATCCCGCCGGGCAAGTATTTTGACAGCGGTGGAGAAAGAGATGCTGAAAGGATTGAGGACTTCTTGATGAAGGTAGGGTCTCTGTCTATTTTTATAAAAATTCTTCTATTTTCAATAGAACACCTCTTTACATTTAAAAAGTTTTCCTTCCTGCCCCTTGAAAAGAGGAGGGAACTTCTTAAGAAATGGAAAAGAAGGGGCGGAATCAGAGGACTTATAGTTGAAGTTATCTCAGCAATAATTAAATTTGAACACTTCTACGACGAGGATGTGTTCAAAAGAGCAGAATGCATCTGGGACAGGGCACCGCAGGTAGTTCCGGAAGCACCATACCAACATCAAATTAAATCCGTTGATGACTTCAGCAATGAAGAGGTGATAGAGTGTGAGGCAGTTGTCGTTGGGAGCGGGGCAGGGGGCGGTGTCGTAGCAAAGGAACTGGCAGAAAAGAACATTGCCACTGTGATTGTTGAGGAAGGTAAATACTGGACGCGAAGGGATTTTACCGGACAGACGGTGGAGGCATTCAGAAAATTCTACAGAACTCCTGAAGAAATGTTCACCTTTGGCAATACTGTTATTGGCCTTCCCATGGGTCGCATGGTGGGTGGTTCAACAGCAATAAATACCGGTACATGCTGGCGTCCGCCTGAATGGATTCTTATGAGATGGGTAAAAGAACTGGGACTTGCTGAACTCTCTTCTGAGAAACTTGAACCGTATTTCAGGAGGGTTGAAGCAATCCTGAGGGTGGAGGAGGCAAAGGATGAAGTAATTGGTGGCATAAAGAATGTGATTGCCCGCGGTTGTGATGCCCTTGGATTTCGTCATTATCCGGTGAAGAGAAATGCACCGGACTGTGATGCTCAGGGGGTATGTAATTTTGGTTGCCCTACGGATGCACGGCGCTCCACGAATGTAAGTTATATTCCTGATGCACTCAGAGCCGGTGCTCTGCTGATGGAGGAGACGAGAGCGAATAGAGTTCTCTTTGAGAGTGGAAAGGCAGTAGGAATTGAAGTAGAGTCAGTAAAGACACAGAAAAAGGTCACCATAAGGTCAAAGGTTGTTATTCTTGCTTGCGGTTCTATTATGACGCCTGTCTTTCTATTAAGACAGAAATTGTGCAATTCCAGCGGGCTTGTTGGAAAGAATCTTACAATTCATCCTGGTGTTGATGTGGGCGCCTTTTTTGAGAAGGATGATATATCGCCACAGAAGCATACGCCGCAGGGATACTGTATTGATTCACTCCACAGAGAGGGCATTTTATTTCTTCACGCTGGTCTTCCCCTTGATACCGGTGCAGTTGCTGTGCCATACATCGGAGAGAAGTTTTCTGATGTAATGTCAGATTATGAACACACTGCATGGTTCGGAGCAATGATTGAAGATAGCCCATCTGGCAGGGTCTTTCTCTTTAGAGGAAGACCATTAGTTTTTTACTGGCTCAAAAGGCGGGAGATTGAGTTATTAAAGAAGGGAGTCGTGACCCTCTCAAGGATATTCCTTCATGCGGGGGCAAAATATGTATTTCCTCCTGTGAGGGGCATTGATGAACTTCACTCCATGAGAGAATTAGATTACTTAATACATAGAAGGATATCTGCCCGCGATTTCAGAGCAATAGTTGCCTTTCACCCCTTAGGAACATGCAGGATGGGTATCGACCCTGCAACCTCTGTTGTAAACACATCCCATGAGACCTGGGATATTAAGAATCTCTATATCTGCGATGGAAGCATTGTGCCAACATCAATTGCGGTCAATCCGCAGGAAACCATCATGGCATTAGCCACCAGAGCAGCAGAGAAGATAATAGAAAGACTGGATTTTTAATATTAGTTTTCTAAAAATCTTACAACCCTCTTTATTTCTCACCATCTTTTTTCACCGAATTTGGGACACCCTCGATTTTTTCTGTTATTACTACTTAAAAATGTCACATATTTTGTATTTATCAGGTAGCCTGCGCAAATGACTCCACCCTCACCCCCCCTGTATCCCCTCCTATCAAGGGAAGATCAATCCTCGATTTTTTTCTTCACAATGGTTTAGAGATGTGCTAAAAAACATTACTAGATGACAAATTGGTTGATAAGGCATCAAAATTGACTGGCATTAAGGAAAAAAACATCTCTGGTTAGAATGGAATTGATGGCTTTAATTGCCAGGGAAAGCAGTAAAAGACTTGCTAAATTGGGCGGAACCGAAAAGGGACTGATACTGTTCCGCTGATGGGAAAGGGATTGGGTTACATTGATGTGCACCTGCTTGCATCAGCTTTGTTAATGGGAGTTCCAATCCAGACCCTTGATAAGAAACTGGGTAAAATTTCAACAGAATTGGGGATAAATTTTAATAAATAAAAAAGCGTCACACTTGTAACCAATAATACGAGAGAATTTAGGCGGATAAAAAATTTTCATTTTTTCTCTTGACATTCTACATTGTGTAGTATATATTATGTATTATGAAGCTCAGAATACCATTTTTGCCTTCTTTTAAGCCCGGAAGAGGGGGAATTCAGCAGGTTCTTGGAGAACTTGAGGCAGAGATTATGGAGATCCTCTGGGGTAAAAATGAATGGAGGACCGGACGTGAGATTTATGAAAACATGAAACAAAAAAGAACCCTTGCATATACCACAGTCCTTACAGTTATTGACCGTCTTGTGAATAAGGGGCTTATTATAAAAAAGAAGAACCAGGAAAATACATATATTTATTCTCCTGCCATGGGGAAGGAAGAATTTAAGGAGGAAATTTCAAGGAGTGTTGTTAAGGGTCTTATGGAATTCGCAGGGAAAGGAACTATCACTGCCTTTGTCAATATCCTTGAATCCACAGCACCTGAGACAATTATAGAACTTGAGAAATTTTTAAGAGAAAGAAAAAGGGCAAAGAATGAATTATAGAATAAGAAAAAAAATTATCATTTTTACTATTTTCTTTTTGGGTCTCTCCATGTTCCTTTTGATTTTTTCCCTTCTTTCAGATGTTAAATCAAAGGGCAATATTATTCTTTCTATATTAAATTTTGTAGTTGATTGCTGTGTCCTCTTCTTTAATAAGATTGGAACATTCATCATCCTTGAGAAAATGACCCTTGCATATATGGGACTTGCATTTCTATCATACGGATTTGCAAAAGCAGTTATTAATCTTATCGCAGGATTGCAAAAAATAAAAAATCTCACTTCGCAATTAAAAATCAAAACGAGAATAAAATACAGGAATAATGTTTATGTAAATATCTTTGATTCAGATAATCTTCTTGTTGCCTTTACAATGGGAATATTGAGCCCGGAAATTTACATCTCCTCTGGCATGTGGAACTCCCTGAAAAAGGATGAGAGATCATCTGTACTTGTTCATGAAGAGCATCATGCAGTTGAGAGAGACCCACTCAAAATAGTTATTCTCAGATTTATTGCTGATATCTTTTTCTTTATTCCGCTAATGAAATATTTAATCAAAAAATTTGAAGAGGCAATGGAAAAATCAGCAGACGATGAAGTCAGAGGACATGGAATCAATGAGTTGTCCCTTGCCAGTGCACTTTTGAAAGTACAGAAAAACGGCGGTGCAATATTGCCAGTTGCTTCTTTTGCTGATCTGGATTCAAAAAGTTTGATTGAATCAAGGGTCGTTAGGTTGATAAAACCGGAAAAGGAAAGCAGGTTCAGGATTCCTAAAAAAATTATCTCTGCAACAGTTTTGATATATCTGGTTTTGCTTGTATCCGCTTTTACCCTGCCGGAGAGCTTGTTGAGTAATAAAACAGGTGAATGCATTCATGCAAAGGAGCATACTTCCTGCTCGCAGATGAGCCCGGAAGAATGCAGAAAACACTGTGCGGAGAGGGCAAAAAAGAGAGATGGGGAGATGGGAAGATGAAAAGAGCACATAGGAGAGAAGACAGACAACAGAGGAATTGTAGGGGCGTATTGGAATACGGCCAATTCTTTCGTAGGGGCAGACCCCTGTGTCTACCCATGATTGTAGGGATTCAAAATTTTGAACCCTTTATATTGAGGAACTTGGAAAATGGAAAAATTTTGCATTTTGATTCTACATTGTGTAGAATAAACATAAAATCAAGACCAAAAAGTCAAGAGACAAAAAGGAGGATATGGATATGAAAAAAACAAAAATTTTATTGGTAATGATTGCATGTTTGGCAGGAGGAATATTTATTCTTTTGCCTCAGAGAATTTTATTAGCCAACAATTCTTGTGGTGAAGGCGATACCGCATGCATGCAGAAGATGCACGAGCATACACATGATGAAATGGAACACAGCGAGCATATGAAGGGGATGCATCAGCATAAGGAATTTCAGGGCATGAAGAAACCTGTCAGGAAGACGCCAAAATCCCTCTATGATGGAAGACAACTCTATGAGAAGAACTGTGCATCGTGCCATGGAAAGATAGGAAATGGTGACACGCCTGCAGGTAAGGCATTGAATCCACCTGCAGCTGACTTCACGGACAATGTCTGGAAGCACGGAAGAACAGATGGCGAAATATTCCATGTAATTTCTGAGGGCGTTCCAGGAACTGGCATGACTGCATGGAAGAATACGCTTACAGAAGAGGAGCGGTGGAAAATAGTAAATTACATTCAATGTTTTCAGGAGATGGATAAGGCGATCTATCAGTGTCCAATGCATCCAGAGGTGAAGAGCAATCTGCCCGACAGGTGTACCAAATGCGGGATGTTTCTGAAAAAACAGAGGACAGATGACAGAGGACAGATGGAGTGATGAGCAATGAGCTATGAGCAACGAGCAATGAGTAGGAGCAGAACTTGCTCTGCCCTGTTCAAAAAATGTAGGGGCTGGGTTACCCAGCCCAGTAGGGGCAGACCTCTGTGTCTGTCCTATGTAGGGGCGATTCCATGAATCGTCCGACGACCGCAGCAATCCCCTTGTTGTATCCCTCCCCCTTGATGGGAGAGGGTCAGGGTGGGGGTGAGAGCAACGATTTATTCACCCTCACCGCTTTCCGTTGCAATGCTTCGCGGCAACGGGAACACAGCCTTGCCCATCAAGAGAGGGGAAAATTAAGAATGAGATTGCTTCGCCTTCGGCTCGCACGCCTCTTAGTCGGGCAGGCAATGACAAGAATATTGTTCCTTTTGTTAATTAACTTCCTAATGGTCCCTCTTTCTCATGCAAACGAAACAATCATCCTCCACGACCTCATTCAGGAAGCTATCAGAGAAAATCCTCAGATTAAATCAGCAAGGGCATCCTGGGAGGCATCTCAATCAGTTCCGCCTCAGGTGAACACATGGCCTGACCCGATGCTGATGATTGGTGTTAAAAACATTGGCTCAAAATATTCTGTGGGAATTGAAGAGATGAGTATGATAGATTTTGGTGTCACACAGCTAATACCTTTTCCGGGAAAATTAACACTTCTCGGCCGCCTTGCAGAAAAATCATCAGAGGCAATGGGTGAGGAATATAGGGGGACTCTGTTGAATGTAATTGAAAAACTGAAGACATCCTATTTTGAATACTATTACATAAAAAGATCAATTGATATAATTCTGGAGACAGCAGACCTCCTGAGACAACTTGAGAAAACCGCAGAGATTCGGTATCAGGTTGGGAAAGGAATTCAGCAGGATGTATGGAAAGCACAATTAGAAGTCAGCCGGCTCCAGGAACGGATAGAGATATTGAGGCAAATGGAGGGAAGTACCGCTGCAGTAATAAACAGCATCCTGAATAGACCATACGATGCAATTCTCGGAAGTCCTGCTGATTTTGAATTAACCAGCTTATCCTACAACATTGATGAACTTGAAGAACTCGCTCTTCAGAATTCTCCCGAATTAAAAAGAATTGAAAGAATCAAAGAAAGGGATAGATACGGACTAACTTATGCAAAACTCCAGTACCTTCCTGATTTTTCATTGACACTTGGTTATGGCGAGCGCGGAACGCTTGATGGTCTGTGGACAGCACTTGTCGGTATTGAGTTGCCATTATACTTCTTCAGAAAACAAGCATATGGAGTTCGCGAGGCAAAGGCGAATCTTATATCATCTGAACATGCATATGTAAATGCAAAAAGAAATCTTGAATCAGAGATTAAATCTATATACTTTCAATTAACAACATCAAAAAAACTTGTTGACCTTTATAAAAATGCAATTATACCTCAGGCACGGGGTGCTCTTGAATCATCAATGGCGGGCTATTCTGTAGGAAATGTGGATTTTCTGACAATGGTCACAAATGCAATTACATTGCTTGATTATGAAATAGAATATTTGAGAAAACTCACTGAATACGAGAAGGCAATTGCAAAATTAGAGGCATTAACAGGGGTCCAATTTGCAACAGAGGTGGAGGAATGACAGAGGACAGACAGCAGAGGACAGATGGAGTGATGAGCAATGAGCTATGAGCAACGAGCAATGAGTAGGAGCGGAACTTGCTCTGCCCTGTTCAAAAAATGTAAGGGCTGGGTTACCCAGTCCAGTAGGAGCAGACCCCTGTGTCTGCCCAAAGCAATCCCCCCTTTAATAAAGGGGAGTAGTGGGGATTTAAAGAGGGTACTGAAAACGGGGAATTCAAAAGGAGGTATTGCTTAGATGAAAAAATTTGTAATAATTCTTCTATGTGTTACAGGTATTATAACCGGGATGATGCTCATCAATTCCTGTTCAAAGAACTCAGAGCATCGTTATGAAGCAACTGTTGAACACAGCCAGCAAAAAAAACTCTACCATTGCCCAATGCATCCAACATACACATCAGATAAGCCAGGCGAATGCCCAATTTGCGGGATGTCTCTTGTACCGATAGAGGAAGAAAAGCCACTGGTAAAAAAGAGGATAATGTACAGGTCAACCATGAATCCGAATGAGGTTTCTGATAAGCCCGGTAAGGACTCCATGGGGATGGAGATGGAAGCATTTGAAGTGGAAGAGACCCCTGTTGTTTCAACTGTTGAAGGTAGAAGCATTGTCAAAATTACCCCTGAAAAACAGCAAACAATTGGTGTTAAAACAGGAATAGTAGAATTAAGGAAATTAGAGAAAACAATCAGAACAGTTGGAAAGGTTGACTATGTGGAACCGGAACTTGCCTTTATCAATACAAAATTTGAGGGGTGGATTGAAAAACTTTACATTGATTACACGGGACAGTTTGTAAAAAAGGATGCTCCTCTTGCAGAGATTTACAGCCCTGAACTTGTTTCCACACAACAGGAATATTTATTAGCATATAAATCATTAAAAACAGATAAAAATAATGGCGTTACAGATGTTATTTCAAGTAATTTCTCTATTTTGGAATCTGCAAAACAGCGGCTTAAACTCTGGGATATTACTGATGACCAGATTAGAAAACTTGAGGATAATGGTGAAATAAAAAAGACCCTCACAATTCATTCACCTGTGAATGGATTTGTGATTGAAAAAAATGTCATTCAGGGACAGAAAATAATGCCAGGAGAGAATCTCTATAAGATTGCTGATATTTCAAGGGTCTGGATTTATGGTGATGTATATGAATATGAAGTCCCTTTAATAAGAATTAATCAGGAGGTAAAAATTACTCTCTCATATTTCCCTGGAGAGACATTTACCGGAAGGGTGAGTTACATTTATCCCTATTTAAATAGCGAAACAAGGACAAACAGAATCAGGATAGATGCAGAAAATCCTGCCTTCAAACTCAAGCCGGATATGTATGCAAATTTAGAGATTAATGTTGATTATGGGACAGTCCTTACAATTCCCCAGGAGGCACTGCTTGATTCTGGAGAGAGAAAGTATGTGTTTGTAGTTCTTGGTGATGGGTATTTTGAGCCGAGGGAGGTCAAAATTGGAATCAGCACTGATGATTACTATGAGGTACTGGATGGAGTAAAACAAGGCGAAAAGGTGGTTACATCTGCAACATTTCTTATTGACTCTGAGTCAAGTTTAAAGGCAGCAATTGAGCAGATGGGAAAGCCAGAAGAAGGCGGACATGCAGGTCACGGGCAGTGAGAAACATGGCTTTCACGAAGGAAAGACAACCGTCTCCAATGATATCACCTCTCATCAAGCAGGGGAGAAATTCGTAAAGGAAGGTAATCATAAATGATTGAAAAAATCATAGAATATTGTGCACGGAATAAATTCATGGTATTTATCGGTGTTTCATTTGCACTGGTATGGTCATACTGGTCAATCAGAAACACACCCTTGGATGCACTTCCTGACCTCTCTGATACCCAGGTGATTGTCTTTACAAGATGGGACAGACCGCCACAGATTATTGAAGACCAGGTCACCTACCCGATTGTGACTGCACTACTTGGAGCGCCAAAGGTGAAGGATATAAGAGGATTCTCTGACTACGGATTTTCCTATGTTTATGTTATTTTTGAGGATGGAACAGATGTTTATTGGGCAAGGTCAAGGGTTCTTGAGTATCTTTCAAAAATAATTTCTCAATTACCAAAGGAAGTAAATGTAGAGATTGGTCCAGACGCAACCGGCGTTGGCTGGGTTTTTGAATATGCCCTTGTTGATAAAACTGGAAAACACTCGCTCGCTGATTTACGCACATTCCAGGACTGGCATCTGAAATATGCGCTTCAGTCAGTAAAAGGTGTGGCAGAGGTCGCAGGCGTTGGTGGCTTCGTAAAGCAATATCAGGTGATTGTGAATCCAAATGCACTGCTTGCCTATAAGATTTCAGTGAGTGATGTGGTGAGGGCTGTCAAACAGTCCAATCAGGAGATAGGAGCACGATTGCTTGAATTATCTGGCAGAGAATACATGGTTACTGTCAGGGGTTACATAAAATCACTGAAAGACATTGAGAATGCAGTGGTGAAGGTTGATGAAAACGGTGTGCCTGTTCGGGTGCAGGATGTTGCAACTGTTCGTTTCGGACCTGATATCAGGAGAGGCGTTGCAGAACTGAATGGAGAAGGGGAGGTTGTTGGCGGAATAATTGTGATGCGTTACAAGGAGAATGCCCTGGATGTAATTAACAGGGTGAAGAAGAAGTTGCAGGAAGTCAAACTGCCAGAGGGCGTTGAACTCGTTGTTACCTACGACCGTTCAGACCTTATTTTAAAGGCGATTGATACCCTTAAGAGGAAGCTTATTGAGGAGATGATGGTGGTATCCCTTGTTATATTGCTCTTTCTTCTGCATTTCTCCTCCTCGCTGGTTCCTGTCCTGACCCTGCCGATTGCTGCAGTACTTTCGTTTATCCCGATGTACTACATGAAACTGACATCCAACATCATGAGTTTGGGTGGGATTGCTATTGCAATAGGAGCAATGGTTGATGCTTCCATTGTTGTTGTTGAGAATACACATAAGAAACTTGCACACTGGTCTGAAAGCGGCAAAAAAGGTGATTATAAGGATATAATGATTCAGGCAATCAAAGAAGTTGGAAGGCCTTCTTTCTTCTCACTCCTTGTGATAGCAATATCCTTTCTTCCTATATTCACCCTTGAGGCATTTGAGGGACGGCTTTTCAAACCCCTTGCATTCACGAAGAATTTTGCTATGTTCTTTTCTGCTATCCTCGCAATTACTCTTTCACCTGCAATCATTACCTTTCTGATTAGAGTTGAGAGGTTCAATTTCAAACCGCAATGGTTATGCAATGTCCTGAATAAGATTTTTGTTGGAAAGATTCATTCAGAGGAGGAGCATCCAGTTTCACGCTTCCTGTTCAAAATTTATGAGCCAGTTGTTGATTTTGTTCTGAAGTGGCCAAGAGCAACAATTTTATCTGCGGCAGGACTCTTTATTGTAACAATACCTTTCTTCTTTTTCCTTGGCAAGGAGTTCATGCCGCCCCTCAATGAGGGTTTAATACTCTACATGCCCACTACTCCCCCTGGAATCTCTGTTACAGAGGCAACAAAACTCCTACAGATTCAGGATAAAATTTTAAAGACCTTCCCTGAGGTTGAGAGGGTCTTTGGGAAGGCAGGTAGGGCATTGACATCCACAGACCCGGCACCACTTTCAATGATGGAGACAACAGTAATACTCAAACCACAGAATGAATGGAGGCATAAGGAAAGATGGTACTGCAAATTTGTTCCAGAGTTTTTAAAGGGTCCATTCCGGCTTATCTGGCCTGATAGAATCTCCTGGGAGGAATTAATTCAGGAGATGGATAAGGCGTTGAAATTACCGGGACAGGTTAATGCCTGGACATTGCCAATAAAGGCAAGGATTGATATGCTCACAACCGGTGTCAGAACTCCTGTTGGCATTAAAATTTATGGTGATGACCTGAAGAAGATAGAAGAGATTGGAAAACAGATTGAGGCGCATCTTACAATGGTTAATGGGACGAGAAGTGTGTATGCTGAGAGAACTGCAGGAGGATATTTTGTTGATTTTAAGCCAAAGAGAGAGGAGATTGCGAGATATGGTCTTACCATAGAAGATGTGCAGATGGAATTAATGTCAGCAATTGGGGGTGAGAATTTCAGCACAACCATTGAGGGAAGAGAGAGATTTCCTGTAAATGTTCGTTATCCCCATGATTTGAGAAAAAATATTGAACAACTCAAAAAGATCTATATCTGGACACCTACAGGTGCACAGGTTCCCATTTCACAACTTGCAGATATTTCAGTAATTTTGGGACCTGGAATGATTCGCGATGAAAACGGACGGCTTTCCGGATATGTGTATGTTGATATTGCGGACAGGGATATCGGGAGTTATGTGGATGAGGCAAAAAAGATTTTAAAAGAGAATGTCCAGATTCCGCCCGGCTATACGCTGATTTTTAGCGGACAGTATGAATACATGGAGCGGGTAAAAAAACGGATGTCCGTTGTTATGCCATTAACTCTATTTATAATATTCATGTTACTCTATACAAATACACGCTCTTACACAAAGACCTTTATAGTTCTCCTTGCTGTCCCATTTTCCCTTGTGGGTGTTGTCTGGATTCTCTTCCTGCTTGATTATAACCTGAGCATAGGTGTCTGGGCTGGAATAATTGCATTGCTCGGTGTTGATGCGGAGACAGGCATATTCATGCTTCTTTATCTTGACCTTGCTTATGAAGAGATGAAGGCGAATAACAGGATGAATACGCTCAATGATTTAAAAGAGGCAATACACCATGGCGCAGTAAAGAGAATACGTCCAAAAATGATGACCGTTATGACAACATTTGTAGGACTTCTGCCAATCATGTGGGCACAGACGCACGAATTAGGTGCTGATGTGATGAAGAGAATTGCTGCACCAATGGTTGGTGGAATACTCACATCATTTTTAATGGAACTGATTGTCTACCCGGCAATATATCTGATATGGAAGAGAAGGGAGGTAAAATGAATACTAAGTTGGAAAGGCTGTTTATAAACATTGGATTGCATGATTCTATAATAATTGAATCTTCTATCCCCGCCATCTTGATGGGGGAGGATGAAGAATGCAACAACGTCTATCCCTTGATGTGGGAGGATGAAGAATGCAATATCCCCTCCCCCTTGATGGGGGAGGGTGAGGGTGGGGGTGATTATATATGAGCAAAAGAAATACAATAATTGCCAAAAAACTCAAACAGAATCAAACTGACGCAGAAAATTTATTATGGTTCTATATTCGTGGTGAACGACTATTCAATTTAAAATTCAGGCGTCAGCAATCTATAGGAAACTATATTGTTGATTTTGTATGCTTTGAAAAACGAATAGTAATAGAAGTTGATGGAGGGCAACATGCAGAAGCAAAAAACAGAGATATTGAAAGGGATGTATGGCTTAACAACCAGGGGTTCAAGGTTCTGAGATTCTGGAATCATGATGTTTTAAATGATATTAATTCTGTGCTGGATATAATAAGGAATAATTGTTTAGAATCACCCTCCCATGTATCCCCTCCCATCAAGGAGCGGAGATTACATCAAGTAAGTGGAGCGAATCTGGCATGGCAGATATATCCCTTTCCATCAAGGGGGGAAAATAAATTTGACCAGATAAGATTAAATACAGGAGGTGTTTTATGCAGTTACACACAGACCCGGTATGCAGGATGAAGGTGCAGGACGACCTTGCTCAGGGAAAGTATGAGTACAGGGGCAAGACCTATTACTTCTGCACAAAGGGATGCATGGAGAAATTCATTAAGGAGCCTGAGAAGTATGTGAAAGAGAAAGATAATGCTAAAAAGGGATAGAGCATGCCAGACAGACATCACATAAGAAAAAATTTAGCATCAAGAAATAAAAAAAGAATCTGTTTATAATTGGACTGTTTATAAAATGGAACACCTGAAGTTACCAAAGTATATACATCATAAGAAAATTTGAATTTTTACATTTTGATGATAAACTATTATTGAAATAAAGAGGAGGGAAAAATGGCTTATAATGAAATTAAGAAAAAGCTTATTAAAAAAGCAAGGGTTGGGTGGAGACTGAACATCACAATAGGATGTGTAGTAATCTTATTATTAGTCCTATTTGAGTCGCTTACCTTTAAAAATCTTTACAAATATGAGGGAAACCCTTTTGAATTTGCAAAGATACACATTTTTCACGCTGTGATTACATTAATTGTACTTCTTATTGCCAATTTCCTTCTGATATCCAGATATGTTGTGAAACCAATTTACAAGTTATTGATAGCAATTGACGAGATGAAGGACGGGAAACTCGTCACATCACTTGATATAAAAAGTAACGATGAATTCCAACTTCTTGCAGAGGAATTTAATGAGATGGGTTTTAAACTCAGGGAACATCTTCAGCAGAAAGTCCGGTCAGAAAAATACAGTAGTGCACTGGCAGTGGCTAACAGGGTTGTAAATCAGTTGAAAGAACCATTTTCTTCTCTGATGTCAAATGTTAAATTGCTCAGGGATGTTGGTGGCAGGGATAATCCCCAGGTGGCAAACCTTTCCGATTTGATTTTAAAAGACCTTCAAAAGATAGAAAAAAATCTGGATGAACTTGGCAGTTTTACAATCCCAGAAGAACTGACGGAAAAGAATCCCTGAGTAAATTTCGGAAGTAGCAAATCTTTTTGGGGTAATATTATTTTAGAAACTTTACTCTTTTCTTCAAAATATTCATTATTTTGCACTTAAATCTTCGTATAATTTTTTATAGTTTGGTTATGAAAATAATTATGAATTTTTATTAAAATATGTATAATAAGATTTCTGTATGAGTGCGACTATCTTGATTTTGCTCTGCGGTATTATTCTTTTATTCGGATTTCTCGGTTCATGGTTCTTTGAGAAAACAGGCATCCCGGATATTCTTTTCTTAATAACCATTGGTCTGCTGATTGGACCTGTGTTGAAGCTGATCGACCCGCTCAGTCTGAAAGGAATTACTTCACTATTCGGAAGCCTTGCTCTCATAATTATTCTTTTTTACGGAGGACTAGAACTGGATTTTCATATCATTTTCCAGAAATTTGTTGCTTCTTCATTACTCTTCATATTTACATTTATTGCAACCATAACATTGATTACAGGACTTTTTTATTTATACGGATATAGTTTTGTTAATTCACTTCTTTTCGGATCTGCATTGAGCTGCATAAGCAGCACAATCGTCGTTAGTCTAATTGGTAATCTGACGGTTTCTGAGGAAACAAAAACTGTACTCGTGATAGAGTCCATAATGAGCGATGTTTTCAGCATTGTTCTTGCGGTTTTTCTCCTGAAATTTCTTCATACCGGTGAAAGCGGCGTTGCATACTTTGCAGGGTCCATTGGTTATCATTTGCTCATACCGGTTGCCTCTGCTGTCATAATTGGTTTTCTCTGGCTCCTTACTCTTGAGGCTTTGAGGGGTAAAGATTTTCTTTATATGCTTTCACTCGCTCTTCTATTTATTCTTTACTCCGGGTTTGAGATTGCAGGGACAAGCGGCGCGCTTTTTGTTCTTATTTTCGGAATAGTCCTGTCAAATGAGGACCATCTTTTCAGATTCCTGAAGATAAGCCGCGAGAGAATATTTGATGTCAAATTCATTGAAATGCATAAGGAAATATCTTTTCTTGTCAGAACATTTTTCTTTGTTTATATAGGCATAATTTTTTCTCCGGGCACAATAAGTTACAAATTAATTTCTATTGTCCTTGGCACTTTCTTCATAATTATTCTTGTCAGATGGGCAGTGGTTTTTCTCTTCACCAGAGCTTTTAAGAGCCATTCCTATGAGAGGAAAATATTTTTCTACATGATTCCCAGAGGACTTGCCTCAGCAGTGATTGCCGGGCTTCCCTATGTTTATAATGTAAAAGGAACGGAGGAATTCAGTGATATGACGCTAATTCTTATATTGCTCACGAATCTGTTTATGGTTGTAGGTTTAATGCTTGTCAGGCGTGAAAACCAGAAGAAAGCTGATTTAATTAAACCAGAAGAAAGGCCAGTGGGACCTGCATGATTGCGACACCTGCATCAACAGCAATATGCATTGATCTTGGCGGAACAAACCTGCGTTTTGCAGTAATTACCGGTAATGGCAGGGTTCAAAACTTTACAAAGTTTTCTGTTGAAAACAAAGAGAAAACAGAATCAGGGATTGTTAAAAAAATAACAGAAATCCTATATTGTGGTATCAGAGAATACAGAAAGGGATTGATAGGGATAGGAATAGCTATACCAGGGTTCATAGATTTCAAAAATGAAATTGTCACCTCGTCCCCAAACTATCCTACATGGAAAAATTTCCCCATTAAAAAAATCCTGCATAACAGGTTAAAAATCCCTGTCTTTCTTGAAAATGATGCAAATGCATTCGCAATAGGAGAGGGGTGGAAGGGGGCAGGAAAGGGTTTCAATAATTTTGTGGGAATTACTCTTGGAACTGGTGTTGGTGGTGGAATAGTATTGAATAAAAAAATCTGGCATGGAAGCAAGGGATCAGCAGGAGAAGTCGGGCATATTACAGTTGAGCCAGAGGGATTAAAATGCAATTGTGGAAACAGGGGGTGTCTTGAGATGCATGCCTCCGCAAGGGCAGTAGTAAGAGAGGGGAGGGATTTACTCAGAAAAAAAGGTATCAGAGTTTCAAACAGGGACACGCCGTTTGAAATTTTCAAACTGGCTCAAAAGGGAAATAAAGAAGCAATAAGAATTTTTAGTAGCGTTGGCTATTATCTTGGAATTGCAATATCTGACCTGGCAAATCTGTTAAATATTGATGGTGTTGTCCTTGGGGGTGGCTTGAGCAATGCGTGGGAATTTATTTATCCTGCAATAAAAAAGGAACTATTCAGGACTAATCCTCTTGCGAGAAGAAATCTCAGGATTGTGAGGAGTAAACTGGGAGATTCTGCTGCATTGATAGGCATGGGTAAGGTGGCCCTGGATTCTATCAAATCTTTCTACAATTCATGAAGAGTTAATTAAACACTTACGATTCCTTCACTTCTGATATTTTCTTTTCAAGATATATCTTCACCTTATCCAAAAAATCTTTCTATAAAGTTTCTGTCTCAGATATAAACTTGTTGATAGATGACCATCTTATATCAAGGTATTCGTGAGCAACGATATTTCTAAATTTCATACACCTTGAAAGTGCCGCTGCGTCAACTATTTTCAATTCTTTAACTGCTGATAGCAAGGCTACAATATCCTTAACACTCCGCCTTTTGTCTCTATCTGTAAAGTAATCTTCCTTTTTCAAAACTTCGCCTCTCCATAAAATCTTGAATAAGCATTTCTCTAAAATCCTCTCCCTCTCTGGTCACAACTTCCATGAAGTCAAGATAAAGACCTCAATCGTTTATTGCCAGGGGAATGCCCCGTATAGCGCTTGAGCCACGCTTGAAGGAACCCTGTTTAAAACAAGCATTTCAACTTCTCTCTTTAATAGACGCTCTATCTCAGCCCATATTTTATCTTCTACATCATAAAATATCTCTTCTTCATATTCTATAGGGCTCTTTAATCCCAGGGACTTAAGAGGTCTCTGGGTATTATAAAAAATCAAGTATTCATCAAACTCCCCAAGATTTTCAGGACAATTATCTGACTGCCATGATTTTATACTACATGGATAGACACTTTTGAACCTAAAGCATTTACTACCTCTTGAAAATTATTTACGGATCAGGGTAAGTCAAGGACATTTGCCACTTGCTAAAAAACACTTAAAAATAGTTAGAGGTAAACTCGGGGATAGGACTGCACTTATTGGTATGGCGAAAGTGGCATTAGAATAAAATGCAATATATCCATTAGAAGAACGTCAAAGCTGTTTTTAGATTAGCGATTATATTATTATCGTTCGTTTCTTCAGCGAGTTTCCTTGCAGAATTACGTATATAATCTAAATTAAGTTTTCTTCCAAACCTGCTGATAATTCCTTTAATATCTGCCTTATCAATATCTTCAAATCTTGCAATCTTATATACAATAATATCCTCTGGTGTTGCTATTGGCATATTCATACCAAAAATCCTTACAGGTAATGCTCGTTTGATGGCTTCTTCATCAATTGAATAACCTGCTAATCGTAAATCCACAGAAAAATTATGTTTAAATCTTATTTTGACCGGTAATAGTCTTTTGAGCCGATGTATAATTTTTCCCATAGAAGATTTAGAAATTTTAAACCCACATAATCTCAGGGCCTCAATAAAGTCCTTTATTTTTTCTTCCGTTATTATAATGACAACATCTGCATCAATAGTTGTTCTTGGTTTTCCAAGAATTGAAGCCGCAATACCTCCAATAATCACATAATTTATTTTAAACTTTTTGAGCGCAGAGATAAGCTTTTTGAGCATCTCATCCATAAATCCGCCATCTTTAATAATTCCTCTGTCTGTTTTATTGCTTCAGGGATTGTTAATTTCTTCAATTCCTTTTCTTCTATACGAAGAATATGCTTATAACCATCAAGGGGGGCCCTGCCGATTATATGTTTCTTTATGTCTAACTTTTTGCCCAATTTAACTCCCTTGTAATATTAAAACATACTACCATTTCAGAGTCAAGCAGGTAATGTTCTAATGAGGGTTGCTGAGCGCAGCCAGGGCTGCGATTGCAAATGCCCTTGTCTCGTCGTCGCCCTTTTCCTTCGCTTCGTAAAGCGAAGGGACTCCCGAGAGATCACCGAGGAGAGCCATATAATATGCACACCGGGCCTTCACAGAGAGGTCATAGTGCTCAAATTCATATCTCAAAAACTCCAACGGCG
>FWPU01002095.1_pt1 | contig 56816 bp, 53 predicted proteins | sample 2228361 | NCBI WGS metagenome assembly FWPU01 (sample SAMEA103939777, study PRJEB20133) | metagenome | reverse complement strand
GGTAATGTCCTTTTCTTCCTCTTATAACCGGAGCTAAAACAGTAATCTTTTTTCCGTTATAGCCCGAAAGTATTGAATCAATAATCTGATATGATGACTGCTTTACAACGGGCTTTCCGCAATTATAACAATGAGGGGTTCCAACTCTTGCAAACAATAAACGAAGATAATCATAAATTTCAGTAACAGTTCCCACTGTTGAACGAGGATTTCCGGAAGTTGATTTTTGTTCTATCGAAATCGCGGGACTTAAGCCATCAATCATATCAACATCAGGTTTTTCAAGCATATCGAGAAACTGCCTTGCATAAGCAGATAGTGATTCGATATATCTTCTTTGTCCTTCTGCATAAATTGTGTCAAAGGCAAGTGATGATTTACCTGAACCTGATAAACCTGTTATTACAGTAAATGACTCACGCGGTATCTCAACATCAATATTCTTAAGATTATGTTCCCGCGCGCCCTTAATTATTATTCTGTCTTTTTCCAACTTTGTATAGTATTAAAATTTTCAATCGTGTATTTTAGTTACACTTAAATTCATATTCAAATAATTTTCACATGCACTTAAGTACTTTTTTGTCTAAATCACTTCCTCAACAAATAAAAACTGTGTATGAGTTCAATGAAAGCGTTTATAAAGAAAAAGGTTCTGAATTTATTGCTCAAATCTTGCATATCGAATCAATTGAAGATGCTGAAAAAATTCTTGAAAAAGTTAGAAAAAAATATTTTGATGCAACACATCATTGCTTTGCATTGAAATTAGTAAATGGAGAAAATAAATCATCTGACGATGGTGAACCAAAAGGAACTGCTGGACTAAGGATTCAAAATGCTATTGAACATTTCGAACTTACGAATGTACTTGTAATTGTAATCAGATATTTCGGCGGTACAAAATTAGGTGTCGGACCACTTGGAAAAGCTTATTATCAGGCAGCATTTCAGGTAATTATTGAAAGCAGAATTTTACAAATGAATCTTTATCAGAGAATTTCTGTACAAATAGAATTTAATTTCATAAGTCAATTTCACAGATTTGTCAATAATTTTGAAGGAATAATTGATAATTCGGAATATGGTAATGCTGCCCTATTTAATGTATTGATTAAACCCGCTTTAGCAGAAAAATTTAAAACAGAATTATTAAACATTAGTAATGGAAAAGCTCTGATTGATTTACATCAATCATTTACTTATATCAAATCTTAATTCCCACTTGATTAAATTATTAGTTTTAACGATTTTTGATAAGAACAATTATTAATCTATTACAGGGGTATAATATGGAATTAGAGAAACACGCAGAAAAATTAGCAAATCTTACATTTAGTTTGCTGGCAAACTGTCAGGAGAAAGAAGTTCGCCTTGCTGAAATACATGGTTTAACGCAAGCTGAATTTCGTTGCCTGAGGTTGTTTGGTTCAGATGAAACCGTAAACAACAAAAAAATAGCTGAAAGGATGAATTTAAGTCCCAGCAGACTAACCAGGATAATTGATGGTTTAGTTAAGAAGGAATATATAATCAGAGAAATAGACCCGAATGACAGAAGAAATATGAGAGTAACTTTATCTTCAAAAGGTCAATCACTGGTCAGACAATTAAACAAAGCTTATTTAGATATCCATAGGGAAATACTGAAAGATATTGATCCCGATCAGCATGAACCATTAACTACTGCGCTGGAACACCTTCTCGGAGCTCTGGAAAAGTGGTTGGAAAAAAGTTAGTTCAACTTCTCTTAAGATGATTTAAATACTTTTTAACCTGATCAAGATCATCAACGAGTTGAACCAGGTTATTGAATTGATTTTTGCTAAGGTCAAAATATCTGACATTAATTTCATTATAAGTTTCTGAATCAACAGCAACAGTAATTTCTTTAATTAAGGCGATTACCTTTTCCATATTTTTTATCAAATCTTCCTTAATTTCTTTGAGGTTTGTTACATCAGGATTTGCCTGTCCGATTTTAATCGCTCTCATTAAACCATTTACATATTTACCTGTGAATGCAAGTTCCTCAAATTTATCAATCAAATGATACTTGTTCGTTTCATCAATTAATTTCTGAATGAAAGATTTATGATGAAGTTTTCTTTCAGTAAATGATTCAACATTCTCCAAAAAATTTTTATCAATCTGAGTTTTCATAATATTTTTACTCCTAATCCAATTCCATCACCAACCGGAAGTATTGTTGAGTTTAAGGATGGCTGAGTCATAAATATTCTGTTAAATTCTCTGATAAGAGAAGTAGATTTTTTGTACTTTGATGGAATATTTTTCGAAGCAACATATCCATGCCAAAGGAGATTATCGACAAATATTACTCCTCCTCTTTTTAACAGAACCATTGAATAATCAAACAATCTTTTATAATCTTCTTTATCGGCATCAAGAAATATGAAATCATATTTTTTCTGAAGCTGCGGCAATATTCTCAATGCATCACCTTCAAGAAGCTTTATTTTTGAATCAACTCCTGCTTTCTTAAAATTTTCTCTGGCAATTTTAATATTCGGTTGACTTTTTTCAATTGTATGTATCAAAGCTTTCCTTCCCAATCTTCTTGCGATGCGAATGGTTGAATATCCAATTGCAGTTCCTATTTCCAAAACTCTTTGAGGTTTGTTCATCACGATTAATTGCTCAAGAAGATTTGCCGATAGGTTTGAAAGTATCGGGACATTATTCTCTTCAGCAAATTTTTCTATGCTGCTTAAAAGTGAATCCTTCTTTCTTTCAAATGAATCAAGATATTTTTCCTGAACCGATAAAATGATTCTCGACATTGTAAAATCCCTTAGAAATTTTTTGAAGAATGACAAACAAAATTACTTTAATAAAATTAATTTCTTACCAAAATGTTTCCCGTCTATAGTTATAAGAAAGTAATAAACACCACTTGAACTAATAAATCCATCATCGTTTGTACCATCCCATTCGATAGCATTTTCACCGACATTACTAAGCTGCGATATAACTTTAATGCTTCTGCCCGAAGCATCAACTACGGACATTTTGACTTGTTCATTACCAGTTGAACGATAATTGATTCTTACAACTTTATGTTTATAGGGTAAAAACGGATTCGGGTAAATATCACTAACAGTGTAATCCTGGTTATCGATTAAAGAATTCAAATTAAGTGATATGTTTAACGAACCATAAATCATCTTAAAGTTTTTATCTGATGGAATTCTGAGTAAGTTTCCCAAACTATCCTGATATGTGAAATAAAATCCAAGTTTTTTACCAACGGTAAATGATGGTAAAACAAATTCATAAGTATCATCTTTGTATGTGTTGAAATGATAAGCAGTGAATGCATTTGCTTCTTCTCCAAGATGTAAAGTAATTGAATTTGGATTTTTAGTTGAATCAAAAATTACTTTTGTAAGAATATAGTTACCATCAACCTGTCGTAAGTTGGGAAACTCAAGTGAATTTTTCGCTGAGATCAATCCGTATCCAATCTGATTATTCGGTGATTGTGAATTGGACGAGGATTCCAGAATTATATTTCTCACCTGAGTGTTTAACAGATATGGAAATTTGGATAAAAGCAAAGATGCAATTCCTGCAGCGATCGGAGAGGAAGTTGAAGTTCCGTTTGCAAATCTGTATTCATCTGTTGTACCTGCTAATGCTCCGTAAACAGAAACTCCCATTGCTACAACTTCCGGTTTAATTCTTCCATCGGAAGTTGGTCCTATTGAACTGAAATTAGCTAATCTTTTAAGTGAATCAACTGAACCAACCGCTATAACATTGAATGCATCTGCAGGAGCTGTAATATATTTCCATTTTGAATTTCCTTCATTACCTGCTGAAGTGAAAGTAACCACACCTCTTTGAAAAGCAAGATCAACAGCTTTACTTACAATTGTTGTTTTTCCGTTCATATCATTGTAAGTATAGGAGTCTTCACCAGAATCAAATTCGCTGTAACCAAGAGAACTGCTGGTAACATCTACCCCTAAATTTTCCATCCATATTAAAGCTGCAGCATAATTATCTTCTTCAACATGAGTTTCGGTTGCTATGTATTCGGTTTTTGCCAGAAGGAATGAGCTATTGTATGAAGCTCCTATCAAGGAACTTTCTTTGTAACCACCAATAATTGAGAACACAAGAGTGCCATGAAAATCCTGACCCGGAACATCCTGTTCCTCATTTGCTGTAACAGAATCATCAAAAACAAAATCATATTCCGCTAATACTATTCTTGAGTTTAGTGAATTATGTCTCTGCCAATCGAATCCGGAATCAAGCAAGCCAACAAGAACATTCCTGCCATCAATTCCTTTCGAGTGGATAAAAGGAATGTCGGATAAATTTAATTGAGTATAGGAATTTCCATAGACATTATTAATAAGTTTAATGTTATTATCTTTTGCTATCGTTTCCTGAAATAAATCATTTTTGTAAATAATTTTTCTGACCGGTTTAACTTCATCAACAAACGGTAATGATCGAATCATATTTATTTTGTCAGAGGGTACAATTGCAGATACACAATTAAACCAATCTAATTTGTGAACAATCTGAACTCCATAATTTTTTAGTGTATTAATGTAATCATCTCTCACAGGCAAATCCTCAAATCGAACAATATCTTCACCCATAGTTTTTTTTCTGCGCTCAATAGCTTTTTCGGTTAAAGCATTCAGAGCGATTTGATATTCGGCAGAGTTTTTTAAAAGAACAGTATTTTTATCGGGTCCTTTATCCTTGAAATAAATAAAATATTTTTCTTGAGGGAATGTGATAGTGGTGAGAATAATTAAAAGAAAATAAAATTTATTGTTCATCAGGTTTTATCAGATAATTCAGTAAATACTTTTTGTAATTCTATCAAATCTGAGAGCGTTGAAGAAATCCCAAAATCCGGTTTCAATATTCGGATTGATGGACCAGTAAATCATCCATACTTTTCCGATAATTTCATCTTCAGGAACGAAACCAAAAAATCTGCTGTCAATGCTTTCAAATCTATTATCACCTAAAACAAAGTAGTAATTTTTCTGAATAATATATTCGGTTAAAGGTCTGCCTTTATAAGTAATTACAGTACCTTCGGCACTTATAAATTTTCCACCTGCCTCATAGTTAATAATTGGCTGCCAGATATATAAATTTTTAGGATTTATATGAATAGTATCTCCTCGCTGGGGAACTTTTACAGGTCCGTAAAAATTTATTTTCCAGTTTTTGTCATTAAAAGGATAGAATTTTTTTTCTGCTTTGTTATAAAAGAATGAACTGTTAAGATTAAAAGTTACAGTTGAAGGATTATTAATCTGCTCACCATTAATATATACTTCCTTATTGTTTAGCTGAACAGTTTCACCGGGCAAACCAATAATTCTTTTTACAAGATCATAGTCAGTAAGTGAAGTATCAACCAGAAATTCGTTCATTTTAAAGACAACCACATCATTTCTTTCGGGCTTTTGTCTTTTCAAAATTGTAAAGGATGGAATTCTAAATGGTGTAAATGGAAATTTATCCGGTGTTTTTATTTGATAAGCATATTTTTTAACAAGAACAAAATCGCCTTCAACCAGTGCATTCCTCATAGAGGAGGAGGTTATTTTATATGCACCAATAAATATTCCTTTAATAATAATCAATGTGAGAAAGAAGAGCAAAACAAACAGAAGAATCTTCAATTTAGATTTTTTCTTTACTGCCGGTTTATATGCCTGAGCTGACAATTTCAGTTCCGATTATTCATCAATTTGTAGTACTGCTAAAAATGCCTCTTGCGGAATTTCGACATTTCCAACCTGTTTCATTCGCTTCTTACCTTCTTTCTGTTTTTCGAGCAGTTTTCTTTTTCTTGTAATATCACCACCATAGCATTTTGCAAGAACATTTTTTCTTAACGCCTTAATAACAGATTTAGAAATTACCTTTGTTCCAATTGCTGCCTGAACATTTATTTCAAACATTTGTCTTGGAATCAAATCTTTAAGTTTTGAACAGACCTTCCTTCCCCAGTCGTAAGCTTTACTCCTGTGAACAATCATTGACAAGGCATCGACGGGTTCTCCGTTTAACAGTATATCAAGTTTTACAAGATCGCTTTCGCGATATCCTATAAATTCATAATCGAATGAAGCATAGCCACGGGTTACGGATTTTAACTTATCATAAAAATCAAAAATTATTTCTGATAAAGGAAATTCGAATTGTAAATCTGCTCTCGTAGGATCAATATAAGTAGTATTCTTATAAATACCTCGTTTGTCCATTGCCAGTTTCATTATGTTACCAACATACTCACTTGGAGTAACAATCTGAGCTTTCATATATGGCTCTTCAACATGATCAATATCTCCGACCGGAGGCATTTCGGCAGGATTATCAACTATTATTTTCTCACCTTTTTTGGTATAAACAATATATTCAACATTCGGAAGTGTTGTTATAATAGACTGATTATACTCACGCAGCAGCCGTTCCTGAACAATTTCCATATGAAGTAAACCAAGAAAGCCACAGCGAAATCCAAAGCCAAGTGCTGCTGAAGTTTCAGGTTGATATACCAGTGCAGAATCATTAAGTCTGAATTTTTCAAGAGCATCTCTTAAATCTTCAAAGTCATCTGATGAAGTTGGATAAAGTCCGCTGTAAACCATTGGTTTAACTTCTTTATAACCGGGCAAAGGTTCACTCGCACCATTTTTAGCGTGAGTAACAGTATCACCAACTTTTGTATCGTGCACATCTTTTACTCCGGCAATCAGATATCCGACATCACCAGCAGTTAGTCTATCAGTTTTAATTCTTTTGAGTCCAAGCACACCGATTTCTTCAGCATCAAATTCTTTGTTAACCTTGAAGAATTTTATTCTTTCGCCTGTTTGCAAAGTACCATTTACAACCCGAATGTAAGCAATCGCACCACGATAGGAATCAAAAAGGGAATCAAAAATAAGCGCCTGCAATGGAGCACTTGGATCTCCGGTTGGTGGTGGAACTTTAGCAACAATAGTTTCAAGTAATTCATCTATACCAATTTTAGCTTTAGCACTTACGAGATGAATATCCTCTTTGTTGCAGCCAAGTAAATCAATTATCTGTTGAGATACTCGATCGATTTCTGCACTTGGTAAATCAATTTTATTAATTACCGGAATAATTTCGAGTCCGGCTTCGATGGCAAGATATAAATTGCTTATAGTCTGAGCTTCTACACCCTGAGCAGCATCAACGACTAAAATTGCACCTTCGCAGGCAGCAAGTGATCTTGAAACTTCATAGGTAAAATCAACATGCCCCGGAGTATCAATAAGATTCAGAATATAAACATTTCCATCCTTAGCAGGATAGTGCATCTGAATTGCGTGGGATTTAATAGTTATTCCGCGTTCTCTTTCAAGTTCAAGGTCATCTAAAATCTGATCTTTGGCTTCCCTTTCAGAAACTACTCCGGTTTTTTCAAGCAGGCAATCAGCAATAGTTGATTTACCGTGATCAATATGAGCTATTATGCAAAAATTTCTGATGTTGTTCATCGTTTCCCTTAAATTCATTGCAAATATAATGATAAATTGAGAACCAAGATAAGACTTTAGAGAAGCATCGCACTTCAGTTTTTGGATAAGTTGTATTTTAAGATGGTATCGTAAATTATACCTTCTCTTAATGCATATTCTGAAAGAGTAATATTTTTTATTCCGAATAAGTCGAAGATTGTTTTTAAGATAATTATTCCTGCCGGAATTATGTCTGCGCGCTTTAATTCCATACCCGGCAATGCAACTCTTTCAGCAGGTGTTTTCCGGCTAATTATTTCATTATAAACAATATCCAATTCACCCGAAGTAAAAGACATTTTATTGATTGATTTTTTTCTTGGTTTGTTAAACAATTCCTGAATAAGAATTGCCGTTGCTACAATTGTGCCCGATGCGCCAATAACCTGATCAAATTTTTTATCATCGAGCGTAAACTTGATATAACCGAGCTGAGCTTCAACATAAGAATGACAAGCTTCAACAGATTCTTTTCTGAGAATAAAATCAGGAAAAAACTTTTTGCTTAACCTTACTGCACCGATTTTTATACTTTCAGTTATTAAAGGGATGCCATTTTCAGCGTATATAAATTCAGAACTCCCTCCGCCAATATCCAAACACAGAACTTTCTTATCTCTTACATCAATCGCATTCATTATCCCGTAAAAAATTAATTTAGCTTCCGTTCTTCCATCAATTATTTCAACATCAATTCCTGTTTTTTCTTTAACATTCCTTACGAATTTCTCTTTGTTATCCGCTTCACGAACAGCACTTGTAGCAACGGCTCTTATCGAAGCTCCGTAATGCTCAGCCAGCATTTTATAATTTTTCAGAATATCAATCGCTTTTTCAATTTCTCCTTCAGAAATAACTGATAAGTCATCGCCTTTGTGTGAGCCAAGCCGAATTACTTCTCTTTGTTTGTCAAGCAATTTAAATGAATTGTCTGGTTGAACTTCAACAATCACCAAATGAAAAGAATTAGTTCCTATGTCTATTGCAGCTATGCGATTATTTACTTTCATCTTTTTTTTTGCCGATAATGATTGCAACTGCGAGTTCATATACATCCTGAACAGTTATTTCATCTATAAGTTCCGATTTCCTTATAAAGTATTTATTAGCGCCGATTGGTGCCCAATTATATGGATTGGTCGGACCAAATAAAGAAATCTGTGGAGTTTTAGTCGAGCCCGCAATGTGCATGGTTCCTGTATCGTTAGTTATAAATAAATCGGATAATGAAATTAAGGCAGCAACCTGCGTAATTTCTTTGTTCTTAAAGACTGGTAAATATACTTTTGACTTTTCCTTTATAAAATCAAGTTCTTCATTATCTGCTTCGCTACCCGTTAAAAAGAAAGTACAATTGAATTCAGAATTTAGTTTATCAATCAATTCTGCATATTTAATCAGTGACCACCTGTTTTGTGGTTTGCCGGCACCAACATGAAGCCCGATTATAAATGCATTCTTGTCTCTTTTAATTTCATTGAGAAATTCTTCTGCAACTTTAATATCAGTTTCATCAAAATTTATTTCGGAAGAAAAATCATTTGTGTCAATTCCAAAGGGTCGGATTAAATCAAGTATTCTGTCTGCAACATGTGAATCAGGATGCTTTCGCCAGTCAATATCAATTCTTTTATCGAACAAAAACTGACTATCATTAATTTTTCCATCCAGTGATTTGGGTCCGACTCTGAATTTTGAATCAGATAATCTTGCAATCAGATTACTTGTAAAGGAAACAGAAACTGTTACCGGAACAAAAACAGCATCGTAATGTTTTCTGAGGAGATTAATAAATTTCAGAAGGTAAGATGGATTTAAAAGCTTTAATTTCTCAAAAACAAAAATTTCTTTTACAAACCTGTTTTTCAAAAGCCCTTTATAATTTTCTTTGCTCAGTATAATAGTAATGGAAGCATCAGGATATTTTTCTTTAATTGCTCTCAGAAATGAAATTCCGGCAATTACATCTCCGAGTTGATTATGTTGCCGGACAATCAAAATATTCTTTAAATGGCCTAAACCGTTCGCCTGATTTTCAGGAACCTCAAATAGTTTCTTTAAAATCGATATAATCAGGTTTGAAAAAAAATTTTTATTGGCCATTCAGTTATTTTTTTCTTTATCATCATTGATTTCAGTGTATTTGGCTTCTTCAACATCTTCATACCCTGACTTAATCTTTCTTTGTCCATAAACATTCATTTTATCATCATTCTGGGTGTAGCCTTTAATAAAATTCCTGACGATTCTGAAAACAAGAAATAACAATAATAGAAAAAGGAATAAACGTAACATTATAAAATTCTCTTTGTTTCTGGATTGAAATACTCTATCAACCCTCTGTCTTCTCTGAAAATCTGTCTGAACAATTCTTCAAAATCATTTTCATTATTAACGAAATCAATTTCGGTAGAGTTTACTATAAGCAGCGGTGTAGAATTATAACGGAAGAAAAAATGATTGTAAGCTTCACTCAGTTCTTCTATGTAACTTCTTGTCAGATTTTTTTCTATGGCTCTGCCGCGTTTCTTAATATTGAACATCAACCTATCAATGCCGGACTGCAGGAACACCACCAAATCCGGTTTTCGAAGTGTTCGGGCAAGTAAAGGATAAAGCGATTCGTAGAGTTTCAGCTCATCACCTGTAAGATTCAGGTAAGCAAATATTCTGTCTTTCTCGAAAATGTAATCAGAAACTATATAACTTGAGAATAAATCTTCCTGAATAAGTTCTTCTTGTTGTTTATATCTGTTAATAAGAAAAAACATCTGAGTCTGAAAAGCATATCTTCTTCTGTCATTATAAAATTTTTCAAGAAACGGATTAGTATCGAACTGTTCGAGAACAATTCTTGCATCGAGTCTTGCTTTTAATTTTTTTGCAAGCGCTGTTTTACCAGCTCCAATTACACCTTCAACAGCTATATACCTGAGTTCGGAGTTGTTATCCAATCTCTTTCTCCTGATTATTAATTTTATCTTTTAATTTAGAAATAATTGTTCTTTCCTTTACCAGATTTAATAATTCAACCAACGGAGTCTTCATTGATGGATGAACTAATGTTTTGTCAATTTCAATAAGTGGCATAAGAACAAAATCTCTTAAATGCATAGCTTTATGAGGTAAAGTTAAAACATCATTATCTAAAATTAAATCATCAAATAATAAAATATCCAAATCAATCTCTCTGGGTTGCCAGTAACCGCGATTTATTCTGCCAATTTTCATTTCGGTTTTTTTCAGTAATTCAAAAAGAGCCAAAGCTGTAAAAGATGTTTTAACTTTTATTACAGCGTTGTAATAATTCTGCTGATTTAAATTTCCAAAAGGTGTTGTTTCATAGACCGATGAAGCCGAAATCAGCTCAATAGATTCATTCTCTGTCAGAAGGTTGACGGCATTTCTCAAATTTTCCATTCGGTTTCCTACATTAGAGCCAAGAGCAATAAACGATATATGATTTCCATCAGACATTATAAATCTTTTCTTTCTTTTATAACCTCTACTTCAACGCAATCAACAACTCCACCAAGCGGAGGATTGTTTTTACGAATTCTGACGGCAACCTTATTGATTGTTCGGAAATTAACAAGCAATTCATCAGCAATTTTCATTGCAAGAGATTCAATAAGATAATATTTCTGTTCAAGTGCCAGATGATATAAGAACTTATAAACTTTATGATAATCTATTGTGTCAGATAAAGAATCTCTCTTTGCTGCCTCCGAAAAATCAGTATAAATATCCACATCAGCCTCAAACTTACCACCAACACTTTGTTCTTCAGTTCGAACACCGTGATACCCATAGAATGTGGCTTTCTTAATTCGTATTATATTTTCCATAAAGATCCTTTTTAACAAGTGCAAAGTTAAGGAATGTGTTCACAACATTCTCTAAAATTTAATTCCTTTTATTTTCTGAAAAGCAATACCATAAAGATTTGCAATCAATAACCCTATTAAAACAAATGCAGAACCTATTAAGTGCTGAGGTGTAAGTATTTCGCTGTAGAAAATCCAACCAAGGAACAATGCAACTATTGGCGTTATAAATGCAATTAGGGATAATATGACGACATTTATTTTTTTCATCAGCCAGTAAAAAGTTGTAAATGTAACCACACTTCCAAACAAGGCAAGATATAAAACTGCTATGATTCCTGCTTCCTGTAAATTTATTCTGGAGATATCTTCAACCAGAAGCCCAACCAATGTACCTGTTATTCCGGCGATCAACATAGGTATAAAATTCATTGACAAAGGATTTAGATGTTTCCCTGACTTTTTCAAAGTTACTGCAATATATGCCTGCATAATTCCGCTTAACATTACAGCAATCATACCGAGAAGATAATCCGAAATCGTAAATGAAAACGAATCGGAAAAAATGATTACAATCCCACTAAATCCTAAAATCATTCCAATAGTTTTTCCCATTCCTATTTTTTCATTTGGAATCATAAAATATGAAAAGATAGCAACAAAGAACGGATAAACACCAAACAATACAGATGCTAGTCCGGATGGTACAAATTGTTCAGCCCAATAAACCAATCCGAATGGAATTACAAAGGACAGAAAACCCATTTGCAGATAAAGTTTCACTGAAAGTTTATCTTTCTGAAGAGTAATACCTTTTAATCTCATAACAAAAAATATTGTTACAGAAGCTATAAGAAATCTTAAACCGCCTGAAAGAAAAGGTGTAAATGATTCAAGACTTATTCTGATTGCAAGCCAGGTGGATCCCCAAATAAAACAAAGCAACAGATAAGTAAAAATTATTTTAAGTGTTTCCTTTGTCATTGTTTTATTGCTATAAGTCCAAATGATCTTCCGGATTTGATTCCATCTCTTCTGTAGGAGTGAAGCAATTCATTAAATTCATAAGTACAAAGTTTCGACTTCTGAATATTCGATTTCGGAATCCCAAAGTTAATCAGCATATCATAATTAGCACCGGCAACATCTAAATAGAATTTGTTATTAATAAGCTTAATATATTTTCCATCAAACTGTTCGGCAACATCCTTGCCCACTTCATAATTAGCTTGCGAAATTGATGGTCCGATATAAACAAATAAATTTTTCGGTTCACAATTAAAATCAGAGAGAAGCATTTGCAAGGTTTTATCAACAATTCTTTCCTTTGTGCCACGCCACCCGGAGTGAATTGCAGCTATCACTTTTAATTTACAATCGTAAAGATAAACGGAGGTGCAATCAGCAGCCGAAATTACCAATCCAAGATTTTTCTGTTTTGTTATCATTGCATCGCTATCGCCACAAACTCCGGGTGATTTGACTCTTGTAACTATTCCGGAGTGAATCTGTCGTTGAAAAGCAATTTGCTCTGTAGTTAAACCAAAATAATTAAAAAAAGCTTCTCTGTTTTCTTTCACCTGCTTTTCATCATCTTCTACTGAAAGTGAGAGATTAAAATAGTAAGGAGTTTTTCTGTTGAGTCCTGCTTTAGTACTGAAGCCACAGACAATTTCAGTAAATCGCTTGAAGATGTATGGTCTGATTATGAACAATCTGATATTTCCAAAAATTGTGACCAAATTTAATTTAATTTAATATCTTCTTAAACATCCTGAAGCTAATGTTAATCGAATAATTGAGCGAAATTTTAAATAGTGTTATATTAAGCCACAATTTTTTTGACAAATAGGAAAAGAATTGAAAATACTAATTTCGAATGATGATGGAATTGATTCAGCCGGAATTCAGGCGTTGGTAAAATCTTTAAGAGAAATTGCAGATGTTACAGTAGTTGCTCCGCATCAGGAACAGAGCGCTGTTGGTCATGCAATAACGATGCAAACTCCGCTAAGAGTTTTCGAATATCATAAAGATGGAAAATTTTTTGGTTACGCAATTGATGGTACTCCGGCTGACTGTGTGAAAATCGGAATCAGAAATTTGATGACTGAACCACCTGATCTTATGGTTTCAGGAATTAATCATGGTTCAAACACAGCTATTAATATTATTTATTCAGGTACTGTTTCGGCAGCAAGAGAAGCTGCAATTATGGATGTTCCCTCAGTTGCAATATCAGTTACCAGCCATTCCGTTAATGATTTTAGCTTTGCTGCCAAAGTTGCAAAACTGCTTGCACTTGAAGTTCATAAAAAAGGATTGCCAAAAGGAACAATGTTAAATGTAAATGTTCCCAACCTTCCCGAAGAAAAGATTGCCGGAATTCTTCTGACAAAGCAAGGTAAATCAAAATGGGATGATATTTATGAGAAAAGAGTTGATCCTTACGGACGAAATTATTACTGGTTAACAGGCAGTTTAGTGGAAGTTGATCATTCACTTGAATTTGATCAGGCAGCAGTTAAAAATAATTATGTTTCGGTTACTCCTATACATTTCGATCTTACAGATTACAAAACATATGAAGCAATGAAAGACTGGAAAATTGAAAATCTGTTAAATGCAAAATCCTATCGAGATATTTCAAATTGACGCTTTTACTTCCGAACCTTTTGGTGGTAATCCGGCTGCTGTTGTATTCAATGATTCTTTAACTGAAAATTATATGAAAAGAATTGCGGCTGAAATGAATCTTTCCGAAACCGCTTTTCTGGCTCATTCAGTTTTAGCTGATTTTAATCTGAGATGGTTTACTCCAAAAACTGAAGTTAACTTATGCGGGCACGCTACGATAGCATCCCTACATTTTCTTTTTCAACACAATATGCTCAATGAAAATTCTGAAATTACTTTTAATACAAACTCAGGGATTATTCACGCCGGAAAATCAGCTGATTTCTACTGGATGCAACTGCCGAATATCTGTTTTAGTAAAATAGCTTCAGACATTACTTTGCTTTTTTCAGCTTTGGGACTAAAACCATCTGCAATTAGTAACGATATATTTATCGCATCCAATAAATACCTTTTTATTGGAGTTGATAATCTTGAAACACTGTTTAATCTTAAAGTAGATTTTATAAAACTTTCAGAACTAATTTCTAAGCAAAATAAATTTTCCGACATAGCGGTTTATACATTGCAAACTTTGGAGGATGATTCAGTTGCGCATCTCAGATTCTTTGCCCCAACAGAAGGAATTTATGAAGATCCTGTTACAGGTTCAGCTGCTGGTCCTCTATTTTTATTGCTTTATCAACAGAAGCTAATCAATAATTTCGCTGAAAAAAAAATTTATAAAATAGAGCAAGGAGACATTCTGAATAGAAAAGGACGAATTGGTGTTAGTTATAATAATATAACTGATACCGTAAAAATTTATGGAAATGCTGTCACAATTCTTAAAGGAAGTTTATTTTTCTGATGTTTGGTTATGATAAAATAACATTCGATTTGTCATTCAGCGGAATAATTTTTGTTCTGTTGATTCTGATTGTTGCTGCTTATTCTATTTATGTTTACCGATTTACGCTTCCACCGGTATCAAAATTTAAAAAACTCTCACTGGTTTTTTTTAGATTTCTCGCTCTTGCTGTATTAATTCTGGTTTTCTTTGAACCAGTGCTCACTCTTGTAAGAAAAGTAAAAAATCAACCTGTTAATCTTATATTTGTTGATAACAGCAAATCAATGCAGATTAAAGATGGTAGCCAAAGAATTGAAAATACTGTTTCATTGTTAAATGAATTAGTCAATTCTGATTTGAAAGCCAATACACTTTTTTATTCATTCGGTTCGGAAATTAAACAGATAGATGGGAATAAACTTTCCGAATTTCTCCGGTTTAATGAAAGCGCAACTAACTTCAGTAAAATTTTTAATTCTGAACTATTCAGAGATAAAAACATTGCATCAATCTCCATTCTCTCTGATGGTGTAATAACCGAGGGAAGTACTCCCACATATCTGGCTGAAAAACTCAGCATTCCGGTTTTTTCAGTTGCAATTGGAGACAGCAGCAGAAGAAAAGATGTTTCGATTAAAAATGTTTTATTTAATGAACTTATTTACGCTCAAACTCCGACAACTATTTCTGCAACTATTACAAACAATGGTTTTGCCGGACAAACAATCGTCGCTTCATTATATGATGGGAATAATCAGATTGAGCAACAGCAGGTTATACTTGACAATAGTGGTGTTAATTCAGTCAGCTTTAATTATCGGCCGGAAGAAAGTGGTGAAAAAAAATTAACTGTCAGGATAAGTAATCTTGAAAATGAAATTTCAGCCACCAATAATGTTTATCCATTCTTCATAAATGTCCGGAGTAATAAAATAAAAGTTTTATTATTAGCAGGAAGTCCATCGCCTGACTTGACTTTCATTAAAAACGCGCTTCAACAGGAAAACAATTTTCAGGTGTTTACCCTCACTCAGACAAATGGTTCAGCTTTTCTGGAAATAAATCCGAATCAGAAAATTGACAGTGCAGATGTTATTTTTCTTCTGAACTTCCCAACACGACAAACATCGCAGGAAATTTTTGGAAGGGTTAAAGATAAAATTCTGAACAAGAATGTTCCATTTTTTATAATGCTTAATAATGATATTGACCTAACAAAGTTATCTCAAATAAATAATCTGCTTCCTGTATCGATTGAAAGTTTCCGAAGTGATTATCTGATTGCACAATCAGATATAAATCCTGATGAGATTAATAATCCGATAATTTCTAACAACATAAATCTCCTCGACTGGAATAATCTTCCACCCATATTTTACTCAGTGGGAGCAGTTACGCCAAAAGCGGAAAGCAAGGTTCTTAGCTTCATAAAAGTTGAAACAAACAGGTTAAAGCAACCTTTGATTGCTTCAAGAAATCTTGCCTCTAAACGAAGCTTATGTTTTATTGGTAAAGACTTCTGGAGATGGAAACTTCAAACAGTCCCTAAAAATATTCAGTTATACGATAACCTGATTATAAATATTGCAAAATGGTTAAGTGTTACTGATGAACAAAAAACTTTCAATGTTAAAACCTTAAGGAAATTTTATTCTGCCGGCGATAATATTGAATTTGTTGCTGAGCTTTATGATGAATCTTTAAATCCATTAAACGATGCAGAAATTGAAATAAAATTAAAATCAACTGATTCGGAAGATAATTTAACTTTGAATTCAATAGGAAATGGACTGTATGAAGGAAAAATAAATCTTATTAAACCTGGCGATTATACTTTTACTGCAGAAGCAAAACTAAATGGTAAAGTTTATAATAAAGACTCCGGAAAGTTTAATGTGGGTGATATTGATATTGAACTGGTTGATAACAGAATGAATTATGAATTTCTTAATGATTTATCAAACAGGACAGGTGGTAAGGTATTTTTCCCTGAGCAGAAAACTCTATTACTAAATGAACTGCGAAAAAGCATTAGCAAAGTATCTGATGAAAAGATTATTGAAACACAATTTAAACTTTGGTCAAATGAATGGTTGCTGGTAATAGCTATACTTCTCTTTAGCTTCGAATGGTTAATAAGAAAGCAATCCGGAATGCTTTGATCAACTTTATGAATAAAGGAATCTTTACAAGGATATTTGATTTTTTTCTTCCGCGTATCTGTGCTTCCTGCAATCAAAAACTTAATCCACAAGAAGAAATTATTTGTGACAAATGTTTTGATAAATTAAAATTGACCCCTGAATCATTGATTCGGGAAGAGTATCATAAAAAACTCTCTGTTAAAAAATTTATTAATGACTTTCATCCTGTTTTTGTTTTTGAGAAAGACAAAGAAATACAACATATCATCCACGCGTTAAAGTATAACCGACATTTTCGTGCCGGGATTTATTTCGGAAAAATTATCGGACACCAGATAAAAGAAAAAATTGAAGCTTGGGAAATTGATTTAATTGTTCCTGTCCCACTACATCGATTAAAGAAAGCTGAAAGAGGTTATAATCAATCAGAATTTATTGCCAGAGGGATATCAATTCAAACAGGTTTAAGTTGGAATAAAAATATTATCAAACGAATTAAATATACTATGACACAGACACATCTTACTGCAGAGCAAAGACAAATAAATGTAAAAGGTGCGTTCAAAGTTAAAAGAAAAGAAGCAGTTAAAGGAAAAAATATACTCCTTGTTGATGATGTTATTACAACCGGCTCAACAATTTCTGAATGCGCACATCAACTGAAATTGGCTGATGCAAAAAATATTTACGCAACTTCGGTTGCAATTGCTGAATGAGTTACATCTGCTCAGGAGCAGAAACTCCGAGAATACTTAACCCGTTTTTGATTACCATCTTAACAGCATTAATCAATGCCAGACGAGCTTCTGCAATCTCTTTTTCTGATCCAAGAATTCTTCTGAATGTATAAAATTTATGGAAAAGTGCAGCAAGCTCTTCAAGGTAAACACAGATTCTGTGCGTTTCAAAATTTTCTGCTGCATAAAGTATTTCTTCTTTGAAAAGATTTAATTTTTTTAAAAGTTGAATTTCTTCCGGTGAATTGAGCAGATGAAGATTGTTATAATCCGGCTGAAGATTCTCTTTCTCGACCGTCCTGATTATTGAACAAATTCTTGCATGAGCATACTGAAGGTAAAAAACAGGGTTTTCATCAGACTGTTTCTTTGCAAGTGTAAGATCAAAATTCATATGTGAGCTTATATTCCGCATATTGAAAAAGTATCTTACTACATCCTTTCCTACTTCATCAACCAGTTCATCGAGTGTAATATAATTTGCTTTTCTTGTTGACATCTTTACAACTTCACCATCTTTCATAATCGTAACAAACTGATGAATCAAAACTTTAACTTTATCAATTTCATAACCAAGCGATTTGAGACCTGCCAGAACATCCGGATAAGTGGCGTTATGATCAGAACCGAATAAATCAACAATCAGATCATAACCTCTCTCAAATTTTGTAATGTGATATGCAATATCCGGCAATCTGTAAGTAGGTTCGCCTGTTGACTTAACAATAACTTTATCCTGTTCTTTTCCAAGCTCAGTCAGTTTTAACCAAATTGCTCCATCTTTTTCATAAGACAGGTTTTTCTGTCTGAAAATTTTAAGCAGTTGATCAATCTTCCCATCTTCGTAAAGAGAATTTTCATTGAAAAAGATTTTGTGATTAATATTCAGTTTGCTCAGAGACTTTTTGATATCTGAAAAAATTTCTCTTTCGGCAGTTTGTTTAAAGATTCCTTCTGCATCTTCATTCTTAAGTTTATCCTGAAACTCATCAATCAATTTTTTTGCAATATCTTTTATATATTCTCCCTGGTAATAATCATCAGGAAATTGAATTTGTTCGCCAAGCAACTCCAGATAGCGTAATCTGACAGAATCACCCAACACACGCATTTGTCTGCCGGCATTGTTAAAGTAGTATTCACGGTCAACTTCATAGCCAACCCATTCAAGTAAATTTGCAATTGTATCACCAACAACAGCATTTCTTCCATGTCCGACTGTTAAAGGTCCTGTCGGATTAGCAGAAACGAATTCAACATTTGCTTTTTTACCTCTGTATTTATCAGACCGACCGAAGCTCTCATTTTCCGAAAAAATTCTGGAAAGAATCTCTGTAAAGAAAACCGGATGGAAAAAGAAATTTATGAAGCCGGGTCCGGCAATTTCTATTTTTGAAATTATAGTGGGATCTGTTTCCAGATTATCAATAATAAGCTTTGCAATTTCTCGTGGATTTTTTTTCAGTTTTTTTGAAAGAAGCATAGCTGCATTGGTAGATAAATCGCCATGCTCTTCTGCTTTGGGTATATCAAACTGAAGTGAAATATCTCTGAGTTCGGGAATTATTAATGCGAGCTTATTAAAAAGATTTTGTAAATATTCTTTCAACTTTTACTGCTCTTTCTTCTGGTTGTGGATGTGTTTTTGGTTTTTGTAGCTGAAGGTTCTTTTATTTTCACTTCTACTTGTGATTTTACTTTTTTTAGTGCAGGATCTTCTACAATCAACTGCAATGCATCGCCCCAGAGTTTTTCCAGATTATAAAACTCTCTTGCTTCTTTACGAAAAACATGAACTACTACATCAACATAATCCAGCAAAACCCATTGAAGTGCTGAATAGCCTTCTTTATGCCAACACTTAATACCTTCTTCGCGGAGTTTATCATCAATCTCATCTGCAATAGCTTTTACCTGAGTATCGGAATCAGCAGAACAGATAACAAAATAGTCCGCAAAAGATGCAAGATTCTTTAAATCAAGAATTTTTACATCGTATCCTTTTTTATTAAAAACCAGATTTGCAATTTTCTCTGCGAAGTCTTTTGTGTTCAAGTTAACTCCTTATTGGTTTAAATAATTATTAAAATCTTTACCAATTACTAATGTTACATCCAGATAATAGTTTTTATTAAACTGTTGAATAACATTTGCCTTTGGAATTCCAATTGAATCAGCCAATGTATAAGCAAAATCCTTATTGCCAACTCTGTCAATAACAAATGAATTATCAATATCAAATGAAGTGAAATTTCCTGTTTTAACAACATCAAATTTTTTTGAGCGAAGCAAATCCGTAAACTTATCAGCGAGCCCGGCATTGCCACAGCCATTCAATACTTCTACCTGTATAACATGAGAAGTTTTGCGAATGTGTGTTTTTTCTGTTTCGAACAATGGAATAATTCGGATAGTAATTGCTGTTAAAAGAGTAACTGAAACCGCAGCAAGAAGCAAGTTAATTATTACCAGGATTTTTTTTTGATGATTTATTTTTTTACTGGTACTAAATACTTCCTGATTATTGATCTTATTCACCTCTTAATTAAAATCCGGTAAAATAATCATTATAGAACGGACCATAATAATTCCTGTAACCGCTGTAGGGATTGCTGAACAGGTAAGGAATACTTCTGTATTGCAATGTTATATAAACATCATTCCAGGGTTTATAGTTTAAAGCTGCACGGCTGATATACAGACCATTTAAACTGTTCTGAAAGTCTTTTCCGAAAGTGCTGTAAGGTGAATTAACTATACTGGCATCAAGTTGAACATTAAGATTATCGCTGAACTTATACATCATACTATTAGTATAAACACCAAGTGCAATTCCCTGCCCGGCAAATGCCGAATAAGACATACTGAAAGAATGCCTCATTGAAAAATTTTCGCTGTTCAGAAAATCAAATAAAAAGTTTGATGATTTATTAAAAATTCCATCTCTTGGATTTTCAGTCTTAATTCCACTTTCTCTGAACTGCGCAAGTGAAACAGATGCTATAAAGGTGAAAACTAACAAAAACTTTTTCATATTTCTTCCTGTTCTTTTAGGAATTTTAATTGTTTATCCATTCAAAATCAACTTACTACTTTGTCACAATTCTTTTCAGAAGCTGAGATATCTTCATTTCAAATATAATCAAGCTTACGGCTTCACTTCAACAGTTCAAAAATTTAGACGATGAAATCTTTATTAAGTTATTGACAAATTAAAAAACTTTTATAGATTTGCAAAGGAATTTTTATGAAACACTTAACTGAGTCATATCGTTATTATTATTCACCAGTTATCAATTGGTGGTGGTGGAATTCTGTTTAACGATATAACTCAGTGAAATTGAGAATAAATAAGTTTGATAAACCCTTCTCATCACTGAGAAGGGTTTTTTGTTATAATAAAAACCTAAATCAGAAATCATTGTATGGATTTTAACAGATTTAAAGAACTTGCACAAAGTTATAATCTCATTCCGGTTTATGAGATAATAACAGCTGATTTGCTGACTCCTGTTCTGGCTTATGCAAAGCTCAGAAGGAAAGCTATGCAAAGCTTTTTGCTTGAATCTGTTCAAGGTACTTTAAGTATGGCAAGATATTCCTTTATAGGAATAAATCCGGATAAAATCATAATGAACAAAAAGCACTTGATTACAGAGTTTAGAAAAACAGTTTCAAAAGAGTACATCGGAAATATTTTCGAACAGTTAAAGAAAGAAACTGATAACATTAGGCAGGCATATCTTCCGGAATTACCTGAATTTACCGGCGGACTAGTTGGATTTTTGGGTTATGAAAATATCTCCCTGATTGAACCTGTCGTTAAATTTAATTACAACCCTCAGTTTGAGTATGATTCAAATTTTGGTCTTTATAAAACTATCATCGCATTTGATCATTATAAACATCAGATAATTCTCATAAACAATATTTTTATTGAGAATGATGCAAATCCGGAAAAACTTTACTCTGATTCTATAAATAAATTATCAGAATTAAAAAGACTTCTTAAAAATAGTTCTGCAAACATTGCTTCATTCCGTCTCGGGAAAAATTTTGAACAAAATTTTAATGAAAAAGAATTTTTTGACCTTGTTGAAAAATGCAAAGAAGAAATTCGCTCCGGTGAAATTTTTCAGATTGTACTATCAAAAAGATTTTCAGAAAAATTTAAAGGTGATTTAATAAATGTTTACCGTGCTTTAAGGATTATTAACCCTTCTCCTTATATGTATATACTGGAAAATACTGATGGATTTTCGGTACTTGGCACTTCACCCGAAGATTTACTTCGCATCAAAAACAGAAAAGCAACTGTCCTTCCGATAGCAGGAACAAGAAGAAGAGGAAAAGATGAGCCTGAAGATATACAGTTAGAAAAAAATTTATTGGATGATCCAAAAGAGTTGGCTGAACATACGATGCTTGTTGATTTGGGTAGAAATGATTTGGGACGAGTTTGTAAATATGGAACAGTAAAAGTTTCTGAATTTATGAAAATACAACGATACTCTCATGTAATGCACATTGTTTCGAAAGTTGAAGGAGAATTAAGAGATGATGTACATCCCGTTGATGCTTTGAAATCTTGCTTTCCTGCGGGAACAGTTAGCGGAGCACCTAAAATCCGTGCAATGCAGTTAATCAGCAAATTCGAAAATGAAGAAAGGAATATTTATGCCGGTGCAGTTGGTTATATTGATTTCTCCGGAAATCTTGATATGTGCATAGCTATCAGAACCTTATTCGCAAAGAATGACATTATTTATTGGCAGGCAGGTGCGGGAATAGTTGTAGATAGTGTTCCTGAAAAGGAAGTACTCGAAATAAAAAATAAATCAGCCGTAATGTTAAATGCATTGAAATATGCGGAGGTAATTGATGAAAATTCTTGTGATTGATAACTACGATTCATTTACATACAATCTTGTACAGCTTCTGGGAAGTTTTGATTGTGAAGTAGTTGTTAAACGAAATGATGAAACGAATGTAGGCGAAATCAAAAAAATTAATCCTGATAAAATTCTCATTTCACCAGGACCCGGTAAACCGGAAGATTCAAAAGTCTCACTCGATGTAATAAAAGAATTTGGAAAAAATATTCCGGTGCTTGGTGTTTGTCTGGGTCATCAGGCAATTGGAATTTGTTTTGGTGGAAAAGTTATTCGCGCACCGAAATTAATGCACGGAAAAACTAGTAAAATCAAACATAATGAAAAAGGAGTTTTCAGGTCACTTCCTCAGAATTTTATTGCAACAAGATATCACTCACTTATTGTTGACAAGAAAACTTTACCTGAATCTCTGGAAGTAACAGCCACTTCTGAAGACGGAATAATTATGGGAATAAAACATAAAAAATACCCCATCGAAGGAATTCAATTTCATCCTGAATCTATTCTAACATCTGAAGGAAGAAATCTGATAAAAAACTGGCTGGAGGAATAATGAAACAAGTAATTGAAAAACTGCTGGAGGATTTTCATCTTACAATTGAAGAATCATACAATGTTATGACTTCAATTATGAACGGCGATGCTTCTCCGGTAATGATTTCATCTTTTTTAACTGCAATGAAATCTAAAGGAGAGACCGCTGAGGAGATTGCCGGTTTTGCCAGGGCAATGCGTGATCATAGTATAAAAATTAATTGTGAAAATCCTGATGCAATGGATGTATGTGGTACTGGCGGAGATAATTCCGGCAGCTTCAATATTTCGACTGCTACTGCTTTTGTGGTTTCAGCCTGTGGTATTCCTGTTGCTAAACATGGTAATAAATCAGTCAGTAGCAACTCTGGCAGTGCTGATATTCTTACTCAGCTCGGAGTTAATATTAATATGACACCTCAAAGAGCAGAAAAAGCATTGAATGAAATCGGAATTACTTTTTTGTTTGCACCAATTTATCATCCTGCTATGAAATTTGCTGCGCCAGTAAGACAGGAATTAAAAATCAGAACCGTTTTTAACATTCTTGGTCCTTTAACAAATCCGGCATCAGTTAAAAAACAGATGATCGGAACATTCAGCAACAAGACAGCAAAATTATTATGCGAAGCTTCATCATATCTGGATTATGAGTGTGTGTCAGGAATTTGCAACGACAATAAGTTTGATGAGGTCTTTCTTGACAATGAAACAAATGTTTTCGAATTAAACATTCAGAAAGAAATTATTAATTACAGATTAACAAATAAAGATTTTAATTACAATCAGGTAAGTAAAGAGCAACTTAAAGGAAGTACTCCATCAGAAAACGCAAAGTTAATGCTGGATATTTTTCAAGATCAGAATAAAAACGGAGCTTTTCATACAATTTGTGCAAATGCTGCACTGGCATTGAAAATTGCGGGTAAATATTCTTCCCTTTCAGACGCTGTTGCAGCATCTGAGGAAGCAATTCTCAGTAAAAAAGCTTTTGAAAAGCTTAAAAGATTAATTGAAATTTCAAATAGCTGATGTATGAATATTCTTGATGAAATATTAGAAGTTAAAAAAGAAGAAGTAAAAAATCTGAAAAGAAGATATTCATTTAACTCTTTTGGTTCGATGGAATATTTCAACAGCAAAACAAGAAGTTTAAAAGCTGCTCTATCATTACCGGGAAAAATTTCAATCATTGCTGAGGTTAAAAAAGCTAGTCCCTCCAAAGGAATTTTAAAATCAGATTTTAATCATATCAGAATTGCTGACACATACCAATCAAACGGTGCAGATGCAATCTCTGTGCTCACTGATGAAAAATTTTTCCGGGGCAATATCATCTTTCTCTCTGAAATCAGAAAGTTTGCTGTTATTCCTTTACTTAGAAAAGATTTTATACTTGATGAATATCAGATCCTGGAAGCTAAAGCATTCGGTGCAGATGCCGTTCTTTTAATTAGTGAAATACTTTCTGCCAATCAGATTAAGGATTTATCTGAATGTGCTGAGGAAAATAATCTTGATGTTCTACTTGAACTTCATTCGGAAGATGAGATATCAAAAATTGATTTTGACAGATGTAATCTGATTGGAGTGAATAATCGTGATTTAAAGACATTTAAAGTTGATGTGAAGACTACAGAAAAAATTTTAAATAATATTGATAAAAAAATTATTTCCGTTTCTGAAAGTGGAATAAATAAAATGGATGATATAAAGTATCTGAAATCAATTAATGTAAATGCTATACTCGTTGGAGAGCATTTTATGCGCTCGGAAAATCCGGCAAACGAACTAAAACAATTTATTGAATGGTGCAGCTATGAAAGTTAAAATTTGTGGCATAACGAACTCTGCTGATGCGATTTTGTGTGAAAAACTTGGAGCTGATGCTATTGGTTTTGTTTTTTATTCTGCAAGTAAAAGACAAGTAATGCCAGAAGAGGCGGCATTGATTGTCAGGCAGTTAAATCCTTTTATCGTTAAGGTCGGTGTTTTTGTTGATGAAAATCCGGTGCTTATTAACGATATAGTCAGAACAGTAGGATTAAATATGGTACAACTTCATGGCGGAGAAACTCCTGAAGATATCAGTTTAATTAATGTTCCCGTGATTAAATCATTTCGTGTAAACAACAACTTTGACTTTTCTGTACTTGAATATTATTCTGATTCATTAATCCTGCTTGACTCATTTGACAAAGAAGAGGTAGGAGGAACGGGAAAGATATTTGATTGGTCAATCATTCCGGAAAATCTGAAATCAAAAATAATTTTAGCCGGTGGCATAAACTCAGAAAATATTGAAGATGTTTTTTATAAAATAAAGCCGAAGGCAATAGATGTTTCATCTTCACTGGAACAGTTTCCCGGTAAAAAGAGCAAAGAGAAAGTAATTCAGTTTTTCAACAAAATAAATTCATTAAGGAGAGAATATGCTGATAATGATGAGTTTAAATTCACCTCGTGAGCATATCGATAAAGTAAAGAATAAAATTATTGAAAACGGCTGCACACCGCACGAAATTCCCGGTTCAGAAAAACTTGCTATCGGAATAACTGGTCCCTCATCAACTTTAACAATCGAGGATTTTCTGACTCTTGATTCGGTTGAGGAAGTTGTTCGTGTTTCAAAACCTTATAAACTTGTAAGCAGAGAAATGAAACGCGAAAATACAGTTATTGATATTGATGGGATAAAGATCGGGAATTCAAACCTTGCTGTAATTGCCGGACCATGTTCGGTTGAAAGCCGCGAACAGATTTTCGACATTGCCTCAGAACTCAAAGAGATGGGAATAAAATTGCTTCGTGCCGGTGCATATAAACCACGAACGAGTCCTTATGCTTTTCAGGGCTTGAAAGAAAAGGGTCTGGAGTTTCTTGCTGAAGTAAAAGAAAAACTTGGGATGAAAATAGTTACTGAAGTAAAAGACACAGAAACTCTTCCATTGATTTCGCAAGTAGCCGATGTAGTTCAGATTGGGGCAAGAAATATGCAAAACTTTTCATTGCTTGAAGCTGTGGGTAAAGTTAATAAACCTGTTTTGTTGAAGCGCGGACTTGCAGCAACGATTGAAGATCTGCTTATGAGCGCAGAATACATTCTGTCAAAAGGCAATTACAATGTGATTCTGTGCGAACGAGGAATAAGAACTTTTGAGACATACACTCGAAACACACTTGATCTGAATGCTGTACCGGTTGTGAAAAAAAATTCTCACTTACCGATTATTGTTGATCCTTCCCACGGAATCGGAATTTGGGACAAAGTTAAACCGATGGCAATGGCTGCTGTGGCTGCCGGTGCAGACGGTCTGATCATTGAGGTTCATAATCATCCTGAAAAAGCTTTATCCGATGGTTATCAATCTTTAACTCCAAAACACTTTAAATCATTGCTTGATAAGCTTGTTGAATTAGCCCCTGTTTTAGAAAGAAAACTTGAGTTGTATTATGATTAGCACACCTTACTCGCAACCAGATCCGAAAGGTAAATTCGGAAGGTTTGGCGGAAAGTTTGTCCCTGAAACTTTAATAACTCCGCTCAAACAGCTTGAAGATGCATATCTGAAATTAAAAAACAATAAAGATTTTAATAACGAACTTAACTTACTGAACACAGAATTTACAGGCAGACCAACTCCTTTAACATTTGCGGAAAGGTTGACCAACCATTTCTGCAGAGCAAAAATTTATCTTAAAAGAGAAGACCTCTGTCATACAGGCGCACATAAAATAAATAATGTTTTGGGACAAATTCTTCTTGCAAAATTTCTTGGCAAAAAAAGAATTATTGCAGAAACAGGAGCAGGACAACATGGAGTTGCAACAGCAACCGCCTGTGCAAAATTCGGATTACAATGTGTAATATACATGGGCGAAACAGATATTGAGCGACAGAAGCCAAATGTGTTCAGAATGAAATTGATGGACGCAGAAGTAATTCCTGTCAAATCCGGCAGCCGAACATTGAAGGATGCAACTAATGAAGCCATCAGGGACTGGGTAACAAATGTTGAAGATACACATTACATTATTGGTTCGGTGGTTGGACCACATCCTTATCCAATGATTGTCCGCGATTTTCAATCAATAATTGGTATCGAAACACGAACACAAATTATCGAAAAAGAAAATCGTTTACCTGATTATTTACTGGCGTGTGTTGGAGGTGGAAGTAACGCAATTGGTTTGTTTTACCCCTTCATCAATGATTTGCAGGTGAAGAAAATTGGTATTGAGGCTGCCGGAAAAGGTCTTGATACTGATGAACATTGTGCAACATTAACAAAAGGTCGTGATGGAATTTTTCAGGGAATGAAAACTTATTTACTTCAGGATGAGTTCGGACAAGTCCGGGAGGTTTATTCAATATCTGCAGGATTAGATTATCCGGGTGTTGGTCCTGAGCATAGTTACTTAAAAGAAAAAAATCTTGTTCAGTACTATTCAATTACAGATAAGGAGGCAACGGAAGCTGTAAAATTGCTTTCAAAAACGGAGGGAATAATTCCGGCACTTGAGACAGCCCACGCAATTGCTTATCTGAATTACCTTTTACCCAAGACTTCAGCGAGTGAAATCGTAATTATTAATTTAAGCGGCAGAGGAGATAAAGACTTAAATACAATTATGGAATATTTATGAGTAAGATTGAAGCAACTATCAGAAATGAATTTGCAAAAGGAAGTAAAGTTCTGTCTGTTTTTCTGACCGCTGGTTTCCCTGAAGTTAACGGATTTTCGGATCTGGCTTTAAAGGTATTTGATTACGGTGCGGATATAATTGAATTGGGTATTCCCTTCAGTGATCCGATAGCTGATGGTCCCGTAATACAACACTCATCTCAGGTGGCAATTGATAACGGAGTAAATTTAGAAAAAGTTTTTCAATATCTGGCAGAGATAAAAAAACATTCTGATAAACCAATTATTCTTATGGGCTATGCAAACCCGATTTTGAATTATGGAATCAGCTCATTCTTTTCAACTTGCAGAGAGTTAAATGTTGACGGGTTGATAATTCCGGATATTCCGCTTGAAGAGTTTGATTCATTCTTTGATACAAATACTTCAAATATTGATACGATCTTATTAGTAAGTCCAACATCAGATGAAATGCGGATCAGAATGATAGGTGAAAAATCAAAAGGTTTTGTTTATTGTGTGAGTGTTAAAGGTATCACCGGAGAAAGAAATTCGGTAGCTCAGGATAGTTTAAATTATATTAAAAAAGTTAAATCACTTTTACCAGATAAAAATATTTTAGTTGGATTTGGGATTTCAAATCCGCAAACGGCAAAGGTGTTTTGTTCTATTTCCGATGGTGTGATTGTCGGAAGTGCAGTTATAAAACTTCTGTCAGAAAAAAAATTCCGGGAAACATTTGATTTAATCAGTTCAATGAAGAGTGAGTTGAGTAAGTAATAAAATTGAAAGAATGTTTTTATAAACTCAATTAAGAAGTTTTGAAGTATTAGAGCGAATTTATTTAAGCCTTTTTACAAGAACCCCTCTCCTTTTTTTAATGATAAGTTAATCGGAGAGGGGTATGAAATAAAATTATTACTTTAACAACAACATCTTTTTCGACAAGGAATAATTCCCAGCTTCAATTTTGTAGAAATAAACTCCACTTGAAACAAATTCTCCTTTGTCATTCTTTCCATTCCAGGTAACTTCATAAGTTCCGGGAGACTGAAAATTATTTACTAATTCAGCAACCTGTTTTCCCTGTACATCATAAATAATAATTTTAACATTTCTTCCCTCTGGTAGTGCATAGCGGAATTTGGTAGATGGGTTAAACGGATTCGGATAATTCTGACTTACTTCAAATTTGTCTGGTATTACATTGGTAATTTCTGCAACCGAAGTAGTTGTTTGAATTGTTGCACGGAAGAAATAAGTCTCAGTCCAGGGTGCCCAGGTATTTCCATCAAAATCCCACGCTCTGCCATTATTAACCGGATCATAACCAAATGTGGGTCTATCATTACCATTATATTTTAATCCGATGAAGAAATCACCATTAACAGTAATATTATAAGTAGTTAAATCAGTGTTATCCCAGCCAGGAACAACTGATGCAGTTTTAAATGGATGATTTATTACATCAGTTCCCGGAGTTCCATTATTATTGGAGAGAACAATTGGCTTATAAGTAGCATTACCAGAAACAATACTTACAAAGTAAATCTGCATGTTAATAAGTTGAGCGTTGCTCAATGTTGGCGTCATCCTGTTTGCAGAACCCTGACCATTTAATGGCCAGTAATATCCGCTGGTCGGTGATCCATCATCATAAATTAATTGTGCAGTTTGAGTGCCTCCACCACCACCACCAATTGTTGCAACAAACATACTTCGTCCGTGAGTTGCAGCGAACAATTTGTTATCAGAACTTCGATAATCAAGGTCAGAAACGGGAACATTTGCCATTCCATTAACATCCTGTACCCAACTACTTCCTCCATTCGTGGTTGAGAATACCCCCAAGTCTGTTCCTACGAAAAGATTATTTGCATCAGCAGGATTGACAACGATGCAGTTGACCGGAATATTTGGAAGGTTTCCGCTTATGTTTGTCCAATTAACTCCATAATTAGTTGTTTTAAATATTTTATTACCCGATGAGAAACCCGAAAATGTTACATAAGCAGTCGCAGGACTATTAGGATCAGTAGCAATACGGGTTGCATAAAGAGTTGGTAATCCGCTGTTTCTCAAATTCCAGCTAGCTCCAGCATCGGTAGTAACCTGCACCCTTCCATTAGAACAGCCAACATAAATAACATTTGAATTTCCTTTAGCAACAATCACAGTTGAAATGTTAGCCCCATTTTGTCCTGTTCCGTCACCTGTTAAATCGCCACTGATTGCGGTCCAATTTGCTGCACCATTAGTTGTTCGCCATACTCTGTAAGTTCCTCCAACAATTATATTGGAATTATTAGGGTCCATAGAAAATGGTGTGATGAATAAAGTTCTGTCTGTTGTTCCATCATAAAGGTTTGGACCCGTTGGAATTCCGTTCATTGCTTTGAAAAAAGTTGCACCACCATTTGTTGATTTAAAGAATGCGAAATTAACATACTCCATGTAAATAATATTGGGATTATTAAAATCAATTTCTGTTGCACCTCCATCGCCGCCAAGAATTTCGGACCAACTGAGTGAACCTGTTGTTCTTAAAGTTCCATTATCCTGCGTTCCACCGGCGTAAACTGTTCCTGTCGGATTAACAGCACCATAATAAAATTGTGTAATAGGTAAATTATTATTTATTGCAGTCCAGGTTTCGCCTTTGTTTGTGGATTTATAAATTCCTCCGTCGTTTCCCAAATATACAATGTTAGAATTAGAAGGAGCGAAAGCATAGACATGCTGATCGGCATGCGCATATGGCGGGGCTCCACTCTGGGAGTACCAATTTGTTTTTTGTGTCCAGCTTGAACCAGCATTGGTGGTTTTCCAGTTATCAATACCACCAGCAAGTAAAATATTCGGATTATCAGGATCAACTGCTAAAATATGATCGTACCAACCTTGTGAACCCAAATAAGTTGATGCTCCGGAAAATGAAGGACCGGGGATATTAACTGCTGACCAGCTGGAACCTCCATTGGTTGTAACAACAAAGTGACCTGCACCATAAGTACTTAAACTCATAAATGAAGCGTAAGCGACCAAAGGATTAGATTTTGAAATTGCAATTTCAATTCTTCCCATATTAGTCTGTGAATAATTTTGATTAAATGTAACACCTCCATCAGATGATAACCAGATTGCAGACTGATTAAACAAACCAAAGGCAGTATAGATTCTAACAGGTGAGGTATAAGCAATTTCAATATCAGTGCAATGGACATCTGCGCCACCACTGCCTGTAAGCAAACCAGTAAATGAATTCCCTCCATCAGTGGATGCAAATAATCCTTTTCTAGTCGCAGCGTAAAGTGTTCCGTTGGTACTATTTATATCAAGATCATTTACATAATAAAAATTAGAGTTGTTTGTTGAAGATAATCTTGCCCAACTATTTCCTGCATCGGTTGATTTAAAGATTCCCGCTCCTCTTATAGCATCAAGATTAAAAAATCCTTCGCCCGTTCCTGCATATATAATATTCGGATTAGCAGGGTCTATCACCAAAGCACAAACAGCCAGATTTTCCATAAAGTCGTTTAAAGCTGTCCAGGTACTTCCGCCATTTGTAGATTTCCAGACACCACCCGCAACTGCACCTAAATAAACTGTATTGGGGTCACTGGGATGAACAGCAATTGCTCTGATTCTTCCACCAATGTTTGAAGGTCCGACCTGTGACCAGCTTAATGCATTCGGAGATAATTCGGATGATTTGTTATGTAATTGAATATGTCTGTATGCTTCATCACGCCAGTTTTCAGGAATTGAGTTATTCGGGAAAGCTCTTTGTTGATAATACCAAAGCATTGCCTTATCCGGCTGATCGTTTTTCAGATTTGACCGTTCTTTTTTCACTTTGATTTTGTATGCAAGATAATCCGAATAGGTTTTTTCATTTGTACTTCCGGATGAAAAAATCTGAAAACCAAGAATGATTGCCCCTAATGCAATCACTAATGCTAATAATGATTTCATTTTGCCTCCTAAAAAATTGATTTAAAATTACTGGATTACTCTTTGAATCTGCCAGCCGTTTTTCTGCGTCAGGGAAATTTCTGCATTAAACTTCTGACCTTTAGAAAAATTACGGAGTGATAACAAATTAGAATTGATTTCGTTATCGAGTAATTTTCCATTATCAACCCGAAGATTCGGTGCGAGAATATACTCTTCTCCTGCAACCGCAATACTTGGATAAGCATCAGTTTCCTGAGATTTAATTATTCTGACTTTTAGTTTAAAGTTATCAGGGCTTCCAATAACCTCAAGAACTTCAGCTTCAACTATGGAAAGGTTTTGTGCAATGTTTGTCGGTAAATTCTGGTTGGAATTATTTCCCGTCTGATTTACCTTGCAGTTGCTGCAGGAAATCAATAAAAGAAAAGAACCCAACACAAGAAAAGAAATCTGTAACCTCATAAATGCCTCCTTTTTTACTTTGGAAAAATAATTAAAATTTTTATTCAATCAAGTAAAGAAATAAATCATTTAGCAATGTTATTTTTAGTCATTCAATTCATAATATTTAATTTTTTCTTAATCTTAAAAGTAAGCTCTGATGTTTCGCCTAAAAAAATTATCAGAAAAATTTATCATCAAATTTGTAGAACTATCTGCAGGGAAAGTTTCATCTGAGCTCATAAATAAATTCATTTCCGAAACAGAAAAACTCTTACAGGATTTTTATTTTACTGAAACTTCAGAATCAAATTTACTCAGGTTAATTCAGAGTCAGTTTGATTTGTCTTTCTTCATATCGGATTTACTTAACTACCCTCATCATCACGAAATTATTATTTCTGTTTCGGTACACAGTAATTACCTGACGGATATTCTGGTCAGAAATCCTGAATACTTTTACTGGGTTTCAAACCCTGAAGTTTTAAAATTCAAACCAGATGAAAAATACTTTAAAGATATAGTTAATAAATCAACTGAGATATTTAAAAATTATGAGTCAAAGGTTAATGCACTAAAGAATATTAAAAAGAAAGAAATACTCAGAATCGGACTAAGAGATTTTTACAATTATGATAATCTGGTTGCAGTTACTACTGAACTTTCTCAATTGGCTGCTGCAATTTCATCAAAACTTTTTTCTCTGTGTTATCAGGAAATACTTAATAAATACAGGATTACCAAAATAAACCGAAAGTATTGTGTTATCGCTTTAGGTAAGCTTGGCGCAGGAGAACTAAATTATAGCTCAGATATTGATTTGATATGCTTTTACGATAAAAACTCCTTAATCAATAAAAAGCATCATTATAGTGAGATAATGACAGAAGCAATTAAACTCTTCATCGAAGCATCAACAAAGATTACTTCCAACGGATATTTATATCGTATTGATTTCCGGCTAAGACCTGATGGACGAAACAGTCCTCTTGCAAATTCCTTATCAGAATATATCAGATACTATGAAACAAGAAGTGAAGATTGGGAGAAACAGATGCTAATTAAAACCGGATATCTATGCGGAAGCAAAAGTTTGTATAATAAATTTTTTGAATTCAAAGACAAACTTGTTTTTTCTTTAGCCAATGTAAATTCTCCGTTTGCTCAGATAAATAAATTAAAACAAAGTCTTGAACAAAGGGCATCTTATGAAGAAAACATAAAACTTTTTTCAGGAGGCATTCGTGACATTGAATTTGCCATTCAAGCTCTGCAAATAATTAACGGAAAAAAATATCCTCAGCTGAAAGCAGCTTCCACCCTTGAAGCCATTATCCAATTGAACAAGTGTAAAATTATTAGTGATGAAGAGACATTATTGCTTACAAACGCTTACAAACTTTACAGAAGAATTGAACATTACCTGCAACTTATGAACGACAGACAAACTCATTCAATTCCGGAAAGTGGCGAACTGCCCGAAAAGCTGGCTTACTATCTCGGCTATAAAAACTCTGCGGAGTTCAAGTCAGAGCTGAAAGAACTAAGGGAAAAAGTATCCGGATTTTTTAAATCAGTTATCCAGACAGAGGATTTATTAACCGGACAAATCACAATCACTTACAGAGATAATCAGAGAGCTAAGAACAATTATGAATTCTTAAGAACAGGAAGATCACTATTCGGAACAAGACAGTTCGATTCCAGGACTACCCAGGCATTCGAAAAAATCAGTAGACAATTAAATCATTATCTGAGTAAATCTTCTGATCCCGATTTAATATTGGAAAACTTTGCTAAGATTATTAAGACAGTTCCATTACCCAAAATTTGGTATGATGAATTTTACGATGAAAAATTTTTCAGATTATTTCTGACAATGTGTGAATATTCTCAGAAAGCCGTGAACAAATTTTTTGAGGATAATTTTTTAAAGGATGATTTACTAAGTCGTACCTGTTTTAATGAATTTGATGATGAAACTTTTCTTTTTATCTCCCTGCCGCAACTACATTTCAGAGTGTCAATCCAATTATTAAACAAGAATCTCAGTTCTGAAGATGCAGCGAGAATTATATCCAAATATCATTTTATTAAAATTCAGCACTTCATACGACGGGAAAATATAAATGAAAAAATTGGCAATAAGTATTTTGTTGCAGGATTCGGAAGTTTTGCCAATGAAGAAATGAATTTTTCGAGCGATGTTGATTTAATATTTGTCGTAAAAAATCTGAATAAACATCCTGATGCACAAAAATTATTTCAGAATTTTCTGAATAAACTAAAAACCGGATTGCGTGGAACGGGAATAGATTACCGATTAAGACCGGAAGGTAAAAGCAGTTATCTGGTTTGGGATGTTGAAGAGTATAAAAAATATATTATAAACCGTGCAAGAGTTTGGGAATTACAGTCAATTACCAAATGTAAATTTATTGAGGGTGATAAGGAATTATTTGAAGAATTAATTAAATCATTTATCACCAGAGTTAATAATACAGAGCAAAAGCAGCTTAGAGATGAAATAAATCAGATGCGAATGAAATTAATCGTTTCTGAGGAAACCGGCTTCAATATTAAACGAAGCAAAGGAGGTTTAACTGAACTGGATTTTTTAATCTCGTATTTTATTTTAAAGAATATCTCCGGCTTCAGCAATCTAATCGGCCAAAGTGTTTATGATAAATTAAATTATCTGTCTCACTTTATAACTGCAGAAGATTCAGTCATTATTAAGGAGAATTATTCTTTTTTAAAAATGATTGAATTGAATGTTCAGAACATTTTTGATATGCGAACTGCTAAACTTCCGATAGATATTTTACAACTTAAAAAATTATCTTTGCAATCAGGATTTAGAAGTGCAGAAGAACTTATTGATCATTTTAATAAAACAATTTCATCGAACATTAAACTATTCAAGAAATACATTGGTGATAAATGACTTTTCACAAAAAATATTTTGCTTTGATAAATTCAGTTATTGTTTTCATCATTTATCTTTTTACACTTGCGCATTCAGTTATTCAGATTGATAGCGGAGAACTTGCTGCGGTTCAGGCAACATTAGGGATTGCTCATCCAACAGGATATCCTCTATTTACACTTGTGGGATATTTTTTTTCATTACTGCCAATGCCATTTACAAAAATTTATCAGCTTAATATGCTTGCGGCTATATATACTGCCGCCGCCGCTGGCATTTTCACTTTTACTTCGAAGTTTATTCTGGATAATCTTCACACATTCAATATTCAAAAACAACTGAAAGCTAAAAAGAAAATTAAAGTAAAAACTGAAAATGAATTACCTGAATTAAATGAAAATCAGAAAATTATAATTGCCTCAATTACTGGTTTAACTTTAGCTTTCAGCAAAACATTCTGGTTTCAAAGCACTGCAGTTGAAGTTTACAGTCTTCATCTTATTTTAATCTCACTGATAACACTGTTTTTGATAAAAGCTTTTACTAATAATTCGGTAAATACATTTTCATTCAGAAATCCGTGGATAATTTTTGCATTGGGACTTGCGTTAGGTTTTTCCAATCATATGACCACTTTACTGATTCTGCCCGGAACGGCTTATCTTTATTTCAACAAAGAAAAGTTTACATCACAGAGTTTTAAAAGACTTTCTTTAATGATTTTTGTTTTTCTGATTTTACTAACTGTCATATACTCATATTTACCAATTCGTGCATCGCAAAATCCTTCTCTAAATTGGGGCAATCCTGTTGACCTTGAAAGAATATTCAGACACATTTCTGGATTTCAATATCAGGTCTGGCTATTTTCTTCAGCAGAAGCAGCCAAAAAGCAACTTGAATATTTTATAACAAATCTGCCTAATGAATATTTCCTTTCTTTGTTCCTGACATTAGTTGGACTTTTCATTTCATTTATTAAAGCAAAAAAGTTTTTCATTTTTAATCTGATAACTTTTATTGCTACGGTTTTGTATTCAATAAATTATGATATCTCAGATATTGACTCCTATTTTCTGCTCGCTTACATATCAATAGCTTTTTTTAATCTGTTCGGATTAATTAAGATTTATCTGGTAATGGATTCAAAAAAAGTTAATCCGGTTGTGTTAATGATTATTTTATTTCTTTTTCCGGCAACCCAATTCGTTAAATCTTATCAGGAAGTCAATCAAAGCGAAACAGTTGTGTATGAGAATTATACAAAAGCGTTGTTGAATTCAGTTTCAGAGAATGCAATAATATTAAGCTATCAATGGGATTATTTCATTTCAGCATCATACTATTTTCAGTTTGTTGAGAACTTCAGACCCAGAATTGCTGTAGTTGACAAAGAATTACTTCGTCGTTCGTGGTACTTTAATCAGCTTGAACGAAATTATCCGGGATTACTTTCCGGGGTTCAGAACGAGGTAAAACTATTTCTCGAAGCTCTTAAACCATTTGAAAGGAAAGAAAACTACAATGCCGCTCTGCTTGAAAATTTATATCGAAGAATTATTACTGATTTGATTTCAACTAATTATGCTGAAAAAGAAATATACATCGGACCAGAAATATTTGACAATGAAATGCAGCGAGGTGAAGTTGCTTTACCAGAAGGATTTAAACTTGTTCCTCATTTGTTTCTTTTCAAAGTAGTAAAGTCCGATGAATATGTTGAAGCACCGCTGCCTGAGTTTAAACTAAATTTTTCCGAAAGAAAGGATAAATATCAGACAGCACTTAGTTCTTTTGTTGGACTAATGATGGTAAGAAGAGCTTATTATGAAATGCAGTTTAACAAACCTGAGCGGGCAAAATTATATCTGCGAAAAGTTGCTGAAGAATTCCCTGATACACAGATTCCTCAGCAACTTCAATCGTTAATACTTAACTGATTCGTCAATCGAATCAAGCAAATCTTCAATTCTTTCTTTTGACAATTCCTCTTTCGTCATAAACGATTGTAAAAGTACATCCATCTGCTGAATGAGGTTTCGCTTGAAATATTTCGGAGCGAATACCGAGCCATCAAGCATATAAATCCGCTTTGTCTTTTCATCATAAAAAGTATAGTTAATAAATGGTCCGCCCATTCCTTTAATATTCAGATCCCAAAGTCCCTGGGTAAAAATTGCATATCTTCCTTTGAAATTTACTTCGTTACTCACAAAGAAATCCTGGGCAATAACAACATAGGCAGAATCATCTCTCGTTCTGTAATATCTTTCAGTTATTCTGTTTCTAATCGCTTTAATTGAATCGACATTTAAATATTCAGGAGAAGCATTGTCGATCCAATGAACAAATAACCATCGTTCCATGTCACTGCCGGGTGCGCGGCGCAACCAAACGAAATTATCTTCAGGAATTGATTTGGCAAGTCTAAAATCTGCCTGCACATAAATTATCCAGCCATAATCACGCAATAATTTTCCTTCTATTTCTTTTCGTTCATATTTTGCCGAATATAAACTTTCTTTTAGTCGTTCGTCAGAAATTTTCTGATAAGCATACAAAAGTTTGTCCCTGTTCTTGAGAATTTTAAATTCGAGTTCCTGTAATCCGTTTGCACTGATTACAGTTACAAGCTGATTTCTTGCCCATAAATCATACTTTGTAACATAAAAATCTTCATCGCCAAGAAGTTTCTTCACACTATCATCAACAATTGTATTTATGAAATCAGAAGTCCTTGAACCGGAATTCAGGGGTGCAACTATTAAAATATTTTTCTTCCTTTGAACAGAATTTATCTGATTAGGGGAAACTCTTTTAAGTGTAAAAAGCTTTTCAGGTAAAGGAGTGTTTATTTCAATCTCAAAAGTTTGGGCAAGTGCATCATATAATTCCTGATACTCAATTGAATCTGCAACTACATAAATTTCATCTTCAAGCCCGGTTGCAAATTTTTTACTTTCACAGGCATTGAGCAATAGAACAAGGAAAAGTACAACGACTGATAAAATAAATTTTTTCATACTCACCTCGGTACATTGGGTAAAATTAAATCGAGATTTGGGAATATTATCAGATAAAGTGCCCACATAACAAATCCGACTGAAAGAGGAATTGAAAGATTATCATCTGCAATTCCATAAGATAAATTTTCAACAATAGCTCCGATAAAAGCTGCAATAAATCCGATTAAATACTCGGCAAAACTGTCTGTTAATTTTGGTGTAAAAAGAATCACAATTGTTGCACTAATAAAAAATGCTAAAGTTCCCTCAAGACTTTTTCTTAAGAACGGCTTTTTACCAAACTTACGACCAATTAACGCCGCACTTGTATCGCTTATTATCAATATTGCAAATGCTGTAATAAAAATAACTTTAGGGAAAATTATAACTCCCAATAGTGCCGAAATCAAAACATAAGTTGCACCATTCAGATTTTTCTTTTTGTGATCAACTTCATGTTTTCGTAATAAAAATCCAAAAATCTTATAGAAGATTTTTCCAACTTCGGGATGAAAGTATCGAGCAAGATCAACAACCAGGGCAAATACAGTTAAACTTGAAAGAATAATAATGGCAACTGATTTAGGAATAAAATAGTAAATCGTTGGGATAGATAGGGAAAAGAGATGAATCAGTTTTCTGACTAATTCATCTCTGTAGTGAATTGTACCGTTATCAATTGGATTCATCTTTAGGAGCAGTTTCCTTTTTATTCCGCTGTTCCATCAGTTTCTTGACATGCTCAGGAATATCATTTTCACCATTTGATTTCTCAGGTCTCTTAACAGGCGGAAGTTCCTGCCCTTTTATGATTGCGTCAATCTCTTCACCGTCAAGGATTTCTCTTTCAAGAAGTTCTTTGGAAAGCTTATGAAGTAAATCAATATTTTCTTTCAGGATATTCTCTGCCCGCTGTTCAGCGTTACGGATAATAGTTCTAACCTCATCATCAATTTCCTGTGCAGTTTTTTCACTATAATCTTTATGTCGCTGAATTTCTCTTCCCAGAAATATTTCCTCTTCCTTTGCACCGTAGGCAAGCGGACCAAGTCTTTCGCTCATTCCCCATTCACAAACCATTTTACGGGCAATGTTTGTAGCTTTTTCAATATCATTTCCTGCGCCTGTTGTATAATGGTTGAAGATAAGTTTTTCAGCGGCTCGCCCTCCAAGTGCATAAGTTATCATTGCTTCCAGATATTCTTTGGAGTAAGTATGTTTTTCATCAATTGGAAGATAGCTTGTAACACCCAATGCTCTTCCCCGAGGAATAATTGTTACTTTATGAACCGGATCTGCTTCAGGAAGTTTCTTTGCAACAAGCACATGTCCGATTTCGTGATAAGCTGTTGTTTTCTTTTCTTCTTCCGAAATAATAAGACTTTTTCGTTCCATTCCCATCATTACTTTATCTTTAGCTTCCTCAAAATCGCTCATCTCAACTTTTTTCTTATTTTTTCTTGCAGCGAGAAGGGCTGCTTCGTTTACAAGATTAGCGAGTTCTGCACCAGCCAACCCTGGAGTTCCTTTAGCAAGAATTTCCAGATCAACATCACCACCCAATGGAATATTTCGTGTGTGAACTTTTAAAATTCCCTCTCTGCCCTTTACATCAGGACGATCAACAACTACTTGTCTGTCGAATCTGCCTGGGCGAAGTAAAGCAGGATCCAAAACATCAGGTCTGTTGGTTGCAGCGATTATTATCACTCCGCTGTTTTGTTCAAATCCATCCATTTCAACCAAAAGCTGGTTAAGTGTTTGTTCCCTTTCATCGTGCCCACCACCAAGGCCAGCTCCACGATGTCTTCCTACGGCATCAATTTCATCAATAAAGATGATACAAGGTGCGTGTCGCTTTCCCTGATCGAATAAATCTCTTACACGGCTGGCACCAACACCGACAAACATTTCCACAAAGTCTGCTCCGGATATTGAGAAGAACGGAACACCTGCTTCGCCGGCAACAGCACGAGCAAGCAATGTTTTTCCTGTTCCCGGAGGTCCAAGCAACAATACTCCTCTTGGGATTTTTCCACCAAGTTTCTGGAACTTACTTGGCTCCTTAAGAAATTCAATTATTTCCTGAAGTTCTAATTTCGCTTCATCTGCACCTGCAACATCTTTAAAAGTAACTCTTTTATTTGAAGGGGTAATAAGTTTTGCTTTACTCTTACCGAAAGAGAATATTCCTCTGGTTCCTCCACCTTGTCCCTGCATTCTTCGCATAATAACAATCCATATAGCAATGATAAGAATCCAAGGCAGGAATCCGATGATGATATTTAACCATTCAGTAGAATCTTTTTCAAAAGTATACTGGATACTGAGTTCACGCCATTTGGCTTCCTGCTCTTTTATGATCGGTTCAGGAATGTAAACAGAGATATTTTTTGTAGGGAAGTTTCTTGTGCCTACTTTAACTGTTGTTTCTGCATTCAACTCAGCATTGAAGTAATAATCGTTTAAATCCTTCTTGGAAATTTTAGCAGATACAATTTTACCTGGCTGATTAAGTAATTTTTCATATTCACCAAATGAAATTTCGGTATAGTTTTCAGTGCCGGTTCTGAAAAGTTGCATTATTATTACAGCTGCAACTATTACAGCACCCCAGCCGAAAACCATTCTTATTATTTTCGACCAGTCGAAATTGTCATCTGGTTTGTTTGAATTATTATTCTTACGGAAATTTGATTTGTTATCATCATCTCCGTTGTAGAATTTTCTGAATTTACTATCCATTTAATTTTAACTCCATCATTCACTTAAAACATAAATTGAAGAAAGGTTCCGGTACTTCTGTTGGTAATCCAACCCATAGCCAATAACAAATTGGCTCGGAATCCTGAAGCCAATATAATCAATTTTTACATCATATTTGAGACTTTCAGGTTTCACCAAAAGTGATACAACCTTCATACTATTCGGTGAATGTTTTGAGAACAAATCCTCGATGTATTTTATTGAAAGACCTGTATCAACAATATCTTCAACAATTATTATGTCTCTTCCGTTCACATCGCAGTTAAGTTCTTTTAATAGCTTGACTTTTCCTGAGGAGATTTTTGAATCACCATAGCTTGAAAGTTTGAAGAAATCAATCTCACATTCGATATTAATATTTTTAATCAAATCACTCATAAAAATAAATGCACCATTTAAAACTCCTATAAAAACAGGCACCTTATCTTTATAATCAGCGGAAATTTCTTCGCCCAGTTCTTTTACTCTTTTTTGAATTTGTTCCTCTGAAAGAAGAGGAATAAATGTATCACCGTTAATAACCAGTCTGTCTTTATTTATATTCATTTATTAACTCAAGTTTGTAAATACTTTTTGTTTCAGGAGTAACTTTAAATCGGCCGTCGAGTCTTTTTCCGATTACCCAGACAATTCTGTTTTTGCTTGTCAACACATATTGATTCTTTTTTTCTTTTGCTTCAGTTCTGATGTCATTTAAATAATCAGAAATTTTTTTTGTTCCCGACATTCCTATTGGATTGAATTTATCGCCGGCTTTCCATTTTCTTATTACAAAACTTTCACCGGTTAAATCTCCGTTAATGTATTCGGTATTTTTATCAGGTGTTAATTTAACTTCAGTTCTATCAACATTGGAAATGGAAATTTTAAAGTTGTTGATTCTCTTTTCCTGCCCTGGCTTTATGGGAATCTGATCAGTATTTGAATTTCCCTGCCTATAGATTACTAAACAATTTCTTTCGCGGATAACTTTTAATTTATTTTTTAATGATTCAGAACTTCCGACCTGTTTTTCTTTAAGTAAAAGAATTTTCTCCACAACTTTTTGCTCTGCCGAAACTGAAAATTTTTCAATCAATATTCTGCGTATTAATTCTGATTGAATAAATAAGTCCTCTTTACAAAGCATTGTGAGCAAAATCTGAATTTCGTTGGGTTTTTCTATAATATATTTTTTTTGAATTTTTGCTAAAAGTTTCTCCAAAAAAATATTAAAGCTTTGAAGATTTAATGAAGTTGATAAAACGGAATTAACAATTTGAGGATTCAGATTTTTTTCAAGTTCGGGAATAATTTTTAATCTGATAAAATTTCTTTCATAAATTGCAGTAAGATTTGTTTCATCAACAATAAAATCTATTTTGTTATTTTTGAGATAATGTTCAATCTCAGATTTTCTCAGGCATAAAACAGGTCTTATAATATTTTCCCGCTTTACGGGAATTCCGGAAATTCCCCTTACACCTGTTCCTTTTACCATATTCATTATAACAGTCTCAGCATTATCATCGGCATTGTGGGCAGTTGCAATTTTATTGAACTGAATCTCTTTTGCACAGCTCCTGAGATAATCATACCGGAGATTTCTCCCGGCTACTTCAACAGACATTTTATTTTTTTCGGAGTAAGCTTTAACATCAGTTTTAATCGAGTAGAAAGGAACTGAAATATTTCTGCAAATTTCATGACAAAATTTTTCCTCTTTATCAGCTGTTTTTCTTAAAGAGTGATTCAAATGGAAAGCAGCTAATTCTATCCGGAATTTTTTCTGATATTTTTTAAGAATATGCAGAAGAAAAACCGAATCCGGACCGCCGCTCAAAGCAACTAATATACTATCACCCTTTTGAATAAGATTCTGATTAGCGATAAAGCTTATAACTCTTTGTTCAATATCCTTCATTTTGTGATATCATCAACGGGTTTGTTGTTCATAATTCTTTCAACATATTTTCCAAGAACATCAAATTCAAGATTTACGGTATCACCGGCTTTTTTGTCTGAGAAGATCGTTTCGTTCCAGGTATGAGGAATTATCCCGACAGAAAAAGTATTGTCAATAATTTCTGCAACGGTCATACTAACTCCATCAATAGCAACTGAGCCAACATAAATAAGATAACGCTTAAACTTTTCCGGAAATGAAATAGTCATCCAATGACTGTTTGATAATTCCTTTACTACTTCAATTCTGCCGGTAGTATCAATATGACCCAGCACGAAATGACCACCTAATCTTGCATCAGCTTTCAAAGGTCTTTCCAGATTAACTTTATCACCTTGTTTCAGAATCCCCAGATTTGTTTTATTAAGTGTCTCTTCAATTGTATCAACAAAGAAAGTTCTGTCAGTCCGTCTTACAACAGTTAAGCAGCAACCATTAACAGCAATGCTGCTTCCGATTGCAAGGTCATCTAGAACTTTATTTGCCTGAATTTCAAACTGAAATCCATCACCTGTTGGAATTTTTTCTTTAAGCATTCCTTTTTCTTCCACAAGTCCTGTAAACATTTTTTCTCCGTAAAACTTATTGAAAATCGGTAGTTCAAAATTAAGTAAACAGTTAATCAATTGAAGTGAGTTATTTGGTGAGTTCCAGTAAAATATCTTCGCCAATGGTCTCGGAATGCTTAATTTTTAATTTATAAGCTTTTCTTAGGTCATTAATTTTTATTGAATCGAATGCTGAAACACCACTACCTAAAAGTTTTGGACTTATGAATAAGAGAATATCATCAAAAAGATTTTGTTTCATAAAAGAAGAGAACACACCCGAACCACCTTCAACCAATACTGAAGTAATTTCCAAAATTGAGAGTTCTTTTAATATACTTCTGAGATTTAATTTATCATTTCCATTTTTTTTAACGAAAATAATCCGGACACCAAGTTCAGAAAGTTTTTTTAATTTACTTTTTTTTGATAAGCTTTCTTTGGAAGTAACCAATATGGTCTTTCCATCACTATTTTGGGTAAAAATTCTTAAATCTGGTTTTAATTTCAGATTTGAATCAAGTACTATCCGCCAGGGATTTCTACCCTCTGTTAACCTTACTGTTAATAACGGATTGTCAGTCTCAGCAGTTTTTCTGCCTATTAAAACTGCATCATAAGAAGCTCTAAGGGAATGAACTAATTTTCTTGATTCAGTAGAAGTAATCCATTGTGAGTAATATGAATCATCTGCAATTTTTCCGTCGAGCGTTTGAGCTATTTTCAGAGTAACATATGGAGTTTTGCTCGTAATATACTTGAAAAAAAATTTATTTAGTTCAGTGCATTCTTTTTCAAGCACACCAACTTTAACATCTACTCCGGCTTTTTTTAATTTTTTAACTCCGTTTCCACTAACTAATGGATTTACATCGAGTGTTCCGATAACAACTCTGTTAATTTTCGATTCAATTATTTTATCAACACATGGAGGTGTATGACCATAGTGGCTGCAAGGTTCAAGATTCACATAAAGGGTGGACCCTTCCAAAGATTCAACGGCTGAATTGATTGCATTAATTTCAGCGTGGTTTTCTCCATACTTTTGATGATAACCGGCTCCGATGATTTTATTGTTTTTAGTTATAACACAACCAACCATCGGATTGGGACTAACAAAACCGCTCCCCCTTTTAGCGATTTCTAATGTTAGTTGTATGTAGGTTTCATCATTCAATTTTAAATCTATTTAATTTCAAGTATTTCGAACTCCATATTACCAGCAGGTGCTTTTATAACCACTTTCTGTCCAATCTTTGCACCCATTAAACCCTGTCCAACCGGTGATGTAATGGAAATTTTTCCTGCCTGAAAATCTGCTTCTTCAGGAGAAACCAAAGTGTATTCAAAAATTTTATTTGTTTTGAGATTTTTAATTTTAACCACTGAAAGAATATGCACTTCATCATTCGGCATTTTAGAAGTGTCAATAACCCTTGCGCGTGAAAGGATGTCCTCAAGTTTTGCAATTCTTAATTCAAATAAGCCCTGTTCTTCTTTGGCCGCATCATATTCTGCATTTTCTGAAAGATCACCGTGTGCTCTTGCTTCAGCAATTTTACGGGCAATTTCTTTACGCCCGTTGTTTTTCATGTCCTGGAGTTCTTTTTCGAGTTCAATTAGTCTTTCTCTTGTTAGATAAACGAAGTTTTGTCCGTTCATAATTACAATCTCATTGTTAATGAAAAAAAATTGCCACCGTTTCGAGAATTCCGATACAGTGGCAACACAAAAATATGAACTAGTTATCAGCGTGTCAAGTTAGAAAGCTCTATGAATGGAGAAATCTTCTTTATTTATTGCTCAACAATTCGGTAACTGTGTTCAATGGGTAATGCTTTCTGAAGCATTGCAGTTACACTGCAGTATTTTGTTTGTGAAAGTTCAATTGCTCTTTCAATTTCTTTTACGGGAAGATTCTTTCCATAGAAAACATATTCAAGATGAATTTTTGTAAAAACCTGAGGATGTTCATCTGCAACATCGGCATCAATATTCATTTCAAAGCCATCAAGCTTTACTCTTTTTTTGGAAAGGATGCTTGCTACATCACTGCCTGTACATCCTGCTAAAGAAATCAGTAGAAGTTCTTTCGGTCTGATTCCTGCATTACTTCCACCAAATTCTTCCGGACCATCCATTGTTATCCAATGGTTTGAATCTGTTTTCCCTACGAAAGTAATTCCTTTTAATTGTTTAACGAATGCTTTTTTGGTTGCCATATTTATACCTTCTGATATTTAAAATTTATTTTCAGTAATATGATGAATAGAAACCATATTGGTTACTGAAACTCATTGAATTTTTAAAATATCCTGAATAATTGGTTTCAATCCTCTGAAGAATAATTCTACAGCAATAACCATTACAATTAATCCCATTATTCGGGTTAAAACTTTATTTCCGCTTTCACCAAGGAATTCCAAAATTTTTCTTGAGCTTAAAAGAATCAGATGTGTTAATCCCATTACAATAAAGATTAGTGCAATCAGAAGTGATTTATGCGTAAAATCCGGTGCATCATTCATTAACACTATTGAAATGGTGATTACACCGGTTCCGGTAATCATCGGGACGCCAAGTGGAGCGATTGCAAAATTTTTAACTGCTTCTTCATTTCTTTCGTCATCTGATTTAATGCGTGTTAACTTTCCTCGTAGCATATCATAACCGGAAAGAAAGAAAAGTATCCCACCAACAACTCTAAGTCCGTTTACTGATATATTGAAAATATTAAATATAAAATTTCCACCAAAAGTAAACAGCAAAAGAACAATTAATGCTGTTGATGTTGCCTTTAAAGCAATTGAAGCTGCCTGCTTTGATGTCATTCCGGATGTAAGTGTTGTATAAACAGGAATAACACCCATCGGATTTATCATCGTAAACAATGAAGTGAAAGCAAGTAAAAAGAATTGTAAAATTGAATCCATTTATTATCCGTTAAAATCTGTTTGATCAGTTAAATCGCGAGCCATTGTTTTAATTATTTCCCAGGCTTCCTCAATATGTCTTCTTTCGTGTCTGATACTTCCAATAGTTAATCGAATCACAAATCTTCCATTCAGCTTTGTGTGAGATAAGAATATCTTTCCTGAAGAGTTAATTGCTTCCAATAATTTTTCATTCAACTTATTTAATTCTTCTTCAGATTTATTTCCGGGATTGTATCTGAAACAAACTGTTGAAAATGGAACAGGAGCTAAGAGTTCAAAATCTTTGTGCTTATCAATCCATTCAGCAAATTCTTTTGCTATTTCAATGTGAAATTTAATTCTTGCAGAGAGTCCATCAACACCAAAATATCTTATGATGAACCAAAGTTTAAGTGACCGGAATCTTCTTCCTAACTGAATTCCGTAATCCATCAAATTTGTTACTTCATCATCAACCTGTGTCTTTAAATATTCAGGGACTAAACTGAATGCTCTCTTTAAAATTTCAGGATTTCTGGTAAAGTAAATACTTAAATCCATTGGAGTAAACATCCATTTGTGTGGATTTATAACGATTGAATCCGCTCTCTCCCACCCTTTGGTTATCCATTTCATTTCGGGAATCATTGCAGTAACTCCGGCATAAGCTGAATCAATATGAAGCCACAAATTATATTTTTCGCATATCGCAGCAATTTCTTCAACAGGGTCAACACTTGTTGTTGAAGTTGTGCCAACTGTTGCAACAACGCAGAATGGTTTCCATCCGTTTTTAATATCTTCATTTATTGCTTCTTCAAGCTTTGCTGAAATCAATTCAAACTTATCGTTAACAGGAATTTTTCTAACTCCTTCCAGACCAATTCCAAGAGTTACCGCACCTTTTTCAATTGAGGAGTGAGCTTGCTCTGAACAATACATTCTAAGTCTTGGTACATCATTTCTTCCAGCCATGCCCTTTTCTCTGAAACCAAAATTAAGTTGTTCACGGGCGCTTGCAATTGCGTGCATAGAACTTGTGGAAGCAGTATCATAAATAATTCCCCAATAATTTTCCGGCAAACCAACCATTTGCCTGAACCAGTTCATCATTGATTTTTCGAGTTCTGTAAATGCAGGGGAAGTTTTCCAAAGCATCCCATTAACACCTAAACCTGCTATCAGTAGTTCAGCCAATATTCCAGGTCCGCTTGAAGTTGAGTTGAAGTACGCCATAAATCCTGGATGATTCCAGTGAGTAATTCCATCAATCAGAATTTTATCAACATCTGCGAGAATATTTTCAATATCTTCTCCTCTGGTTGGTGGAGTTTGCGGAATTCGTTTTAGTATGTCTCCAGGATTTACATTTGCCAACGGCGGATATTTTTCAATGCTCGACAGATAGTTAGCAATCCACTCAATTAATTCCTTTCCGCTATTACGGAAAGTTTCAATTGGCATATCAGTAAAATTATTTTCCATTTTATTTGTGATATAACGATTGTTGAAAACTACATTTCAAAACTAAGCAAAGTATTTATCTTTTATTAAGAATCAGATTTCTATAAGTTTCCTAATAATTTTTAGGATTATTGGAATATTATGAACATTAAAATATTAAAAACCTTCTCTCCCACTCTTACTGTTACTCTTATTCTTACTCTTTTTCTTCTGTCCGGTTGTTACGAACATTTCCCCTTAAAACAGGATATTTCCCGGACACAAAATAAATTTTATAATCAGGATAGTATAGAAGTTAATTTTCCTGAGTTATCAAAAGGTAAAATTACACTCATGGCAATGATATACACGCATTGTCCGGATATTTGTCCAATGACAACTCACAATATGCAGCTTGTTGAATCGAAACTTAATAAGGATCAGTTGGAAAATGTTCGCTTCATTGTTATTACATTCGATCCGAATCGTGATACACCTGAAGTATTAAAAAAGTTTGCAGAGATAAGAGATATAAACTTCAGCTATTGGAGCTTTTTGAGCGGTGATGAAAAAAACACAAATGAGGTAAAGTTAAAATTTGATATTAAAGCTGTGTCAGCCGACTCATCTTATGATGATCAGGGGAATCTCAGTTATTACATTGTGCACACTGATCGTATATCACTTATTGATCAGGAAGGAATTTTAAGAAAAAATTATGTGGGCAGTATTGCTGATATAAATGAAATTATAAACGATATAAAATACTTGTTAGAATAGCTTTATGGGTTTAACGCATTATATTATTTGTTGTAAAATGCTTTTCGCTTCCAAAATCCTGAAGAACATAAAAGATTACTAATAAATAATAAAGGAGTAAATATGAAGCTCATACTTTTTGCATTTCTAATTCTCATCTCATCACCAGATGAAAAAATTAAAATAAAAGAACCCTGGATGCGTATCAGTGCAGAGGGACAAACAACTGCTTTATTTATGAAAATTGAAAACGAAAGCAATCTGCCGGACACATTATTTAAAGTTGAGTGTGATTTCGCAAATAAAGTTGAAATACACGAATCTTATCAGCAAGGGGATTTGATGGGAATGCGCGAAGTTCCATTCATTGTAATTCCTGCTAAATCAACTTTTGAATTGAAACCACGGGCTCATCATATAATGCTGATAAAACTTAAAAGAGATATTAAAAAAGGGGATGAAGGAGAGATCACATTACACTTTAAAAAAGCAGGTATGATGAAAATAAAAGCAAAAGCACAGGAAATGCAGATGCAAAAAATGGAACACAAACATTAAAATGTTTTAAATCTTTATTACGATGTTTATGATCTAAGATTTAATACAAAAATCACTTCTTTTAATTTCTGATATAATATGAATATGCTATAACTCTTAAGCAGATAACAAATCATTCTGAATAATTCTTTTTATTACATCAGAGATACAATAGTTGGAAATAATATCTATCATTTGAGAAAATTACTGTTGACTCAAATTTCTTAAAACCGCAACAAGCTTTGCCCGTTGCGGTTTTTGTTTAGGAATTCATCAAAGCAGTATTTAAAAATTCAACATCAATTTCTTTGAAATTTTCAACAGTATTTGGTTTTTATTTAATCCAGAAAATTGTTGTTTAAGTTTTCATCAAATCAAAAAATTTTGTTCCTACACACAAAAATTTTTTTTATCAATCCTAATTGCAATTAAATAAACGACTTAAAAAGTATTCTCAACTTTAAAACTTTCTGAGGCACACCTGTTGAACTAAAAATAATGTTCATTGAAAGAAATTTTTTTCTAATTACTTAAAACAATGAGGTGTTAAAATGGTTGCATTATTTGTAGTCCTAACTTTCCTTTTCTTTATCTTGATTGATTTGCTTATTCTGAAAGCTCAGGGTAAAGAACATCCGGCTTTTGCTGTGAAAGTTTTTGATAAAAGATTTTTCTTCCCCGCTGAAGCAATTCTATCAACTGGTCACTTGTGGCTACAGAAGGCACAGAACGGATTGTATAAACTCGGAATTGATGAGTTCATCCTGAAAGCTTTGGGTAAGCTTAAATTGATACCGTTAAAAGAAGAAGGAGAATCTGTTTTTAAAGGTGAACCAATTCTGCAAGCAGTATTCGGAAACCGAACAGTAACATTCCGCGCTCCGGTAGATGGTTCAATTCATTTTCTTAACAGAAATCTTCATCAGAAAAATATTGATGATCCGTATGGAGATGACTGGGCATTAATGATTGAACCAAAAACAGATCTAAGTGTCTCAAGTGCATTTCTGAAAAGAAGTAACGAAGCTATTAAATGGTTGCACGATGAATTCAACCGATTCAGAGATTTTGTAGCAGCAAAAGCAGGACAACCGGAACTTGCCGGGATAACTCTTCAGGATGGTGGTAATATTGTTGAAGGTGTTCTTCGATCTTTCGACGATAACACCATTAAAGAATTTGAAGAACAATTTTTATAATCTAAAGAAGAGAGAAAAATCATGGTTAAACAGAAAGGAATTCTCTTTGATGTAACACTTTGTGCCGGATGCGGTGAATGTTACTCCGCCTGCAAAGAAGCAAGTCAACTTCCGGAAACAACAGATGATTTTCTGAGAGATCATCTATCTGCAAATACATACACTGTTGTTGAAGAATACGGGGATGTATATACCAGAAAATTATGTATGCACTGTGTTGATCCCACTTGTGTTTCTGTATGTCCGGTGGGCGCTATGGAAAAAACCGAATTAGGTCCTGTTATTTACGATGCAGATAAATGCCTTGGCTGTCGTTATTGTATGCAAGCCTGCCCTCATCACATTCCAAGGTATGAGTGGAATAAACTTAACCCTCGGGTAAGGAAATGTATAATGTGTTATGAGAGAGTAAAGAACGGCATGCAAACAGCTTGTGCAGAAGCATGTCCAACCGGTGCAACTCTATTTGGTGACAGAGATGAATTAATTAAAATTGCTCAGGAAAGACTAGAATCAGATCCAGATGGTTATTATCAGAAAATTTACGGTCTGAAAGAAGCGGGTGGCACAGATGTATTAATAATTTCTCCTGTTCCATTTGATCAGCTTGGATTTTCTGAGAATCTACCGAAAGAAGCTTTACCGACTTATACCGCCAAAGCGCTTGAAAAAATTCCCGGCGTTGTTGCCGGAGGTGGCATCTTTCTGACTGCAATGTATTGGTTAACTAAACGAAAAAACCTGATTGCAGCAGAGGAGAAAATGAAAAGATTAAACTCAAATTCCGGAGAAGTAAAATGAAACAGATAATTCCAAAAATAACTTTCTGGAGAGTTATAGCTGTAATAATTGTAATCGGAGGTTTATATTCAACCTATTTGCGATTTACTGGTGGACTTGCAGCTTCAACAAATCTAAGCGATGAATTTCCCTGGGGCTTGTGGATTGGATTCGATATTTTAGTTGGTGTAGGTCTTGCAGCAGGTGGTTTTACTATCTGCGCCATTACACACATATTCAATATTGAAAAATATAAACCATTAGCCCGACCTGCTATACTGACTGCTTTTCTGGGATATATACTTGTAATCTTCGGGTTGATGTACGATCTTGGAAAACCTTATAACATCTGGCATGCAATAATTTATTGGAATCCAAGATCAGTTATGTTCGAAGTTGCCTGGTGTGTAATGCTTTATACTTCTGTTCTCTTCCTGGAATTTCTTCCGATTCCACTTGAAAAATTTGGCATGAAAAAACTTCTTTCATTTATGAAGAAAATCGGCATTCCGATTATGATCGTGGGTATTATACTTTCAACACTTCATCAATCTTCGCTTGGATCATTATTCCTTATTGTTCCACAGAAGATGTATCCGCTTTGGTACTCAGGTTTATTACCTGTTTATTTCTTCATCAGTGCTGTTGGCGCTGGTTTAACTATGGTAATTTTTGAAGCTTATCTTTCTGCAAGAGCATTTAACAAAGGAATTGAAGCTGAATTACTGTCGCGAATTGGTCTATTTAGTGTGATTATACTCATGTTTGGTCTCATCCTGAAATTAGTTGATTCAATCTTATCAGATAAAATTCAATATCTATTTATTATGAATAATTACACTTTACTTTGGTATCTCGAAATTCTTGTGGGCATATTGGTACCTTTCGGTTTATTAATTCAAAAAAGGATCAGGGAAAACAGAAGATGGCTTTACGCATCGGCAATTATGGTGATCTCAGGTTTTCTTCTTAACAGATTAAATGTAAGCATTACTGCAATTGAATCATCTGCTGGCGTATCTTATTTCCCGAGCATACACGAAATAAGTGTTACATTAATGTTAGTAACACTCGGAATGTGGGCATTCAAAATAATTGCTAAAAACTTTCCGGTGTTCGAATCAGAGGTTCATTTTGAAAACACTGGTTATGAGCTGAAAGAAAAATTTTCAGAAAGTAAGATTTAATATTTATTAAATTTTCTTTAAGCAGTGAAAACGAACAAATAAGTCACTGCTTTTTTATTCGGATTTTATTTCGCACTCAGCAACTGTTAGCGATTCATAATTGATATTCATACAAAATGAATTTACATTTGGACAGGCAGCGGGAGAAAAATGAAAGTTACATTCCTAAATAAATTAAGCACTCGTCTGATTTTAACTTTTCTTTTTATACTACTACTGGTAATGGGTATTTATACTTTCTACAGTTTACACTTTATTAAAACTGAATTAGGAGCTGCCTGCACACAGAATGCTTATAATATAAGTGATGTGATTAAAAAATCAACACGCTACGGAATGCTTCTTAACAGCAGAGAACATGTAGAACAGATTATTAAAACAATCGCAACAGAAAAGGGTGTTCTAAGAATAAGAATTTTTAATAAGAATGGAATGATTGCATATTCTTCAGACCCGGCGGAACTAAAAACCATCGTTGATATTGAACATACAGCATGCAACTCCTGTCATTCAATCAAACCAATTCCTTCTACCTTACCCGTCAAAGATCTGATAAATAAATCTAATGGTTCATTAACTCTTATCAATCCGATCATTAACGAAAAAGCTTGTTATACTGCGGATTGTCATGCACATAAAAGTTCAGATAAATTATTGGGAATAATAAGTGTTCAGATGAGTACAGAGATGGTTGATTTAATTGTTCAAAGGTCAACGAATATTTTCTTAATTGGTGTATTTATCACATTTGTATTATTGGTTATTGCGACTGTTATTACGATAAGATTTGCAGTCAACAAACCTTTGCGAAAGGTTTTTACAGGAATTGAAGAAATAAGTAAAGGTAATCTCGATTATAAAATAGATCTTAACCGAAATGATGAACTTGGCTTGATGGCTAAGGAGTTTAACCTGATGACTGAGAAACTGAAAATTGCTTACGATGAAATTAAGGACTGGAACGAGAACCTGAATAAAAAAGTAGAGAAGAAAAATCAGGAACTGAAAAACATTTATGAACAAATAGTTCAGGTAGAAAAATTAGCTTCACTCGGAAAATTATCAGCTACTGTTGCACACGAGTTGAATAATCCTCTCGAAGGAATTCTTACCTATAGCAAGCTTATTTCAAAAAAGCTTGAAAAGTTTGAGGATAAAGAAAAATTTCTGGAGATTCTTAAAATCCTTCAATTAATATCTGATGAATCATCCAGATGCGGAAGAATTGTAAAAGACCTGCTTCAGTTTTCACATCAGGATGAGGTTAATTTTGCCAGATGCAGTGTAAGAGAAATCATAAATCGTTCGCTGGTTTTAATGAATCATCATTTCCAGATTAACAATGTAAAGATAAAAGCTGATTTTAAGGTTGACGATATCTATATTGAATGTGATTCACAAAGAATTGAACAGGCACTAATTGCAATACTCGTTAATGCGGTTGAAGCAATGCCGGATGGTGGAACAATTACAATATCACTTGCCAAAGAAATGGAGAATGCAGTCATAAGAATAAGTGATGAAGGCAGAGGAATTCCTGCAGAAATATTACCACATATTTTCGAACCATTCTTCACCACTAAAGACAAGGTCAAAGATACCGGACTTGGTTTGGCAGTGGTTTATGGAATTATTCAGCAACACAAAGGTAAAGTATTCGTTGAGCAAACCTCAATAAAAGGTACAACATTTAAAATTTCATTACCAATAAATCATAATACACAAAATGGAAAACAAGCATAGAATATTGGTTGTGGATGATGAAGAAATTGTCAGGCAATCTCTTCTCGCCTGGTTTCAGGAGGATGGATACACAGTTGACACTGCTGAGAATGCAGACGAAGCACTTAAACTTTTTGAGAAGGGAAAATATTCACTAATTCTTCTCGACATTAAAATGCCGGGGATGAGTGGAATGGATTTGTTAGTTAAACTAAAAGAATATGATCCTGATGCAATAATCATTTTAATTACTGCTTACGCTTCAGTCTCATCTGCTGTTAAAGCCCTTAAAAGTGGTGCTTATGATTATATAACAAAACCAATAGATCCCGATGAACTCTCCCACATAGTTGAAAAAGCATTGTATCAGAAAAATCTTGAAAGCGAAAACATTAAGCTGAAAGAAAGTATTGATGAAATTATTAAACCTGATAATCTGATTGGTGAAAGCCCTCAGATGAAAGAAATTTATTCACTTATAAATACGGTTTCACAAACTGATACAACAGTTTTGATACTCGGCGAAAGCGGAACGGGAAAAGAACTGGTTGCAAAAGCAATTCATCTTAACAGTAAAAGAAAATACTTTCCTCTTGTTACTGTTAATTGCGGAGCTTTACCTGAATCGTTACTTGAAAGCGAATTATTTGGACACGAAAAAGGAGCTTTTACAGGAGCTCACTACAGGCGTAAAGGAAAATTTGAAATGGCAAATGGCGGTACAATTTTCCTTGATGAAATCGGAACGGTTTCAAATAAAGTTCAGGTTGAATTACTTAGGGTTATTGAATCAAAGCAGTTTACAAGAGTTGGGGGAAATGAAACAATTTCAAGTGACTTTAGAGTTATTGCTGCTACAAATGAAAATCTTGAGGAATTAGTTAAAGAAGGGAAATTCAGAGAGGATCTTTTTTACAGATTAAATGTTTTCAATATTCATATTCCCCCATTGCGTGAAAGAATTGATGACATACCTTTGCTTGCCGATTATTTTCTTAAAAAGTTTACAAAGTCAATGAACAAAAAAGTTGTCAGCATATCTGATGAAGCTATGAGTTTTATGATAAAGTATAAATGGCCCGGCAATGTCAGGGAACTTGAAAATGCAATTGAAAGAGCTGTGGTCGTTTGCAGAGGTGAACAAATTCAATTGGACGATCTTCCGTTCAAAATAAGTAATAATAGCTTGTACACTGAATTGGAAGACAAATCCCTTTCTGAAGTAGAGAAGCGACATATTGCATTGGTGTTGAAAGAAAATAACTGGAACATCTCAAAGTCTGCAGAAGATTTAAAGATTGATCGTGTAACACTTTATAATAAAATAAAAAAGTATGGACTTCGTAAACCAGACTAATGGCAGATATAACTTTAGCCCCTATAAACTTTTCAAATCAGGAACTCATTGATAAAATTATCGCTGAGCTTAAAAAATATCTGCCTTATAAGATTAATCTTCAACCGCTTCAACTTAATTTAAAATTTGCCTTTTCACAGGAAAGACTACAATTCCATTCAACAAAAATTATTCAGCAACTTCTTCCCTATGCTCAAAACATAAACGGGAAATTTGTAGCATTGGTAGAAGTTGATTTATTTATTCCGATATTCACTTATGTTTTTGGTGAAGCACAATTAAATGGAAAAGTTTCCATTATTTCTTTAACAAGATTGCACGAAGAATTTTATTCAGGTATTTCTGATGAACAATTGCTGGTAGAAAGAACAATCAAAGAAATTCTCCACGAACTGGGACATAATTTCGGTTTAATACATTGCAAAGACTGGGATTGTGTGATGCACGCTTCAATGGGAATTGAAGAAGTTGATATTAAAGGAATTGATTATTGCGATAAATGTAAAAGTCTTATTAAAGTTTAGAGAATAGCGTTTTTACCTCTATTTGTTTTAGAAATTGTGTGCTAAATCATTAAAAGTCAATTCTGACTGGAAATAGAAAAGTCTGAAGCTAGGATACAATCTGTTATTCTAAGTGCGAAGCAATCGAGGAATGACAATATCTTTCGGAACAGTCAGGAGACTGTTCCCTACATTTTTGTAGGGAATGGATTCTCCGAATGGATGGCTTCTCCACTGGCCATTCTGTTTTTTGAAAATCTAAACTATTTGTTAAAGACAAATTTACTATTGTCATTCTGAGTGCGAAGCAATCGAAGAATGACAATTTGTAGAGGAAGGGCTCCCTTAAAGGGACAGGTTGCCCTTTCCCGTGATATGTTTGAAATTCATTTTTATCACAAAGAGAATTGTCACCCTGTCCGTCTTAGGCGGATTATTTCTGGGTCACTTGCCTAGGGTGTCGTTCCGCTGGAACTTTTTAATTTTTGTGCGTTGCATTTTTTCTATTAACATTTCGTCCCTACAGGGACTATCTCAATTGCACACAAATAACACAGATAGAACAGATTTACACAGATATCTTTCGGAACAGTCAGGAGACTGTTTCCTACAATTTTTTTATTTTGTAGGGGAAGGGCTCGCCCTTCCCGTGATAATCTCCCTTATAGGGACAGGTTGCCCTTCCCTCTAACCCAAGTTATGATAATTTTGTCACCAATCCTGACTGCCGTCAGGCTGGTTTGTCGTCAAGAGATTTTACAACTCTTTATTTATTACCTGTAAGCTTTACTTATAAAATTTTTTATTCTTCGTTTTTGATTTTCTTTTTAGGAAAATCTTAAGGAATAAAATTTGAAATAATTAATATTAACAGGAGCTATACTATGCTGAGCATTACCAAATCTGTCATAAGCATTAAGCACGGAATTTTAAGCTGCAAATCCTCAAAAAAAGACTACACTATTGAAAAAGGTAATTTAATCCTGGCAACAATTACCCCCCCCCATCA
>FWPU01002094.1_pt1 | contig 56822 bp, 72 predicted proteins | sample 2228361 | NCBI WGS metagenome assembly FWPU01 (sample SAMEA103939777, study PRJEB20133) | metagenome | reverse complement strand
TATCGCCGGGAAAAGACGCCACGCTTGACGAAACGCGAAGTGTGGCAGTTTGGACCCGGGCCTCGTACATGCTGGAGAGGTTGCCCCAGAAGACCACGAAGGCCCCGATGAGGCTGCCCCAGAAAGCCCAGGCGGAGTGGATCACCACGTAGGAGAAGCTCATGTAGAAGGTCGCGACCTCCACCGCCAGCGCCAGGGCCCACGAGGCCCGCACCCCCTGGGCCTCATAGCCCTTGTAGTAGTGCCGCAGGTGCGAGTACGAGGAGGCCAGGGCCAAAGCGTAGACCAGCACCCCGAAAGCCGCGCCGGTGGCCCCGATCAAATCTCCACGGAGGAAGAAGTCTCCCACCACCCGCCCCGTGATGAGGCCTACCACCGGCAGCGCCAGGGCTGCGATGACCGAAAGAGCAATCGCGTTCCAGTGCATAGGAATATGTTACCGATACCTGGAATATCATCCCGATGCTCGAAAATTTTGAGACCCCCCTTTCTAAAACTCCCAACACTCCCAACATTCCCAACAAAGCCATGAAAACCGAGTCCTGGACAGCGCTTCTTGTGTTGGGAGTTTTTTGTTTTTGACAAGTGCAATTCCCAACATTCCCAACACTTCCTCTCTCCGAGGAAAACTACCGGGCAGGTGCGGTCCATCCGGGTGTACCGGCGTAGCCAGTCCCGCGAGGGGATCATCCCCTTGCCCCCGTTCGTCGAGAGAAGGGGGTGGGTGGGGGCAAGAGTTCGCACAAGACCCCTACAGCGAACTCTCCTGGCTAAACTGAGGGGCAAATGGAACCCGCCACCCCCCTCAAGCTGGCCGAAGTGCGCGGTAAAAAAGCGAAGGCGAACTCCGAACTCGAAGCCCTCATTGCTGAGACCGCCAAACTTTGGCGTAAGGCCCACCTGGACTATGACCAGAGCAAGTATGTGGTCGAGCGGGTGCGCCGCCTGCTGGAGCTCGCCCCGCCCGCCAAGCGCCGCCGGGTGGTCGAGCGGCTCTCGCGGGAAGAGGTGGAGCGGCTCCTCGAGGCCGCCTACCGGCTGAACCCGAAGAAGCCGGTCTACGGCCTGATGATGAAGACCCTCTTCTACACGGGGTGCCGGGTGAGCGAGTTCGTCTGGCTGCGGGCCCAGGATGTCCACCTGGACGGGGAGGCCCCCCACCTCTACGTCCACAGGGCCAAGAAGGGCTCGGTGCGCTACGTGCCCATCCTCCCGGCTTTGGCCCAGGAGCTGCGGGTCCACCTGGCCGGGAGGAGCCGGGGCTACCTCTTCGAGTCCAACCGTCACGACCGCTACTCGGCTCGGGCCATCCAGAAGCTCATCCAGCAGGCAGCCACCGAGGCCCGTATTGAGAAGCGGGTCTACCCCCACCTGCTGCGGCACTCGGTGGCGCAAACCCTCCTCGACCGCGGGATGCCCCTCGAGCAGTTGCAGAAGTTCCTGGGGCACAGGGATCTCAAGACCACCCAGATTTATGCTGAGAGTTCCCTGGCCCACGTGGGGGAGAGCTACCGGCAGGCGCTGAGGTAGGACGTGTTCGAACATGCACAGCTATCAACTCGCAATGTCAGCGGCTGTCCCACGGACAGGGCTCAGCAGGTGCTGACCGCCTCAGCTCACCGCATAACCGTAGAATAGAACCCGGTTATATCGAATCAGTGAACGCGCGCCCAATGTCTATGTTTTTTGGTCAGATCAAATCATGAGCCAGGACTTTTTTGAGCACCCCATCCTAAACTCACCCTACGACTATCCCAGTCGGCACTGGGAGCTTGACCCCTCCGGCCAGCCGACGGGAAACATCCTCGAGTTCCGCCGCCCCGCCAAGTTCATCACCCCCATCCCCAAGCCGAAGAAGCGGCGAGGGGGAGCGCAGGAACTAGTGTTCGACGAAGGGCTGGGCCTCTCCAGCGCCGAGCAGCAGTACGACGTGACCTCGAGCGTGAGCCGGGTGCGGCGCAAGGTGGACGAGTGGCGCAAGCTCCCCGACCCTGCGCAGTGGCGGGTGACCCCTGAGACTGCCCGGCTGCTGCAGCACTGGCGCTCCGGGCAAGGCAACCCCCGCCCCTTCTTCTGCCAGGTCGAGGCGGTCGAGACCGCCATCTGGCTAACGGAGGTCGCGCCGCAGGACCGAGAGGGCAAGGAGATCCTCGAGCTCCTCGATAACGCTTCGCGGGAGGCTAACCCTGGCCTACTGCGGGTCGCGCTCAAGCTGGCCACGGGGGCCGGAAAAACCACGGTGATGGCCATGCTGATCGCCTGGCAAACCATCAACGCGGTGCGCCACCCCAACAGCCCCCGCTTCACCCGGGGTTTCTTGATCGTCACCCCGGGGCTGACCATTCGCGACCGGCTGCGGGTGCTCCAGCCTAACGACCCCGACAGCTACTACGCCAGCCGCGGCATCGTACCCAACGAGTTTCTGGGGGACATCGCCAAGGCCCGGATCGTCATCACCAACTACCACGCCTTCAAGCTGCGCGAGAAGATGGAGCTAGCCAAGGGCAGCCGGGCCCTGTTGCAGGGGCGTGGTGAGCCCATCAGCACCCTCGAGACCGAGGGCCAGATGCTCCAGCGGGTGATGCCGGAGTTGATGGGCTTGAAGAACATCCTGGTCATCAACGACGAGGCCCACCACTGCTACCGCGAGAAGCCGGGGGATGCCGCGCAAGACTTGAGCGGTGAGGAGAAGAAGGAGGCCGAGCACAACAACGAGGCGGCCCGACTGTGGATCTCGGGCCTCGAGGCCGTCCAGCGCAAGCTGGGGGTGGCGCGGGTCTACGACCTCTCGGCCACCCCCTTCTTCCTGCGGGGCTCGGGGTATGCCGAGGGTACCCTGTTCCCCTGGACCGTCTCGGACTTCTCGCTGATGGACGCCATCGAGTGCGGCATCGTCAAGCTGCCGCGGGTGCCGGTGGCCGAGAACATCCCCGGTGGCGAGATGCCCATCTACCGCAACCTGTGGGAGCACATCCGCAAGGACATGCCCAAGAGGGGCCGGGGCAAGGCGGGCGACCTCGACCCGCTGGCTCTGCCTGCTCGGCTCCAGACCGCCCTGCAAGCCCTCTACGGCCACTACGAGAAGGTCTTTCAGGAGTGGGAAAAGGCCGGGATCGAAGTGCCGCCCTGCTTCATCGTGGTCTGCAACAACACCTCCACCTCCAAGCTGGTCTACGACTACATCTCCGGCTTCCGCCGCGAGAGTCCTGACGGCTCGAGCAGCTTCGTGCAGGGCCGCCTACCCCTGTTCCGCAACTTCGACGAGAACGGGCAGCCGCTGGCCCGTCCCAACACCCTGCTCATCGACAGCGAACAGCTCGAGTCCGGCGAGGCCCTCGACGAGAATTTCCGCAAAATGGCCGACGACGAGATCCAACGCTTCCGCCGGGAGATCGTCGAGCGTACCGGCGACCCCCGCCGTGCCGAGGCCATCACCGACCAGGAGCTGCTGCGGGAGGTGATGAACACGGTGGGCAAGCCGGGGCGCTTGGGTGCGTCGATCCGCTGCGTGGTCTCGGTCTCCATGCTCACCGAGGGCTGGGACGCCAACACCGTGACCCACATCCTGGGAATTAGGGCCTTCGGGACGCAGCTTCTGTGCGAGCAGGTGGTGGGCCGGGCCCTGCGCCGGCAGTCCTACGACCTCAACGAAGAGGGGCTGTTGAACGTGGAGTATGCCGACGTGCTGGGCATCCCCTTCGACTTCACCGCCAAGCCGGTAGTGGTCAAGCCCCAGCCACCCCGCCAGACCGTCCAAGTTAAGGCCATGCGTCCTGAGCGCGACCACCTCGAGATCCGCTTCCCGCGCGTGGAGGGCTACCGGATCGAGCTCCCGGAGGATCGCCTCGAGGCCCACTTCAGCGCCGATTCCAAGCTCGTCCTCACGCCCGAGCTGGTGGGCCCGACCATTACCCGCAACGCCGGCATCATCGGCGAGGCGGTCGATCTCAGCCTCGAGCACCTCGAGGACGTCCGCGACTCCACGGTGCTGTTCCACCTGACCAAGCGGCTGCTGGAGACCAAGTGGCGCGACCCCAACGGTGAGGTGCGCTTCCACCTGTTCGGGCAGCTCAAGCGCATCGCCCGGCAGTGGCTGGAGGGTTACCTCGAGTGCAAAGGCGGCACCTACCCCGCCCAACTGCTCTACCAGGAGCTGGCCGACAAGGCCTGCGAGCGCATCACCGCGGCCATCATGAGTGCGCCCAAGCACCAGGATAATCCCGTCTGCGTCATCCTCGATCCTTACAACCCTGTAGGTTCCACCAGCCAGGTCAACTTCCAGACCTCGACCACCCTGCGCTGGCAGACTGACCCGCGCAAGTGCCACCTGAACTGGGCCATCCTGGACAGCGAATGGGAAGCCGAGCTCTGCCGTGCCGCGGAAGCCCACCCGCGCGTGCTGGCCTACGTCAAGAACCACAACCTGGGACTGGAAATCCCTTACCGCCATGGCGCCACTCCTCGCCGGTACATCCCCGACTACATCCTGCTGGTGGACGACGGACGTGGGCCGGCCGACCCTTTGCACCTGATCGTAGAGGTCAAGGGTTACCGGGGCGAGGACGCCAAGGACAAGAAGCTCTACGCCGAGACCTACTGGATACCCGGCGTGAACCGCACGGGCCGCTTCGGGCGCTGGGCCTTCGCCGAACTCCGCAGCTTTTACGGCATGGAAGCCGACCTACGCCAGGCCATCGAGGGCCACCTCAACTCCATCATCGAACAAACTTCGAAAGTTACCGCGCAGGGGCACTAGCTATGCCTAAGAAGACCGAGTCAAAAACCGTTGAAAGCATCAGCCACAAGGGCGAGAAGCGCAAGAACATCCCCACCGCCGAGCACCGCTCGCTTTTGCGCCCGGAGGATCTCACCCCGGTGCAGGTGGCCTACACCCGCCGGAACCCCGACCTCGACCCGCAGCTGGTGTGGCGCGGCAAGGACCTCCTGGACGATCCTGACCTGGTGGTGCAGGCCCCGCCGCTCTACATCCAGGAGAAGATCCACCCCAAGGCCCTGATCGACGACCTCATGCGCCAGACCCAGGCCGCCAGGGAGGGACGCTATGGCCACCAGCCCGACCTGTTCGCCGACTTCAACGGCCTACCCAGCGAAGAGGCCAAGACCGAGTTCTACCAGCACGACCAGAACTGGTCCAACCGCATGATCCTGGGCGACAGCCTGCTGGTGATGGCCAGCCTGGCCGAGCGCGAGGGCCTGCGGGGCAAGGTGCAGTGCATCTACATTGACCCCCCCTACGGCATCAAGTTCAACTCCAACTTCCAGTGGAGCACGACCAGCCGCGACGTGAAGGACGGCAAAGCCGAGCACATCACCCGCGAGCCCGAGCAAGTGAAGGCCTTCCGCGACACCTGGCGCGACGGCATCCACAGCTACCTGAGCTACCTGCGCGACCGGCTGATTGTAGCTCGTGACCTGCTCACGGAGTCGGGTTCGATATTCGTGCAGATCGGTGATGAGAACGTGCATCGCATGCGGATGATTATGGACGAGATATTCGGGGAGGACAATTTCTTGGCTCAAATTCTTTTTTCGACAACCTCAGGATTTACCACTTCTTACCTGTCTCGTGAAGGTGACTTTTTGCTCTGGTACGCCAAGAAGCGTGAAATCGCCAAGTTTAGGGAGTTGTATAGGCTCAGAGAACCACAACTCGAAGATGATAATTTCCGATTTGTTGAGGAGGCTGATGGACAAATTCGCAATCTCACCGTCAATGAAAAATATGATCCTTCAACTTTGAGCAAAGGGGCGAGAATTCTAAGATATGGCGACTCTTCTTCCCAGGGTTCGTCAGCATACGATGGGCCAGTCTTCTACAACGGAATACTGTTTAGGCCGCCCTATGGAAGGCACTGGACGCAAGGAACAGAAGGAACCAAGCGGCTTGTTATGGCTGGAAGGGCGTACGGCTCCGGAAAAACTCTAAGTGTAAAAAGATTCGCAGAAGACTACAGGTTAGCCAAATTCACTAACGTTTGGGCTGATACAGTAAAAAGTGGATTCGGAGAGAAGAAGGTCTATGTAGTTCAAACTGCCTCAAATGTTATTGAAAGATGTTTATTGATGGCTACTGATCCCGGTGACCTGGTGCTGGATCCTACCTGCGGTTCCGGCACTACGGCCTATGTGGCCGAGCAATGGGGGCGGCGTTGGATCACCATCGACACCTCTCGGGTGGCGCTGGCCCTGGCTAGGGCCCGCATTATGGGGGCGCGCTACCCCTACTACCTGCTGGCCGACTCGCCGGAGGGGCAACACAAGGAGGCAGAGCTGAGCGGGCGGGAGTACGTGGAGAAGCCCACCTACGGCGACGTGCGGCAGGGCTTCGTGTACGAGCGAGTGCCGTACATAACGCTTGAGAGCATCGCCAACAACGCCGAGATCGACGTGATCTGGGAGGAGTGGCAGCCAAGGGTGCTGGGCGCGCTGGCACGCCTGAACGCTGCTCTGCGTGGGCACAAGAAGCCCTTTCGCGTCAGTGCCGGTGGGCGTGAAGGCAAAGACGTGCGTTTCGACGCGCCTGAGGGCAGCACCTTCACCATGCCGAGTGGCGAGGTGGTGAAAGCCCACGAACTCGTCGAATGGGAAGTTCCCCGCGAGGCGCCGCAGGACTGGCCGAAGGGAGCTAAAGAAGCGCTCCAGGCTTTCTGGGAGGCTCGGATCGGGCGGCAGCGGGCGATAGACGCGAGCATCGCCGCCAAGGCTGAATATGAGTACCTCTACGACAAGCCCTTCGTGGACAACAAGAAGGTGCGGGTAGCCGGGCCCTTCACCGTCGAGAGCCTCTCGCCCTACCGCACCCTGGCGGTGGACGAGAACGACGAACTGATCGACCCGCAGCAGAGCCTGGGGGGCCAGCAGGACTTCGTCCAGATGATCCTGGAGAACCTCAGGGCCGCCGGGGTGCAGCAAGCCCACAAGGAAGACCGCATCCGCTTCACCAGCCTGACCCCCTGGCCGGGCGAATATGTCTGCGCCGAGGGCCGCTACCTGGAAGGCGAGACCGAGCGGCGGGCGGCCATCTTCGTGGGGCCGGAGTTCGGGACGGTTTCCCGCCCCGACCTGGTGGCCGCGGCGCGGGAGGCGGGCGACGCGGGCTTCGACGTGCTGATCGCGTGTGCCTTCAACTTCGAGGCCCAGGCCACCGAGTTCGGCAGACTGGGCCGGGTGCCGGTGCTCAAGGCCCGCATGAACGCCGACCTGCACATGGGTGGGGAGCTCAAGAGCACAGGCAAGGGGAACTTGTTCGTCATCTTTGGTGAACCCTCGATCCGCATCGAGGAGGCCGAGGGGGGCAAGGTGCGGGTGGTGCTCGAGGGGGTGGACGTGTACGACCCCAATACGGGCGAGATCAGGAGCGACAACGCCGACGGCATCGCCTGCTGGTTCATTGACACGGACTACAACGAGGAGAGCTTCTTCGTGCGGCACGCCTACTTCCTGGGCCAGAACGACCCCTACGGCGCGCTCAAGACCAGCCTCAGAGCCGAGATCGACGCCGAGGCCTGGGCCAGCCTCAACTCCGACACCTCGAGGCCCTTCGAGCGGCCCAAGTCCGGCCGGATCGCGGTGAAGGTCATCAACCACCTGGGCGACGAGGTGATGAAGGTGTTTCGGGTGTGAACATATTCAAGGGTAGGCATTCGCACATCCGAAGGTGTAAAGTGAAATGTAAAGTAATGGTCAGGGATCCCTATGGGCGAGAAGCTAAAAAACGCTCCGGTCTACTTCGTGATCGGCCAGGTTAGGTTCAATCCGATCTCGACACCGATCCGGGACAACATTGACAAAATCCAGGAGGGCTTCCGGCAGTTGGGCTATACCGACTATCGCCCGCAGACCTTGCAACAAATGCAGATCGTGGTGCAGAACAATCAGGTCACCCAAAAGCCCGGGGCGCTGGTGGATATCTTCGAGTTTGCCAATGCTGAACGAACCGAGCTGTTTCGCCTCGAGCCCAGCCAGCTTTCGCTACAGACGGTGGACTACCAGACTTTTGCGACCTTCTCGGAGACCTTTGCTAAGGCGTTGGAGATACTGACGGCGAATGTTCAGCTTGACTTCATCGAGCGGGTGGGCTTGCGCTTCTTGGATGCGGTGATGCCTCGGGAGGGGGAGACTGTGGCCGATTACTTGCACACGCAGCTATTGGGCCTCTCGGCATTGGCCGATAACCTCACCACCACCTTCAGCCTTTCCGAGACCCTGATGAAGCGGAGCAGTGACTCGATCCTGGCTCGAGTGGTGATACAGGAAGGACAGGTAGGTTTTCCGCCCGACCTAGCCAACGCGGGGATGGAGATCGGGCCGCGCTTTCGTGAATTCAGTGGTCAGCTTGCTATCCTGGACAACGATGCCTTTTACGCAGAGCGCATGAGCTTTCGTGACCTCTCAACCATCGAGAGCATCATGGACACTTTCAGGCGGCTGAAGGATCTAATCAATGAGGTTTTCAAGAAATCCGTCACCGAAAGGGCCTTTAAGGTGTGGAAGGGGGAAGTCTGAGCCATGCCACAAGCGCAAAGATACACGAACCCGCAAACGGTACCGCCCGTTCTTGAGGTAAAGAAGTATTTACCATCTCCCGGTATGGCACTTAAGTACTTCTTGGGCCGTGGAGGACAGGTTAGTTCAACCGGATACATCAGCGAGTGGGTTTTGCTCGTGAATCATCCCCAATCCCAAGGACTCGAGGAGGCCGCTCCCCCCGAGGCCTCGGTCAAGGAGAAACTCGAGTACATCGAGACTACTTTTGGCCTGCGGGTGGTGCGGGTGGCCGAACTCTTGGGCGTCTCCCGCCAAGCCATCTACGACTGGAAAGAGGGTAAGAGCCTCAGCGACGAGAACCACCGCAGGCTCAACGTGCTGTACAGGGCGGCCCGGCGCTTCAGGGGAGCGGGCTTGAAGCCGGATTACACCACCAAGCACCGCCTGATCGGGGGTGAGCTCGAGTTCATCCAGGTTCTGGGCCAAGACCCCCTGGACGCGGTAGAAAAGCTGATCGTGGTGACCGAGCGAGGAAAGAAGCAGCGCGAGTGGCTCGAGCAGCGCCTGAAGTCTCGGCCCGAGCCGCTGGGCTCCATCGCCGACGAGTTGCCGCCCCATTACCCCGGAGAGTGATGGATGGCGGAGAAGTGGAAGCGCGACACCCCCTGGAGGCAGGGGCACTTGCTCCCCCCCGAGGCGCTGTCGCTGCTAGGTGTTTCCAACGAAGGCACTTTTGCCGTGGTGATCTCGCACGACTGCGACCTAGCCAACGACGACCTGGAGGAAGAGCCGAACGTGGAGGTGATCCTGGGCAAGATGGGTGACCCCAGCAAGTCGGGCAACCTCCGCTGGGGCAAAAGCCCACGCCACATCCACCTCGAATACACCCATCCAGATAGGGATACGCTGCTACTCGAATTCAGCATCAACCGGAAGCGGACGGTGGCGAAGCGAGACCTGTGTCGCTATGATCCCCAGGCATACAGCCTCACAAAGGCTGAGCGTGAAGCCTTCTCGCGGTGGTTGGCCAGCCGCTACCGCCGTTCCGCTTTCCCCGATGCCTTCAACGACGTTCTACGCCTCTCCAGGCTGGGGGAAAAGCTGGAAAAGAAGCTCAAGAAGCCTGAAGGAGAGGCGATCACAGCCGTCCTATTCGACGTCGAAGAGAGATCGGGCGCGGAGTTTCATCTTTCTATCGTGCTGTTGTATCGGGATGAGGATCTTTACGAAAAAGTCGATGCAGTTGCCAAGAGCATCCAAGGACTCTTCGAAGAATGTAACCATGAGGTCTCGGTCGGGGAGGTCAAGGTCATGCTCGAGGACTGCGAACCTATATCGGAAGGCAAGCTTACTGTGAAGGATTTCAGGAAGCTTCAGAAGTGGGAGAAAGACCACATCAGCCTGCGGTCAAACCCGCCTGGGGAGATGATGGGGGAGGTATGAGGCATGAACTTCCTGATCGCCGACACCTTCACGGCCAGCCTGGCCCGCCTGACGGGCGAGGAGCAAAAAGCGGTGAAGACCACCGCCTTCGACCTGCAAATGAACCCGGCCAGCCCCGGCCTTAGCTTTCACAGGCTGGACGGGGCGAAAGATAAGAATTTCTGGTCGGTACGGGTCAACCGCGACCTTCGCATCATCGTTCACCGCAGCGGGGAGAATATGCTGCTGTGCTACGTGGGCCACCACGACGACGCCTACGCCTGGGCCGAGCGGCGGCGGCTGGAGACCCACCCTAAGACCGGGGCGGCCCAGCTGGTGGAGATCCGCGAGCGGGTTGAGGAGATCACCGTTCCGGTCTACGTACCGACCACCCGGCCCAAACCCCTGCTTTTCGCCGACCTTTCCGACGACGAGCTGCTCGGCTACGGGGTGCCCCAGGAGTGGATCGGCGACGTGCGGCAGGCCGACGAGGATCGCCTGTTGGCTCTGGTGAACCACCTCCCCGGCGAGGCGGCTGAGGCCCTGCTCGAACTCGCGGTGGGGGGCAAACCCCAGGTCGCCCAGGCGCCCGTCAAGCCCGCCAGCCCCTTCGATCACCCCGACGCCCAGCGTCGCTTCCGGCTCGTGGGCAGCCTGGAGGAGCTGCAGCGGGCCCTCGAGTTCCCCTGGGAACGCTGGGCCATCTTCCTCCACCCCGACCAGCGCCAAATGGTCGAGCGCAGCTACAACGGCCCGGTGCGGGTATCGGGCTCAGCAGGCACGGGCAAGACCGTGGTGGCCTTGCACCGCGCCGCCTACCTGGCCCGCAACAACCCCGGTGCTCGGGTGCTGCTGACTACCTTCTCGCCAATGCTGGTAGCCGACCTCGAGGTAAAGCTCAGGCGGCTGGTGAACAACGAGCCCCAGCTGGCCGAGCAGATCGAGGTAAAGCTCCTCGAAGACGTAGCCTGTCAGCTCTACCGCACGCAGGTCAGTGAATTGCGCCTGGCACGAGAGGAGGACGTTCGGCAGGCGCTCCAACTGGCCGCGGCCAGGGTAACTGGCCACCGCTTCACCCTTCAGTTTTTACGGGCCGAGTGGGAGCAGGTGGTGGACGCCTGGCAGGTCGAGACCTGGGAGGAGTACCGCAAGGCCCCACGCCTAGGGCGCAAGACCCGTCTCCCTGAGACCCAGCGCAGGATACTGTGGGACATCCTGAGTGCTGCGAAGCAAGAACTTTCGCAACGGGGGCTGATGACCTTGGCTGGGGTATGTGTGCGACTCGCCTCGCACTTCTCCTCAAATCCTCCACCCTTCGATTTCGTCGTGGTAGACGAGGCTCAGGACCTAGCTCCAATGAACCTCAAGCTCCTCGGGGTGTTGGCCGGAAAACGAGGCGACGGGCTGTTCTTCTGCGGGGATCTCGGTCAGCGCATCTTCCAGCAGCCTTTCTCCTGGAAAGCGCTGGGCGTGGATATACGTGGACGCTCCAAGACCCTGCGGGTCAACTACCGCACCTCTCACCAGATCCGCACACGGGCGGATCGGCTGCTGGACAGTGAGCTGAGCGACGCTGACGGGAACCCCGAGCGGCGCTCGGGCACCGTCTCGATCTTTGACGGCCCCGACCCCGAGCTCAGGAGCTTCGACAGCGAAGCCGAGGAGATTCGTGCGGTCAGCGAATGGCTTCGCAAGCTCGCGGGCTACGGGTTGAAGCCGGGGGAGTTCGGTGTTTTCGTGCGCTCCGCCCGCGAGCTGCCGAGGGCTAAGCGCGCGGTGGAGGATGCCGGACTCGCGTACGTCGTCCTGGACGACGGAGCGAGGCCCGGTGAGGGCCGAGTCTCGATCGGCACCATGCATCTGGCAAAGGGGCTCGAGTTCCGCGCCGTGTCGGTCATGGCTTGCGACGATGAGGTGATCCCCTCCCAGGAACGCCTCAACGAGGTCGGGGACGAAACAGACTTGGAGGAGGTGTATAACACTGAGCGGCAGCTTTTATACGTAGCTTGTACGCGGGCTCGCGACTACTTAATGGTTTCGGCAGTCAGCCCTGGTTCTGAGTTTATAACCGATCTTAGGGACTGATGTCGTGAAAACGGCTCGAGTGGGAGATGGAAGCGCTCGAGTGGCTATCTTGAGGGGAAGGTCTATGGCAAATCATCAGCACAAATTTGAGCTTGTTTTGTTCGATGTTGACGAAACATTGTTAGACTCAGCAATGTTGAAGAGTTACAGGGAAACGGGGGACAGAGAAGGTCTTAATCATGCTCTGGATGGAGGGGGCGGGACACCCTATCCAGGGGTGAAAGATACACTTATTGAACTTCAAGAAATGGGAATCCAGCTTGGATATGTGACCGCCAGCCCCAGATGGTATGCAAGTATCCTTTTAAAGAAGTACCTTCCTGAAATTAAGTGGATTACTTCAGTCACATATGAAGACGTCGAGAGGCAAAAACCTTATCCTGACGGCATCAAGAAGGCTCTGGAATCATTGCGTTCCCCTATCCTTCCTACACGTACTCTCTACATTGGTGACACGCCAGAAGATGTCGAGGCCGGGTTACATCATGGCGTGGCAACAGGCCTCGCGCTATGGAAGCACGATATGAGTGATGATAGCTGGCCCCGACTTAGCTATAAATCCCCCAGCGACTCGCAGAAGGACATAGTCGAAGGTTTTGCCAAAGGTCCTGACTATGTCCTTGAAGCCCCAGAGATTATCTTGGACATTATAAGAAAACCGCTTGATGGCTTGCCATTCTTAGAGAGCGTAGCTGCAATGAACGGTGAGGCCCAATTGACCAAAGTACCCGAAAAAAAGAATGTTCTTCGCTTCGCCAAACCAAATAACGAGGTGGTTGGTATAGCTCTGAGTCGATACTTTGCCCAAGAGAGCGTATCGCATATTCATGATCGACACAACTTCTCTAAACTAATGCTTTCAGCAAAAGACAACGGATTTCAAAAAAGTTGGATTGAAGCTATTGCTATTTATATCAGCCGTCTGATTGATTTTTACAAAATTGATGTGGTAACTGTCATTCCAGCAAAGCAGGGTGGTTTGTCGAGAATGGAAAGACTGGCTGATTCCGTTTCTCAACTCCTGAGATCCACTTCTCAAACCACATTTGATCCCCAACAGTTCACCTGGGTACACGGAGCGCAAAGCAACAAGGTGCTTACGGCACAAGATAGACTTTTGAATGTTAGGGAGCACATGCAGCACCACCATAAGGCTATTGATGTCAGGGGGAAGCGCGTTCTGGTAATTGACGATATAGTCACTACGGGAGCAACTTTTCTGAGGGCCAAGGAAATATTGAAAAGCTACGGCGCTAAAGAAGTTCTTCCTCTAGCCCTGGCAACAACATGCGGGTATCGCTTTGTGCCGATTGAGATAAAAGAGTGTCCATGGTGCGGAGGAGAAATGATTATAAGGACAAGAAAAAAAGATGGAAAACGATTTTGGGGATGCAAAAACTGGCGCAAAAATGGATGCACATACACAGAGGACTGCCATGATTAGTCAGGAGACTCGCTTAATACTAGCCCTTACCCATCTTAGGGGGATAGGGCGAAAAACGATAGCAGAAGCTCTAAGGATGAATCCAAGCGCTCCCCCTCAACTAGAAAAATGGCGTTTACCTGAAAGATTGGAGAGGGCTGTGTCTTCTCGACTGCTATTTGAAGAGGCTATGGAGAAAGCCGAGCAACAAATTTTGCATGCACAGCGGCACGGTGGTCGCATAATATCTATTGTGGACAATGATTATCCTTTTCTTCTTAAGAAAATACCGGATTATCCCGTTCTTCTCTATATACACGGAAACTTGCGATCAAGCAATTACCCTCGTGTAGCAATAATCGGAACGCGCCAGCCAACTGCTACAGGACAAGAGGTAGCACGACGGATTGCTAACTACTACGCCCAGGCGGGTTGGAGTATTGTAAGTGGTTTGGCCCTAGGTATTGATAAAGTAGCTCACGAAGCGGCCCTTGATGTAAATGGCCATACTGTTGCGATTCTAGCTCATGGGCTACATATGGTGGCCCCTTCCAGCCACAAGCGGCTTTCTAAACGGATTCTCGAAGCAGGAGGAGCACTGATAAGTGAATATCCCTATGAAGTAGAACCCTCCAGCTATCGATTTGTTGATCGAGATAGACTCCAAGCCGGGGTATCATCTGGAGTTATCCTTGTCCAAACCGGCGAAAAAGGGGGAAGCCTACACACTAGCCGTTTCGCTCTCGAATATGGGCGTATACTTGCTTTTCCTATTCCTGGCTCAAAGGAAAAATATCATGAGAAGGAACTGGGTATTCTACGACTGGCAACGTCATCGTTAGCCGATATTCGTACCTTTTTGCAGGTACGGGGTGAGCTGAAAGGAGAGCAGATTTTTCCTCTTCAATCTCGAGAGGATTACCCACTGCTAGAGCGCGCCTTGAAAGATTGGGATTGTTCTAGATAAAGCGAACATGGAACCCACATTCCGCACCCCCTCACTCCAGCATGAGACCGCGGTGCCCTCAGAAGGCGCACCGCGGTCTCATGCTGGGGAGCCAGTTCAGCACCAGGGGCCTGCCTTCCAGCAAGGCCAGCCGCACCCAGATGAAGAGCTGGAAGCTGCTGTGCAGGGTGGGTCTGGCTGTGGGCCTGCCCTTCTGGTCCGACAGATAGGACCCCGTCTCTTCCAGCCTCCGCCTCGCCCGCGCCAGCTTCCTCTCGTCCACCTCTAAGCAGGCCAGGATGTTGTAGGCCACCCGGAGGGGGGCTTCCCCCTCCCCTGTTATACCTCTACGAAATCAGGGAGCCCGTGGAGAAGAGCTCTGCAAACGTTCTCGGCCCGGATGGGGTCCTCCGAAGGCCGGCGGGGAGCCAGGTACATGCCTTTATCGGGAATGTCGCAGAAAGGGGGCGGCTGCCGGTACAGATGGTTCATGACCGCAGCCTCGATGCGCTCGAGGACTCGAGGGCCAGTGCCCACGTCCGCAACGAAGATGCAAAAGCCCGCCAGCTGTCGGTGTACAGCCTCGAGGATCTCGGCTTGCGCGCCTCGAACTCCTCCCGGTGCGCCCGCGCGTACCCCCAGCCGTGCCAAACCTCCTTACGCACCCCTCGCCGGGCCGCGTCGATGTCCAGCACGTTGTACTCTCCGTTGAGGTATTTGCGGGTGTGATCCTTGAAGCGGGCGGAGACCGGGCGATGGGTGATCCCGGCGAGGTAGATCAGGTAGCCGTTCTGGTATTCAAAGGTCTGAAGGTAGACCCCGGGTTTTTGGGGAAGTGAAGGCAGCCCAGCCACACTCTCGAATCCCGGCCAGGCAAAGGGCCCCTCCCAATTAAGCGTGAGGGTGTGTGCTTGGTCGACCATAGGCAGTCGCTTAGCTGCTTTTGCCGCCCTGGGCATCGAGCGGTCAAGTGCAGAGTATAGCAAGCTGTGCTGTTATAGGGAGGGAAAACTGGCTTCCTCAGCAGCGTGCCCCTGCCAGCTTAGAGAAGGGGGGTGTGATCAACCCCCCTTCCGCACACTCTCCCCCTCCGCGTTGAGCCGGATGACCTCGGGCAGCGGCTTGCCTTCCGCGATGGCCCTGGGCAGCCCCTTGAGCCGATCCAGCACTTTGAAGGGGATATACTTGTGCTCCCCCTCCACAACCACCCTGGGGTAGCTGTACAGCTCCCGCCCGATGCCCCAGGCGGTGGCGGCCCGCTTCAGGGCTCCCGAGATGCCGCCCTTGAAGGGCTCCATGTCGCTGGCCCCGCTGCCGTCCTGCTTCTCCACCCACTCCCCGCTTTCGGGGTGCTTGATGGCGATGCTGGCGATCACCCCGTGCTCGCTGCCCACCTGGGCCGGGGTGTAGCGCACCTGCCAGCCAAAAGGCCCGAAGGCCCGGTCGAGGCGGGACATGACAGCGCGGGCGTCGATGTAGGGGGCCAGGGTGGTCTGGCCGTTTTTGCTGGCGATGATCTTCCACTCGATTTCTTCGGCTCTCAGGGGTTGGGTCAGTATTTTGATGGCTTCCATGATTTCCTCCTTTCAAAAAAAGCGAAGGGGTGGCCGAAGCCACCCCCTGGTGCTCTTGTCCCTTCTCAGAAGGGGATGTATTCGATGACCCCCTCGAGCTCGCCCTCCTGAGCACACGCCAGGATCAACTCCAACGCGCGAAGGACTTCTCCAACGCTCGCCCTGCGCCGGATGAGCAGCAGTCCGGGCATGGGCTCCCCGGACTCTATCCGCCGGGCCGCTTCCAGGCTCATGGTGGCCCTGTCCCTGGAGACCACCACCCGACCCTGCTCGGCGGCCCAGGCCAGCACCGCCTGATCGGGTGCGCCCGCAAGACCCACATCCACCACCCGCACCACGTCGAGGCCAGGAGAGAGACGAAGGAGGCCGCGCAGGATGGCGGCCTCCAGGTTCTCGTCCAGCAGGAGCTTCATTCCCTGCGCTCCTCCAGGCGCTTACGCAGGTCGCTGGAGCGGTAACTCCGGGTCTTCTTTTCCGCTTCCCTGGCCCGCACCTCCTGCCGCTTTAGGTACGCTTCCACCTCCGCCGGGTGGCGCAGGACGTAAGCCAGCACCGCGTAGAGGTCGGCCAGGGCCAGGCCCGGGTAGGCCAGGGCCATCTCCTCCGGGGAATATCCCTGGCGGTAGAGGTCTACCAGGTCTTCCAGGAAGACCCGGCTACCCTCCACGTAAAGGTCGCCCGCCTCGTTCTCGGCCAGGGGCACCCGCTCGGCGCGTACCATGTTTCCAGTATACTCACGCGGCTTTGACGGCTTCATTCATTCTCTGAACTGCCTTCTTCTCCCCCCGCTCCAGCAGCACCGCCGCCAGCAGGTGCTTGCAGGTGTGCCCCCTGGCGTGGTCGGGGCACGTGCAGGTCTCCTTCTCCAAATCCACCAGGTAGTTCTGGCTTCCCCGCACCACGTAGGTGTGCGGCATCCCCTCCACCCGGTGTAGCCGGCCGTCTAACAGGATGGCCTCAGCCCGCTCGAGGCGGCTCAGAAAACCCTCGATCCGTTCGCGGATGTTTTTCATAGCGTTCCTCCTCAGAAGAAGAAAAGGGGGCGGCGACGCCCCCTGGTGCCTAGAACTCTGTGGGCAGGTCGCGCCACTCCACCCACTCGCCGGGGTCGTCGGGCGGTTCATCCGCGTTGATCCGGGCCAGGACGTTGGCTATCTCAGCGGCGAACACACATAGCTCGTCCAGCTGCGCCTCCAACCCCTCCGGCGCGACCTCCCTGGCCCACTCCAGGTACTGGAGTAGATCGAGGGCTTCTTCCAGCGCGTGCTGCAGGCGTTCCTCCAGAGGGGCCTGATTTTCGTCCAGGGTCATGCCGTAGGTCTCGAGGCCCTTCCGCACCCGCTCCTCTAGCAGCCGGGCGGCTTCCGGGCTGACCCGTTCCTGGGCTTTTTGCAGGATGTTCACTTTCTCTTCCATCGAAAAATCACCTCCTCCACCAGCGCCACCAGCAGGGCCAGGCCGACAAAGATGACGAAGAGCCCGCCCGCCGTTAGTGTGAACACCTCTTGTGGATTCATGCCCCACCCGGTGGGGCCGAAGGCCCCCTGGCCCTTCTGTCCGGCCCCTGCACCTCCACCACCACCCCGCCCTGGATGCGCGAGAGCACCGCCTCACCCACCTCGCCTAACCGGGCGGCGTAGGCTTCAGGGGACAGGTTGGAGGTGATGATGATGTCGCACCCGCCCGCGCTCGAGCGCTCCACCAGGGCGTAGAGGCGTTCTAAGGTGAAGGGGGTGAGCCTTGTCTTGCCCCCGTCGTCGAGCACCAGGCGCTCATACTGGGGCAAGGTTCCCTCTCCCGCCGCTGCCAGCCGCTCCTCGGCCAGGAAGTCGAGTTCGCTCCTGAAACGCACGAACCGTCCTTCGGCCACCAGCCGGGCCGCGATTCTGAGGGCCAGATGGGTTTTGCCCACCCCCGGCGGGCCGTAGAGGTACAGCAAGCCCCCCTGGTAGCGCCGGGCCGCTTCGATGGCGGCCTTGTTGCCGCTGTGGGCCTCCAGGGGGCGCTCCAGATACTCCCGGTAGCGGGGGTAGCCCGCAAGATCAGCCCGCAAAAACTGCGGGGCCTTCCACAGCCGCCATGAGGCGAGCAAGGCGGTCTGGTACTGGGCGGGCTCGAGGTAGCCACAGTCGCAGTCGTGCTCGATCTGGCTGGGCCGCTCGAAGGTGTACCCGGCCAGGGCCGCCGCGCCGCACAAAGGGCAGGGGGGTAGGCTGGGGTCGTGGGCCACTTCTTGCCCCCCTTTGGAGCGTAGGGCCTCGAGCACAGGGGCAAGGTTCAGAACTGCTCGCCGGTCGCTGTCCATGTCTTCTCCTCCTTCTTTCCCCGCCCCGCCAGCACCCGCCGGGCGTACAAGAGCGGCTGGTCGGGGGCCTTCTTCCTCACCTCGAGCAGCACCTGCCGCACGGCCTCGTCCCCTAACCGCTCGATCTCGCTGGCGAACTCCTCCAACCAGGCCAGGGTGGTGGGGACGCGCTTGGCTAGTGGCAGGGACTCCACCAGGTTCAGCAGCTCCAGCAGGCTCTCCTTGTGCTGCTGGGCTAACCGCTGGATCAGCGCGTTCTGCTCCTTGCGGGCCCGGTACAAAAGCCCCGCCCGCCAGCCCCCTAGCTCCTGGGCCAGCGACCCGGCAGGGTCGGGGTAGCGAGAGCCTGCTTTGTTTCGCTTGTTTTCCTGTGACACTTTGTCACGTGGTTTCTCTCTTTTCGCAAGGGGTTTTCTCTCTCCAGCACGCAAAGGCGTGTGACATTTTGTCACGGGGTTTCCTGCGATTCCCTGTGACACTCTGTCACGCTTTATCCGGTGCATCGCCTGCCGCCGGGCCTCGGGGTTCCCTAAAGGAAAGGCCCCAGGGTCTTCCCCCAGGGCCTCCCAGAGCAAAAGCCCGTCTTTCAGCGAGAGCCGCTCGAGCACCTCCCGCAACCGATGGGCTTCAAGCCGATACCAGCTTCTCTTCCGTGGCATGATCCACCAGGGCCAGGAACTCCTCTTCGCTCAGGGGGTGCTTCCAAAGCTGGGTGGCCTGTTCCCCTACCGCTACAGGGACGATGCGGTTCCTTTTGCGCTGGGGAAAAACCACCGCAAGCTCCGGTTGCCCGTGGTCGGGGGCCTTGTCCAGGTAGGAAAGCTCTATGCGGGGAAACTTCAGGGTTTTTTTCATATAGACCTCCCACAGTCAAAAAGGGGGCCGGATGGCCCCCTGGTGCTATACCCGCAAGGGCACGACGACCCCCCGGTAGCTTCCACCCTCGATGAGCACGGGCTTTTTAGGGTCAACGAAGTGTAGCTTTCCGGTTCCCTTCACGGGCTGGATGCGCTCGAGGAACAACTGCCCGTTGATGGCGAAGCTCATCACCCCCTGTACCACACAGGGTACCCTTCGGTGCGCCTGGCCGTGCTCGTTGTCCACCTCGAGGTGGATCACCCCTTCTTCCGCTTGCACGTCCACCCGCTGGTTGCTTGAACGCGAAAACAGCGGGCGCAGCGCCTCCAGCGCCTCTACCAGGGCCGGTACGTAGACCTCGATGGTGCTCTGCCACTCCTCGGGCTTGGGAATCACCCGCTCGTAATCGGGGTACTCGCCCTCTATGCGGGTGAAGCTCATCTCGAGCCCCCCTGCTTTGAGTCCCAGCTCGCCCTCCTTCAAGCCCAGGCCCACCTCGAACTCCTCCACCCCCTTCAAAGCCTTCATCATCAATGCCAGCCCCTCGCGGTGGATCACCGCCCTGCCCTCTAAGACCCCCCGCGCTGGGATGGTGCGCTCGGCCAGCACGTAGCCGTCGCTCGCTACCAGCTTCAGGCGGGTGGGGCTGAACTCGAACTGGGCCCCTTGAAAGACGGCCCGCGTGGGGTCGGTGCTGGTGGCTTCGTAGACCGCCTCGAGGCTCGCCAGCAACTCCTTGCGGCTGACCCAGACCTGGGGCTCAATGGTGGGCATGGCAAACTCCACCTCGCGGTACTCGAGGCCCACCTCGCCCACCCAGACCTTCCCGTTCAGAGAGACCTGGGCGCTGCGCTGGATGGCCGCTTTGAAAAGCGAAGCGTCCACCGCCACCACCGGCCCCTGGGCCTCTCCGGCCTTCCAGCGGGCGTAGAGCAGGCGACCTTTGTCTAACTCCCGCTCGCCCATCAGGGCGTAGCGGTGTCCATCGGCCTGCACCATCAGGGTCGAGCGTCTATCGAACAGGGTTAGAAAGTGCTTTAGCTTTTCCATATCTCCCCCTTGTCTAGGCCGCTTCCTCCGCTACTTCCGCCTCCATCACCTCCACGTACCCGCTCCCGCCGCACATCCGGCAGGGCACGGGCCGCTCGTCTTGCAGGTAGTAGCCGTAGCTCGCGCTGTAGTAGTCGCAGGCCACCGTCACGTAACCATCCCCCTGGCACTCAGGACAGAGTTCCTCACGCATTTCAGTCACCTCATCCAAATAAGTGGGGCGCCGCCAGGCGGCGCCCCCTGGTTCTGCCCTCCCCACAGCACCCCGATCAGGCCCGCTCCCTCCTCAACCGCTCCATGATCGCCCGCTCCTCCGGGGTCAAAGGCAGGTCGTCCAGCGGCTTGAGCCGTACCCGCCGGGTTTTTACCGGCGCTACAGCAGGGGCCGCCATCATCCGCAAAGCCGCCTCAAGCGCTTTCTGCTGAGCCCGAACGCCCCTCGAGGCCAGCAGCAGCCGGGCCTGAGCCGGGGTCATGGGCTCGCTGGACAGCCGCGAGAGGTAGTCTCTGAGTACCAGGGGATCGTTGATTCTACGCATGTTCACCTCCAAAAAGCGCACTTAGAAGGGTAAGTACGCATTTTTCTTGAACAACAAACCGCCCCCTCCCGAGGGTCAGGAGGGGGTAAGTGGGACGTTTTTTCAGAACTCTCTCATTCCGGGATTAGGTGTACGTTTTTAGGGAGAAACAGCCCGCCCAGAACCCTGGCCTTCTCCCACAAGTGCATGGCCTGGTCGCGCTCGAGCGGTCGTCTAAGGGCTTCTACGCCAAACTCTTCCAGGACTTTCTGTATCAGCGCGGGGATTTCCCACTCGGGGTTGTACTCGTCCCCCAACTCACCAAAAGACCTTACCATCGCTGTGGCATCCACCTCTTCCACCCGGAAGTCGAGTTGCTCGAGCAGCCGCTTCACCATGCTGCCCCACATGGTGAAGGCAAACCAGCTTGCAACCACCCGACCATGCTGTACCAGCACGTACTGCGGCTCATCTACTTGCACCTTTACCAACAGCATGTTTTCTCCTTTCCTATCAGGTTCTTACAGCAGCAAAAAGGCCGGATGGCCCTTTATCGGAATGAGGATCGGTTCAGGGTCGGTAGCCCTTATGGAGGGGGGTAGTTCTCCTGGAACCCCCGTTTTTGTCTCTCGGTGTGGCAGTAGGGGTGTGGGGTGTTCGGCAGTTAGAACAGGCAGGTTTTTTCTATTGCGTTCGCTGCCGATATAATAGAAAGATAACAGGGTAGAGGTAGACTATGCAAAAGGCTTTTTTTATTGTTTTCCTGGTAGCGATCTTATCGGCTTGTGCTCCTGCTCCTTCCGATGCTGGTAAACCGGTTGTCTACAAGGCGGCACAGGACGAGGTTCAGCGAGCGATTTTAGAGGTCGCCCCCAATCACCCTTATAACCGCGACCTGGCAGTCCTGCGGCTTCTCTCTGTCAGACCTGGAGAGGTCGTCTATCAACTTGACAACGCGCAGAACGTAGGTTCCACGTTTTTATTCGGGCGGGTTGTCTTTCGTGCCGTGTTCACCCTGTATAGCGCCGGAGGGGTGACTTACGTGACCGGCAGCGGTAGTTACACTGACCTGATCGAATTCGTTTTCAAAGAACTGGACAAGCGTTTTGAGCGTGTAAGGCAGCCCTGAGCAGAGCTCCCTTCTCTATCCTCGCGGTAACTACGCCAGCGGTCAGATACGCTAGCGTGGGTACGCTCCGCTGCTTTCTAGGCAACCCATGCTTGCTATAACTCACCTTATCGGATTTCAGAAGGGAGGTTTCTTGCCCCTCGACACACCTGGATACTGCACAAGGGGGCAAGAAAGCTACCAGCCCCGCATCATCTCCACCACCCGATACAGCCGATCCATCAGCCGCTCCGCCCGCTCCCGCTTTTCCCTGAACTCCCGCATCAGGGCGTGGTAGCGCTCAGGGGCGATCATCCCCTCGGGTGGGCTCCACCCCTTGCCCAGGTAGTGCTCCACCTTCTTTCCATCGCGGTGCTCGATCAGGTACGGGTACGGCCCGTGTAGCGCCCCTCGAGTGCAGCGGCAACCGTTCTTCCCACAGGTTTTCTTCTTCCACACTACTCGCATGGGGAAGAGGCCTTCCACCCGCGCCTGGGCCCGCTCGAGGTCGCGCTCCGCCTCCTGGATGCGCCACAGCAGGTTGTCCAGCGCCCGCACCGCCCGCTTGCGTTCGCCCTCTAAGTCAATCGCCATAAAACCCTCCTCAGAAGGAGGAAGGGGCCGGATGGCCCCCTGGTGCTAGGCCGCCTGCTGTTGGGGCCTCTTCAAGCGGTAGTAGAGCTTTTCCAGTGTGGGAGAGACCTCCCCGCTTGCCACCACCTCAAACTCCCCCTCCTGCTCGATCCAGCCGTAGCTGATGTGCTCTTTGAGGAGTTCCAGCAGGGCCTTGACTTCCTTTTCGCTGAGTTCGATCTGCATAGCGATCACCTCGAAAAAAGAAGCGGGGCGGCCTCTGCCGCCCCCTGGTCTTCCCCTGACGGGGAAGCAACTTCAGGCCGCTACCAGCACGGGCTCTGCTGCATGGAAGCGCTCCAGGATTTCTCGCGCCGCCCGCCCGATGCGCTCGAGGGAGGCCTCCAGCCCCTCCACCGTGCCCTGCCAGCTGAGGATATAGTCCCGGCTCGTGCTCATGGGCAGCCCGAGCTCCCGCCCCACGGCGTAGGCTGTGGCTTCGGCCTCGAGTTCCTCCACCACGCGACTGCGGGACTCCTGGCCGAAGTGCAGCAGGGTGTGGGCCCACTCGTGCAGCAGCGTTTCGGCCTTGCAGGTGGCGCTCCCTTCGGCGGCCAGCACGATCCGCTTCCCATCGGTCTTGCCCAGCACCCCGCCGGGGAGCAATCCCTCCTGCACCTCCACCGGGCAGGCCGCCCTGAGCCGCTCGTACAATGCGGGCCCCTGGGGGATTTCCTCTTCCTGGGGCTCCAGGGGCTCGCCTTCAGTCTGGCTCACGTCGAAGACGTAGGTGGTGTGGAAGCCCACTAACTTCCGCTCTTCCCGCACCTCCCCGGTGGCCTCGTCCACCACCTCCACCTTCTTCACGCTCGGCGCGAGGATGGCGATGCCCCGCTCGCCCTTTTTTACGCGCCGCCCCAGCTCGTTCCAGCGCTTCATCCCCGCCACCAGCGTGGCCTCCGGGCGCTGCTGGTGGATGAGCAGGACGTTCCTCGCGCTGTAGCGGTGGAAGCGGCCCGCTTTTTCCAGGAAGGCCAGGAACCCCTGGGTCTGCCCCTCCTGGAGTTCAGCGGCGAGCTGCTCCACCCAGCCCTTGATGCTTTCCATAAGCGCGTCGGCTTTCATAGCTACCTCCTCGCTCAAAGAAAAGGGGCGGCTTTGGCCGCCCCCTGGTTCGCCCCTTCACAGCGGAACAAACGCCTCAGTTGCCCCGGCTGCGGGGCTCTCCTCTGGACTCCTCCCACCCTTTCAGGTCAAGCGCCCCCTCCCGGATCCACGCCTCGAGCTGGTCCGGGGCCTCGAAGGCGGCCAGGATCTTCTGGAACTCTGCCGGGTGGAGGTACTGCCACTGGGGGCCCTCGAAGCACTCCTCATCCGCGAACGAGACTACGCTGGCTACCCCGTCGGTGCGGCTCCACTCCACCCAGTGCACCTCGAGGCCCTCCAGCCCCTCGGGGGCCAGTATCTGCTCGCGCACCCGCCGGGCCACGATCTCGAGGGCGTTGGTCACGCTGGTACCCTCGTGATCGTTCTGATCCCGCAGAACCACCAGGACGTGCAACCCCAGCCGGTACACATCCACATCACACCAGGCCTGCTCGTGCCAGGGAAACCTGCGACGCCAGACTACCTTCATATTCCCTCCAAAAAGGAACCCCTCAGAGAAAAGGACTTTCCCTGAGAGGCAAAAAGGACGCTTACCTTAGTACACCGGAGCGGTGTACACAACTTCCCCGCTCGAGTCGCGGTAAGCGACGGCTCTAACGGGGGCAAATCCGGCGCGATGCAGTTCCGCCTTGAGCAAGCGGAGGGCGGCGACCTCTTGCAAGAGATCAAAGAGCCGCCGGGCATCTGCCTTTTGAAGGGCTTTAGCCAGCTTGCTCAGGTGCGGACGCACCTCGCTCACCGACCAGCCCTCTTCTCCCTGGAGCATCTCCGTCAGAGCCGTGTAGGCCATCTGCGCTTCGACGAGCGCTGCAAAGCTCTCCTGCCCTGCGTCAGGAGCGACTTTCGTCTCCCACAAGCCGGGCTTGCGGAAGCCGATAGCCTTGCCGTCACGGGTTCTGAGGATAGTGATCCCCAGGACACCCTCCTTGAACTTCTCTTCCCTGGCGGGGAGGGAGTCCACCAGGGAATCTACTCCCTCAAGGCTGTAGGGGTCTATGCGGTAGCCTGCGCGTTCCAGCCGCTCCACCACCTCTTGCGAGATGAGGCCTTCGGAGAAGTGGGGGTTTCCCCCGAGTTCCTCCTCCCGCTCCAGGCGGCTCAAGCTGCGAATCTCCTCCCCGGAAGAGAGGAACCGCTCGAGCCAGCCCTTCGCGTCGGCTACCCGGCGGTCGGGGGCTTGCGCGTAGTGATCCACCAGCATCCCTTTGGCGGCCTTCAACGCGAGCTTCTTGGGGCCCGCTTTGAAGCGCACCAGGGCGTGGCGGTCGGTCACCTCCTGGACATAGCCCTTACCGTACTGGGGGTGGTTGATTTCCGCCCCTTTCCGCAAGGTTACTTTGGTGTCCCAAGGGAACACCTCGTAAACCTTTTCTGGGCCTTTCCAGGTGCCGATGGCCTTGACGACCCCTTTGACCTCCTCCTTTACCGAGTCGTCCTTACGAACGACCAGCGTGGAGGGAGTCTTCTGGCCGAGGTGCTTGCGGGTCTGTTCCAGGGCCTCCTTCAAGGCTGCCCAGACAATGAGGGCAACCCTGTCGTCACGGGAGAAACGCTCGAAGCGCTGATTTTCCCGCGCAGCCTGGTAGAACTCCCGCTTCACCCCGTCCTCCTTGAGAACCACCCTCAAACCCTCGAGGGCCTCCTGAACGCTCCGAGGCTCACGCCCCAGAGCTGCCTGTATACGGTTTGCCCAAACTGCCGTGCTGATCATAGTTACCTCCTGGTAACAGGATACCACGGCAGAGCAATACAGTGTGGTTCTTGCCCCCTCGCTACCCACTCAAAAGCAACAAGGGGGGCAAGAACCCTACTCCGTCTTCAGCCACCGCCCCCGGTCGTAGCTTTGAAGCGTCTGGTAGAGCATCCGCATCTCTTCCAGCGCCCCTTCCTTCCAGGGCCGCCAGTCCCACCCCCCACTCCCCTTGAGACCGAGCTCGAGGCGCACCCGCTCCTCGGCCTGGCGCAGCCGGTAGGCATAGACCTGATTCCTGAAGACCCCGATGGTGATCGCTAGCGTTTTCATGCCCACCGGAGGGGGGCGGCTCCTGCCGCCCCCTGGTTCAACCCTTGACCAGCCGAGCTATCTTCTCCAACGCGTCCTCTCTTTTGAGGTTGACCACGGGCACGCCCCACCTCGAGGCCAGCCGGATCGCCTGCCCCGTGCCACCAGTTTCCGGCCCGCATTCTTGCTCCGACTCGGCCCCGTCCGGTGTCCAGCAGAGGACGAAGGCCACCGGGTCGTTCAGGTCGAGCCCCAAGATCTGGTGGGAGTTCCGGGCCATCAACCGCTGTACCGCCGGTGACAGACGCCCCCAGGCCGGATGCAATGCTGCCGCCAGCCGCACCGCCTCCGGGCTCGGGGCTTTCAGCGCCCCTTCCCGGTAGCCGTTGTATCCCGGCCACGGCAGAAACACCTCAACTGCTCCACCGCCCGCACGGGCCCCCCGCTCAAACGCCCGGTCAGCCCCTTCTGCCCCACCCGTTCGCAGCGCCCAGCCCCGCTCCGCCAGCCGCCGGGCAATCTTCCCCATCAGCTTTAGCACATCCTCGGGCGCACGCCTGCTTCCTACCCCAGCATAGGTTTTCATACCCCGTGCGCTGGGGCGTCCTGCCGGGCAACACCGGGGAGATCTGGGCCCGGGGCCGGGTGGAAGATTCGGGCTTGGGCCCGGTCCTGGGGGACCGGGGGTTCCGCTAGGTGGAGGGAGTGGATGGGGAGAAACTGGATAGAGGTGCGCTTTGGCGTCCTGGTCAGGTCTTTCCGGCTTCGCCAAGTAGAGAGCAAGAGCTTCGGGGGCCTCGTAGCCCGGATAAACCTCCTCATCCTAGCCCACAATCTGGTTCGCAGTCATGTCCTCCTCAGAATGGCTGGGGTGGGGCTATGCGGTAGCAAACGAAGGTATACCTTACGCGGTCAGTTGAGCTTTGATCTGCTGTAGTTCCTGAAAAGCAGCCCGACTGGCAACCAGATAGAGCTTGGCCTTGAGGGCGAAGTAGTTGATTTGGGTCTGGTGGGAGAGGAGTTCCAGCTTGACAAAGGCCCACATAGCCGCAAAGAAATGGTTGGCCTGGGTGGTCAGGGTCTTGGTAGGCGACTTGGCCAGGGCAGCGTTTTGTCGGATGGATTGATGAAAGCGCTCGATCTCCCATCGTTTTTGATAGAGCTCGATCATCCGTTCAAAGTCCAGGGTGGTATCGCTGCTACACAAATACAACACCCCCTGGCTCCCATCTTCGTGGGTGAAGACTTGCCGAACCCGCAGCAGGGGGAAGGGAACCCCTTCCAGATATACCTGCCGGGGGGTGGGGTCTTGGTAGTCCAGACCCTCCACTCCTGTCCATTGACCCCTTTGCTGTTGTTCTTGGCTCATAGGGGGTGCGCACAGCGCATACCGGCGGTGCCGATAACCTGGCGCTACCTTGCGATTGCTTTTGAGCGGCATCACAAAGTGCTTCTTCATGTCCAGCACGATAAATCGCATGTTCGCCGCCGAGGCAAGCCAGACGTCGTTGAGCACGTGCTGGAAGGGAATCTGGTTATGCACTGCGGTTTGCAGCAGGTAGCGGGCGTGTTCATTCTTGCTCACCTGGCTGCGGCGTTTGCGCTGGCCACTTTTCTGATCTACATAGACTTCCGTCTTCTCCACCAGCACGTAGCCTACCGGCAAGGTCAGCCCCTGGCTGTGATACAACAGGCTCACAAAGTTGATCCCCTTGACCATCCGCTCTTTGCTATTGCCAGGCCACTATATCGTTCTCGTCCGTGTAGGGTTTCTCCAAAATGCTATCATCCAGAATCAGCACCCCTTCCTCACGCTGTATCTTTCGCACCGTGGCTTTGACCTTGCGCCACAACTGCACCGAGCCTTGTCAATCTCCCCCCAGCATGCGGGTGATCTGGTCGTGGCTTATGGCTCCATCCACCATCCGCGACAATCCTGTGGCCGTCGCCGCTCCAAAGCTGCTCAACAAGTAATCGGTGTACAAATCCAGGGGCTGGGGATTCACCTTTTCAATCTATGCCATTTCAGAAACTGTTGTAAAAGTCCCCTCCTCCAGCTTAAGCGGCCCTGGCCAGCCGCTTCACCAGCAAGCGTATCATGCCTAAATACATCCAGGCTTCCGTTACCTCAGGGGGGTACTCGTAATCTTTCCCCAGCCGTCGGTTTCGCCCCATCCAGGCAAAGGTCCGCTCCACCACCCACCGCTTGGGCAGGGGCTTGAACCCACCCTCCCGCGGGATCTCCGGCACCTCCTCCCCCTCCCGCACCCAGACCCCCCGCACCCCCGCGTAAGGACGGGCCACCACCTCCAGCTCCAGTCCCAGCCCCCTAGCCACCTCCCGCAAACCCCGGTAGCCCCAGTCCACAAAGAGCTTGCGCACCCGGGGCCACAAGGAGAGGTCCATCCCCAAAAGCAACGCCTGCCCACCCCACTTGTCGTGCTCATTGGCCGGGTGGACAAAGGCCATGAACTACTCGCAACCAACTTTGGTTGGAGTTTCGCGCGACCATCCTCACAGGCTCAAACGTGTGTAGGACACTCGCCTGCGGCTCCCTTTACGCGCATCCCCGTTCCGGGGACGACCTACAAAAACAGTATACAGGACTTTGTCCTGGCGGGGCTATCCTTCCCCGACCAACCGAACTGCGGTCTGGTCGGGGACTGCCGCCCCACACCCCTTCCGTTCAAGAGACGGCCCCCCGTGTTCTGCCGCTTTCTCCCTTTGACCTTCTTCGCCCCGTCGTGTCCCCGGGGCCCCCTTTTTCCGTGGTCTTGACGGACTGACTATCCATGACAAGAGCGCTGGGGCAAGCCTGCCTTCCTTCTCGCTCCCGATCCCACCGGACCAGGGCCTGGGCCACCCGCTCCCAGACCCCCTCCTTCTGCCACTTGCGGAAGTAGTGGTAGACCGTAGACCAGTGGGGTAAGTCATGGGGCATGGCCCGCCACTTGATGCCGTTTTCCAGGACGTAAAGTATGGCGCTGACGATCTCCCTCCTCGGCACCTTTGCGGGTCGGCCACCGGGCTTGGGGGCGGGGATCAACGGCTCCAGGATGGCCCACTCCGCGTCCGACAGGTCGCTGGGGTAAGATCTCCGTGTAGAAGCCACCCTTCAAGTATAGCGGACTTTTACGACAGTCTCTCAGCTTTGCCGCGTAAGGTGAGTTACTGAATCACCGGCTCGGCTTCCGACGAAAAGTGTGGCTCGAATCTTCTGAAATACGCATGCTGCCATTACCATGATACCCTCAGCTCAGTAAGCCCACGAAACCCGAACGCGGGCCGCCATATAAGCCTGCTGGTCTGCAAAGACAAGCTGCCTTTCCACTGTAGAAGAATCTCTAGAGCTTTTCCCCCTATCAGGCGGGCTAGCGGGGCACCTAGGCAATAGTGGGTTCCTCCGCCAAAGGCTGCTGTACGGTCCAGCTTCCTTTTTAAGTCAAGCCGGTCCGGATCGCTCACCCAGCTGGGATCACGGTTAGCCGAGCCCAGGACTAGGTACACGACTTGGCCCCGCTCGATCCCTTTACCCTGAAAAACGAAGCTCTCAGTTGCCCAGCGGCCAACGATCTGCACTGGGCTTTCGAAGCGCAAGAGTTCCTGGACTGCGTAGCCCAGCAACTGCGGGTCCTCCCTGAGAAGCTTGAGCTGGTCCTGGTGGCTCAAGAGTACCAACACGCTGTTCGTAATGAAGTCAGCGGTGGTCTGGGTACCAGCGTCGAGCAAGGCCAGCAGGTTCGCGACGAATTCTGTTTGGCTGACCTGTCCTAATTCCCGCGCAGCTAACATGCCAGCCAGCACGGTTCCCTGGGGGCTCCCCCCAGCCTCCCCCGCGAGTCCTTCTACCAGCTGGCCATACTCGGCCACCGCCCGGTTGGCTCTTAGAAGCTCTTCCTTGGGAGAGGAAGAGCTCACACTGGAGATCACCCCGATCCAGGCGCGCAACTCCTCGAACGAACTCTCCGGAACGCCCTGCAATTCCGCCAACACCCTGAGTACCAGCGGAAGAGCATACTCGTTGAGTACATCCATGGAATGCTGGTCCTCGATGTCCTGTAGCAGCTTGCGGGCGACCCACTCGACTCGCGGGACTACACCAGCGACTGCACGCGGAGACAAAAGCGGCCCCATCACCGCCCGCAGACGAGCGTGACCAACAGTATTCTGAAATCCCACCTGTTGAGCCATCATCCGCAAAAAGCCACGGTATGGCTCGGAAATGGGTCTTCCAGAGGGGACTCCCCTCCCAGTAGCCGGTCGTCGTCGCGACAACCGCGGATCCCTGAGGAGGCTCGCGATGTCGGCGTGGCGGAATACATACCACGCTCCGGCGCGCGTGTGGGGAATCCCCCAGTGCACAGGGTCCGACATACGCAGGCGCGCGTACGCTGGATAGGGGTCGGCAAGGACCTCCGGCGACAGGGGGTCAAAGGGTGGGACTGGGGCCGTTGGGGGCATAGCTCTGGACTTCACCACCTTCTAAAGTTACGGAGCCTCCTTGTCCACTTTTGGTGCCCTTTCCGCTCGCAACTGGGAAACGCCGGGCGTCGAGGCCCGGGGTTTCTTGTTAGGGCGTGCCAGTTCGATCCCGACGACTCGTCCGTCCGGAAGAACCCTTACACCAACCAGCAGGTCATAGTTCTGGGCTCGCTTCAGTTCAGCCTCCCAGGCCGGGTTGCGCAGGTCGAAGATGGCGCCCTCTCTCCAGGCAGGTCGGCGCTCATCAGAGCAGTCGTGCAGCAGTTTAAGTGTGGCAAACTGGAAGCGACCCTGGAGGTCGGTCCGAAGGGCGATGACCCTGGCGTAGCAACATGTCGTGTCCATCCAAGGGCCAAAGTCCGGCAACTCGCCGCCATCAGCAGCACCGGCATTCCCCGGACCTCCAATACGCTGGGCATCCATTTGGACGAAGAGCTTCGTCACCACCGCCTGTAGTTCCTCTATCCTTTCCTCGAGTGTTCGGGTGTCCTTATTAGCCATCCTCCTCCTCCACAACGCTTATCGTTTCGATCCGGGCCCACCTCCCCCGATCTGCTCCCGGGGAGGTCCTGCCAGGGACGGTTCGACTTGGACGTGGACGCCAAGGGTTGCCACATGTTGCACAACCCCCCTCACTGCGGCTTCGCAACAACGATGGAGCCCCTTGGCGCTGCGCAGATCGCCGTTGCGGAACTTCTCCACGAGGCTCTTAACCGCGGGCAGCAGCGACGGCAGTCGGAGGATCTCGTCGGGTGTGCGCGACCAAGAGGTGAAGTATGCCCGGTTCATGAGGGCGGAGATCATGGCCACATCCCACGCGAGGTTCCAGGCGATCCATCGCATTGCAGGGGCGTCGTCGCGTTTTCGGGCATTCTCCAGCTTGGCGAAGTTCTCCAACAATTCCCCCACGATCCCCTCGCGAATGGCTTGCACGAACGATCCGGACGGCAGCTGATCAACGAGCAGCTTTAGCTTGGGCCAGTGCCCCTCCGGGTCGTACAGGGATAAGACCGAGACAAACTGGTCTACGCACAAGGGCCAGGTCAGGTCTACCCGCTGCAGGCGCCGGTAGACCGACCCCACGGTGTGGAATTCGACGCTGATTTTGAGCCCTTGCACGTAGCGCTCGTCCCTGCCGGGGGTGGGTGAGCTTCGCATGAGGACCGACATCTCCAGGTCGGAGTAGGGCTCGTCGGAGCCCCGTGCGGTGGACCCATAGATTCCGATGGCCACAACCGCGTCCGAGTAATGGCCCAGGATCCAATCTGCGATGTGCCGGGCCCTCTCGAGGCGTTCCCGGCGGGTAGTTGCTCGGAGGATCGGGAGAGGTTTGTCCCGTGCGTGCATACCGTCGCCAACTCCGATAAGGACAGTAGGTGGTCAAGTGGTGCTCGCGGTTGAGCTTTTGCCACCTATAATCCGCTCGATCTGTGCCACGGCCTCGGGTGCGAGCACTACCCCGGCCGCACCAAGGTTTTCCTGAAGCTGCCCTATCCCGGTGGCTCCCACGATGGCGCATGAAAGCTCCTTGCGTCGCAAAACCCAAGCTAGCGCGAGCTGAGCCCGGGTCATTCCGTGCTCGGCAGCGACCGCCGCCAATTCCCGCACACGAGCGAGGTTGTGAGGCGTCAGCAGAGCTTCCTTCAGCACCTTATGCCGGGCCAACCGGCTACCGGGGGGGATCCCGTCGTCGTACTTCCCGGTGAGCACCCCCATCGCCAACGGGCTCGTGGCCATCAAGCCCAATCCGAGCGGCTCCGCCTCCGGCGCCAGGGTGTTTTCCCACCGCTTCCTGTAAAGGATCGAGTAGTCAACCTGCTCGCAGATAGGTGGATGCAGCCCATTCGCCCTGGCAAACTCGCATGCACCCGCCAGCCGTGCGACAGGCCACTCGCTGGTTCCCCAGTAGAGGATAAGCCCCTGATCAACGAACGCGCTCATGGTCGTGACAATCTCCTCGAGGGGTACATCCGGGTCGTGGCGGTGAGCAAAGTAGATATCCAGATAATCCGTTCGTAGCCTTTGAAGGCTGGCCTGCAGAGAGGCGCGCAGGTGCTTGCGGGAGAGGCCCTGGCTATTGGGACACCCGGACACAGGCCATCCCGCCTTCGAGGCGAGGACGAGGGTGCTGCGTGGGTACTCGGCGAGCACGCTGCCCATGAGTTCTTCAGCGCATCCGTTCGCATAGGTGTCCGCGTTATCGAAGAAGTTGACGCCGGACTCGTAGGCCAGACACACGATCTTCTTGACCTCGCCCACATCCTTCACGCAATCTCCGAAGCTGGCCCAGGCACCCAGGGCGATCTCGGAGACCTGAAGGCCCCACTTACCGACCTTGCGATACCTCATGCCCATTAAGCACCCCCACCGCTATCGCCGCAGGTTGGCTCTCAGTTCCCAGTCCCCTCATAAGCGCGGAGGGCCCACGACCACGCCAGCAGGCACAAGCCGAAGAACGCGCCGGCAGCGACCAAAGCCTCGGCAAGGGCGATGGTGCCTGCTGTGCGTGTGTGCTCGTCGAGCAGGAGAGCGGCAGGAACATAGCCGGTCAGCGCCAGCGGGACGACGAACGTCAGGAGAAAGGCCCCGGTTCGACCGAAGATGGGAAGCGGGTACTTGGCGAACTCGGTTAAGCTCCACAAGGTCGTGATGGCGTCCAAACTGCCGATGACCCGCATGGCTACGGCAGCCCCCAGGATCATGAGCCCGAGATAGATGAACGCGCCCAGGAGAACAAATAAGAGGACCGTGGCAACCTTACCGGCAGTCCATTCCACCCCGGCCGCGGACGCTCCATGGAGGACCAGGATCAGCCCGGTCAGGCATCCTGAAATCCGCTCGAAGTGGATCCGCTCAGTGAGGAGCTGGAAGAGTACCCCGAGCGGACGGAGCTTGTAGAGCAGCAGGCTGCCGTCCTGGGCGTAGCTGCCGACCCACCATAGGCTCTCCCCCAGAGTGTCGGCAAGGCCGAGCGCCATTCGGTTCAACCCGTAAAGCACGAGCATCTCGGGGAAGGTCCAGCCGCGGACTTGCGGCACGTGTGTGAAGATGACGGAGAAAAGCACCAGGGTCAGGGCCTGCTCCAGGAGCACGGTGAGCACGCCAGCGGTATAGTCCACCCGGTACTGCTTCCAGGTCGCGAATTGCAGCCTCAGGGCGGCCAGCGCGAGGGCGAGGTAGTGGGTCATTTATCCTCCTTGCACGTTGAACCGCTGGCGTACTCGTCCGAGGAGGAAGCGGGAGCTTGCAGCAAGCACCAGGAGCCAGAACAGCTGCACCGCCAGTCCGCGGAAGATCTCGCTCTCCGGCATGGACGGCTGCAGCATGCGCGCAGGAAGGTAGATAAAGGCCTGGAAAGGCAGCAGACTGGCTAGAAGGGCGTAGCGATCCGGCAGCAGGTCAATGGGGAAAAATGCCCCGCTCAGGAGCGCCACGACCAGGGCCTTGGCTTCGTTGATCCCCTGCTGCGCGCTAGTGTAGAAAGCCGAGAGGCTCATCAAGAACTCGAAAAAGTAGGCACAGGCAAAACCCACCACCAGGCTCAGGAAGAACCACCCCAACCGCCACTCGCCAGCGCTCCAGGCCCCGGAGACGAACGCTGCGGTGGCGTAGGCCGGCAGCGCCATGACCAACTGTCCGGCCTTCTGCCCTAACCACCGGGCTAGGAGGGCATACTCCAGTTCGACCGGCTGTACCAAGTCGTACACAACGGTTCCCACACGGACGCGCTGGGCAAAGAACCCCCAGGCAGGCCCGCCGGTGAATCGCGCTGCGAGTCGCGCGGTCAATAAGTACAAGTAGAAAGCAGCGAAGTCCCGATCCGCAAATGACCCTGCGGGTACGGAAAGGAAAACCGCGCGCCACAAAAAGTAAAATGCCACCAGGAGCGCCAGCTCTCCGACGACCCAGACCGCGGCCGCTCTACGGTATGCGAGGGCCAGCTGAAATCCGACACGGAGGTTGGCGGTATAAGGGATCATCTCTACCTTGCTCCCCGGTAGACCCGCCGGAGTACCTCCTCGATCGAGGGTTCGTGGGTGGTCATCTCCCTGACCGGGGTTTGTGGAAGAAGGCGCGCAAGCACAGCCGCAGGGGCTCCTCCCCCCTCATGGGCGACGCACACCCAGCCGTCGTGGGTGTAGACCTCCCGTACTCCGCCCAGCCCCTCAAGCCAAGCGCGCACCTGATCCGCCCCGGCTTCGAGCCTTAGCCGGAGCTCGGGGAGTACGCCGTGCTGGGCTCGGAGTTGTCGGAGGGTTCCGTCGTAGAGGACTCGGCCCTCGTCGAGCAGGACGATACGATCGCTCAAGGCTTCAACATCGTCCAAGTCGTGCGACGTCAGGATGACGGTCGTCTGTAGATCAGAGGCCACCTGACGGATAGCGGACCGCAGCAACGCCTTGCTGTCGAAGTCCAGGCCGATGGTAGGCTCATCGAGCAGGAGCACCCTGGGGTGGTGGAGGAAGGCGAGGGCCAAGTCGCACCGGACGCGCTGTCCAAGGCTCAGCTGGCGTACCGGCTGCGAGAGCAACCCCTCGATGCCGAATTGCCGGGCCATGGCACCGATGCGCTGATCCAATCCACTCTGGCTGAGGCGATACACCTTGGCGTGGTAGCGGAGCGACTCCAGCACCGGCAGGTCCCAGAAAAGCCGGGTGCGGTGGCCCATCACCACCCCGAGTTCCAGCTGGTGGGCGGTGCGCTGGCGGAACGGGTCTCGGCCCGCCACAACAACCCGACCCGCCGAGGGGCGGACGATCCCCGCGATGATCTTGATGGTTGTGGACTTGCCTGCCCCGTTGGGTCCGATGTAGCCGACCACCTGCCCCTGCGGGACGGTGAGGCTGATGTTGTCCAGGGCGGTAATTTCCCGGTAACGCGGCTTCACCAGGCTCCGCACGAAGCCCCCGAGGCCACGCCCGGGCTCGAGCACCCGGTAGCGTTTGGAAACCCCCTCCAGGACAATCATAAGCCGGCTGATCCTACAAAAGCGGAGGCCATAAGGCCTCCTCTGAACGGCACCAGCACTCCTTCAGGCTCGCTCCCGCGGCCGGATGCCGCCCGAATGGGCTTGGGGGAGGTTCGTGAAGGAGAGGATGTCGATTTCCCCAGGCTGCACGATCCTTACCGGTGTTTCGACCTCAATCTTGGGCAGATCGTCACCGAAGCCGTGCCTCGTGATGTGCTCGTAGTAGCGGTCCAAGGCCCCGGGCAGGTCGATCCGCGGGGTGTCCTGCTCAAGCCCGGTATCGTCGGACTCGTCCTCGTCTTCGTCAAAGATGCCGTCGGTTAACCCCCCGCGGTTATGCGACAGGATCATGTAGTTGCCGGAGATGTTCAGCCGCGCCATCTTGAAGATGGCGTCGCCCGGACGGACCTCGCCATCCCAGAAAAGGATCGCGCCCCGGTCCGCCAGGTACTTGGCCTTGCGGAATTGGCGCGAAAGCAGCAGATTCGTAGGGTTTTGCAGCGGGAGCGAAACCCCTTCTCCGAGGGTGATCTGCCAGCACAGCCAGGGCTCATCGGTCAGGTTGGTCTCCGCCTTGACCAGCGTGTATTCCCCGGGCTCCGGGATCGGCACCCGCATGACGATAGTGACCCGGTTGACATCAATCGCCCCTGAGACCATGATGGTGCGGCTCTCCATGTCGATGGTAGCCGCCATGTGCAAGTCCTTCGACCTCAGCATCTTTCCCTCCGTCGTGTCTGCAAGGAAACCTAGACCCTAACTCCTCTCAACCCGCACAGCGGCAGAGTTTTCCCAAGTCTGATCTCGCAAGCACTACCGCTGCCAGGAGTACCCAAGATCGATCTACGGCTCTCACCCCCTTTTCGTCTAAGCATAAGTAGTTGTAAATGAGGCGGGAAAGCTCTTGAACCAGGCGGCGGGGATCGCCGAGCCCATCCGTCACACGGCGCCTGCAGTAGCCCCATTCCTCACAGATTGCGGACTTCAAGAGCTGGATCAGGCTGTCGGCCTCGCGCTGCCCCTCTGCCTCCAGATCCTCCAACAGCTCAGCAGCCCGCTCGCTATGGCTTGCGCGTTCGATCCAGCACAGCTGTGCGGTCAGATCCTGGGCGACGTGGCAGAGCCCGAAGACCGCGTGGAGCTCGGACGTTCCGTAGCGCATGAGTACCATGGCGCGCTCCAACTCTTCCTCGGGGAGGTAGTAAGCGCCTGACCGGTGCTGGGTCATCGCACACCTGCCTTCAGCGGGAAACTGACGGCGAAATTCCCCCGAACCGTGAAGGAAGCTGGACGGCTGCCACTGAATTTTTCGATGAGTGCCGGGATGATCACTTGTGCGGCCAGCCTAGCCCCATCCACGTTCTTGGCGGCGGGACCAAGCGTCAAAGAGGCCAGTGGCCCGGCTGCGAAGAGGCCTGGGTGGCCGCTGACCTCAAGCGTGCCGTCCTCCAGGACCGGGTAACGATCGGCGAGGAGCTCGACCTCATCCGGCAGAAGCTGCGTGTCAGGGGATAGGCCGGTCGCCAAAATCACCAAGTCCACATGCTCATCGGCGCCCGATGACAGGTTGAGTTCGAGGCGGCCGCTGGCTGATGCTCGGACAGCCAACACCGTGGCATGACGGTGAACCCGTAAGACGCCCGCTTCTTCTAGGCTGCCCAGCCGCGGCAGGAACTCCAGCATGATGCTGCCACGGGATTCCTCCAGCAACGTACCGACCTTCCGGGCCAGGCTAGGCAGCCGCCGGAACCGCGCAATACCCTCCGTTCGGAAATAAGCCGTGTCGAAATCGGCACACCGGTAACGCTCCTCGCGGCGTAGGATCCACACGGGCCGTGCTCCGGCCTCGAGCGCCCGGAGGATGGTGTGGGCCGCGCTGAGCCCACTACCGACGACGGCGATCGTCTGGCCCGGGTTGAGCGCTGGCTTCGCGTATACCGAACACACCTGCGCGGGATAGCGGCGGGCAGCCTCCGAGAAAACCTGCGGCCACACAGCCTCGCGGTTGCCCGCTGCCAGGATGACTGTCTTGGCCCGGATGACCGGCCCCTCGGCGGTAGCGATCAGATATCCGTCCCGCCCCGGGTCAGGTCTAACCGAGATTACCCGCGCGCGGTAGGCGATCTTGCGGAGCTGATGTACCCCGATCATGTGGGTCGAGTGGCCGATGAACACGTCGAGCGGGACTACGGCGCGCTGGCCCGAGAGGCCCAGCCAGACCTGCTCGCGCTCGAGCGACGTCAACTGGTCGAGGTGAAGACGAGCGAAGTCTAGCATCTGCATGTCGCCGTCCGGGGCGATGTGGTGCTCGTAGGGGCTGCGCATGACCCTTTGCCCGGTGGCGTTCATGGCCTGGAAGAACTGCCCAGCGAGGAAGGAGTGTTTCTCCAGCAGGATCATCCGGCGCCGCAGGCTGGGTACGTGCCAGAGGTGGCAGGCTATGCCGCTGCCAATAATCCCGCCTCCAATAATCACGATATCTGCTGAAGTTGGGGGTAGGTCGGGGCGAACCGCCCGGAGTGAATGATTCACGCCCGGAAAAACACGACCGACTGGACTATCAAGAAGCTCAGGGTCATGCCTGAGCTCTTCGATGCTGTTGCATCGGCGGTTAACTTCCAGCATAGCCTCGAATTTAGATGACTCGGGACTCTTAACAATATAGGTAGAACTACAAACGCCCGGCCTCGGGTGAGCAGGAACCGAGCACGCTTCTCGCTGCAAGGCATGAGCGGCTTTTTTCTTTTGTCCAGCACGAAAACCATGTTTTCTCCTTCCCTTTCGGGACCCCTTACGGGGCTGGTGACGGATATGGGCGGACGCTCCCGTACCGCTCCCCTCGGCCATGTTGCGAACCGGTGCACGTCCCGATCCGTTTCGCGCACACCCCAAAGCTTGTCTGCAACCGGGACTGCCAGGGTCCGGGGCTGGGGAAGCACCCCGGAGTGGGTCTTGAACCTGTTCGCAACGTAGCGACATCAGCGCCTTGTCCATGGGCTCCATCGCTTGGCCTCGTCATAGACGGGCTCCAAGCCCCTGGCTTCAGCCATGGGGTCTACGACCTGCCTGTGCGCCGCGCAGTCAGGACTTACGGGTTGGTTGTCTTTCGATGGGGAGGCGGCCACCGCCTTCCTGCACTTCAGCGCGGACTACTTCCGGGTGCTGGCGAAGCGCTACGGGGAAGACGCCCGCTTCCGCCGGGGGCGGGACTACCTCGAGGCCGATCTCTCCCAGGCCCCCCGCACCCTGCGGGCGGCGAGGAGGTTGGGGCTGGAGCGTTGACTTGTTCAAGGTGGAACGCCATAATGTCCCATATGGGAACAGTGCTCCCCCTCCGCTTCGACGGCTCACCCACTGACGTGGCGAGCGTCCGGGAAGGGTTGCCGGTCGAACTCATCACCGAGGTGGCCCGGCACTACGGCCTCAGCCAGCACGACGTGCTGGAAGCCGCCGGCATCCCCCGCAGCAGCGTCCACCGCTACAAGGGCCTGGGACGCCTGAACCAGGAGCAGTCCAACCGCCTGTACCGGGTGATCTACCTGCTGCGCCGTGCCGAGGAGCTCTTCGGCTCGCCCCAGCTGGCGGCCTCCTGGATGAACAGCCCCAAGGTGTTCCTGCACGGCTCGAGCCCCCTCGCGTACCTGGACACTGAACCTGGCTCCCAGGCGGTGGAGCACCTCCTGGGCCGCCTGGAGGACGGCCTGGTGACGTGAGGGCCTGGCGCATCGCCTCGCGCAGCTACGCCCACACCGCCTTCACCGGGGAAGGGGCAGCCAAGAGCCCCGGACGCTGGAACCGCCTCGGGGTCCCGGTGGTGTACCTGGCCGAACACCTCTCCACCGGCATCCTGGAGGTGCTGGTTCACGTGGACGACCGGGCTCACCTGACCGCGTTCGCAGCCATCGAGGTGGAGATCCCCGATCCCCACGTCGAGGAGCTGAGCGAACTGCCCCCCGACTGGCGGCAGTTGCCCGAGCCCTACCCCGAGTCCACCCAGGCTCTGGGTCTCGAGTGGGCCCTGAGCCTGCGCTCGCTGGCCCTGCGGGTTCCCTCGGCGGTGGTGCCGGTGGAGTTCAACCTGCTGCTCAACCCCCGCCACCCCGCGATGAGGGAGGTGCGCACCGGCGAACCCCAGCCGCTCTTCCTCGATCCGCGCCTGCTGCGCTAGGGTACACTCTGTGCAAAAAAAGAACCTCCCAAGGAAAAGGATTATCCTCGGAAGGCAAAGAAGGACGGAAGGGTTAGTCGAGGATGACGACCGAAGGGAAGAGAGCCCTCACAAACTCCACAAAACCCCGTTGAAGGGCTTCACTGCGGAAAGTGATCCTATAGGCGGGCTTGAGCCAACCCTGGTCTCCTTCCCATTCGACGAGTCCACCTGCTTTGAAGCCCAGGTAGAGCAACTCCGCAAGCTTCTCGCCGGTGCGCAGATCTGGACAGACAAAAACCTTTTCCATTTTTACCTCCTGACGACAATATTGTATTGTTCAATCTTGACCGCTTCAATCCCCCTCGAGTACCATAAAAAGTGGAAGGGGAAGCCTTTTCCCCTCCTGACCGCAGATGCGCCGGGCTTTCCCGGCCATCTTGCGTTAAGATGGAGCTATGCCTAAAGCAATTCACGAAGGAACCCGAGTTCGCTTCGTTGACACCGATCACCCGGAGGACCTGGCCTGCTTTCTACGCCACATGGCTGCGTCACTCGGGGAAGAGCCTCTGCTTGATGTTTCAGGCGATACGGTGGTTATCGCCTGCCAGACTGCCCCACGGATGCTCGAGTTCCTCGAGGGGTGTCTCAACGGGCGTCTGGTGCCGGTATGGGACAGCAACGGGGCTTACTTCCGCGAGCGCGGCCCGATGAACTAGCCACCGGCCCAAAAAAGAACCTTCCAAGGACAGGGATGATCCTCGGAAGGCAAAAAGGGCTTGCCTGCTATGCGACCATACGAGCTTTGAGCGTCGCGGCCAGGGCATCCAGAGCAGCCTGCTCCACCTCCTCCCCCGCCAAAAAGCGGTCGAGGGTAGAGAGCTCTTCTGCCTGCAACCCTAGCCGGGCTTTCTCCAGGGCTTCCTCGAGGCCCTCCAGCACATCCTCTTCCGAGGCCACCATGTCCTCTAGCGGCGTACCCGTCTCCGGGTGCGGGCTGGAGAGGGACAGGATGCGGTTCGCCTCCTCCAGATAAAGGAGGCGCTCGAGGACTTCCTCTTCTACCCCAAGGGCTTGCGCCAGCTCGGGGGGAGTGGGGGCGCGGCCAAGTTCCCCGTCCAGCTCCAGCCGCACCGCCCCCAGCTTTTTGAGAAGCCGGTTCTCGCGGTAGGTCCCCATCGCGTCCTGGGTCACGTACTCCCGGAGCTTGCGCTCCAGATTCACGTGTACCCAGAAGGTGAGGTTCTTACTGGAGTTGGGCAAGGGCTTCTTCAGCACCTCCACCACTTCACAGAGGAGTTCCTGGGCCAGGTCACGGGCCTCGTCGCCAAGGCGGTGGAACAGCCGGAAAGCCTTCTCGAACGCCAGATAGCCGTAATGCGCTACCAGGGCCTCGAGGGCCTGGCAATCTCCGTGCTCGTAGGCGACGTAGTTCCGCATGACCATCTCCCGTGACAAAAGCCCAAGGCCGCCGACCATCAGCCGGATGCTGTCGTACATGGTTTTACCTCCTGGGAACAGAATACCATGCACGAGCAATACAGTGCGGCCATCCGTGCTATACTGAAGCTGCCTGTGAAGGCAGCCATTCAGCTGATGCTGATGGTTTTACTTCCTACACCGAAGCCCCCCGCAAGGGGGGCTAGGTGTTATGTAGGGCCGCCCCGCTGGATTAAGGCCCGCATCCGGAAGGGCTCACTGCTGGGCGGTATGCACAGGTCCCAGGTCTATACTGGCAACATGCAGCCCATGTCTGACCCCGACCTGGAGGCGCTGCGGGGGAGCCTACTCGAGGCAGCCGAGGCGCTGAGCCGTCTGGCTCGGGAGCCTGGCCCAGGAGGCCTCGAGCTCGCGGCCGCAGTAACCCAGGCTGTCTCGGAGCTGAACGGACAAGTCAATGCCCTGCTGTTGGGTCTTGCCGCTCGACCAACGGGACTAATGGATGAGGCCTACCTGCGCTACCTGAAGGACCTGGTCCGACTGCGGGCGGGGGTGATGGGACTCGAGCAGCTCCTGCTCAACCGTGTGGCCTTCGAGCGGGCGCGGGAGGAGTGGCTGGGCCTGACGGTCTTGCTAGACCGAACTTTAGAGCCGTTGATCGACCTGATGACGTTCGCTGACCCCAGCCAGCCGGAGGCCGACCTGAGCCGGGGCTACTCCTTCGACAGCGAGACCCTGGGCTTCACCCGAGTGAGGTTCAAGCCGCGTTGACACTCCTACGGCGGGCGGGAGGAAAGGCGTCTGTCACCCGGGGTGGTCAGTGAGCCCCATCCAGGCTGGCTTCGGGGAACTGCTCGAGGGGCTTGCCTGGGTCCACCCCTCCTTCACCACCCGGCTGGCCGTGCCCGGGGCTCAGTTCGTCCACCCCAAGGTCTGGCTGGGCATCCCTGTCCCCGAGGAGGCCCGCGTCGTTCAGCGCCCGGCCTGCGAACGCACCCACCGCCACAGCCAGGCCAGCAGCAGACCCACCGCAATTCCCACCCCCACCCCCGCCTTGAAGCCGAAGCCCACCCCGTTCTGCCAGACTAAAGCGACGTGCTCGAGGGTCATACGATCAGGATTCCCTTTCTCATCATTGACACTCCCACGGCTGAAGCACGTGGGATTCTGGTTCTCACTAGCCCAGCCCTTTCGGACCGGGTTCGCTTACCCAGCTTGGGCCGAGGCGTGTACTCGGCTGATGGGGTGTGCCATGCACCCCGCCCTGCGGAACCTCAAGAACCACAGGGCAGGACAACCCCAACCAGTTCGCCAGATTAGACCCGGCGTTGTGGTCGGCGTGTCCTCGGTATCCACACCGTTCGCATCGGAAGCGGTGCCGGTTCCTGACCCCGATGGCCCCGCACTTGCGACAGGTCTTGGAGGTGTACGCGGCGGGGACCTTCTCGAAGGCCACGCCCGCCCCAAGCGCTTTGTAGGCGGTCTTGATTTCGAGGTCGTAGTAGGGCCAGAAGTCGCGGTTCAGGTCGGCTTGGGCCCGGGTAGACTGCCGCTGTCGGGACTGTCGGATGCCCGACAGGTCCTCCATGCGGATGCCGCAGCCATGTTCCTTGGCGAAGGCCACCAGCTTCTTGCTGAGGATGTGGTTGACGTGCCGGATGGTGCGAGATTCCTTCTGTTCCAGGCGCTTCAGCGTTCTATGCTTGCCCGCCTTTTGCAACCTGCGCCGTTTGGCGGCGTAGTGGCGGCGGATATGCCGGACCCAGCCGAAGCTCAAGAACAGCGCGCGGCCCTCCGGCGTGACCGCTACCGCCAGGTGGTTCTGACCCCGGTCCACCCCGATGAACCGGGGGGTTTCGCTGGGCCCGGGAACTTCCCAGGACACCGATATACAAGCGTACCAAACCCCCTTCTTGCTCTGCACCAGCTTGAGGGAGCCTTTTTTGTGCGTCCCGGCCAGGATGCCGTCGAGAACCGCTTCGTGGTTCGCCTGGTGGATGGCCAGCGGGACGCGCTTCTTCACCCCCCTCAACAGGCCAAACGAGACGGAGTAGGTCTGCCCGACCTTGTGCAGCGTCCAGTTCTGGTTGTTGGTCTCCAGGGGCAGGCGTGTGCAGGGCAATCGGGGTATTCAAGGTAACTTGACCTACTTTCTTCCTCGACAAAAGCCGGGGCCGGTGGGAAAGGTAGAGCTACGAACTTTGTTGGTGGAGGAGCACCGCCGGACAGGGGCCAGTGCCCGCAGCCTGGCGAGGAAGTATGGGGTGAGCAGCGGGACGGCCTGGAGGTGGGTGAGTGGGGAAAGGGCTAGGCGCTTTTGAGGTTGTGTTCCTGCAGGGGGCTATGGCCCGCGATGGTCGCAAAGTGGGCATCGCCAAAGTGCCACAGTTCGCAGCCATGCACCAAGGCCGATCCGGCGATCAGCAAGTCCACCGTGGGTACCCGTTGGCCGGAACGGGCCAGATCGTAGGCCAGCTTGCCAGCCACCCCCGCCTCTTCGCTTCCCAAGGGTAGCCAGAGCAGGGCCTGCAGATCAGCGGCGAGAAGACCGTAGTCTTTCTCGCTCTTTGCGCCGGACAGAAGTTCCACGGCAATCGGCGCTATGACCGCGATCTCATGTACCTCCAGGGCGTTACCCAGGGCTTGCTTGACCTGGCGGGCACCCTTGGGGTGATAAAACTCAATCCAGGCCGATGTATCTACCAAGATGCGGGCCACTAGCGGGACTCCCGCAGCGCGCGCAGGGTTTCCTGGGTGAGCTCGAGCTCCACCCGCCCGGCGTGGGCCCGGATGCCCCGGCGGCGCTGCTGGCGCACCAGCTCCTGCAAGGCCCGCTCGATGGCTTCCCGTTTGGTGCGCACCCCCAGCACCCGGCGGGCCTCTTCCAGCAGGGCTTCGTCAATTTCGATGGTCATGCGGGGCATGGTGTTTCGAGTATACACGCTCTTGGGTGCATTTAAGTGTGCTTCTAAGTAAGATGTAAAGTCAAGACCCCAACCAGCCCGTGATCCGCTTGCGGGCGGGAATCTACGGCGGGCTGGATGGCAGAGTCTTGGCAGGAGTCAACATCCTGGGGGTTAGCCTGAGCGGAGACGTCATTCCCCAAGGCGTAATTGTCCCCGAAACCCCCCTGCTGCCCGAGTTTTCCAGGTGCTGGCACGGAGTTGGGCTCACCCCTTGTCTCTAAGGAGGCGTTGTGAGAGCTGCGACCTTGATAATGCTGACCCTTAGCCTAAGCGCGTGCAGCTTGGTGTACCCGGCTTACCCCATCGAGGCCGAGGTGGTGGACGGCACATACTCCCGCTCCATTTTGGAGAGTGACGGCTACTGGGTGGTCACCAAACATTTCGATAGCGATATCTTCTATTTCACCCTGAGCAAGACCGAGGCCGCCGACCTTGCTCTTGATAATCAGTGGTTCTGGCTCACCGCTGAGTCCTCTGGGTACGACGTTAGCCTCTATCCCCGGCAAGTGCAACTAGGCCAGATGGTGTCGCTTAGGGTCAGTAACAAGCCCGGTCAGCCACCCCCTCCCGCAGATCGGCGGATCGTGGGAGTCTTGGTGAGTTGGCAAGAAAAAACCCGATCCATACGCTTCATGGTGAACGACCTCAGCACGAGAAGGTAAGGTCGGCATGTTTAGGAGGAGAAGGGTGAAAGCAGTGCGCCTAGCGGTGTTGGCGGGTTTGGCCTTGTAGGTGGTTGGTTGTGGCCTGCAAAAAGCCACGAACTCGGTGAGCAATTAGATGCTCGTTTCATGCAATCCTTACCCCAGACTCCGCCGATACGTCAGCGCCTCGGCCAGGTGGGCTTCCTGGATGGGCTCGGCCCCTGAGAGGTCGGCGATGGTGCGGGCTGTCCGCAGGATGCGGTCGTAGCTCCTTGCGGTGAGGGCCAAGCGTTTAGTGGCCGCTTGCAAGAGGGCCTCACTGGTGGGGGAAAGCACCGTATGCTGCCGCAGCGCTCTGCCAAATAGTTCGCTATTGAGCTTCCCCTGGCGGGAATTCATCCTTTCCCGAGCCTCCGCGATGCGTTATGGCAGCGGTTGGAGCCGCTGTTTGAACCCACAGCCAGGGGAGCCCCTCCCCGCTACGCCAAGCGCTCTCTCGTGGAGGCCATCTTCCTGGTGCTGCGGGAGGGGCGCTTCTGGGAGGGCCTCCCGCCCGGCTACCCGCCGGGGAGGACGGTGGGCGAGCACTACCGCGACTGGGTGCGCCGGGGGGTGTGGGCGGAGGTGGAGGGAATGGTGGGCGAATGGAGCAGGGGCTAGCCGGGTGGCCTCCGCACCCGGAGCCGCCTGGGATCGAGCACAGAAAAAGCCCAGGTTGAGGTGGTGTAGCACGAAAGCCCACAGGGCAAAGAACTAGGATACCACCCAGCGTTGGTGCATGCGTTCGCTCAGCACCCGCCGCCTCGGGTTTCAAGCCACCCCAGGGCATAGCGCACGCTGTAACGCTGCTGCTCGCTACGCTTATGCCACCTCCAGCGCTTCCAGGCGCGCCGCCTGCCGAGCGAAAGGAAAGTCCAACTGCGAGAGGAAATTTGGCAAAGCCACACTTCCCCCTCTTGGAGTTTCTCCCACTGCACGATGTTCTCCCGGGTAGGGGACGTTCGTTTAGGCCAGTAAACCACTACATTACCGCTTCCAAAGTACCTCCAAAGCCTCAGCCTGATTGGCTTTCAGGCTCAGCAGATAATCCTCATTGTCAACGCCCATTTAGAGTTGACCCAACCCGCCCCTCTTGACAGGGAGAGACCGATCTTCTAGTATCTGGTCTATACCAAGTACTATCCCCTTTTCAGGAGTGCCCCGGTGACCACCAGAGAACGCAAGCTCGAGCCCAACATCCCCCTCTACCTGCAAGTGCAGGAGATGCTGCAGGAGATGATCGGGGGCACCGAGTACGCGCCAGGGGACAAAATCCCCTCCGAGCGCGAACTCTCCGAGCAACTGGGGGTCAGCCGCATGACCGTGCGGCGGGCGGTGGACAACCTGGTGCGCATGGGGCTGCTGGAGCGCGACAGCACTTTGGGAACCCGCGTGAGCCTGCCGCGGGTAGGGCGTTCCCTCGACGACAGGCGCTCGCAGGGCATCTCGCAGATGCTCATGGCCGAGGGGGCCAAGCCGGGTAACAAGCTGCTGTACTTCGAGGTGGTTCGCACTCCACAGAAGATCGCCGACCGCCTACGGCTCAAGCTCGGCAGCCAGGTGGTGGTGATCCGGCGCCTGCGCCTGGTGAACGACATCCCCTTCTGCCTGGAGACCAGCTATCTGCCCGCCGAGCGGGTGCGCGGCCTGGCCGCCGAAGACCTCCTGGGCAACCAGAGCCTCTACGCGCTGCTGGAGGAACGCTTCGGCATCCAGCACCACGCCACCGAGCGGGAGATCAGCCTTTCCTACGCCACAGTCCACGAGGCCGAGGCCCTGCAGCTCGAGGCCGGTGACCCTGTACTGCTCTTTCGGGGGCTCGTGTACGATCAGGACCACAAGCCCTTCGAGTATCTAAAGTCGGTGAACCACCCCAAGTACGTGGTGTTCAGGTCCAAAGAGGGTGGCCTTCCCCCCGCCTAGGAGGTGAAAGCGGCAAAACAAGAGGCAGCGGCCAGAGGTTTTTTTTGTTCAGATTGGTATATACCAAAAACCAAGGAAAGGAACGTACGTGGCGATAACGATAGACAGAGAGGCGATCATCGAGGGGTTCCAGGAGGCCCTGAAGCTCAAGCAGCAGGCCGCCGAGTTGGGGCAGAAGCTGGCCGATCGGGTAGACCGCATCTACTTCGTGGCTTGTGGCGCGCCCAACCGCACCATGCTGGGCTTGCAGTACTGGCTCGAGCACTTCAAGACTTCCTTCGAGGTGCGCCGCTATTACCCCGCCGAGTTCATGACCCTCGAGCCCCTCATCGACGAGCGCACCCTGGTGGTGCTGGGCTCGAAGTCGGGCACCACCCAGGAGACCGTGGAGGCAGCCCGCTGGCTACAGGGCAAGCCCGCCATCACCGTGGCGGTGACCCAGACCGCCGAACTGCCCCTGGCCCAAGCGGTGCAGTACCCCCTGCTCGTGGGCGAGACCGAGCAGTCCTACACGGCTATGTACATCGTGCTGCAGGCCCTGGTGGCGGGGTTGCTCAAGCGCAAGGACGACTGGCCGCTATACGACAAGCTGATGCGCTCGCTGGACGCGCTACCCGCGGCGACCGTGGAGGCGGCGGTGCTCAACGACCGGCGCTCGGTCGAGGAAGCGCGGTTGTACAAGGACGACCGCATCATCTACCACGTGGCGGCGGGCCCGGTCTTCACCACTGCGTACGTGTTCGGGGTCTGTATGCTCATGGAGATGCAGTGGATGCACTCGACCGCCCTCGAGGCCGCCGAGTTTTTCCACGGCCCCTTCGAGATCGTCGATCACACCATCCCGCTGGTGCTGCTGCTGGGTGAGGATCCCAGCCGCCCCTTGATGGAGCGGGTGGTGCGCTTCTGCCGCAAGTACACCGAGCGCCTGATGATCTACGACTCCAAAGACTTCCCCATGACCGGCGTGGACCCCGAAATCCGCCCCTTCTTCGCCCCCTACATCCTGCAGGCCGCCCTCAACCGCATCGCCGAGCGGCTGGCGATCTGGCATAACCAGCCCCTCTCGACCCGTCGCTACATGTGGAAGACGGAATACTAGCCATGAAGCGCATCGCCGGTATTGGAGACAACACGGTAGACATCTACCTGCACGCCCGCCTGATGTATCCAGGAGGCAACGCGGTGAACGTGGCCGTGCTGTCCCAGCGCCTGGGCAACCGATGCAGCTACATCGGCCGCCTGGGCAACGATGCCGCCGGAGAGCTCTTGCTGAACTCGCTCAAAGCCGAAGGGATCGACCTCTCGCACTGCCGCGTGGTGGACGGCCCCAACGCCTGGAGCACCATCGATCTGGTGGAGGGAGAGCGGGTCTTTGGCCCCAACAACAAGGGCGTGAGCATTGGCTGGGAGCCCAGCCGGGACGACCTCGAGTTCCTCTCCACCCACCACGCCGTGCACAGCAGCATCTACAGCCGCCTCGAGGCCTCCCTCGAGCCTATCCGCAAGGCGGCAAGGGTCTTCTCCTTCGACTTCTCCTCCGACTGGACGCTGGAGTATCTCGAGCAGGTCGTGCCCTACCTCGACGTCGCCTTCCTCTCGGCTCCTCACCAGAGCACCGAGGAGTGCTACGAGCTCCTCGAGCGCATCACCGGCCTGGGGGCCGACTTGGCGGTGGTCACCCGTGGCCGGGCCGGCTCGCTGGCTTTCGACGGCGAGAAGGTTCATGCCCAGGGCATCGTCGAGACCCAGGTGGTGGACACCCTGGGCGCGGGGGATGCCTTCATCGCGGCTTTCCTGAGCTCCTACCTCGAGGGGGCTGAGCCTCCGGCGGCCCTCGAGGCGGGGGCCGTCTACGCCGCCCGCAACTGCGCGACCCGTGGCGCCTTCGGCTACGGCGTTCCCTACGAGGGCGTTCTTTCCCTGCTTCAAAGAAAGGATCGATCATGAAAAAGACCTTCTGGACGACCCTCCTGCTGAGCCTGTCGCTGGCCTCGCTCTCGCTGGCGCAGCAGGTCACCATCAGCTTCCTGCACAAGTGGCCCGAGGCCGCCAACTACGCCTACTTCAAGGACATGGTGGCGAAGTTCGAGGCCGCCAATCCAGGCATCAAGGTCAAGATGGAGGCCGTGGCCGACGAGCCCTACAAGGACAAGATCCGCGTGCTCACCACCAGCGGCAACCTGCCCGACGTGTACTTCTCCTGGTCGGGCGAGTTCGGGCGCAAGTTTGCCCGCGCGGGCCTGGCTCTCGACCTCACCGACGCGCTCTACAAGTCCGACTGGAGCAAGAGCTTCAGCCAGGCTTCGCTCGACCCCTTCAAGCTCGAGGGCAGGGTGTTCGGCATCCCCATCAACATCGACGTCAAGCTGATGGTCTACAACAAGGAGATCTTCGCGAAGTACAACCTCAAAGAACCCAAGACCTACGAGGAGTTCCTGAGCATCGCCGAGACGCTGAAGAAGAACAACATCACCCCCATCGCCTTCGGCAACCAGTACCCCTGGGCGGCTTCGCACTACCTGGGTGAGTTCTTCGCCCACCGGGTCCCCCCCAAGACCCGCTTGGCCGACTACGAGCTGAAAACGCCTGCCGACAAGCTCTTCACCGACCCCGGCTACCTGCAAGGGCTCAGGGACTTCCAGGAGCTCGGCACGAAGGGCTACTTCAATCCGGGAGCCAACGCCCTCACCCACTCCATCGCCCGCGGCAGCTTCGGGGCGGGCCGCGCCGGGATGATGTTCATGGAGATGGTGGAGTTCCCCGAGCTGGAGAAGAGCAGCATCAAGGGCAAGTACGGCTTCTTCCCTATGCCGGCCCCCAGGGGCGCTCGAGGCGACGCCGGCATCATCACCGGGGCCCCCGACGGCTTCTTGGTCAACGCCAAGACCAAGTACCCTAAGGAGGCCATCGCCTTCTTGAAGTTCCTCACCAGCCAGGCCGCGGGCAAGGAGTACGTGCGGCAGACCGGCTACCCCAGCGCGGTGGTCGGGGCCATCACGCCCGATGTAGCCCTGCCTGCCACTATCCAGGCCGTGAACATCCTCAACAAGGCTAAGGGCCTGGCCCTGTGGCTCGACACCGACATGAACATCCAGATCGTCAATGCTTTCCTCAGCGGGTCGCAGGCCCTGCTCAACGGCACCCAGACCCCTGAGCAGGTCATGAAGGCCGTGCGCGAGGCCGCCCTCAAGGCCCAGAAGGAGCAGTGACCCTCCGGGGGCACGCCAAAGCCCTGCCGGGCGTGCCCCCACCCCCTACCCAGGAGTTTCCATGCGCCTGCACCGGATGGCCCCCTACCTTTTTTTGCTGCCAGCGGTAGTGCTGCTGTGTGTGTTCGTGTACGTGCCGGTGGTGGAAAATTTTCGCTACAGCCTCTATAAATGGGGTTCGTTCAACCCCAGGTGGGAATGGGTCGGCCTGGGCAACTACGCCGAGCTGTTCAGGGATCCGATCTTTTATAAAAGCATCGTCAACAACACGGTTTACGCTTTGGTCTCGGTCTTTTTCCAGGTCTGCGGTGCGCTGGGGCTGGCGGCGCTGCTCGAGCAGGCCCGCTTCAGCTCGGCGTGGAAGTGGTTTTTTCGCACCGCGCTCTTCCTCCCCTCGGTCCTGCCCATCACCGTGGTGGGCTTCATGTGGCAGTTGCTCTATCAGCCGGCCGTAGGGCTGATCGATCAGCTCCTGCACGCCCTGGGGCTGGGGAGCTTCTCGCATGCCTGGCTGGGCGAGGAGAAGACCGCGCTCTTATCGGTGGTGATGGTCTCGCAGTGGCAGTGGACGGGCTACATCATGGTGTTGTTCATCGTGGCCATCCGGGCCATCCCGTCCGAGCTCTACGAGTCGATGAAGATCGACGGGGCCAACCGGCTCCAGCAGTTTTGGTACGTCACCGTGCCGGGGGTGCGCGACACCACCTTGGTGATGCTGGTGATCACGGTGCTGGGGGCCTTCAAGGTCTTCGACATCGTGTGGGTGATGACGGTGGGCGGGCCCAACCACGCCAGCGAGGTGCTGGGCTCGTACATGTATCAGAGTGCTTTCCGCAACGACGTGGTGGGCTACGCCTCCACCATCGCCACGGTGATCTTCCTCATCACCCTTCTCCTCAGCGTCGCGCAAATCCGCCTGCAAAGGAGGGACTGATGGCGGCGCGGGCTTCCTCCAAACCCAAGGCCGCGGCGGTGCGCCTCGGCGCCGGGCGCCTCCTGGACTATCTGGTGTTCGGGCTGTTCGCGCTGCTGTCGGTGGTGGCGCTCTACCCCATCGTCTGGCTCATCACCAACTCCTTCAAGACCTCCGAGCAGATGTTCGACCGCACTTGGGCCCTGCCCACGGTGTGGCACTGGGAGAACTACGCCAAGGCCTGGAGCTTCGGCATCCAGAACTACCTGGCCAACAGCCTCATCGTCACGAGCCTCTCGGTGATTTTAGTGGTGGCCATCGGCAGCATGGCCGCCTACGCCCTCTCGCGCTTCGACTTCCGCTTCAAGAACCCGCTGTTCTACTTGATCCTGGGCGGGATGATGCTGGCCCCGGAAGTGGCCCTCTTCCCCCTCTTCCGCATCCTGGGGGCGCTGCACATCTACGACACCCACTGGGGCCTGATCCTGCCCTACGTGGCCTTCGGACTGCCCTTTACCACCTTCTTGATCCGGGCCTACATGCTGGGCATCCCCCGCGAGATCGAGGAGGCCGCCGAGATCGACGGCTCGAGCCCCCTGCACACTTTCTGGTACGTAATCTTGCCCCTGTGCCGCCCCATCCTGGCCTCGGCAGCGCTGCTACAGACCATGCGGGTGTGGAACGAGTTCATGTTCGCCCTGACCTTCATCGAGAGCGAGAAGACCAAGACCCTCACCGTGGGCGTCATGAGCCTTGCCAACGCCCTGCGCACCGACTGGGCGGTGCTGATGGCTGGCCTGGTGCTCTCGGCCTTGCCCATCGTGGGGGTGTTTTTGCTGGTGCAGCGGCAGTTCGTTGCGGGTCTGACGCAGGGGAGCGTGAAGTAGGCTCGAGCCTTCCCCTACCACCTGCCGGTGCAGAACACACCTAAGGCTTTCGGCGAGCAGTGCGATTTGAATCCCAAAGTCCTCTCTTCCAAGAGGAGCCATCACCCCGGTCAGTCCGCCAAGGGCGCCAAACTGACCGAATCTGGTGCCACTCGAGTTTCGGCCGAGTCCGGTGATAATCCCATCCTTAGAGCCGCCCGGCTGCTCTGAGGCCATCCCTGCCCGAGGGCGCTCGGGTCGGGCGTGTCCCCCCTTCGGCCAGGACGGTTGTGCCGTCCTGCCGCCCTGCTGCCCTCAGCCCCTGATCCCCTCGAGCCGCTCCAGCCGCTCGAAGGTGCGCTCGATCAGCCGGAGTGTGGCGCTAGCCACGCGCTCGGGGCCCTCCTCCGTGCCCAGGCGCACGGTCAGCCATCGCCAGCCGTCGGCGGTGAGCTCCACGGCCTGCTCGGGGAAGGCCTCGCGCACCGCCGGCAGCAGCTCCGTCAGCGCCGCGTCGACGGCAGGCCAGTGCTGCGGGGCGCGGAACTCCCAGTGGAAGTCGACGAACGCCGCCTCCTCGGTGACCCGCACCTCGTAGTGCACCGAGGGGCGCCACCTGGCCGGGCGCACCTGGAAGTAGCAGAACCCCAGCTGTTCCCAAAGCTGGCGGAACCGGTCGGTCCCCAGCAGGCGGAAGCCCTCCGGCAGGCGGGGCCGCAGCGCCTCCGCCACCGCGGTGATATGAGCCTCGGGGTCGACGTCGGGGTCCACGTCCTCGGCGACGGCCGCGCCGTTCACCACCGGCTGGGGCGCGCCCTCGGGGAAGCGCCACAGCTCCAGGGCGACCTCGAGGAGGCGTCTGCCCCGCTCCAGGATCTGCTCCTCGCCCCACTCCTCCACGTCGCGGAAGTACAGGTTGAGCCGCAGCGCGCTCTGCTGGGTGATCAGCTCGCGCTTGAGGGCGTAGGTGTCGTTCTTGTTCTTGGTGTTGAGCGCCTGGGTCAGCAGGGTCAGGTTGCCGAAGGTGTGGAGCAGGCGGGCGCGCCGCTCCTCGGGGGTCTCGTCGGGCGAGGGGGAGGCCGCGGGCGCGGGCCAGTGCTGCCTCCACTTCTGGGGCAGCACGTGCTCGACCGTCAGGCCGTCCCTGATCTCGATGCGCTCCTGGTACTTGGTGTGCAGCCGCTGCTCCAGGGCCCTGAGGACCATCTCGGTGCCCCGCGACCTCATGCGCCGGTAGGCCGGGGCGTGCAGCCAGGCCCGGGCGAACTCCTCGTCGCCCGGCCAGCGGGTGCTGGGGCTGCTGCCCTGCAGCAGGTACCCGCGCAGGGCCTCGCGGGCCTGCCCCCCGTGCCCGCGCAGGTGCTGGATGAGGCCGACGAAGTGGCGGTTGTAGTTGCTGGTCTCCAGCCCCACCACGAAGCGGCGCACCAGGTAGGACTCCAGGTCGTCGAGGGCGGCGTCGAGCTCCGCCCCCTGCAGCCCGGCCTCCACCAGCAGGTAGAGCAGGACCGGGTAGACGGTGGTGAGCTCCATCCGCAGCAGCCGCCCGGCGAAGGCCCCCAGCCGGGTCGAGGGGTCGGGCTCGAGCAGCTTGCGGTAGGCCTCGCTGTAACGGCCCAGCTCGGCCAGGCGTCCCTCCACGCTGCCCTCCTGGCGCTGCCACCAGCCGCGGAAGGCCTCGTAGATCCCGCCCGCGCTGACCTCGGCGGCCAGCTTGCAGGTGAGGAAGTGGAAGAGGAAGAGGTCGATGCGCGGCCGCTCCAGCCGCCCTTGCTGCACGACCTCCTGCCAGAAGGCGGGCTGGCCAGGCACCCCGTCGTACTGCTGCCAGTGCTCACGGTACAGCCGTTCGGCATCCTCCTTGCGGGCCTGGGCGGTGTGGAAGACCAGGTTGCGCACCAGGTCGGAGGCCTGCAGCGGCTCCCCGCGGGCGTTGAGGGTCTCGAAGATGGCCTGGGGGTTGTCCCGCTCCTCCAGCTGGATCACCACCAGCTGCACCCCCAGCCGCGCCGCGGCCAGCAAGGCCTGGGCCCGGCGCTCCCGCTCCTCCTAGCTGAGCCCGCCCGACGGCCCTCCCAGCCAGGCGTCCACCTGCTCGTGGAAGAACAGGTAGGCCTCGGCCAGGCGGGGGGTGCGCCAGCGGGCGCGGACCTCCTCGGCTGCCGCCCGCACCCCCCCGGGGCCGCCCGCGGTCATCACCGCGGCGAACTCCTCGCGGTCGGCGTTGGTGGGCCAGACCTTGAAGCGCTCGGGCCCCGAGGCGCAATCCCCCTCGCCGCCGTCGCGGCCATCCCCGACGTCGTTGGCGCTGAGGCGACCCATCTCGCGCGCCAGCCGGCCCAGCCCGGCCGCCGCGGCACAGTCCCGCGCCGCGGCGATGAAGAGCTGCAGGGTGGTCAGGCGCTGCTGGCCATCAATGACCTCATAGGCCGGGAGCCGATCCACCGACGGACCCGCCGGGCTGAGCACCACGGCCCCCAGGAAGTGGGGCTGCACCTGGTCTACCGGCTGGCAGAGATAGGCTTCGGCCTTGCCGCGCACATCCTCCCACAACGGGGCCCACTGGCGCTCGCGGCGCCAGACGTAGCGGCGCTGAAACAGGGGGACGGTGTAGCGCTGCTGCTTCTCGAAGAGGTCGTAGAGGCTGAAAGTGATCGGCTTCACGGCGGAACCATTCTAAGGCGTTCGGGGAGAGTGAGCTTGCGCCACAGGCCAGGTGCCCCCGGGCCCCCACAGCGAACCCTGTGGCCCAAGCCGGGGGTCGAGGTGGGCACGCTCCGGCCACCGGCGCGGTGGGCTGCTGTCGGGGCCGGGTCGGTAGGCCACGCGCCTTGCCCCTGCCGTGTGCTCGGGCATGGACCGCGGGGCAACTCTGTAGGATGCCCCTGGGGTGTAGGGAGCGCTCGAGGGTGGCGGGGAACTCACGGGCCATGGAAGGAGCCGGGAGCACCTCCGCCCGTCTTTGCTGCCAGGCGCTGCCGCACGGCGTCAAGGTATCATTCAGCGTTCACACGCCACCCCGTCGCCATCCCGATCCAGCTCTGGCCGATAGCCCGGCTGGCCCCGGTAGATCGGGGCGGCCCCCGCCGCCCGCGCCTCGGCGCAGTTGCGGTAGTAGACGCTCGTAGGGCGGGGGCTGCCCGCCGTAGGCGGGTTGGCCGGGTTGCTGCGGTACTCCCACGGAGGCTGGAAGCTCCCCTGCCAGATGCCCCGCTTGCCGGCCCTGGCCCGGTTCTGGCTGTCGAGGTAGACCCCCCCGCCGTACTCCACGTAGGCCAGCGCCCAGCCCTCTTCCACCAGCCAGCGGTTGACCTCCACACCCCCCACGCTGCACACCGCCACCATCCGCCCGTAGCGGTCGGTGTCCCGTCGGGTGCAGCTCACGGTGCGCTGGCCCAGGAAATCCGCCAGGGCAAAGGCGGCTCGCCTCCCGCAGGGCCAGGGCTTCCCCCCGGCGTCCAGGCAGGTCTGGCTGCTCTCCACGGCGTCCACTCCCCACAGGCGGATGCGAACCCCCTGGATCTCCAGGGTGTCGCCGTCCACCACACTGGCCCGCCCCACCACGGTGTTCTGGGCTAAGGCCAGGCTCAGGGCGGTCAGGAAGCAGGTCAAAAGTCGCAACATGCTACCTAGAATGGTAGTATTCTCACTTTGCCTTGCCAAGGACGGGTGCACTTCAGCCCCGCCTTAATGGCGTCCAGATGCGCGAATAGAATCCTAGCGATGCTCACTTCAGAACAACTCGCCGTGGTAAACGCCGCCCAGACCGGGGAGCACCTCAAGGTGGCAGCTTTCGCCGGAGCCGGCAAGACCTTCACCTTGCAGGCCGTGGCCCGCGCCCTCCAGGGGCGGCGCATCCTCTACCTCACCTTCAGCCGAGCCCTGGCTAACGAGGCTCAGGAGAAGTTTCGCGGCCTGGCCGAGGCCATGACCAACCACGCCCTCGCGTTTCACAAGACGGGCAAGCCCTTCGCGGAGAAAGGACGCCTCAAAAGCAGCCTCTTCCAGGCCCGCCGGCTCCTGGCCGAGGCCATGCCCGAACTGGACGCGCTGAGGGAGTGGGGTTTCCGCGACCGGGAAGAGGCCATGTTCCCGGTGCTCGAGACCGTGAACCGCTTCACCCAGTCTGAGTCTGATGGGGTCGGGGTGGAGCATATTCCTGACGTGCTGCGCCTCGAGATTGAGGCAACCGGCAGCAGCTTCGAGGACTTCGCCGCCTGCCTGGTGTCCCTCGCCCGGCAGGCCTGGGAGTTCCTCAGCGCTCCCGAGGCCCCCTACCCCGTGAGCCACGACGTCTACCTCAAGCTCTACCAGCTCTCCCGTCCCCAACTCCCCTACGACGTGATCCTCTTCGACGAGGCTCAGGACGCCAACCCTGCCATGCTGGGCATCCTGCTGCCCCAGCAGGCCCAGCGCATCTTCGTGGGCGACCCCCACCAGCAGATCTACGCCTGGCGCGGCGCGGTGAACGCCATGGACCGCCTCGAAGGGACTGAGCTAGCGCTCTCGCAGTCCTTCCGCTTCAGCGAGGCCATCGCCGACGAGGCGACCGAGCTCCTCCAGCTCTTCAAGGGGGAGAGCCGCCGGGTGCGGGGCAACCCCAACCCGAAACGCGACGGGTCCATCGCCATCTTGAGCCGGACCAACGCTGGGGCGCTCAGGGAGGTGCTGAGGCTACTGGAGGGGAGCCACAAGGTGGCCCTGGTGAACAAGGTCGAGGAGCTCACCGACGCCCTGGAAGCTGCATACCGCCTTTACAAAGGCCACAAGCCCCGCCACCCCGAGTTCTCGCTCTTCCGAAGCTGGGAACACCTCAAGTTCCTCATCGAGCGCTTCCCCTCCATCGCTGCACAGTACCGCCCCTACGAGCGGCTCGTCGAGGAGTACACCGACCGCATCCCCGATATCTGCCGCACGCTGCGCCACAGCCTGGTGAGGGAGGAGGAGGCCGAGGTAGTGGTCTCCACCGCCCACCGCTCCAAGGGCCGGGAGTGGGACGGGGTGGTGCTGGCGGAGGACTTCGAGGGCGTAACGCTGGCTCAGGAGAACGCCGCGCACGGATGCGTGGCGCTGTACCCGGAGGAGGCCAACCTGACCTACGTGGCCTTCACCCGCGCCCGCAACGCCCTGAATAAAGGGAGCTTCAGCGCCGTGTTGGAGTACCAAAAACACCTGGCCACTGCGGTGCGCAACGGTGCGATGCGGCTTTGCACGGAGGAGAATCTCAAGCCAAAAGCCCCAGAACCGCAACCACTGAAGGCCGAGGAAGCGCCCCAGCGTGGGGTGAGGACGTTGTGGAAGAAGCTCTTCGGCGACTGACCACCAGGGCCGGGGATCCAGGGATCGGGGTGGCAACTGCCACCCCTACAGGTCACGGTAGGGGTAGATGACGTACTGTGTCCAGCGCGGCACCCCGTTGGAGAGCGTACTGTCCAGGACCCCTGCGTAAACCTCAGTGAGGCGCTCCTGCCTCAATAATCCCACGAAGCCCTCTTTGTTTCTAGCGAACAGCAGGTACACGAGCGTCCTCCTTCCCCGCCGCTCAGCCGGACGCCTGCGTCCCCTCGTACAGCACCCGCCCTTCCTCCGTGGGGACGTAGCTCGAGCCGCGCTTCACCAGAAGCCCCATGCGCTCCAGCCGCTTGAGCCGGTCTCCGGCGGAACTCTTGGCGATCCCCAGCGCCC
>FWPU01002092.1_pt1 | contig 56838 bp, 37 predicted proteins | sample 2228361 | NCBI WGS metagenome assembly FWPU01 (sample SAMEA103939777, study PRJEB20133) | metagenome | reverse complement strand
GTGTCGAAAATTCTACCTTTCGCCGACACCAAATGCCAGCACGGGTTGCGGCGTGTTGTAAATTTTTGGGGATCTGACTAATGGCTGGCGGAGAGGGGGGGATTCGAACCCCCGGTAGAGGTTTTCAGCCCCTACGACGGTTTAGCAAACCGCTGCTTTCGACCACTCAGCCACCTCTCCTGAGCCTTCGGACTCTATTTGATGGTAGCACAACACGGAACTTGCGGGGCCGTCGGAGATGGCGTGAACTGACCCGGCCAAGGGGGCGCGCGCCGCGGCGCTTCCGGCGACCGACTCATCGCGCACGGGTTTGCTGAGCGGCCGGCGCGGCGGCGCCACACGCGAATCCAGCGTGGGGGTGCCGATCAAATGCTGGGCGGCGAGTCGTCGGCGGGCCGGCCGGCTTGAAGATCACAAGAGGCAGGTCCATCTGAAAGCCGATTGCCGGGGCCGGTTGGCAGATGGCGCGGAGCGGGCGCTTGGGGCTTTAGATCGGCGCGGCTGGGATGGAATCTCCGCCGGGCGAGTTTCCACCCGCTTCAAGCGCACCGCAAACCTCGGGGCCGGCTCAGCCTTTGGCTGCCGGCTAACGCTACCGCGACGCGCGGAACTTGGGCCTAACGGCCCCGGGCTAATGGCAAGGGTGTTAGCATAGAATTTTGCGGCCATTGGCGCAGGGCCGGGAATCCGGGTCCTGAGGGGGCGGGAAAGTGTCCGGGTCTACGGGGGGATGGAACATTTGCTTCAGCGCGGTCGTCTTGACTGAGTGAGGAGTGGTCTGTGAAGCGGAAGTGGAAGATCTGGCTCGGGGTTGTGGTGGTGATTCTGATCGCCGGCGGCGTGTACGGCGGCGTGAAGTACAACCAGCGGGGAGTGGTCACGGTCCAGACGGGCCGCGTTGTACGGCAGGATTTGGTCTCCCTGGTTACGGCCTCCGGAGAAATCAAGCCTCGAAACTACATCAACATCGGAACCAATGCGATTTCCCCTTCGCGCATCACCGAGATCCTGGTGAAAGAGGGAGACCGGGTTCGGAAGGGACAACTGCTGGCGCGGCTGGAGTCGGTGCAGCCGGAGGCCGAGGTCCAAGCGCAGCGTGCGGCGCTAAGTCAAGCCGAAGCTGAGTCGGCGGCCGCCGAAGCGGCCTTGCGGGTGGCTGACGAGAACCTGCTGACGGCGCAAGCCACGGTGGACCGCACCAAGGCGGAGCTCGAGCAGGCGCGGATCAACTTCGGTCGGGCCGAGAAGCTGTACGAGGAACGCCTGATCTCCCGTCAGGATTACGACCAGCGGCGCATCGAGTACGAAGCTCGTCAAGCGGCCCTGCGCGAGGCGGAGGCGCGACTGGCGCAGGCGCGCGCGCAGCGCGGCCAGGTGGCTTCGCAGCTTGCGGCCGCACAGAAGCGAGTGGCCCTGGCGCAGGCTAACTTGCGGCGTGCCAGCGACGTGCTCCAGCGCACTTACGCTGTGGCGCCTCTGGATGGAGTGGTGACCAACCTACCGGTGCGGGTGGGCGAGACGGTGGTGCCCGGAATCCAGAATTCCCCGGCCAGTCTGATCATGACCATCGCCGATATGTCTCTGATCACGGCCGAGGTTAAGGTGGACGAGACCGACATCGTGAACGTGAAACTGGGGCAGGAAGCTTCGATCACGATAGACGCCATCCCGAACCGTACCTTCAAGGGTCGGGTGATCGAGATCGGCAACACGGCCATCCTGCGTTCCACCGGCCTGGCGGCTTCGCAAAGCGCCATCTCCAGCCAGGAGGCGAAGGATTTCAAGGTTGTCATCGCGCTGGAGAACCCGCCCGAGGAGATTCGTCCGGGGCTTTCGTGTACCGCCAAGATCACCACCGCCACCCGCCAGAATGTGCTGACGATTCCGATTCAGGCCCTGACGGTTCGGCAGCGCGGGGATCTGGAGCCTGTCCGCAAGGGGGGCGTGCAAGCCGCCGCCAAACCGGATCCGGCCGCGGAGAAGGCTCGCAAGGAAGAGATTCAAGGGGTTTTCGTGATTCAGGGCGATAAGGCCGTCTTCCGCAAGGTTGAGACAGGCATCACGGGGGCTACCGACATCGAGGTGCTGAGCGGCCTAAAGGACGGCGAGGAAATTGTGACCGGCAGTTACCGGGTTATTCGTACTTTGAGGAACGAAGCGCGGGTCAAGGTGGATAACAAGGCGCCTTCGCGCTCGGATCAGGCGTGAGGGGAGCAGTCCGATTGGCATTCAAATCAGGAGTTAGGTAAAAGCTATGGCGCGAGCAGTTGAAGAAGCAGTAGATCGCGGCGAGCAATTACGACGCGATGGGATCGTGATTCGTACATACGATCTCTGGAAGACTTACTTGATGGGCGAGCAAGAAATCCACGCGGTGCGCGGCGTGGACCTGGAAATCCGCAAGGGCGAGTATGTGGCCATCATGGGGCCGTCGGGTTCGGGTAAGTCCACACTGATGAACCTGATCGGCTGTCTGGATACTCCCACGCGCGGTCTGTATTACATCAACGGCCAGCTCGTGAGCGATTTGAGCGACGACGAGCTGGCTCGCATCCGCAACAAGGAAATCGGCTTTGTCTTCCAGACCTTCAACCTCTTGCCTCGCGCCACGGCGTTACACAACGTGGAGTTGCCGCTGATTTACGCCGGGTTGCCTTCGGAAGTGCGCCTGGAGCGCGCCGTCCAGGCTCTGCGACAGGTGGACCTGGAAGACCGGATGCATCACAAACCGAGCGAGCTCTCCGGCGGCCAGCGGCAGCGCGTGGCCATTGCGCGCGCCCTGGTGAACAACCCCTCGATTCTGCTAGCCGACGAGCCCACCGGAAACCTGGACACGGCCACCGGGAACGAAATCATGGGCATTTTTTCCCGGTTGCATCAGCAGGGCAACACCATCGTGCTGGTGACGCACGAGCACGACATCGCGATGCACGCCCACCGCGTCATTCACATCCGCGACGGGCGCATCGAACGCGACGAAAGAATCAAGTAACCGCGGTCGGCAACCACGAGGAACGGGGCGGGGAAGATCCCCTGATCACTCCTGGAACCGGGACCTCAAACGCTGGTGTGCATGCCTATCCCGGTGCTCCTCTACCTGTGCAGCGTCTGCGATCGAGCGATGCCGGAGGAGGGGAGTCATCCACTTGCGAAAACCCCTTGGGATCAGGGCGCCCGACCCTCCTCGGGCGGGTAGGGCGACACTCAGCGAATCCGGGCGCACGCCCGGTTTCGGAAGTCGCCCGATGCTGTGTCCGCTCGCCCTGAGATCGGCTGCGCAGCGAGTCGTCGTGAAAGTCCTGCGAGGCGGCCGTCGTTAGCGCGCCTTTCCCACGGAGTCGGCGGTGCTCAGACCTGCAACCGCTCCTCCCGGGGCGGAACATAACGCGGCCTGTCTGTATCCGCGCCTACCGGCACCGCTCGATTTCGCGGCGAGGGCACCATGGGGCAGGTTTTTATTAGACGCCGATTTTACTATTGACAGCGAGGCAAATCAGGAGCATACTGCTTGTGTGAGCGTCGAGGGCAGGGGTCCTTACCGCTCTGGGAGGTGCGACGTGAATCGAGTAAGCTTGGTTGGCGTTAGAGGTGTGTGGCTGCACTGGTTGATGGCGGCACTTTGCCTCGTCTGGGCGGTGCAGCCCGGTTCAGCTCAGGTTTTGTACGGCTCGATCGTCGGAACGGTTACCGACCCGACGAATGCGGCGATTCCCAAGGCCAAGGTGACGGTCTCGAACGTTGCCACAGGCTTATCGCGTGAAGTGTTGACTGACGAAGCAGGTTACTACTCTTTACCCAACTTGTTGCAGGGCAATTACGACGTGACGGTGAGCGCCAGCGGCTTCAAACCCTTCACGCGCAGAGGGGTGGGCGTGCTGACCAACACCGTGACGCGGGTGGACATCACGCTGGAGGTGGGCGCCATTACGGAATCCATCACCGTGGAGGCCAGCGCAGCGCTGCTGCAAACGACGAAGACCGACGTGAATGTGAACCTGGAGTCGCAGGCACTGGTCAACCTGCCGCTACCCGCGTACCGCAGTTACCAGATGCTGATCAACCTGGTTCCGGGTGCAACGCCGGCACGCTTCCAGAACGCCCTGATTGATACACCGGGGCGCGCGTTGACCACCAACATCAACGGCCAGGAGCGCGGCGCTAACAACACGCGCGTGGACGGGGCTGTGAATATCATGGTCACACTGCCGCATCATGCGCTGTACATTCCCCCTGTCGAGAACATTCAGGAAGTGAACGTCTCGACCAACAGTTTCGATGCCGAACAAGGCATGACCGGCGGGGCGGCGGTGACCGTGATCACAAAGTCAGGCACTAACGAGTTCCACGGAGCGCTCTGGGGCCTGCATCAAAACAACGCCATGCGCGCCTTTATTTGGGACGAGAATCGCGCGGGCGTCACCAAGAAGCCTAAAATGACACGCAACATAGACGGCGGGAATCTGGGCGGCCCGATCAAGCGGAACAAGCTTTTCTTTTTCGGAGGCTGGGAAGGCGTCTTCGAGAGGGTAGGCTTTTCGAGTCTCTTGTCGGTGCCGCCGGCGGACTTTCGCAAGGGCGACTTCAGCCGCGTGCTGGGGGCGCCGATCTTCGATGCGTCCGGCCGGCCGATCATGGTGCCGACCACCGAGGGGGGCTTGACGCAATTGCGGCAGGGGATGATCTTCGATCCTTACACGGGGAACCTGGACGGCACAGGCCGTGCCGCGTTCTCCAGCAACGGGCGCCTCAACGTCATCCCGAGCAACCGCTTAAACGGCCCTATGATGAAACTGCTGGACCTGGTCCCGATGCCCAACCAGCCCGGTGACCAATCGAATTACTTCGCCACCGGCACCTATCGCCTTAACCGCAACAACCTGGACGCTAAGGTCAATTGGAATCGTAAGGACCACCATCAGCTCTGGTTCAAGTACAGCGTCATGAACGCACTGGTCCACGGCGAGCCCGGGTTGGGCAAAGCCGGCGGTCCGCCGCTGATCTTGGGCGGCGGCCTCGGGGATGGACATACCCTGGTCCAGATAGCGGGAATCGGACAAACCTACACGGTGTCGCCTACCTTTTTGGTGGATGGGACGCTGGGTTGGACGCGATTCGGTCAAAACGTCCAGCAGCCCGATCTGAAGACGAAGTTCGGCCTGGATGTTCTGGGCATCCCGGGAACTAATGGGCCGGATTGGCGGGAGGGCGGGATGCCGAGTTTCGCCATCCCGGGCTATTCGACGTTGGGCTACACGGAGACCTGGAACCCGTTGTTCCGCAACGACCAGTCCTACACCTTCAACGGCAATGCGAACTGGATGAAGGGCGCTCACGACGTTCGGTTCGGCGTGGACTTCCTCCACCACTTGATGAACCATTGGCAGCCGGAGCTCGGTGGCGGGCCCCGAGGGCAATTCAGTTTCGGGCGTGCCATCACGGCGCTCAACCCTTCCGCGATCCGGGCCAGCGTTGGGTTCCAGGGCGCGACTCCCTCTTTCGAACGCGATTGGAACAGCCTGGCCGCGTTTCTGTTGGGCGTGCCTTCTGCCACGGCGAAGAGCCCGCAGTACATGAAGATGGCCACTTTAGAGAATCAGTACGCTCTTTATGTGCGCGACCGCTGGCGCGTGACAAACAGGCTGACAATCAATTTGGGATTGCGCTGGGAACTTTATCCTACGCACACACGCCCGGCCGGCCTGGGTATCGTCTCGTACGATCCCACCACGAATGATGTTCTGATCGGAGGGCGGGGTGGGATTCCGCGCGACGTGGGAGTGGGCTACAGTAAGAAACTTTTTGCTCCTCGAGTAGGATTCGCGTATCAGCTCACAAACAAGACCGTGGTGCGGAGCGGTTACGGCATCACTTACGATCCCAAGCCCTGGGGCGCACAGGCTCTGCGAGGTTGGTACCCCTTCACGTTGGTCGCCACCTTTTCCGGCGTGAATGCGTATCAGCCGGTGACCACGGATCTCGGTTATGTGGCGGCGGGCATTCCCCACAAGCCTCTTGGGCCGGAGGTGGGAATTCCGCCTATTCCGGGCCCCGACATCAGCCCGGGACGCATTCCCTTGCCGCCTACGGCCGACATGGGTTATCCGGTTGCCAATAAGATGCTGAAGCGGGGCTATATCCAGTCCTGGAACTTTATCATTCAGCGCGAACTCCCGGGACAGATTGTCACCTCCATCGGCTACGTCGGAACGGCGCTGGTCAATGGGTTTGCCTTCCTGGATATTAACGCTTCGCAGATACCCGGTTCCGGCAACGCCGGACGGCCGCTGTACGCGAAGTTCCGGCGAACCGTGCCTACACGGGAGTTCGACGGCCGCACGCACAGCATCTACCATGCTTTGCAAGCATCGTTGGATCGGCGCCTCGTGCGGGGCCTGTTCCTGAAGGCTGCTTACACGTACTCGAAAGCCATCGAGATGGCCGCTTATAGCGACTGGACGGGATTCACTTGGAACGCGGCGAGCGTTTTTTATCGCAATCGCTCAACCGCCTCGCACGACATTCCGCACATCTTCCAACTGGGTTACGTCTACGAGCTCCCCTTCGGCAAGGGGCGGAGATGGGCTACTCAGGGCGCAGCGGCGGCCCTACTCGGCGGCTGGCAAATCAACGGCAGGTTTAGCGCGTACCAGGGCCGGCCCTATACCTTGAGTGCCTCTGGCGCCTCGCTGAATATGCCCGGGAACGCGCAAACCCCGGATCAAGTGAAGCTCAAGGTGGCCAAGCTGGGCAAGGTTGGCGATGACGGGACCTGGTTTGACACCAGCGCCTTTGTCCCCGTCACCGAGGTCCGCTTCGGCAACGTGGGTCGGAACACCATGCGGGCGCCGGGGGTGGTAGATGCGGACCTGAGCCTGTTCCGGACATTCCAGCTCGCTGAACGGCTCAAGCTGGAATTTCGCGCCGAATCGTTTAACTTGAGCAACACCCCGCACTTCTCGACCCCGACGTCGGCCATCCAGAGCGCGACCTTCGGCAGAATCCTCTCGACACAGACCGCCGATGTGGTCGGTCGTTCGCGCGAATTTCGCCTCGGTCTGCGTTTGAGCTTCTGAGGCACGAAGCGGGGCGACGAGCTCGGGCCCGGAGAGCCTCCGGGCCCGAGCTCCGCGTCCACCGAAGGCTCGCGGTGAAAGCCGCGCGGCGTCCGTGAGAGCGCGGCCGGCCGCAGCGGGAGTGATATAATCCCGCTATGCTGTCCGAAGGCTCACCGTCCCGTCGTCAGTTCTTGGGCGCTGCCGGGGCGTTGGTTTCGGCGCCGCAAGCCCCGCCACCGCTGCCTAAAGTGAAATTCCACGGCGTCGAAATCACCCGATTGATTGTCGGTTCCAACCCGCTGTACGGCTACTCGCACTTCAACAGCATCCTGGACCGCATGATGCGCGAGTGGATGACGCAAGACCGTCGGATGGCTCTGCTGCACCGCGCCGAGGAATGCGGCATCAACACCTGGCAGGTCCACTACAACGATCCCACGATCGAGGACCTCAAGCGCTACCGCGCCGAGGGCGGACGCATGCACTGGCTGTTGCTGGCCGATTTCGAACTGATGACCAACTGGAAGCTCCTGCCGGAGGTCGCGCGCCTGAACCCCATCGGCATCGCGCATCACGGCAATCGCACCGACGAGCGTTTTCGCAGCGGCCAGATGAGCCTGGTGCGGGACTTCGTCAAAGCGGTGCACGACGCCGGCGTGCCTGCGGGCGTCTCCACGCACAACCCAGCGGTCGTCGAGTACATCGAGGAGCACGGCTGGGACGTGGACTACTACATGACGTGCATGTACCGGGTCACGCGCAGGCCCGAGGAGGCGCGCAAAGAATTCGGCGAAGCGCCGATCGGGGAGATCTATATGGAGCGGGACCCGGAGCGCATGTGCGAGGTGGTGCGCAAGACGCGCAAGACCTGTTTCGCCTTCAAGGTGCTGGGGGCCGGACGTCACATCAACCGACCCGAGCAACTGGAGCGGGCCTTTCGCTTCGTTCTCACGCACATCAAATCGCAAGACGCCATCATCGTGGGCATGTTCCCGCGCTTCAAGGACGAGGTGCGTGAGAATGTAGAAATCGTCAGCCGCATTCTCTCTGCAACGGCAACTTAGCGACGAGGGCGGCCCTCAACGGACCTGGAAAGCGTGCCGCTCTTCGTATTCTTGCCCGCCCACCTGATCGCGGATGCGCAGCACCAGCGTGTAGTTGCCGGGTTGAGCCTTTTCGAGGTTGAGGCTCAGAATGCCCGGGAGGTAGCGGTACGGATAAAAGGGCGTGCTCTCTTCCACGGCGGCTTCAGGCTCTGCGTAGACCTCCTTGCCCGTCGGCCCCAGGACCGAAAGCCCATAGGAGACGTGGATGCGGTTCCGCTCCCCGATCTTGTAGCCGGTGATTTCGAAGCGCGCCCACAGCATCTCGCCGCGCGAGTAAATAGCTGCCCCGTCCACGCGCGGTCCGTCTTCACCGCGCAAGAATCGAAAGTTCCGCGCGACCAGGGTAGCGCTGGGATCGACCGTCGGGCCGCGCACCAGAAAGGGAATCTCCGCTTGGGCGCCGCGCCCTGAGAGTTTGTCCTCCACTCGAATCACCACGCGGTAACTGCCCGGATCCACCAGGGGAGGGATGACAAACTCATGACGGACCACCGGCAGCCAGTCTTTGTCCTGCGGTGTCAGCTCAGTTTGGATTTCCTGGCGTTCGGTTTCCACCAAGCGTAGTCCGCGGCCGTCCAGCGCATCAATGATGCAGACCAGGTGGATGCGAGAGTCGGGCGAGCGGGCGAAGCCCCGGATCCGAAAGCGCACGAACACCGTTTCGCCGCGGGCGAACTGGAAGCCTGGAGAAACCGGCGGTCCGCCGTCGTACTGATACAGCGAAGCGTCCACGATCGCGAGCTCAGCCGGCGCGGGAGCGTACGCCGTGCCGCTCAGCAACGTCAGGACGATGGTCGGCGCAACCGGCATACTCATTTCGCCGTGCCCGCCCTATTGGACGGCGCTCTGGGCCGGAGGAACCTGGAATGGGATCTCGATCAAGGCGTACGGCGCTTCTTCGGTCTCGGCTTCGGCGCTCACTCGAAGACGGTATGTGCCGCTCGGCACGTCGAACAGCACGCGGCCGTGTTCGGTCTCGGCCGGTTTGACCGAGCGCAAGAAGCCGAGCCACTCCGGGACCTGCTTGCCGTCGCTCAATTCGGGATGCTGCTCGCCGCCTGGCCCCAGCAGGCTCATGGGCGGGATGCCGGTTTCACGAATTCCGCTATTGGTGATGCTGACTCGAACCAGCAAGAAACGATGCTGGGGCATCCGCAGGTCGGGGCCATCGCCGAGTTGGTCATGCCATTCGGTCCCCTGCACCGTGTAAATGAGCGGTCCTACGCGCACCCGCTCACCCATGGGGAATACTCCGAGTGAGCCTTTCGGTGCGTCTTGGCGAGCGCAGCCGACCAGCACCAACCCGAAGATTAGAGCCGCGCCCCGCCGGAACCCATCTCTGCCCGCAGCCTTCGATTTCATGGCACACCCCGCGATGTTATCCTACCAGAGCTTCTGAGTAGAGTTGGCAACGGATTGGCCCAGCAGCGGCCTGAGTGTCGAGGCCGAGCAATTCCCGATGCCTCTGTCGCTGGACGTGGGTCTCGCAGTACACTGAAGGCCGTGGAGTGCGGTCCGGGTTTCCTGTTCGAGCCCGAAGGATCCGAGTTCTGCGATCCCGCCACCGGCGTGCGGATCCGCCAGTGGACCGGCATGCCCTGCCGGAACTATCATCCCGGTCACCCGACCGGGACGTTCACTCCCGACGGCGACGCCCTGGTGTTCGTTTCCGACCGCGACGGGACGCCGCAGCTTTTCGAGCTCCTGCTGCCTGCGGGACGCATTCGCCAGTTGACGGCTGGGCCGCCGGTTTATCCGCTCAGTCCGGTGGTGCACCACAGTGGCGAAAAAATCTTCTTCGCGCGTGGCGGCGCGATCTGGGTTGTAGATCGGCGCACTCTGGAGCAGAATTGCATCGTGTCGTTGGGGCAGGCGCATCTCGGCGAATGCGCGCTGGCCGGTGACTGGATGGCTGCCGCCGCGCGTCAGGGCCGGCAGCACGGACTGCTGGTGGGGCGCACCGACGGCACGCGCTGGGATTTTTTCCCCTTGCCGCGTCCGGTGCTGCGCCCGCAATTTCATCCTCTGGAATCGGAGTGGCTGGAGTTCGCCTCGCACCCGGCCCCCCGCATGTACCGGATTCGGCGTGACGGCGCCGGACTGGAGTGCTTGTATCATCACGGGGACGACGAGTTCCTTGTCCACGAAACGTTCCTGGGTCAAACCGGCGACCTGGTTTTCGTGCGTTGGCCGCACGCCATTTACCGCATGGACTGGCAGACGCGCCGTATCCGCCTGCTGGCCGGCGGCAGCGCCTGGCACCTGAGTTCGAACCGCGCGGGCACGATGCTGGTCTGCGACACGCATCAGCCCGACGAAGGCATTTTCCGCGTGGACGCCGTGACGGGGGCCAGGCAGTTAGTCTGTCTGGCGCAGTCGAGCAATCAGGGCAGTCAGTGGATGACGGGCCGTGCCGACCCCGCCGCCGAGTTCACTCCTGAGTGTCCGGCCTCTGGGCCGGAATGGACTCACCCGCACCCGGTTTTCTCTCCGGACGAGCGCTCGATTGCCTTCGTCAGCGATCGGACCGGGCATCCCCATCTCTACACCGCCGCATTGGAAGATTTGCCGACGCTGCCATACAGCGGACCTGTGATGTAGCGCGTCTCGATGGGCTCTTACTCCGGGTGCGACTCGGTGACGCGGGCTCCCAAACGACCGCGCGCCAGACGCACTTGGATGGGGGCGCCCGGAGGAGCATCGGCGGCATTTTTGAGGATGCGACCGGCCTCGTCCTGCACGACGGCGTATCCGCGCTCGAGCACCCGAAGGGGGCTTAAGTGTGTCAGCTCAGCCGTCAGTGACTCCCAGCGGCTGCGAGCCTGACTCAAGCGGGCGCGCGTTCGCCACTCCAGGTTCTGCCGCGCTTGCTCGAGCCGCTTGCGGCCCTCGGAGAACCGCAAGCGCAGATCCTGTCGGCGAAGCCGGGTCTCCCATTCCGCCAATCGCCTGCGGTGTTGCTCGAGGACCATGCGGAGCCGCTCGCGCATCCGGTAATCCAGTTCATCCAGGCGCTGGAGGCCGCGACCCAGCCGCCTTTGAAGTACGGCCGTGGCTCGCGCCAGACCCACCTGCTCCAACGCTCGCGCGGCCCGGGCCAGACGGTAACGCGCAGCTTGCGCTGCCTTCTCGAGAAGCTCCTGGATTCTTCCCCACACCTGCTCTCTGGTGGGAACGATGAGCTCGGCGGCTGCCGAGGGCGTGGGCGCACGCAGATCGGCGACGAAGTCGGCGATGGTGAAGTCGGTTTCGTGTCCGATGGCGGAGACCACCGGGACGCTCGAAGCGGCGATGGCGCGGGCCACAGCCTCCTCGTTGAAGCTCCAGAGATCCTCCAGGGAGCCTCCGCCGCGGGCCAGCACGACGACCTCAGCCCAACCGCTGCGACTGAAGTACTCCAGGCCCTCGCAGATTTCCTGAACCGATCCCTCGCCCTGCACGAGCGCGGGATAGAGCCGAATGTGCAGCCCGGGAAAGCGACGTTGCAGGATTTGCAGCATGTCCCGGATCACGGCGCCGGTGGGCGAGGTGACGATGCCGATGCGCTGCGGCAACCGCGGCAGCGGCCGTTTGCGGGCCGGATCGAACAACCCCTCGCCGGCTAGCTTCTTCTTGAGCTGCTCGAAGGCCACCTGGAGCGCGCCGATGCCTTGCGGCTCCAGATACTCCACCAGCAATTGATACTCGCCGCGGGGTTCCCAGACGTCCAGACGTCCGCGCGCCAGCACCGCCATGCCATCTTGCGGTTTGAAACGCAACCAGCGAAGGCCGGAGCGAAAGATCACGCAGCGGATGACCGACTCGTCGTCCTTGAGAGTGAAGTAAGTGTGCCCGCTCGCCGCGGGCCGAACCCCGGAGATCTCGCCCGCCACCCAGACGTCCTGAAACTCGCGCTCCAGCAATTGCCGGATGGCGGCATTCAGCTCGCTCACCGTATAGATGCGGCGTTGGGGCTCCAGTGGTAGCTCGAATTGCTGCATCCCGGTTGCGGCCGGTAGCCGCCATTCGCTATTCTAATAGCAATCGCAGCGGCGTTCCCACCGGTGGTGTATCCGTCAGCACAGGAGGATGAATGAACGTCACAGAGGTATTGGAATTCGCAAAGAAAAATGAGGCGCGTCAGGTGGATCTGCGTTTTTCCGACATTCCAGGCATCTGGCACCACGTCTCGTATCCGATCTCCCAGCTCACCGAAGAGAGTTTCGAGGAAGGCTTTGGGTTCGACGGCTCGAGCATCCGGGCCTGGGCGGCCATCAGCGAGAGCGACATGCTGCTGATCCCGGATCCGGAGACGGCCTTCATGGATCCCTTTGGGGAGACGCCCACCTTAGTTATGATCTGCGATGTGATTGATCCCATCACACGCCAGCATTACGAGCGGGATCCGCGCTGGATTGCGCGCAAGGCTGAGGTCTACTTGCAGAATTCCGGCGTGGCTGATACTTTTTATGTCGGCGCAGAGGCGGAGTTTTTCATTTTCGATAACATCCGCTTCGACCAGAATCAACATTCCGGCTTTTATTTCATTGACGCCGAAGAAGGCCGCTGGAACAGCGGGCGCGAGAAAGATAACCTGGGTTATCGGCCGCGTTACAAAGAAGGTTACTTCCCGGTCCCGCCCACCGACCACTACCAGGATCTGCGCAGCGAGATGGTCGAGACCTTGCAGCGAATCGGGCTGGAGGTTGAATGTCACCACCATGAAGTGGCCACCGGCGGACAGGCGGAGATTGATCTGCGTTACGACAGCCTGTTGCGCTCGGCCGACAATCTGATGAAGTACAAGTACGTCGTGCGCAACGTCGCCAATCAGTACGGCAAAACGGTCACCTTCATGCCCAAGCCGCTGTTCGCCGATAACGGCAGCGGCATGCACACGCACCAGAGCTTGTGGAAGAACGGGCAGCCCCTGTTCGCGGGTGACTGCTACGCCGGTTTGAGCCAGTTAGCGCTGTGGTATATCGGCGGGCTGTTGCGGCACGCCCGAGCCCTGTCGGCTCTCATCGCCCCGACGACCAATAGCTACAAGCGGCTGGTGCCGGGCTACGAAGCGCCGGTCAACTTAGCGTACTCGCGGCGCAATCGCTCGGCGGCGGTTCGCATCCCGATGTATTCGCCCAGCCCTAAGAGCAAGCGCATCGAGTTTCGCCCGCCGGATCCATCATGCAATCCGTACCTGGCCTTCGCCGCCATGCTCATGGCGGGTCTGGACGGCATTCTGAACAAAATTGATCCCGGCGAGCCGCTCGATAAGGATATCTACGACTTGTCGCCGGAGGAGCTGCGCGACGTGCCCGCGATGCCGGCCTCGCTGGAAGAAGCCCTGGACTGCCTGGAGCAAGACCACGCCTTCCTGCTCAAGGGCGAGGTCTTTACCGAAGAGCTGCTGGAAGCCTTCATCGAGTACAAGCGCAAGAACGAGGCGGACGCGGTCCGGTTGCGGCCTCATCCTTACGAGTTCGCGCTTTACTACGACATTTAAAACCGCGGCCGGCTTCGGCGAGCGGAAGGGCGGCCGGGGCACGCTATAATCGGCTTGGAACTCCAGGAGGCAGCGTGGCGCAGGAGGCCGCACCGGCCGATGCTCGTGGCTCCTCGGGCGAGCGGGCGAATCTTGCCCGGCTCTGTGCGCTGATGCCGGCCGCCCAAGCAGAGGATTTGTCCTCTCTGGTGAACTCGGCGCCGGACCCCGAGGCCGCGTTGGAATGGTTGGACCGCCTGGCGGAGCGCCAGCCCGCGGCTTTCCTGCGCCTGGCGTCGTCCTCCGCTGCCTTACAATTGCTGACCGCGGTCTTTTCCGTGAGCAACTTCCTCTCCGAAGCGGTTTTGACTCATCCGGAGTGGGTCGAGGAGCTGGCGGAATCCGACGATCTGGACCGCCTGCTGAGCGCTGACGAATTTCGCGCGCGATTGGAAGCGATCGCGGGTTCCGGCGTTCCGTCGCCGACGATCCTGGCGCAGTTCCGACGTCGTCAGCTCTTGCGCATTGCGGCGCGGGACGTCATGGCGCGCGCCACCCTTGCCGAGACCACGCTGGAACTTTCCAATCTCGCTGACGCCGTGCTGGACGTGGTTTGCCGTCGGCTCCAGGAGGAGCTGCGGGGCCGCTATGGCGCCCCGCGCCCGGACCCGGACGCCGACGGTCCCGATCCGGCCACCATCGTCATCATTGCGCTGGGAAAGTTGGGTGGACGCGAGCTGAATTACAGCTCCGACATTGATTTGATGTTCCTTTATTCCGCCAATGGTCAGACGGAAGGGGCCCAATCCATTACCAACAAGGAGTACTTTCAAAAGCTGGCCGTTCGACTCACCGAGTTACTATCTGCACCCACGCCGGAAGGATTTTGTTATCGAGTGGACTTGCGTTTGCGGCCCGAGGGACGGCTCGGCGAGATTGTGCTGTCGCTGGACGCCGCCCGAACTTACTATCAGCAGCGCGCCAGGGATTGGGAGTTGCAGATGCTCATCAAGGCGCGCGCTGCGGCCGGCGATCGTTGGTTGGGAGACCAGTTTCTGGCCTCCGTCGAACCGCTGATTTACTCTTCCACCTTGGATTTTTCGGTGGTCGAGGCCACCAGCGCGGCGCGCGAACGCATTCGCGAGAAAGCTGCGGCCCGCCGCCCCTCCGATGGCTTCAACATCAAGCTGGCGCGTGGCGGCATCCGGGACATCGAGTTCCTGGTTCAGTGCCTTCAGCGCCTGCATGGCGGCCGCGAGCCGTGGGTGCGCCATGGAGGGACGCTGCTGGCGCTATTCCGCTTGCGCGATAAGAACCTGTTGTCGCCGAGCGAGTACTCGCGGTTGGCCTCCGCGTATCAGTTTCTCCGCCACCTGGAACACCGGCTGCAATTGGCCGAAGACCGCCAGACGCACACCCTTCCCGTCCGGCGCGAGGAGCTGGCGGCCCTGGCGCGGCGCATGCCGCTGAGCCAAATCGGGCAGAAGCCCGGTCCCGAGCTGTTGTTGAGCGAGTTGAATCGCCACCTGGAAGGCGTGCAGGAAATTTACGATCGGGTCATTCACGCCCAACAGCCCATTTACTACAGCCCGGCGGCAGGTCTGGGGTTCGCGCCCGGCGATCCGCAGGCGCCGGTGCTCGCGCCGCCTGCCAGCAACCTGGTTCGGGCTCTGGACGAGCGGGCGCCGCGGTTGGCGGCGTCGCTGGGGCGAGGGGTTTTGCGCCGCGGCCGTGCGTTGTTCGAGCATTTCCTGGAACGGCTGGCGCCCCATCCCGAGTGGTTGCGGGCTCTCGACGAGGATCCCGTGCTGGCCGCCCATGTCTTCGACCTCTTCGACCACAGCCCCTACTTCAGCGAAGAACTGGTCCGCGATCCGGAGTTGCTCGTGGAATTGCAGGCCCTCGGGGAGGCCCCCGAGCGCCGTCCCAGTTACCAACAGATGGCCTGCGAGCTGGACGACCCCAGCCAGTTGCGGCGTTTTTTCCGCCGCGAGATGTTCCGCTTGCAATGCGAGAGCCTTTGTTTGTGCACACCCATTTTTGAGACGCTGGCGCGCACCTCGGATCTGGCCGACGCGGTGTTAGAGGCCGCCTACCGCATCGCGGTGCGGCAGACTGCCTCCACGCATCCGCCGGCCGCCGCTTCATATCACCCTCAGCAGCAGATGATGGTTATCGCCCTGGGCCGGCTGGGCATGCGCGAGTTCGATTTGGGGTCCGATGCCGATCTGGTTTTCGTGCTGCCCGACGAGGATGCGGCGGAGGTGGTCTTCTGGACTCGCGTGGCCGAGCGCATGATCGCGTTGATCAGCGCCTACACCGGTCAGGGCACGATCTTCGCCGTAGATACTCGGCTGCGGCCCAACGGTCGCGAAGGCGCGCTGGTGCAGACCGAGTCCGCCTACAGGTCCTATTTCGCCGAGCGAGCCGAAGCCTGGGAAGGCATCACCTACATGAAGTCGCGAGCTGTGGCCGGGGATGTGGAGCGCGGCACCGGATTCTTGCGGGAATTGCAGCGCGTGGATTGGAGACGCTACGGACAGAGCGGACGGTCCCGCACGCGGCTGGCGCAGATGCGTCGGCGGTTGGAGAAGGAGCAGGGCGCCTCGAATCCTCTGAAAGCCGGGCGCGGAGGTTACTACGACATTGACTTCGTCTTGATGTATCTGCGGCTGAAGGGCGCGGGGATTTTCTACCGCGTGCTCAACACGCCCGACCGCATTACCGTCATCGAGGAAATGGGGCATCTGGATCGCCAGGACGCCGTCTTCCTGCACGACGCCGCGACCTTCTACCGCGCCGTGGATCACGGCCTGCGGCTGATCCATGGACAAGCCGAGGGTGCGCTGCCGCGAAGCGGCCCCCACTTGGAAATTCTGACCGAGCTGGTCAGTCGCTGGACGCCCCGGCATCTACACGATGAGCCGCTGGAAGTGGAGCTGGCTCACGTTCAGCAAAAGACCCGCGAGTTCTTCGAGCGCGTGTTCGGGAGCTGAGGAGCACGCCCGCGCCTCGCCTTCTCGTACACTGGGAACAGGGTGGAAGAACAGATCCTGATCGGCAGCGCACGCGAGGGCCGCATCGCCCGGGTGCGGCGGTGGGTCCTGTTGCTCATCGCCCTGTTGGCCATCCTTTTTCAGGTCTATGTTCCCCTATTCCTGCGCTTTCTGGCCTATCTGGAGCCGCCGCTACTGGTGACGCTGTATTTTGCTCTCCTGCGTCGCAACCCGATCAGCGGATTGTTTCTGGGAGCGGCCATCGGTCTGGCTCAGGACTCGCTTTCCCATCATCCCCTGGGAGTCTTCGGCATCGTGAAGACGCTGGTAGGTTACTTTGCAGCCTCCATCTCGTTGCGGTTCGATGTGGATCATGCCGTCTTGCGCTGGGTGCTGGCTTATTTCTTCTTTTTCTTCCACCAGTTTTTCTACTGGGTGCTCGTGCGGGCGCTTTTGGCGCAGCAACTCAGCTTCGAGCTGGAAGCTACTCTGGTCTTCGGCCTGCTCAACGCGTTCGTGGCCGTTGCGCTGTTCCATCTTTTGGACAAGTTGAAGGAACGGAGTTAACGGCCGGCGCCTGCGTGCCCCGGATCTCTGCCGCGCCGGCATCGCGTCACGGCCTTCGTTCTATCGGTTGCGCCTCCCAGCCCTCACCAGATGTAGCGGGCCGCCTCTTTGCGCCTTTCGTGACTGTCCAACACGTGAACCACGCGGATCTTTTTGAGCTTGTCGGAGGGTAACTGTCCGATGGGCAGGTAAAGAATCGTTCGTCCCAGCCGGTAAGCGATCTGTCGGAAGATCGAGCGCGGCGGACGTGCCGCCACGTAGACCACGTAACGGTGGATCGAGTAGTCCAATCCGGCCAGTAAAAGCCGCTCCGGCTTGGTCTCCGCGAAGTCGTAATCCGGGTCTGTCCATACATCCACCATGCGCCCGGGCGGCAGGCTCATCAGAAAGCCCCCATACTCGGCCCGCCCGATGCCCGGCCCCACTAAGTGCTCGAACGGGTTGGTGGAGTAGAAGGCCATATCGGATTCGTTCTGATGTTCGCCCAACCACGTGGTCAACCACGAATACCGGTTCTCGCGATCCTCGTCGAAGATGACCACCAGCGAGCCGACCTCGCCCGCGATCTTGTGAAACTGGCGGACGTAAATTTTGCCCTGATACCAGTTCCGGATGGTCTCGCGCAGATCAATGCCGTCCAGCAGCGAGGTGGTGAAGGGTTCCGTGCGGCTTCTTTCCTCGGAAAGAATGCTGCGCGCCTTCTGTTTGAGCCGCCGCCCGTAATCTTCGACCACGATGTCTTCCGGGGGATAGGAACAGATGGCGTTTCCTCGGAACTGGCGCGCCCACTCGCCCGGCGTCTTTTCTCTGGCTCGCGGTTTCAAACTCAATGGGCGCAGCCGCTGTTTGGGGCGCGGCAGGCGCCGGCGCAGGCGGATCTTGCGCGTTTCGCGCCAGATTTCCTCCCCTGAGAGGCGCACGGTCTCCAAATCGCTTTCCGCCTGTTGAGCCGGATAGCGATTGGCGGCCTCCCAGACTTCCCAGGCGTAGTTGTCGTCCACGATCGAGCGCGCAGCCACCGTGAGATCGAACAGGGAGGCGGTTAGATCTCCTGCCGCCAGGGCCAGGTTCCGCGTGTAGCGCGCCAGCAAACGCCTCTGCCAGTGCTCGAGTTTCTCGCCCGCATTCCTCTGGTACGCGGCCTCCGCTTCCCGCAGCAGGGCAAGCTGCACGCGCGGGCGGTCCACCAGCGCCTCCGGGCTCATGCGGCGACGAAACTCTTCGTAGCGGTGTTGGAGGTAGGGATACTCAACGGTGATCTCCGCAAGACAATCCGGATGCGGATTGACCATCTCCACCATGCGGGGAAGCAGGCGGCGCGGCGGCGGCTCCTGCGGAGTCTCCATGGCGTCCAGCACGGGATCCAGGAGATTCAACGAGAGCACGACGACCACCTGCGCCAGCGGGTCAGCGCCCTGGAGTTTCCAGGCCAGGCCCGCAGCGTGCTGCTCGATTTCCGGCGTGCGAGGCTGGGGCCACAGGCGGTAGCATTCAATGTACTTTTCGAGGCCGATTCGCCGCACCGCGTAAGGGTCGGGATAGCGATCCGGCACGTGCGGGCGGTCGCTCAAATCGGGATCGGCAAACAGAATCTCGGCGCCGATTTCCAATCCCGTGCGAACGGCTTCGGTGAACGGATCGGCGGGCTCGACAGGTACGTAGATCGCGCCTTCTTCGCTTTGCTCGTCGGGATAAAGAAGCACGGTGATTTGCGGCAGGCGCTCGACCGCTTTGCAATAGGCCTGCGCCAGAAAGACGGGCAGCTCCACGGCCACCACCTGCGGCCGTTCGCGCAACAGGCGGCGTCGCACCTCGATGGCGAACTCCATGCGTCCCGGCGCCACGGGCAGATAGAGGAAGCGCCCGCGACGGAGACTGCCCGGGTCGAATCCTTCAGGGAGTGGAACGGACCCGTGGGACATAGCGCAGGGCTTCCTGGCCCAGAATTTCGAAAACCGCCATCTCCAGGGCTCGCTCGTGCTGCCAGACTTCGGTCGCCGTGCTCCGCAGCTTCATGGCGTAGCGTGCGATGTTGATGCCGTCGCGCACGGTGTACCGTTCGTCTGCTGCGTGAGCTTGCTGGAGAAAATCGGTGACATACTGGAGGATCTGCTCCTCGGCGAACGGCAGGTTTTCTTTGAGGATTAGATACTCCTCGTCGCGTTCGGGAAAGTCAATCAGGATTTGCGGCTGGAGGCGCGAATGAATGTATTCGGGCAGATCGAAGGTTGAGGCGTCGTCGTTCATGGTGGTCACGAGGCGAAACTCCGGGTGGGCCTTGATCTTGATGCCTGCCACCACCGACTCGACGTAGCGGCGGTTGTCCAGCAAAGGCGCCAGCGAGGCCCAGCTTTTCTCGCTCATGCGGTTGCCTTCGTCCAGGATAGCCACCCCGCCGCGAATCATCGCCGTCACCAGGGGCGAAGCCACGTAGCGCAGCCTGGACTCTCCCTCGATGACGGGCTGCACGAGCAGATCCTCAGGTCGCGTATCCACCGTGGCCTGCATGATGTAGACCTCACGCCCCAAGCGCTTGGCTGCGGCGTAGGCCAACGTGGTCTTGCCCACGCCCGGCTTGCCGATCAAGCGCGGGGTCATCGGCAGATCGTCGGGTCCGATCACCATCCAGGCGGCCAGCAATTGCCGCATCACCTCTTCCTGACCCACCCAGCGGACGGGGATCTCGTCGGGATGCGCGAGGTGCAGGGTTACCCCTTCGATCTCAACCACCATACGTTATTGATTGTAGACCCCTCAGCAGCGCGACGCCTCAGGCAGGTAGAATCAAGACGATATGAGCGTGGTGATCGAGGGCCGTTATCTGGGCGCCAAGAAGGTCCGGCTGGTGCATGAACCCTCGGGCACGGAATTGGTGACGGATGCGCCGCGCGACAACCAGGGTGAGGCCTCATCCTTCTCGCCCACTGATCTGGTGGCCGGCGCCCTGGCCGCCTGCATGATGACCATCCTGGGCATCGCCGCCGAGCGTGACGGCTTGGACGTTTCGGGAACCGAATTCCGCATCGAGAAACATATGGAGTCGAATCCGCGGCGCATCGGCGCCCTCGACGTTGTGCTGCGGCTGCCCGCTCGCATCCCGCCCGAGCACCGTGAGCGTCTGGAGCGAGCTGCTCGAACCTGTCCTGTGCTCCGCTCCCTGCATCCCGACATCCGGGTGAACGCACGGTTCTGCTGGGATCTCTGAACGGACCCCGCCGTGCAATAAGATAGGAGATATGCGAGCGCTCCTTCTGTCGGCATTTCTGTGCGCGGTTGCCGTGTGGGCCGCCGATCGCAAGGCCTTCCCTTATTCCTATGACCAGTACGATTTCCCCAACGGCCTGCGTCTGATCACGATTCCGACCGATTACCCGAACGTTGTGGCCTTGTACATCGTCGTGCAAGCCGGATCCCGCAACGAGGTCGAGCCCGGTAAGAGCGGCTTCGCTCACCTGTTCGAACACATGATGTTCCGCGGCACCAAGAAATTCCCACCCGCAAAGTACGAAGCCGTTTTAAAGAGCGCAGGCGCCGCTTCCAACGCTTACACCTCCGACGATCACACCGCCTATCACACCACGTTCTCTAAGGAGGATCTGGAAACCATCCTGGCTATGGAGGCCGACCGCTTTCAGAACCTCGAATACAGCCCGGATGTTTTCCGTACCGAGGCGCTGGCGGTGCTCGGCGAGTACAACAAGAATAGCGCCAATCCGATTTCCAAGCTTTACGAAGTCCTGCGGGACACGGCCTTTGATCGGCACACTTACAAACACACCACCATGGGATTCCTCAAAGACATTGAGGATATGCCCAACCAGTACGACTACAGCCGGCTGTTCTTCCAGCGTTACTATCGCCCGGAATACACCACCATCATCGTGGCCGGGGATGTCGAGCCGCAGCAGGTGCGCGAGCTGGTGCGAAAGCATTGGGGCGACTGGAAGCGCGGCAACTACCGGCCCGAAATTCCGTCCGAGCCGCCGCCCAGCGGACCTCGATCGAATCATGTGGCCTGGCCTTCACCGACGCTGCCCTGGGTGGCGATCGCCTTTCGCGGTCCCGCCTATTCGGACACCGACCACGACCAGGTGGCTTTGGACCTGATCGCCTATCTGGGGTTCTCGGAAAGCTCGGAGCTCTACCAGAAGCTCGTGATCCGCGAACAACGAGTAGACCTGTTGGAGGCTGAGAACCCGGATCGCGTGGATCCGTATTTGTTCACTGTCTGGGCGCGCGTCAAGAAGGATTCCGATGTCGGCGCCGTGCGAGATGAGATCCTCCAGACGCTGGCGAGCTTCCGTGACAAACCGGTGGAGGCGGCGCGCCTGGAGCGCGTGAAACGGCATCTGCGGTATCGCTTTGCGCTGAGCCTGCGCGACAGCCAGGCGGTAGCCGCTACGGTGGCTCGTTATGTGGCTCTGCGGCGCACTCCGGAAACCATCAACCGGCTCTACGAGATCTATGACAGGGTGACGCCGGCGGACATCCAGGCCGTGGCGCGGAAATACCTCATCGAGCAAGGCCGCACGATTGTTACGCTGGCCGGAGGTAAGTCCCAATGAGAATTCTCGCTACCATGCTCGTGCTTATGACTGCCGGTTTGGAAGCTCAGCCCAGACTGATTACCCTGCCCGGTCAGTCTCCGCTGGTGAACTTTCGCGTCGTGTTTCTCACTGGCTCGGCCTCGGATCCGGCCGGCAAAGAGGGCCTCGCGGCCTTGACCGCCGCCATGCTGGCCAGAGGCGGAACGCGCCAGATGACCTATCAGGAAATTCTCGACGCTCTGTTTCCCATGGCTGTGAGCGTCTCGGTTCAGGTAGACAAGGAAATGACCGCCTTTGCGGCCACCACTCACTCGGACAACCTGGAGGCCTTCTACAAGATCTTTCGGGCGATGTTACTGGAGCCGGGCTGGCGGGAGGACGATCTGAAGCGCCTGCGTGACGACGCCATCAATTTTCTGCGCGTCACTTTGCGTGGGACGAACGACGAGGAGCTCGGCAAGGAGGTCCTTTACAGCGAGATTTACGGCGCCCATCCTTACGGTCATCACAGCATCGGTAAAGTGTCGTCGCTCGAGAAATTGACCCTCGAGGATCTGCGCGCGTTCTACAGCCGGCAGTTCACGCAGGCCAATCTGGTGATTGGGCTGGCGGGTGGGTACCCCAACAACTTTCCGGAGCGCGTTCGCAAGGACTTCGCGAAGCTCCCCAAAGGCTCGCGTGCTGCGGTTCGAGTCCCGAATCCGCCGGCGATCCGCGGTCTCCACGTGACTCTGGTGGAAAAGGAGACCAGGTCGGTGGCCTACTCCATTGGTTTCCCGATCTCTGTTCGCCGCGGGCATCCGGACTACCCGGCGCTGCTGGTGGCGCAGTCGTACTTCGGGCAGCACCGCATGAGTGGAGGGCGGCTTTACGAGCGCATGCGGCAGTTGCGGGGCTTGAATTACGGAGATTACGCCTATATCGAGTATTTCCCCCGCGGCATGTTTCAACTGGAGCCCGATCCGAATCTCGGCCGGCAGCAACAGATCTTCCAAATCTGGATTCGTCCGGTCGAGCCCGCCACCGCCCATTTCGCTCTTCGGCTCGCGCTCTACGAGTTAGATCGCCTGGTGCGCGAAGGGCTTTCCCAGGAAGATTTCGAGCGCACGCGGCTCTTTCTTACCAAGTACGTCAATCTTCTCACGCGCACCAAGAGCGCGGAGCTGGGGTATGCGATTGACAGCCAGTACTACGGCATTCCGGATTACAACAGCTATATCAAGACCGCGCTCGCCAGGCTCACTCGCGAGGATGTGAACCGCGCGGTCCGCAAACATTTGCGCGCCACCGATCTGCACATTGTAGCTGTCACGCGCAATGCCGAGGATCTCCGACGACGGCTACTGGAGAACGCGCCGTCGCCCATGAAATATAACTCACCCAAGCCGCCGGAAATTCTCGAGGAAGATAAGATCGTGGAGCGCTGGCCCCTGGAATTGAAGCCTGAGAACGTTCGGATCATCCCGGTGGACAAGATGTTCGAGTGAGTGGTCCCCGTCCGGTGACTCGCGTCGGCGTACCGGGTTGAGGCGCGCTTCTACGCCAGGCAATCAGCGAGAGCGCACCGGCGGGTAGAACCCGGCGTCACTCGGAAGGCGGCGCCTGCACGTGAATCAGGCGAGCCTGCCCGCTGGGGACCGTAACCGTCACTTCCGCAGGTCCGGCAATGAAGAGCGTGTCCTTTTCCGCTGCGGACGCAGTGGCGCCACCGTGCTCGATGCGGATGGAACCTTCCCATACAAACAGCAGCTCTTCTGTGCCGGCCGGGACGCGAAGCTTCAGGGCTCGGGAAGGGGCTAGCCTGCGATGCGCGACGGCGGCGTGCCGCGATCCCATAAATGGGGCTGTGAAGAAGCCGTCCTTATCGTCGAAGCGGACGAACTTGACAGCGCCCGGCGTGATAAGGCCCTGTGGCGGAGTCGCCGCGGCCCGCCCGGGATCGCGGGCGCCGGTGTAGAGGGCGGGATCGGGCGGAGTTTGAAAGCTGATCATGATGGCCTCACTTGAACCGGCCGTGATCGTTCCGTGAATCTGTCCTGCGGGTACGAAGGCCGCCTCGCCCGCGCGCAGCAGCCGTAAGGAGTCCCCTTGACGAAGATTGACCTCGCCTTGCAGAACCAGAATCGTGTCGTCGGAAGCCTCATGGACGTGTTGGGCGAATTCCGCTCCGGGTTTCGAGACCGAGTAGTTGAGCGTGGTGCGACGGGCTCCCATGGCGGGGTGAACGATCCGGCGCGAGACGACGTCGCCCATTTGAAATGGAACACCGTCAGCGAAACGCAGCACGCGTACCGACGCCGCCGGCTCAGCGCCCCTCGCGGCAAGAACCAGACAGGCTACCAGCCACCAGCGCCCTGAACGTAGCGAAAGCAGCAAGGGATAGCAAAACCGTGGAGTGAACTTCATCACACCTGAGCGTACCATGTGAGTATGGCGAATGGTTTGCGGCGCCGTGATCTTCCGTGTATGCTTCTGGCCTCGCGCCTGTCGCCCCCGAAAACCCTCCGCCTGTCGGTGCGGGTGGAGGCGCTGTTTCCCGAGCTGTCGCTGTTCCGACAGATCGAGAAAGTGGCCGAGGCGGGCTACCATGGCTTCGAGTTCGGCGATTGGCGCGCAGCCGATCCAAAGCGTGTGGTGCAGCACAAGAATAGGTTCGGACTGGAGTGCGCGTGCCTGGTGGGAAACCGCGGCGTCAATCCGAAGGGTATGGGCCTCTGCGATCCGGCCGAGCGGGAGGGATTCCTGGCTGAGCTGCGGGCCTCCGCGGAAGCGGCTCTGCGCTTCGAGTGCTCCAGGCTCGTGGTGCTGACCGGATACCGAGTCCCGCACTTATCGCGCCGGCAGCAGCACGCCAGCATTGTGGAAGGCCTCAAGCGCGGCCATGACGTGGTGAGTCGCAGCAAGGTGACCATGCTGTTGGAGGTGATCAACACTCTGGCCCCGGTCGAACCTCTGAACCCTCAGGGCGATAACCACGCGGACTACTATCTGGACCGCACGGCGGAAGCCTTCGCTATTGTGCGCGAAGTGGGAAGCCCTTACTTACGAGTGCTCTTCGACATTTACCATGTACAGATCATGGAGGGGAACCTGATCGAAACCATCCGGCGTAACATTCACGCCATCGGACATTTTCATGTCGGGGACGTGCCGGGCCGACACGAACCGGGAACCGGCGAGATCAATTATCCGAATGTTTTCCGCGCCATTCGCGAAACAGGCTACCAGGGTTTCGTCGGTATGGAGTATGTCCCCTCGACCGATGCCATGCTGACCTTACGCCGCGTGCGGGCGATGGCGCTGGAAGCGTAGATAGCGCCGACACGCACCGTGCAGGTAGCCGGACGGCCGACTCCGGCCGCCGGGGACCGGAGTCGGCGCCGGCTTTAGCGCTCAAAACACCAGGCGCAGCGCGAACTGGAGGATCCGCGGATCCTCCGCCGAGGTCGTGCGCATGAAGTTGGCGTTGGTCTGCGTGGAATTGGGCCCGCCGAGGTTGACGCGGTTCAGGGCGTTGAAGGACTCGAAGCGGAATACGGCGCTAGCCGTCTCCGTGATCTGGAAGCGTTTGAACAGTCCCAAATCCAGCGTGGCGAAACCCGGGCCGCGGAACGTGTTCCGCCCCAGGTTGCCGAAGGTCCCTAATATGGCGCCGCCTGGACGAAAGGCCGCCTTGTTCAGCCACTCGGCGATCTTCTGATCGCGCGTACGGTCCGAGGCGAAGTAAGGATCGCCGATCAGGTCTGCGCGTTGGTTGCCGGTTCCGGTCCGTGCGTTGTCCACGCCGGAGAACACCGTGAACGGATAACCGCTCCAGAGGCTGGCGATGCCGTTGAGGCTCCAACCGCCCAACAGCCGGTTGATGGTTCGGTTCTGGAAGCGGACGGGCAGATCCCACAGAGCTGAGACATTGGCCACGTGCCGCTTGTCGAAGTCGGCCGGCCCTTTATCGAAAGCTTGGTTGTAAGGGTTGGTGCGCGTGATGGCCGTGCCTTTGACGGCCGAGGAATCGTCAATCGCTTTGGCGAACTGATAATTGGCCAGGATTGAGAATCCGCCTGAAAACCGCCGTTCCGCCGTGAGCTGCAACGCGTGGAAGGTCGAATTGCTGACCGGCTCATAGAGGGCCACCGAACCGACCGGTTGCATGGGGCGACGCTGGTTCGTCGTGGCGGTCGTAGCGCCCGGCGAATAAATGGCGGCGTTGATCTCGCGTTTGACGAGCAACCGCGTCCCCTTGGACCCCGCATAGGATGCGCGGGCAATGAAACCGAAGCCCACTTCCCTCTCCAGGGTCAGATTCCAGCTCTGCACATAGCCGTTGCGGAAGTCCGGCGCAAAGACTTCCTGATTCCCGTATTGCGGGAACACAACGTCCCTGGGCGGATTCGTGGGTGCAGGGAACGGATTCGTCCTGCCCGCCCAGGGATCCGCGAAGCTATTGGTCATCGTGCCGTTGATGGTGACCTGCGTGCCGAAGGGCGCCTGGTTCGACTGGTTGTTCATGCTGATGGTGTTGGGCAGGTCGAAGAAAACGCCGTAGCCGCCGCGAACCGCTGTCTTGCCATCGCCGAACACGTCCCAGGCGAAGCCCAGGCGCGGCCCGAGGTTTCGCCAGGCGATGTTGAAGCCGCCCCATGGCACGCCGGGATCGCCCGGGAACAGCACGCCGACCGGAGCGTTGATGTAACGGGTCGAGCGCTGCCCCGGCCGCCAGGCCGCCAGTTTTCCGTCCAGCTCTCGGAACGGGAAGAACGGCTCCCAGCGCACCCCCAGATCCAGGTTGAATCGAGGGTGCAGCTTCCAGGCGTCCTGCGCGAACATGCTGGCGCGATGGAAGCGCGTGCGCCTGTATTCGCCGATGCCCTGCCGCAGGGTGTTGAAGCGACCGATCAGGAAGTCGGCCAGCGAGTCGCCGGTGAAGCCCGCCTGCGCATTGAAGTTCCACTGTCCGTTAGCGGTAAAGTTATTGACGACGTCGCCGATTCCGTAACCGTATTCGCCCCCCAGCGTAATCTGGTGGCGGCCCTTGCTCCAGCGCACCGTGTCGCTGAATTGATATTCATCGCGCAGGAAGCGGTTCGTGTCGCCGGTGTTCAGCGTTCCCCAGTATCCGACTACGGTGACGTGCCACTGGGGTTTGTCGTCATTGTAGTACTTGCTGCCCAACGATGCGATGCTGCGTTCCGGATAGATCGGAACATTGTTGCCGTCCGTACGATTGAACGAAAAGAAGAGTTGGTTGGTGAGGTTGGGGCTAATCACGTGGACGTCCGTAATGCTGGTGCTGCGGTTCAGCCAGGTGCGCCCCACAGTTACTTCCAGGTAATTGGATGGATTCAGGTAAGCCGGCGTATCAGCCGCCGAATTCCAGAACCGGCCGGTGAGGCGGTTCTTGGCGCTGATGTGCTGATCTATGCGAACCAAGAACTGGTGATCGTTGAAATTGTTCGGCGCCGCCACGAAAATTCGGTTGCCGGATGTTGGCACGGGGATCTTAGCCAGAATGCCCTGGCTGATCGGGCTGAGCTGCTCCGGTGGAATGCGATTGTTGGGGTAAGGTTGCCGGGTCACCGGATCAATAATCGGCCGGCCCAGGGCCGAGAAATCGCCCTGGCGTTGCGCCGCCGTAGGCACGACGATGCCCACCACATTGGGCGCCCGCCGCTCGATGGTGGCCTGGTAACTGAAAAAGAAGAAGGTCTTGTCCTTGCCGTTGTAAAGCTTGGGAAGGAATACCGGTCCCCCCGCCGTCGCCCCGGCCTGGTTGCGCTTGAGCCCATCCTGCCTCTTGCGTCCGTCCACAATGGGCGCGAAGAAGTTAGCGGCGTTGACCGCCTGGTTGCGAACGAACCAAAATGCGCTGCCATGGAGCTGATTGGTGCCGCTGCGGGTGACGGCGTTCACGATGGCCCCTGGCTGCCGCCCGAACTCCGCGCTGAAGCTGTTGGTCTGCACGCTGAACTCGCTGAGCGCGTCAGGATTGGGCATCGGATTGGGCGCGTTGTTGTAATGGTCGTTATTCTGCGCCCCGTCCAGGATGTAATTGTTGGCGTTGGCGCGACTGCCGTTGACCGACACTCCTCCGCGCACTTCCCGGGTAAGTCGTGCCCGACGTCGTATCCGTGCGCCAGTCCGTGGTGGTGCCGGCCACCAGCCGCACGAGCTGGAGCGGATTGCGGCCGTTCAACGGCAACTCCTCGATGCGCTTCTGGTCCACCACGGTCTTGAGGATGCCGGTGGTGGTGTCCACCGTGACCACCTGACTGGTGACCGTCACGGTTTCCACCGGCGATCCCAGCTCCAGCGTGATGTCCACGCGCGCCACCTCATTGACCTGCACGCGGATTCCGCGGGTTTCAAAGCGCTTGAAGCCCTGTGCCTCCGCCGACAATCGGTAGAAGCCGATGGGCAGGGCGCGGATCACGTACTGACCGGCGGAATCGGTGCTGCTTTCGAAGCGTTCGCCGGTGCCTTCGTTGACCGCTACAACCGTGATTCCCGGAATCACCGCGCCGGATGGGTCGCTGCACACGCCAGCGATAGACCCGGTGACGTTTTGGGCCGTGAGCGCTCCCGTGCCCAGCCAGGCCAAGAGCGCGAATCTCGCTGTTGAACGAACTCCCCTCGGTCTCATTTACCCTCCTCTGCAAGCAAGTTGGTTGGACGCCAGTACCCGGCGGGATGCCCCTGGTTCTCCCGCATGCTTTCAACGTATTGCTCACCCGCTCGATTTGTCAAACCGAGCCGAAGCAGATGTTGACCAGTTCAGGTGCATCACAACCTGGCAAGGCCTGCCGCGGCAGGGCTTGGGCGCTGAGCGATCATAGCATGACCGGCGGCAGGATGGAGATCCGCGACCTATTTCTACTGCGTCAAAAACGTCGCGCCCCCACAGGAAGAGCAGCAGGGAAGCCGCTGGGCCCGCCAGGTGGCGATGAGTCGGCGCAGCGTGGCAATCGAATTCCGTTCATAGCGCCGCTGATCCTTCCCCGCTGCCCCGCGGCTGGTAGTCGGCGGGCAACTCGGGCGCCGCCAGTTCGAGCTTCCCGGCGCGCTGAGGCGGAAAAACCGCTCCGCTCGGCTGCCAGGAACCCATAGGTCGCGATGCACAGCGTCGCATGATGATGGAATCCGCGCCACGAGCGCGCTTCGAAATGCCCCAACCCCAGTTCTTGTTTCAGCTCCAAGTAATCCCGCTCCACAATCCAGCGGTGCTTGGCCAGCCGGACCAACGCGACCAACGGCGTCTGGGCGGGCAAGTTCGACAGCCAGTACTTGCTCGGCTCGGCCCCGGCCTGCTGGGGCGGCCACTCCGCCAACAGCCACAACTCGGCATGCAGCTCGGCGCGCCAGTCCTCGCGATGCGCCGGGCGCATCCGCCGTGCGACGCCGCCGGTCCTCGGCCCACTCCGTGGGCAGGTACAGCCGCCAGGCCACCGGCAGGCTCGCCTGCCAGGCGGCCACGCTCAGGCTGACAGCCACCTAGCAGTTCTCCTGCTTGCCCAACGGCCCACAGGACTGCCGGGCCACGCCCACCGAGTGGCGGCCCTTCTTCGGGATCCCGGTGTCATCCACAATCCAGGTCACCACGGGGCCGCGCTGCTGGATCGCCGCAGGACCTGCCGCCGCACGGCGGCCAGAACGGCCTCGTACTCCAGGGCGAGCGGGCCACGAAGTGATGCAGCGACGGATGGGCAGCCGGCACGCGGTCCGGGTGCAGCCGCGCCGCCATCGGCTCGACGCTTTTGCGTTCCCCGTCCAGCAACAGTCCGCGGCAGGAATCTTTCAGCGGCCCGTGCCGTCGGCATGCCCCGCGGCCCTGGCCAAGCCCTCCATGTAGGCCGCGAAGCACGCACCTCAAGGGCTTGGCTCCGGGAGGGCGGTTCGCACAAAACAATTTGGCGACAAAATGGGCAACTTATGACACAGTAGTACTAGGATGCGACCGTAGCTCACAAGGGGGACGACGTTTTCGCCGTGTCCGGGGGGCCCTGCAAAAGGTCGCAGCGGTTGGCCTGAATAGAACATTTCGATAGCAAAATGTTCTAGTCTCACACCGAAAGGCAAGGCCACGGGAAGAAGACGGCGCGCGCCAGGCAAACCTCCGGGTTGAGACACAGCGGTTTTTCGTACCTGCACATCCTTTCGACGTGAGGATTAAATCGGTTCCTGGAGGGGGCCGGCTTCGCCTGCCTCGGCGGGCCTTAACTCGCGCTGCTTCCTGATGGGCTGCCTTGGCGGAATGGGTTCGGAGCGGGCCATCGCCGACCCGGTGGGGGATCCCGTCAGCCGGCATGTTTTGGGCCTGAGCTGAGAAAATCGCGCGACACAGGCCGGAGCTACCATGAGCATCCGCGGCGCGCTTGTCGGCTTCCGAAGAACCGCGCAGACCCGCTCCGTCGCGCCGACTCCGCACAAGCTGCGTGTCAACGCACCGTGAAACGCAAGCTTGCCTGCCGGCCGGTGACGGCGTCGGTGACGAGCACCTGCCAGGTCCCCTGGGGATCGTTGAGTGCGAGCCGGAAGCCCGCCTCTGCCACGCCGGATTTGGTCTCCAGGTTTTCTCCATACGCGCGGACAGCGCTGCCGTCCGGACGGCGCACGCGAAACAGCAACACGGTTTCGTAGCCGCTGCCGGCATCCACGCTCAAACGGAAACGCACCGGGTCGCCGCGCCGCGCAACGCGAGGACCCCGGACGCGCACGCTCCCTACGGCTTGCGGCAGTAACGCGTAAAGCTTCGGCTCCGCCGTGCGGATGGTATCGCGCAACGTGCCCGCCCGGCCGAGATAGCGCTGCCCCCGCACGTCATAGAGGTGCCACGGCCGCCGCAGATCAATGCTGAAGGACTGTGTGCTGACCTCAGGCTCATCGTTTTTTAGCAAGCCTACGTAAGTCGCGGATCCTTTTCGGTAAGTAGACAACAAAAAACCGCGCAGCGGGCGGCCTCCCTCGGTGAACACGCGGTAGGCCGGTCTGAGTTCCGCCCAATCCAGCGCCTTGCTGACCAGCTCTCGCCATTTCTCTTCCTGCCCGTCGCGGCGGTCCTCGACGTAAGAGGTCAAGAAGAAGTTCAGGTAGACAGCTCCGCCTTTCCCGGCTCGTCTGGCGAAAGTCACCGGCACGCTCCCGAGTTGCGTCAGGGCTGTTGCGAATCGAGGCCGCACAACGGCTTCGGGCCTGTCCGAGGCCAGCTCGTCGCGGCGGGCGGGGCGTGCGCGCTCGATGCCGAACAGATCATCGAGCGACCCGGAGGGCAGCCAGCGTGCATGCCCGTCCATCACCCCGGCTTGTCCGTCGGCGATCACGGCGCCGCCTGCTTCCACGAACTCGCGAATGGCCTGTACTTCGCGCGCCGTGATCGCGACGGAGAAGGGCAGAATCAAAGCGCGGAACCTACGGCGCATGAGCTCGCCGGCCTCGATCTGCTGGCGCGCCAGGAAATCGAAGCCGAAACCCATGTCTTTGAGCAGATTCACCCAACCGTCCCGGTTCGCTTCGAACTTGCGATATGTGGGACCCGCCCCTTTGCCGATCGGTTCGTCAGGCCCCGTGGTTCGCCCGTCCACGATCCAGGTCCCGTGGATGCTCGGGAACGAGTAATGGATGGCGATGCCGTCATTGGAACGCTCAGCCGTGCGAAGCAACCGGGCAATGCCTCCATCCCGGATTTCTTCCAGAGCCTTGCGGATGCTCTCCGCGCTCTCCGAGAAACGATAATCGGGGTTGAGAATCGAATACTGCCAGAAAATATAAGCTCCCGCAGTAAAACCGTGGAAAAGGCCGTTATAAAGGTTGTAAAGCGTCCTACGACCGCTCACTCCGTACCCGGTTCCTGCGGACATTCGCAGGCCCGGATTGAAGCTGCGTAAAAACTCGAGCTGGTTGCCTCCCGTGTAAGGATTGAGGTGTCCAACGATGTAGTTAAGCCGGGAGTAATCGCACCCGTTATGCGGCGCAGATTCCTGGGTTCCGGACAGCAACACCAGGCCTTCGGGATCATGACGATGGAGCAGATCCCGAACGTAGGCGTAGTTCTCCGCATAAGTTTCCTCCATGAAGGTACGGTGGTCGGCCCAGGAAGAGTAATTCCCTCGCTGTTGCGCCTCCTCGGTAGTGTCCGGCGTGACGTCCCCCCAGCGCGTAAATTGCGTGCCCCACTGCCGGTTCAAAACTTCCAGGGAACCGTATTCTTTCTTGAGCCATTCCCGCATCCTGGACATACAGTGCGGGGAGAAGCACAAATCCATCGCATCGGTATAACAGGTGAGCGACGGCTCCTCGTAAATGTAGTAACTCATCGGCGAAAACGGCGCCCAGGGTGTGACCAGCTTCTCGATTTCGCGTTCCTGTTGCCTGCGGTAGGCAGGATCGTTGAGGCAGTACAAGCGCGCCAGATAGCGCTTGTCGCGTGTGCGCGCCCAGTTCCGCTTCTGCTCGAGATACGGCTTGCGTGCCTCACCATCGGGCGACTCTTGTCCCGAGATCCGCGTCTGTGCCTGGACAGAGAAGTTGGCGTGCTTGGAGAGCTCCAGGGGATAGCTGGAGAGCGTCGTCACCTGCATTCGCTCCAGGAGGCCTTCGATAGTCTTCCAGAGTCCGGGCGCCGGATCAGGTCCGAATAGATACATGACCACGTCAAAATCGTCCCACTTGCGCGGATGAAGAATGAAAACCTCACGCCGCTTTCTCTGACGCTCGCGGCCGTTTTGGTAAATGCGGCCCTCCACCCAGGCCACGCGCGTGAGCGCGCCGTCGCTGGGCAGCGAGAACGGCACGGACGTGACACCCTTTGCCAGAGGCGTTTCACGGCGTGCAAGTAAACGGCCGTAGTTGTCCAAGAGGTCGGTCCGGAGCACGAAGCCCGAACCGTCGGCGCCGCGCAACGCCAACTCCCCGGTCACCTCCTCACCTCGGCGGAAGCGGTCGGCTGCAAAACGGATGTCGAGGATTTCCGCAGGCTGGGGCGTCAGGTAGTTACACGTGCCCCAATCCAGGACCTTGCCGCTTCTTGGTTCCCGCGCGATGACGTCCACGAAATGGTTGCGGCCGCGGGGAGGGTCGGGGAGTTTGATCTCGACCTGACCCTGGACCACCAGCGTGGTTTCCTGCTCGGCCTCTCCATACTCGTCGCGCACCGTGACGCTGACGTCAGCGGGGGTGGTCACCGCGATGCGCACGTAGCCGGGGCGGTTGTGGTCGTCTACCACCAGTGTGCGCAGAGCATCGGTCGGCTCCTTGCACGCCGCCCATATCACCGCGCGAGCCAAGAGCGAATAAAGGTACTCCCAGTAAGGCCAGGTGGCGTGAGTACGCCATTGATTTTCGATCAAAGGAATGAGGCCGCGCTGCTCCCAGGCTGCGGCGACGACGCGACCCCTGCCGAGCTGTCGCACGGCGAGAATTGGGTCTCCGGCTTCGCTCCTCAAAATCACCTCGCCGCGCGCCTTGCACCGCGTGTGTCGCATCTGGTCGAACGGCAACGCCTCGAGCGGGACATGGCGCGTGATGAAGTGCTCTCGGTTTGCCAGCCACCGCTTCGAGCGCTGCCCTCGCGTCACGGGCTCCAGCGGGGAAAGCTCAACCAGCTCGCGCACTTCACGGGCGTGGACATCCAACAGAACCAAACCCATGCCCTCCTCGACTCTTCGCCGGATGGCCTGTCGTACGGTTCGCGGGAACTCGTCCCAGGGCCGCTGCCCCGGGAGCACCATCACGTCGTAGTGCGGCCCGTTGAGCAGGGCGTCGGCCATGTAAGTGTAAGCCAGCGTGAAGGGCGCGCCGTAGGAATCGCCTCGCTCGCCATAGAAGTCTCCAAAACCCCACCGGTTGGTCCCGGAGTTCGCGCCCAAAGTTATCGGGAACAGCCGGCATTGCAGGCGCTGGGCCAGCTCGATGGCGCTCCGTCCATGGGCTACGTCCGGCACAATGAGAACCTCCAGCGGGCCGGCTACGTAAGGGTTCGCCCACGGCACATGCGGAGTCCGTATTTCCGCGGCGTACGGCGCGTCCATGCGCCCGAGCCGTGCGAGAACTTCGTTGTAGTCCGTGAGTCGGAAGCGGTCCAGAAAGAAAACCGCGGGACCTTTGGCCGCCAGACGCAGCCGCTCGATCCGGCTGAGATCCAGATCGGCGAATTCCTTCAGGCGAATCTGCACGTGCTGAGCCCCGCGCCGCAAATCCACGCTGCGCGCTCCCGTTGCTCCGCGGCCGGTAAGTTCCACGACGAGCCTGCTGGGCTGCTCCGCGTAGACGAAGAACTGAAGCGCTTCGAAACGATGCCAGTTCGCGGGCAGGTAGTCCGTCTGAACGCCGCCTTCGGATTCTGCCGGAATCACAACGCGCAGCGAGTGTGTCTGCCAGGCGGGAAACTCTGTGGATGCTTCCACAGAAGCGCTGCCGAAGGCCTGCCATTGCGCCAGCTCCGAGGGGGACTCGAAGCTGGCAAAGTTCGGACCTGGCCGCTTGGGCGCTTGCTGCGCCGGGCCACCTCGCACCAACCACGACGCCAGCGCCGCTACCGCGGCCGGCAACAGAACACCGCCCCTGGAACACATGGCTGAGATTATGCCACGGAGCCGGTGGGCGCGAGAGGCTCCGCTTCCGAACGTGTCGGAGGGCAGGTGGACGGTCGCAGCGTGTTAGAACACCGCCACCAGGAGGCCGGTCGCCAACAGATTCACGACCGCCAGCGGAAACAAGAAGCCCCAGGCGAAGCGCATGAGCTGGTCATAGCGAAAACGCGGCAGCGTCCCGCGCACCCACATGAACACCCACAACAGCAGTCCGACCTTCGCCAGGAACCAGAAGGGCGGGATTAACAAGGGCTGTAGCGGCGGAATCAGGAACACGACTGCCAGAGCGAAGAACGCGCCCCCCACCGCCGGCAACGTGCGGCGATCACGCGCCCGGGTTGCGTTCAAGCCGTGATAGAGCGCCATCGCGCCCGCGGCCGCCAGCAGAACCGGCGGCAGCAGGTTCGAACCATACGCCGCGGGGAACGGCGGCAGCCAGCCGCCCAGGAACAGCAACGTGGCCATGGCCGAGATGGTGATCATGTTGGCGTATTCGGCCATGAAGAACGCGGCAAACTTCATCGAGCTGTACTCGGCGTGAAAACCGGCCACCAGCTCGTTTTCCGCCTCCGGCAGGTCGAAGGGGATGCGGTTGGTCTCGGCGAACATCGCCACGCCGAAGATCAAAAATCCGATCAGTTGCGGCGCCGGCAGTTGGAGAACATTCCATCGCGGCAGCAAGCCGAAGTAAAAGCCATCCTGTCGCTCGACGATTTCGCGAAGATTCAGCGTGTTGGCCAGCAGCAACGGCGCCGCCACCGAGAGCGCCAGCGGCAACTCGTAGCTGATCATCTGCGCGGCGCTGCGCAGCCCGCCCAGCAACGGATACTTGCTGTTCGAGGCCCAACCGGCCAGCACCACGGCGTAGACAGCCAGCGAGGAGACGGCCAGCACGAACAGCACCGCGATGTCCAGATCGGCGAGCTGCATGCGCGTTCGCACGCCGAGGACTTCCACCTCCGGGCCGAAAGGAATCACGGCGTAGGATAGCAGAGCCAGCGTGACGGCCAGGAAGGGAGCGAACAGATAGAGGAACTTGTTCACGTGCGGCGGAATCAGGTCCTCTTTGAGCAGCAACTTCAGGGAGTCCGCCACAGGCTGCAACAATCCGTGTGGTCCGACACGCGAGGGACCGATGCGCACCTGCACGTGCGCGATCACCTTCCGCTCGATCCACTGCAAGTAGAGCAGCGTGAGCAGCAGAAACCCCATCACCAGCGCGGCCTTGACGATACTGATCAGGTAGTACTCCATGACGCTTATCCGCGATAGAGTGCGCCTGGCGCCTCCCGCACCCGGCTCAGGATGGGTGCGTAACGACCCAGCGTGCCGGAGGTGAACAGCGTGTCGCCGGCTGAAACGACCTTACCCCGCCGTGAGGCTACCGCCTGCGCCAATGGCCGCGTCTGGACCGCCTGGCCGGCCAGGATCAAGGGCAGGGGCAGATCGTAACCCGGAACCGACGCCGCGATTTCCCGCAGCACGGCTTCCGGTTCCGTCGGCCCCAGATCCAGCCCCATGCGCCGCGCCAACAAGCCGAAAATCTCCAGATCGGTCTTCGCGCCGCTGCGGCTCACCGCCCGACGGAGCCGCTGCACCTGGCCGCAGACGTTCGTCAGCGTGCCGACTTTCTCATATGCCGAAGCCGCCGGCAGCACGACATCCGCGCATTGCGCGGTCTCCGTCAAAAAGAGGTCTTGAACGACGAGGAAGGCGCCCTCCGGCGCTGCGCGCTGGTGGCGCAGCGGGTTGGCTCCTACCACCCACAGAACATCGAGGCTCCCGCCCGCCAACATTTCCTCCAAGCTCAAACCAGGCTCGGCCACCGGTTGATAACCCGGCCCCAGGTCAGGCAGCAGCCCCATGTCGGCGGCCCCACGCGAGTTCGAGTAATCCACCAGGCAGACGTACTTGACTGGAATGCCGAGCGAATCGCCGAAGGACACCAGACGCGCGACATTCTCGCCCTGAACCTCGTCGCCGAACACCACCGCCAGCTCCGGCTCGCGCGCCAGCTCGTCGCGCAGCTCCGCGAGGGCTTCCAGCTCTTTGCCCGGCTCGGTACGCACAACGCGCACGGCGTAGCGATCTTCGCGCACGGGCCCGCGCGTCACTACGTAGACGCGGGCCTGATGATGGCGCCAGTTGGCGCGGATCTGCCAGGAGATGAGCGGATGCTGTTGCGCCAGATCACTGCCGATCACCAACACGGCCCGCATGGCGTAGAGATCCGCCATGGTCGCCTGAGCGTCCGACCGCCCGGCGAGAGCAGCCATGAAAGCAGGCACGTCGCCCGTGCGGTGATGATCAATGTTGTTCGTCCCCAATCCCAGGCGAGCGAACTTTTGCAAGTAGTAATTCTCTTCGTTCGTGGTCCGGTTGGAGCCGATCACGCCGAAGCGCCCGCCAGCCGCGCGCACTTGTTGGAAACGCTCCGTCACAGTCGTCAGCGCTTCGGCCCAGCTTGCAGGCTGCAACTTCCCGTCGCGCCGAATTAGCGGCGCGAGGATACGTTCCGGGTGGTCCACAAAATCCGCTGTGTAGCGCCCTTTGATGCAGAGGAACTCGCCGTTGATCCCCGACTGATCGCGGTTGTTGCCGCGGATGATCCGGTTATGATAGACGCCCAGCGTGGCCTTGCAGCCATCGGCGCAGTGCGTGCAGATGACTCCGACGTGCTGCATCTCCCAGGGTCGCGTGTGGTAGCGGTACATGCCGCTGGTCAGCGCGCCCACCGGGCAGATGTCAATGCAAGCCCCGCACTCGTCGCACTCCAGATGGTCGCCGCGATTGGGCGCGATCTCGCTGCGCCCGCCGCGGTTGATGACGCCCAGCGCGCCCACGCCCATCCCTTCCTCGCAGACGCGCACGCAACGGTAGCAGAGGATGCAGCGCGGCTTGTCGTAGTAGACCACCGGGGACCACTGTGCCTCGGGGACGTGGTACTTGGCCTCCACATAGCGGCTCTCGGCGGCGCCGTAGGTGAAAGCCATGTCTTGCAGCTCGCACTCGCCGCCCTTGTCACACACCGGGCAATCCAGCGGGTGGTTCGTCAGCAGAAACTCGACCATGGCCTTGCGCGCCTCAGCCACCTGCGGCGTGTCGGTGCGCACGACCATGCCGGGAGTAGCTACCAGCGTGCAGGCCGTCAGCAGCTTGGGTGACTTCTCCACCTCGACCAGACACATGCGGCAGGCCCCTGCCAGCGACAGGCCTTCCCAGTAGCAGAAGCTGGGGATCTTGACGCCCACACGCTTGGCGGCTTCGATCACCAGGGTTCCCGGCTCGACCTGCACCGTGCGGCCGTCTATGGTGATGGTGATCAGCTCAGACATGCGCGGCGACCTCCTCGAAAGGACACGGCTTGCCGCCCAGGTGGGCTTCGAATTCCTCACGGAATTTCTGGACAAACGATAGCGCCGGCATGGCGGCTGCGTCACCGAGCGGGCAGAAGGTGCGCCCGAGCATATTCCGGGCAATATCCGCCACGACGGGAATGTCCTCTGCGCGCCCTTCCCCTTGCTCAAAACGCGTGAGGATTTGGGCCAGCCAGCGGGTGCCCTCCCGGCACGGGGTGCAGAAACCGCAGCTTTCGTGGGCATAGAAGCGCAGGATGCGAGCCGCCGCCTTGACCATGCAGGTGGTCTCGTCCATCACGATGACGCCGCCGGATCCCAGCATGCTGCCGGCGCGCGCCACGCAGTCGAAGTCCATCGCCAGGTCACACTCCTCGGCTTTGAGCACCGGGCAGGAAGACCCACCCGGAATGACGGCCTTCAGTTTGCGCCCGCCGCGCACGCCTCCCGCCACTTCGTGAATCATGCGCAGCAGGTTGAAGCCCATGGGAAGCTCGTAAACGCCCGGGCGGTTGACGTGCCCGGAGATCGCGAACAGGCGCGTGCCGCCGTTGCGCGGCGTGCCCAGAGCGGCGAAGGCTGCGCCGCCGTTCAGGATGATGGGAGGCACCGCACAGAAGGTCTCTACGTTGTTGAGCACCGTTGGGCAGCCGAAGACGCCTGAAGTGGCCGGAAACGGCGGCCGGATGCGCGGCACACCCCGCTTGCCTTCCAGCGATTCCAGGAGCGCAGATTCTTCGCCGCACTCATAGGAGCCGGCGCCGGAATGCGTGTGGAGATCGAAGTCCATGCCGGAGCCCAGGATGTTGCGGCCCAGGAAACCGCGCGCACGCGCCTCGTCAATGGCCCGATCCAGGATCTCGATCAGGTAGCGATATTCGCCGCGAACATAGATGTAGCCGGCGCTCGCGTTCACAGCGCGCGCAGCGATCAGCATGCCCTCGATGAGCGCGTGCGGATCGTACTCCATCAACAGCCGATCCTTGCAGGTGCCCGGCTCGCCCTCGTCGGCGTTGGCCACCACGTACTTGGGTTTGGGCGAATCCCGGGGCACGAAGCCCCACTTCAATCCCGTCGGGAACCCCGCGCCGCCGCGTCCGCGCAAATTGGATTTCTTGACTTCCTCGATGATCTCCTCCGGCGTCATGGCCAGGGCTTTGCGAAAAGCCTGGTAGCCCTCGTGCGCCAGGTAGGCGTCAAGGGAAGCCGAGTTCGGCACGCCGAAACGGCGCATCAAGATGCGGACTTCCAGGGGATGCGGTTCACGGAATAGCATCGCTCATTCCTCGCTGCGGCCGGCGCTGTGCTGCCGAAGCTCGTCGATGAGGCGATCGAACTCTTCCGGGGTCACATGGTGGCGGTACTCGTAATTGATTTGCATCGCCGGAGCCCAGCAACAGGCGCCGATGCATTCGACTTCTTCCACGGACAACAACCCGTCTTCGGTGACGCCGTGGTTGCCGATGCCCAGTCGCCGGCAGGCATGTTCGAAAAGCTCTGCTCCTCCCACGAGCAGACAGCTTATGTTGGTGCAGATCTGGAGGTGATAGCGGCCTACCGGCTTGCGCCGCAGCATGGAGTAATAACTGACGACTTCTTCGATATCCAGAGGCGTAACGCCCAGTCGCCGCGAGACCTCCTCGACCACCTCGGGCGTCACGGCGCCCACCTCGTCCTGCACGAACAGCAGCATGGGCACCAGCGCCGCACGTTTCCGCTCCGGCGGAAAGCCGCTTAAGAGCCGCTCGAGCTTGGCTTCGGTTTCTGCCGAGAACCTCACCGGTCCACGTCTCCCAAAACGAAATCCAGGCTGCCCAGGGCGGCCACCACGTCGGCGATCAATCCGCCCTCGATCATCCTGGGCAGGCATTGCAGGTTGGCGAAGCTCGGCGTGCGCATGTACACGCGCCAGGGTTTGGAACTGCCGTCGCTGACCACGTAGTAAGCCAACTCCCCGCGCGGAGATTCGACGGCTTGATAAACTTCCCCGGCGGGCACGCGGAAGCCCTCGGTGACGATCTTGAAGTGGTAAATCAGGGCTTCCATCTCAGTCTTCATTTTCTCGCGATCCGGCAACACGACGTGGGGGGCGTCGGCCACGTGCGGGCCCGAAGGCATGCCCTCCAACGCCTGCTTGACGATGCGCGCGCTCTGCCGCATCTCTTCCACGCGCACCTGGTAACGTGCGTAGACGTCGCTTTCGGCGCGCGTGGGAATCTCGAAATCGAACTGCTCGTAGCCGGAGTAAGGTTCAGCCTTCCGCAGGTCCCAGGCCAATCCCGCAGCGCGAAGCATGGGACCGGTGACCCCCAGCTCGATCAAATCCTCCAGCGGCACGTAGGCGATGCCCTTGGTGCGGCGCAGCCAGATGGGGTTGCGCGTCAGCAGTTCCTCGTACTCATCCACCTTCGAGGGGAACGCGTCAATGAATCGTTTGACGGCGTGATGCCAGCCGCGCGGGGGCTCGAGGGCCAGACCGCCGATTCGGAAATAGCTGGTCATCATGCGCTGGCCCGAGAACATCTCGAAGATGCGCAGGATGTCCTCGCGCTCGCGGAAGCAGTAAAGAAAGACGCTCATGGCGCCGACGTCCAGGGCGTGGGTTCCCAACCAGACCAGGTGGCTGTTCAGCCGTGTGAGCTCGGTGAGCATCACGCGCATCCACTGGGCGAGCGGCGGGATCTCGAGGCCCAGGAGCTTTTCAACGGCCAGGCAGTAGCACAGATTATTGGACAGGGGCGCCAGATAATCCACGCGATCCGTGAGGGTCACGCCTTGCTGGTAGAACCTCTGCTCGAGCTGCTTCTCGATGCCGGTGTGCAAGAAGCCGATCTCGGGTTCGACGCGCACCACCGTCTCTCCATCCAGCTCCAGAACCAGGCGCAGCACGCCGTGGGTGGAAGGATGCTGCGGCCCCATGTTCAGCGTCAGGCGGCGCGGCGCTGCGCCCACCGGCTGTCCCGTCTCGGGAGCGCTGTTCACAGGGTTCCCTCCTCTCGGTAGTCGTAACGGCGGCCGTGAACCGGAAAATCTTTGCGCAGGGGATGGTCCGTCCAGTCCTCGGGCAACAGAATGCGGCGCAAATTAGGGTGATTCCGGAAGCGCACGCCGAACAAATCCCAAACCTCGCGTTCGTACCAGTTGGCGGCCGGCCACACCGAGGTTACCGATTCCAGTTCCGAGTCTTCGCCGACCCGGCACTTCAGGCGCAGCCGCCGGTTCTCCTCCAGGCTGTGCAAATGGTAGACAACTTCGAAACGCGGATCGGCTGGATACCAGTCCACGGCCGTGATGCTGCTGAGCCGGTTGAAGCGATGGTGTTGCTTGAGGTACTGGCAAACCGGGAGAATCTTTTCCGGCGCCACGATCAAGGTGAGTTCGCCGCGATCCTCCTTGCCGTCCAGCACGGCAGCCGCATCCCAGTTCCGCAGGGCAACGAGCAGAGGGTTAGCTTCGAGCGATGGGGGCAGCATTTACTCGTGCGCGTCTTCGGAGCGGCCTTCCAGGGCCCACTCCAGCGCTCCCTTCTTCCAGAAATAGTAAAAGCCCGCCAGGATCAGGGCCAGGAAAACGGCCATCTCCAGGAAGGCGAACAGGCGAAGCTGGCGGTAAACTACCGCCCAGGGATACAAAAATACGGCCTCCACGTCAAAGAGGATGAAGACCATGGCCACCAGGTAGAACTTGACGCTGAAGCGCTCGCGGGGGCTACCCACCGGCGTCATCCCGCACTCGTAGGGCGACAGCTTGACGCGATCCCGATAGCGCTTGCCTAAGAGGGCGGAGGTCAGCAGCATCCCGGCGGCGATCGCCATGGCGATGACAGCCTGCAGAAGCACCGGGAAGTAAAGCTCCGTGTAAGAGGAAGGCATGGGAGCGAAATTCGAATATAATGATCTGGGTAACGGGGTGTCAAATGGCCGGGTGGCTCCGGCCGTGCCCCGGAAACCTCAATCGGCAGCCGATGGCGACGATCCCCATCACCGTAAACGGTCAGCCGCATGAGGTCCCGGAGGGCCTGACGGTACTAGGACTGATAGAGTCCCTGAGGTTGAAACCCGATCGGGTGGCGGTGGAAGTGAACCGGCAGGTGGTGCGGCGGGCGCAGTGGGCCAGCCAGACGCTTCCGGCCGGGGCGCAGGTGGAGATCGTGCATTTCGTCGGCGGAGGATGAGATCACCCCCAAAAAAGGCATTGAAGGGAGGCGGCAGCTCCTGTACAATCCAGAGAGGCAGCCCATATCAGCAAAACGGAAGCGGTGCACTATGTTCAAAACAAAAAAAACCAGGCCTGCTCCCCCCGAGCCCGATGCGGGTTACGCCAGCAAGGAGGTGGCCGCCATCGCGGGGATCAGCCTCCGGCAGCTCCAATGGTGGGACGAACGCCACGTCGTCTCGCCCCGGCATGTCGGGCACAAGCGCATTTACAGCCCCCAGGACGTGCTCGAGATCACGGTGATCGCCGAGTTGCGGCGCAAGGGTTTTTCGCTGCAAAAAATCCGCCGGGTGCTGCGCTACCTCCAGAGGGAGATGGGACGGCGTCTCAGCGACGTCTTCACCCGGGATTCCGACCTGCATTTGCTCACCGACGGCAAGTCCATTTACCTGGAAGATCGCCACGAACGCATCATTGACATTCTCAAGAACGCCCGCCAGCCGATGTTCCTGGTTTGCGTCACCGACCAGGCCCGCCGGTTGTCGGCGATCCCCAAGAAGTTGGCCCGGTCCGCCACCACGGTGGCGGCGCGCAAAGCGCGCACGGGATCCTGACTCCAGACCCTCCACGCGAAGCTTCGCTCGGGGCCGCGGCTCCGGCCGGAACGACGGTAGCCGGCGCGGACCGCGTCCCCCGCGAAGCGAAGCGCACTGGGCTATACTGGTAGCGAATCCTCCTGGGGAATGAACCCGATGAAGGGGAGCGGCAAACTCTTGTTTTTGGCTCCGCTGGTGGTGGTCCTGTCTTCCGCTCTGGGAGGCCTGCTCAGCACGGAGGCAGGCGGCGCAGCAGGCGCCGCCGCGGAAGACGACATCCGCGCCGGCGTCAAGGCTTTCACTAGCATCTACAGCGTGGTGGAGCGGAACTTCGCCACGCCTGTGGATCCCGAGCGTGCTCTGTACAAGGGCGCCATCCCGGGCATGTTGCGCACCCTGGATCCGCACTCCAGTTTCCTGGATCCGCGCGACTTCCAGGTGATGCGTGAGGAGCAGAGGGGTCATTATTACGGCGTGGGCATGCAGATCGGGCCCGACCGTCACTTCCGCAGCGGCAAGACCATCGTCATCGCGCCCTTCACGGGATCGCCCGCGTACAAAGCAGGGATTCGCCCGGGGGACATGATCCTGGCCGTTGACGACAAGCCGGTGGAGGGTCTCTCGCTCAGCGAGATCGCCGAGATGCTCAAAGGGCCCCGCGGCACCCGAGTGAAAGTCACCATCGGCCGCGAGGGTCACGAACAGCCTTTGGTGTTCGAACTGATCCGCGATGAAATCCCGCGTAAGAGCGTGGAGGACGCCTTCTGGATTCGTCCGGGCGTCGCCTATCTCGGCATCGCGCAGTTCAGCGAGACTACCAGCCGCGAGGTCGAGGAGAGCCTCCGCAAGCTGGGCGAAAGTCAGATTAAGGGGTTGATTCTGGATTTGCGTTCCAACCCCGGCGGCTTGCTCAGTGAAGGGGTGGCCGTGGCTGACCGTTTCCTGCAAAAGGGACAGGTGATCGTCTCACATCGCGGGCGAGCTTCGGCCGAGAAACCCTATATCGCCCGGCGCGGCAGCGCTTACCAATATCCCATCGTCGTGCTCGTGGATCGTTACTCGGCGTCGGCCGCCGAAATCGTGGCCGGCGCTTTGCAGGATCACGATCGCGCCTACATCTTGGGAGAAACCACCTTCGGGAAAGGCCTGGTGCAGACGGTCTATCCGCTTTCGGAAAACACCGGACTGGCCTTGACCACGGCGAAATACTATACGCCCAGCAACCGCCTGATTCAGCGTGATTACTCGCACATTTCCTTTTTCGATTACTACTTCCGCAAGAAAGAGGACGTCAAGAATCCGCAAGACGTCAAGATGACCGACAGCGGGCGCACGGTTTACGGCGGCGGCGGCATCACGCCCGACGAAAAGTACACGGGCCCGAAACTAACCCGCTTTCAATCGGACCTCAATCGCCGATACGCCTTCTTCAATTTCGCAGCGCGCTACCTCGGCACTCGCAACCCCAAATTACCCAAGAATTGGGAACCGGACCAGGAGGTCCTCAACGAGTTTCACCGCTACCTGCTGGATGAGGGGTTCCGCTTCACCGAGGCAGAGTTCGCCGAGGTCCACGACTGGATCAAGTTACAGGTAAAGTTGGCGGTGTACTCCGCCGCGTTCAGCGTGGATGAAGCCCGCCGCCTCATGATCGAGACCGACCCGGCCGTGGCGCGGGCCATCGAGTGTCTGCCCAAGGCCAAAGCTTTGATGGAAGCCGCACGACGGGTCGTCGCGCAACGAGTGCAACGCTGAGTTGACCGGCGCTCCAGATCAACCCCAGGTGACCGTACTGGATGCAGGCGGCCAGTACTGCCACCTGATCGCGCGCAAAGTGCGCGAGTCGGGGGTCTACGCCGAGGTTCGCCCCAGTCAAGTTCCCGCCGCCGAGCTGAAGGGACGCAGCGGCCTGATTGTCTCCGGCGGCCCCAGCAGCGTCTATGAACCCGGCAGTCCTTCGGTGGACCCTGCGATCTTCGGCACAGGCGCCGGCGTGCTCGGGATCTGTTACGGCCATCAGCTCATGGCCCACTTACTGGGCGGGCAGGTGCGCAAAGGCGAGCGCGGCGAGTACGGCCTGGCGATCCTCGAGCAGGTCGAGCCCAATCCGCTGCTGGCCGGGGTGCCGGAACGCAGCCAGGTCTGGATGAGTCACCGCGACTCGGTGGTTAGCTTGCCGCCCGGCTTTCGGCTGCTGGCCCGGACAGCGAACTGTGCCGTGGCCGCCATGGGGGATCCCGCGCGGCGCCTTTACGGCGTGCAGTTTCATCCCGAGGTGGTCCACACCAGTTACGGGCGCGAAATCCTGGAGAATTTCCTGTTCGGCATCTGCGGCTGCCGTCGAGATTGGACGCCGCGGGATCGCGTGGCCCAACTGGAGGCCGGCATCCGCGAAGCCGTCGGGCCTCGCAACGTCTTCTTCTTTGTCTCCGGCGGCGTGGACTCGGCCGTGGCCTTCGCACTTTGCCTGCGAGCGCTCGGTCCCGAGCGCGTGCGCGGCTTTTACGTGGACACCGGTCTAATGCGCGAAGGCGAATCCGAGTTCGTACGGCAGACGTTCGAGCGCCTGGCACCCGGTTCGGTTCAGGTCGTGGACGCGCAAGCTCGTTTCCTGGGCGCTCTGGCCCAGGTCTCGGATCCCGAGCGTAAGCGTCGCATCATCGGGGATGAGTTCGTTCGGTTGCAGCAGGAGATTCTGGAAAGCGAACACTTTCTGGACGGCGATTGGTTGCTGGGTCAAGGGACGATTTACCCCGACACCATCGAATCGGGCGGCTCCGGGCAGGCGGCAGTTATCAAGACGCACCATAACCGCGCGCCGGGAATCCAGCGGCTGCTGGAGTCCGGCCGCGTGGTCGAACCGTTGAGTTCGTTTTACAAGGACGAAGTGCGCGTCGTCGGGCGTGAGATTGGATTACCGGAGTCGCTGCTGGAGCGCCATCCCTTCCCCGGTCCCGGTCTGGCCATCCGCTGCCTTTGCGCCGACACGGAGGCGCCACTGGAAAGGCGGCCGGAGGGCTGGGTGGCGCCTGTCCGCTCGGTGGGGGTGCAGGGAGATTCGCGCAGCTATCGTCCGGTGCTGGTGGTGGATGCGCCGCCGGATCCGGAGCTCGCCCGGCAAGCTACGGAGTTCGTCAATCACCTGGCGGTCATCAACCGGGTGGTGGCGCGGGCCGGCGGGCATGCCCCGCCGGCTGAGTTGCGCCTGCGTCCTGCTGGTCTGAGCGCGGAGCGGCTGTCCCGCTTGCGCCGCGCCGATGCCCTGGTTCGTGAGATTTCCGCCCGCAGCGGCTTCGACGCTCAGATCTGGCAATTCCCGGTCATTTTGATCCCCCTGGGTGAACCGGCGCGACCGGACTCCGTGGTGCTACGGCCGGTGGATTCCGTGGATGGCATGACGGCGCGCGCCGTGCTGATGCCCCCGGAGTTACTCCGCCTCATAACTGCGGAGTTACTGAGGCTCGAGGGCATTTCCACGGTCTTTTACGACCTGACGCACAAACCCCCGGCCACCATCGAGTGGGAGTAAGTGGGCGGCGCACTGCCCTAATCGCGTGGTCCGGAGACTAAGTCCCCGAAATCCGCTAGCAGTTCATACTTGTTTCGCCATGTCGTGTACATGATGCCCACCGCGCCGGGCGTTTCGTCCAGAGCTTCCAGCCAGTCGCGCACGTTCTCCAGGTTATCCGCGTCGTAGTAAGCTCCCGCGAGAGTGCGGAAGCCCAGGCCGGAGAAATGCCTCAAACTGGCTCGCCGCCGCGCATAGTGCCAGGTAACGATGCCCAGCTCTTTCGGCACGTAACGCCAGGATCCTTCGTAACTGCCATCCGCCAGAAAGTAATTTGCTCGAGCGTTGTGATTGGGATCCAGCATGTCCGACCAGACGAAGATTTCGGCCTCCGGATGCGTGGCGCGCAGCATCTCGAATTGCCGCGTGAGGCAATCGCCCAGGATCTGAGCCACGGTGAGGCCGCGGCGTTTGCACGCCTGACACGAACCGCCGGCGCGAATCTCGTCCATGGAAAGCAGAAAGAAGCGTCGCGGTCCGAGAACTTCGCGGATCAGGCGCACCTGCTCCTGCCAGATTCGGTAGAGTTTGGGTTCCGACATACACACACTGACCTGACCGTCGTTGACCGCCATGCCGTGGTAGTAGTCCACCCGCAGGCGTTCTCCCTCGCGGATCCGTCCGCCGGGCAATAGACGAATGGGCGGCGGCGAGCGGTCGAAGCGGAAATCTAACTGCGGGTCGGCCACCGGCGCGAAGTCTCGTCCCTCCTCATACTCCACACCGGTCTGCTCGCTGCGAACGGTCAGGGGCGTGCCCGGGCGGCGCAAGACGTTCAGCAGCCCTACCTCCTCCAGCTTCAAATCGTCCAGCCAGAAGCGCCCGGAACGCGCGCCCCAGACGCCCACGAAAATCCGCACCCGGTCGTAGTCGAAGCTGTTGAAGCCCCAGACCAAGCGACGCCACTCGGAGGTGGCCGGCGCTCGTGCGATCCACGGCGCCAGCCTGCGACCGTCAGGCGCCAGCACCTGGAGGTTGAAAGACTCCGGCGGCGTCAGCTCCTCGGTCTTCAGCCAGAAGCTGACGCGGTAGCAACGGCGCGGACGGACGGCGACTTCTTGCATCAGGCGCCCGTGACCGTGTCGGCTGACGCCGAAGTTCTCGAAGCGCAGAGACGCTGCTCCTTGGTGGAAAACCGAGGTATCCACGAAGCTGATTCGGCCTGGGGCGTCCTGAGTCTGGTAGCCGCTCAGGCGATGGCCGCGGTAGTTTTCCATGCCGCCGTTCAGCAATTGCGGCGGCGGGTCCGGCTCCAAGCGGGCCTCTTCCCGGCCCGCGATGAACAGGGCGCCGCGCACCGGAAGGCCTTCGGCGAGATTGCGATCGTGCGCCAGCACGGCGCTGCCGTAACCGGCCGAGAAGACTTCGGGGATCAACTCCAGGCCGTGTTGTTCGCAAATGGCCTGCACTTTCCGCAATCGGTCGAAATACGCAGACGGCTGTAAGTCGAGGCGATCCAGACCGCCCGATAACACCAGACCGTTCAGGCCGTGCGCCGCGGCGGTGGCGGCGATGGCGCGGATGTCCTCGACATGCTCATCCAGCCGCAGGCTGCGTGACACATAGACCCAGCGGTGCGGGTAAGTTCTTGCTCGGATTCGTAGCGGCGGGCCCACGGCGGCCAGCACGAGCAGCCAGAGCGCGGGCCGCCGCCTCATTGCTCACTTCGGCGCGGCTGCGGGCGGCTGAGCCCGGAGGAACTCCTCGACGTTGCCGGCCTCCACCAAGGTGGCTCCGGTGTCCACCACCATGGGAATGGGCGCGAAGACATTGCGCGAGAAATCCGTATCGAGTGACGGCGGACGATGGTGGTGAAGATCGTCCAGCATCTTCAAGCCATAGAAGGCCATGGTGTAGGGTTTCTGTGCGATGGTCGCCGCAATCATTCCTTTGCGGATCCACTCCAGGGTCTGCTCGTGAGTGTCCATGGCGACGATGAGCTTGCCCGTGATGCGGTTCCGATCCAGCACCTCAGCCACTTCCGCGCAGGCGATTGCCTCCAGGCAAACGAAAGCGTCCGGCAGATCCTTGCCCTTTTCGACCAGCTCCTTGGTGCGATCGAAGGCCACGCGCGCATCGCCTCGGATGTCCACAACCTCGCGCAAGCGGATCTGCGGGTACTCGGCGAAGACTGATTGGTACCCTTGGAGTCGCTCCTTTAAGTTCTCCTGTTCAGAAATCGTGTAAGCGACCACTGATCCCTTGCCTTGCAGCCGTTTCACCACCACCTGGCCGCCCATGACGCCGGCCTGGTAGTTATTGGTGCCGATGAAAGCCAGCCTCTTACTGGCGGGGGCGTCGGAATCCATGGTGAGCACCGGCACGCCTTGCGCGATGGCGGCGTTGATCTCCGGAGTCAACAGGGCAGGATCGGAAACCGAAATCAGAATGCCGGTGGGTTTCCTGGCGAGCACGCGACGGAACTCCTCGCGCTGAGCTTGCGGATCGAAGGAGTCCGGACCCACCATCTCAGCTCGCACGCCTAACTGGCGCGCAGCCGCGACCAGGCCGGCGTTGGCCGCCTGCCAGTAAGGCAACTTGATGTTGGTCGCGACCAACCAGTACTTTTCGTCCGCGGCGTGCGGATTGGAAGAACAGTTCACCAGGGGCAGCGCCAGAGCAGCGAGCGCGAGAAACCGTGCGAGCACCGCCGCTCGAGAACCTCGGCCCCGCGAGAAAAACAGTTCACAACGCATAGCCCGTTTCGTCATCGCCGCGCCGCGCGCGGCCAACTGGGCAGTATAAAGCAAGCCGCGGTCTTGGTGGGAAGGGTGGTCGTGGGGCGTTGTGTCGCCGGGGCAACCACCTCGCGAGAATCGAGGCCCGGAGCCGAACTGTAGCTCAAGGACGATAATGGACCCAGTGGGTGGCGGGATAGAGGATCAATTTTCCCGCTTTTACCATGGCCAGAATCGTTTCCGCATCCCATTCGACGAACCCTCCCTGAGGAGCCTCGAGGATCCAACTTACGGGGACGTGGCCGTTCTCGAGCAACAACCAGATTCCGTGAGGCACCTCCAGGGGGCGGCGCTCGAGACAGTGATCTTGGGCATACAGCATTTGCAGGTCGTTGCCCTCAGGTGACCGAATGACCCACAGCGAGCGTTCGCCGTCGCGGCGACACAGCAGGCGTCCGTCGCCGGCGCGGAATTGATCGGCGGCCTCCATCGTGAAGCCGTGATGGCGAGCATACTCGAGCAGTACACGAGGTGCGATCTTGCGTTCGCGCGTGCCCGACTGACCGCCGCGGGAGGTCACTACTACCTCGTGTGCCGACTCGTCTTCAGAGATTGTCTCCCGCCGACGCCCCGGCTGCACGTGTATCGTGAACGATCCCGGCTCTGGCGAATCGTCCGGGAGGGTCGGCGGCGCAGAAGCGGCGAGATCGAAGTTCTCCTCCACGTAACGGCGCACTTGCTCGGGGGATCGCTCGTAACAGTACGCCAGAGCGTCACGAATGTCGCGATTATCGAAAGGTCTGGCCAGCTCCTCGATGACGAGTTTCGACATTCGGCCCGGCCCCAGGCCCTCCCGGACGAAAAGCTGTCGCTCACCCCAATGCACGTCCACCGGCGAGCTCAAACCCGCAGGCTTGCCGTCCAGATACGGCGCGACGTGAAGCTTTCCGCTGACTGTGCACCACTCGGTCGCAGCGAGCCGCCAAGCATGCTCCCGCACCTGCTGGGTCTGCTCTTCGCTATCCCATGTGATGCGCAGGAGCTGCGAGCCCAGTTCCCTCATCCACTCTTTCATGCAGCGCGGCCCCGCTGGCTCTGGCGGCTGCTCCAGGCGTAGCGTCAGGGCAGCGACGAGGGACTCCAGGCCCGTGAACGGCCATTCCGCTTCCATACCAGGTCGCAAGAATCGCAGATCCGCGGCCTGCTGCTTCACCCACAGATGCAAGCGGTCCGAGTCGGCCTTGTCGCAAGGCGCTACTTTGTAGCGAAGCTCATCGGTGGGCGTCCATTCTCCAGCTAGATTCAACCACAAGCCGACCTGGCGCCAGATCTCAGAGGGATAGAGCCGCAGGAGGCAACCCAGAGCCTCTCGGTCCTCTGCCGCCAGTTGCCTGCCGGCGGGTATAGTTCGCAAGTACTCCACGACGGCCTCGACGGAGGGCTGTTCGGCCACCCCGACGCGCTGCCAGAGCGACAGATTCCGCACCGCCTCGCGGATGACAGGCACATCCGGAAGTCCCTGCGCGTTCAAGAACACACCGCTCTTTGTGCGCCAATGGCCTCCGTCGTCGAGAATCAACTTCTCCTCGGTGAAAGCCGCACGAACGAGCTGCTGGTCTTCGGTGGAGCAGTCAGGATAAAGCTGGTCGAGCTTGCGGTAGATCTTTTCGACCTCGTGAGTGGGCGGGGAACTCGCTCGAGCAAGGGCGCGCAGGCGCTCCAGCAGCTTCGCCGGTCCTCGCGGAACGTCAGAAACACCCAGCAGCTTCAACAGATCGCGGGTTCTTTCGTTATCCAGCTCGTGAGCGACGAAGCTCTCAACTCCTAACAGAGCCTCGGTGCTCTTGCTGCGCAGGAGCAAGTCCGCGGGCGCACACGGGTTACCATACTCATCGGGCAGACAGGGCAGCTCACGTAGCCGCAGGATCCAGGAAGGCAGGAGCGGTTCCGTAGCGCTGGGTTTCTCAAAACCAGCCGTCGAGACCTGGTATAACTCAGCACGGGCTTTCGCCCCGTAGTATTCAACCTTTCGCAATACCGTTGTCCCGATCCTGAGCCAGAATCGCGGATCGCTTCGTGCCCGTTCTCCCCACCACTGCCAGAACTCCTCGCGGAAATCCCAGTCCGTGAGGCGGAATCGTTCGCTGCGGTACGGGTATTCGAGGGGACGACAGCCGCCGCGAGCGCGTGCCTCTTCCTCGGCACGCTGGCGTGTGTAAATCTGAGAGCTCCTCTGGAGGAGCGGTATACATTCCAACAGCGGTGTACGTCCGGAGCGAACCCACTCTCGCCAGTCGTCGAGGTTGCAAGACGTGAACTGCGAAAAGTAAGCGGGATGAAGCAGCAGGGTATCCCGCTGATCCTCCGGAAGCAATTCTTCGAGAGCGCCATCCTCGTCCCAGATAAGCGGCTCTTGCCGCCACTGAAACTGGTTCTTGCGATTCGCAAAGTAGAAACAGTAGGGAACACGGGCGCGCCAGCGGGCGGCGATTTGGGTGAGGCGCACTGCATCTGCCACTGACGGCCCAGATCGGAACAGCGAGCCGGCCGCGAGTTCGATCACGCGGTTGACGTCGGTGGCTTGATCCAGCGCGAGCCGAGCCAACAGGGCCCAGGCGGCTTGCAGGAGTTCCGGGGCTTCGGCGGTCTTGCGCTGATCGGCGGCTTTCGGTTGACCCAGAAACTCCAGCCAACCCCGATGCACGATCGAGATGTAGCGACGCAGAAAGTTCCAGTCGTCCTCCTGGGCGACGGTCTTATCCTCTGCTAAACGCACTACCGAACGGGCGGGCCAGAGCTTATCGGACCCCTCCGTGGGTATGATGTAAAGCTCAGGGAAACCTTGCCAGTGATAGCGTGGGGCTATGCTCTGCACATAACCCCAAAGCCTCAGCAATGCGTCCCACTCGGGGGGCCTCGGCAACGGGCCCTTGCGCAGGAGCTCCAGGACTTCCTCCTGTCCGACGTCCGGCAGCAGGCCGCGCTGAACCAACCGTTGCGTGCTGTGCCGGGGTGCGTCTGGACAGAGCGCGGGCCGCTTGGAGCTGTCGAACAGCGGGCCGAGCTGTTCCGCAGGCCAGACGTCGAACAGCCTCCTGGGAAGACGCACGGCGCTCCCCGCCTGTACGAGCCGCCCGTCGAACGTCAACAGGAAACGCCGGTTGGCGATCGTTCTTTCGAAGGACCGAACAATCGCCGTTTCGCAGGCTGCCGGCAAACCGCCCTGTTCTCTTGCCACCGGAGGCGCCAGGTCATAGGCGCGCGTCCGCTCCGCCATTGTCAAATCCGAACGGTTCAACCAGGCAAGCATTGCCTCGGCGGCCAGCCTTCCAAAGCGTTCGAGCAGCCACCGATTCGTAGGCGACAATGCAGGGTCCTTGATCGAGGCCCGTGCGGGATCCTGGATGAACGGAGCATTGCATGCAAACGGAAGCTCGGTTTCGACCCCCGTCGGCAGCACCACGTACAGACGCCCGGGTGCGCCGAGCACGATTTGGACGGAACTCGGGGGCAGATCCAGGACCTCTTGTTGGCTGAGCAAACGTTCTTCCCGGATCTCCTTCAGGGCATCGGACGGAAAGGGTTCCGGATTTGAGCGGAACAAGATCAATCTTGCCCTGGTGTCGTCACGGCTTCGGTACACCTCGCTCCGCGGCGCCGGACCTTCGCTGACTTTTTCCCACTGGATCCAATGATCGCCGATGCGCATCCGTCGAACGTGCGTGAGGAACAGCAGCGCCAGCGGGTTCCGCCTCCACTCTTCAAAATTCCGCAGCAACTCTTGTTTGCTGTACTGATCGCGCAAGCGGCACACAATCCGGGTGCGACCGTTGGTTTCCTCCTCCGGCTCGACCCAGCGGGGCTCGGTGAATCTCTTCTCGTGGAAAGCTAGGGAAAGCGATGGCGTATGCACCTCAACCGTAGGCCCGAGGCTGAAGACGCTCTTGAAGCCAACGCCCCGGAAGCCGATGGTGTGCAAAACCCGCTTATGGGAGAAACCGAATCGGCAGAGGGACTCGAGATCGGATTCGGTGAAGTCCGGGCCGTCGTGCTCGAAAATGAAACGATCTCCCTCGACGTAGGTAACTACTTCCCTGGCGCCCGCGTCATCGGCATTTTGCAGCAGTTCAGAGAGGACATGTTGCGGATACTGAACCTGGCGAAAAAGCTGCACCCAGGGCCCCGCCAGCACGGGATCGCGTTCTAACTGATCCCAGCGTTCCGAAGCCTCACGTCGAACTCGTTCAAAATAGGAGGGACGCACCTTCATTGATCCACCTCCGAAAAACGCTCCTGTCGGGTTGCCCAAGCTGTGGCAGACATGAGACAACCAATTCCACCATGACGGAAGCATCCCGGTGCAGGAAGTTTCGCATCCATCAGTTCATCCACTCCGCTCGTTGTAGCAGTTCATGGAGCTTGTAGTTCACGCTTTCTACTCCGAAGTCGGGCTCGCGGCGGAACGGACGAGACACGTAGGCGACGCGACAGTCATCGCCTTCGATCGCAACAAGAGCCAGGATGTAATCCTCGGGCTTGTTCAGACTGGTCATGATTTCGTTGCGCGTTACGGTCACGGTCGCGGCGCCGGGATGCCGGGCCTTGACTTCGATGAATCGCAGGCGACCCTCGCCGGGAACCTTCGACTCGATATCGTAGCCGAGCTTTTGCGCACTGACATCCGCGGGATCGAATCCCAGTCGCCGCTCAACCTCCAACACCGCCTGCACGGCGAGCGCCTCACGCCGCCTTCGCTCGGGGACATCCGCGGGTAAGGTTTCGGAATCTCCCCGTAAGCGCGCGAGTAACCCCGCGGGAACAACCACCGCGCCTCCCAAAATTACCGGCGGCGCGGGCGAGAGCTGGCGCTGTTGCTCCAGATCCGCAAGGCGTCGTTCGAGCCGCCTGGTCAGCTCCTCAGCCCGACGCCTTGCCATTTCGGAATTCAGCCGAGCGTCCGGGCGTCCCGCTTGCTCCAGGAGCTTCAGCTCGCGAGCCCTGTGCTCCCAGAATCGAATCTCCTTGCCCAAACGATCCCTGACCGCCTGGATCGCCTTATCTACATCTTCCTCGCGCCTGCATCTGACCTCCTGGAGGTGCTGCGGCACCAAGTGCTGCGCGGCGTATGCGATGACCCGGGATTCAAGATCGGCGCGCAACCAATCCTGACGCTTGAAAAGCGGCTCGAGTAAGTCACGCTCCTCTTGGTGAAGAGGCCGATAATTCAGGTAAGGCGCGGTCCCGGCGGCTCGGATGCTCCCTTCGGCGTCCATTTCGACAAACTGGAGTTGCCGGGATACCACGCGACGCCAGCCGTGCCGATCGGTGCCCGAATCCTGGATCGTGTGTTCCAGGTAAATCAGCAGGCGGAGCTCCTCACCGGCATCGTCGGGGTCCACCAGAGTCGCGCCCCTTCGCAGCAGCTCGCGATGCTGAGCCAGAATCAGCTCCACGGTAGCGTCGAGCAAGGGGTGGCCGGGGCCCACGAACTGGGCGCGAGGCTTTCCAGGCACGGCGATCAGCGTTTTGTCGAAGGTGATGCGTTCGTAGCTCGGCAGAACCGGAGCCCGTGATCCGATCCCCCCTTGTTGGTTGCGAATGGCCGGCGGCACACGGCTGATCTCGAAGCGGTCCTGCTCTCTTTCCCGGACCGCCCCGCCGAGGCGCCGGAAGGCTTCCAGGAAGAAGGATTGGATGAAGTGGGGCTGAAGTCTCCGCGCCTCAGCCCTTTCGATCTCCTCCCGAATCCGCCGGACTTCCCTGACGTCCAGCGTATCGTGCACCAGAGCGCGCTCTTCCAGCAGCTCACGGCAGCGCTCGCGGTCCGTCAGGTTGTCCACCGCCCGCATCAGACGGTCTTTGACCGCGGGATCGTCGCCGTAGCGGATGGCCTCCACCAGTAAGTCGCGCAGGCTTCGCTCTCGGAAAAGCTTGCCCAGGATATCGAAGACCCCGCCGCCCAGGCTCTTTCTTTGCTCCTCGATCTTCTCGAGCAAACGCTTGAACACATCGCCCTCGCGGGTTTCTTCGGCCACTAAATTCCAGAGGTGGCAGGTCTCGGTCTGACCGATGCGATGAATTCGTCCGAAACGTTGCTCGAGACGATTCGGATTCCAGGGCAGGTCGTAGTTCACCATCAGGTGTGCCCGCTGAAGATTGATGCCTTCTCCGGCGGCATCCGTAGCTACGAGCACGAAGATCTCCCTGTCCTGCTGGAAGGCTTCTTGCGTCTTGTGACGCTCCTCGCGCGCCATGCCGCCATGGATCGTAACCACGGCTCCGGGCTTGCCGATTAAGGCCCGCAGCCTCTCGGCCAGATAGCGAAGCGTATCCCGGTGTTCCGTGAAAATGACCAGTTTGCGCCTGTTCCCGTGCGCGTCGAACATCTCCGGATTGTTCTGCAGCAACTGGGAAAGCTCCTCCCACTTGCGATCCGCTCCTGATTGCCGAAGTTCTCGCGCGAGCTCTTCGAGCTGCTTGAGTCGCTGGATCTCGGCCTCCAACTCCCACAGCGTTTGAGCCGCGGTGGCTTGATCCACCAACTCATCCTCGATCCGCTCGAGCTCAGCGGCCGGCGCGTCCTCTAAATCGTCCAGATCCTCCGCAGTCGCCGCGTCGAGCTCCGGCGTGACGGGGAGCTCCGAGCGCACCTCGTTCTTGCCCCGCTGGGGTTTCTCAGCCCTTAGTCGCTTTTCCAAACGTTCACGACGCCGACAGAGCGACCGGTAGATCGCCTCCGGGGACGACGCCAGGCGACGCTGCAAGGTGGTGAGCGCGAAGCCCACCCGACCGCGGCGGCCCTCGTTCTTCAGTGCGTCCGCCCGATTGAATTCCTCACGCACGTATTCCGTCACCCGGTCGTAGAGCCGGGCCTCCTGGTCCGAAAGTCGGTAGCTCACGGTGTAGGCGAATCGCTCGGGAAACAGCGGACGGCCGTCGAAGCGCAGCAACTTCTCCTTGACCAGCCGACGCATCATGTCGGAATAGTCCTGAACGTGCACGCCGTCCCGAAAGCGGCCTTCGAACCGATCGGGGTCTAACAGGGCGAGGAAAAGTTGAAAGTCCGCTTCCCTGCCGTTGTGGGGTGTGGCGGTAAGTAGGAGCAGATGCCTGGTTATGCCGGACAGCAGTTGACCCAGCCGATACCGCTTGGTGTACTTGATTTCTCCGCCGAAGAAAGTGGCCGACATCTTGTGCGCCTCGTCCACGACGATCATGTCCCAATCGGTAACCTTGAGCTTGGCCTGCACCTTCTCGTCCCGGCTGAGCTTGTCCAACCGGCAGATGATCAAGTTGTTTTCCGAGAACCAGTTGCCTGTAGGCGCCGTTTTCAGCTTGTCGTTGGTGAGGATTTCAAAACCAAGATGGAAGCGCAGACTCATCTCGTCCTGCCACTGCTCGGCCAGATTGGCCGGGCAGACGATCATCACCCGCTCGACGTCGCCACGCGCCATCAGCTCCCTGATCAACAAGCCGGCCATGATCGTTTTGCCGGCGCCCGGATCGTCAGCCAGCAGGTATCGCAGAGGCTGACGCGGCAGCATCTCGCCGTAGACAGCCGTGATCTGGTGTGGCAAAGGCTCCAGCGAGGAGCTATGAACGGCTAGCACTGGATCGAACAGATAGGCCAGGCGGATGCGCCAGGCTTCGGAGACCAATTTAAAGAGAGCGCCGTCGGCGTCAAAAGCCCAGGGACGACCGGCCTCGTGCAGTCGCAGCCTCGGCTCGCGGTCCCGATACAGAAGCACATTATCCACCCTTCCCTCAGGGTCTTTGTAGACTAGTTCGAGCACACCGTCGCCGTACCAGGTGGTGTCCACCACCGTAACAGGGCGGTCAGGCAGAATCCCATAGACCATCACGCCCTTGGTTAGCTCCTCCAGTCGAGCCATCTCTCAGTTCCCACCTCTGTCAAGCATTCTTTCGACCGATTATACCCAGTGGTTGCCCATAGTAACTATACCGCAGCCGTGGGAACGGGGAATCGCGTGGAAAGCTTGCCGGCGGTCCCAGGCCTAATATGATAGCGGGCAAGGTAGAACTAAGCTTGAAAAGCGGTTAGTCCATGGGTTCTCCGGGCTTAGGAGTTTGTTGAAAAAGCAGGTTCCGCAGCGAGATCTGGGGTCGGTCGCTACTTTTTTACTGGCTAACAGACCCCCAAGCCCAGCTCCAGAC
>FWPU01002091.1_pt1 | contig 56853 bp, 42 predicted proteins | sample 2228361 | NCBI WGS metagenome assembly FWPU01 (sample SAMEA103939777, study PRJEB20133) | metagenome | reverse complement strand
GCGCGGTGGTGGCCGTTGCCGTCGGCTCAGGTGTGGCGGTGGCCGTCGGCGCGGTGGTGGCCGTGGCGGTCGGCTCAGGTGTGGCGGTGGCCGTCGGCGTTGCCGCGACGTTGGTCAGCGTGAAATCAACGCTGGCGCTGCCAGCACTGGCCGTGACCGTGTAGGTTCCGGCAATGCCATTCGCCTGCACCGGCAGCGACACCAGGCCATTCGCATCGCTCAGCGCGCCGTTGCCGCCGGGGAAGGTAGCGCTGGCGCCGCTGGCTGGCGCAGTGAAAGTGACGTAGACATCCCGGAGGGGATTGCCATGCTCGTCACCGACCCAGACCTGGAGCGGCTGCGCGAAGCCGGTATTGATCGGCGCGCTCTGATTATTGCCGCCGCGCTGTTCGATGATGACCGGCGGCAGCGCCCGCAACGACACCTGCTTGCTGGTGTAGATGATTTGGAAAGGGTAGCCGTCAACCTCAACCACAGCCCTATCAGGCAGATCACGGAACGTGCCGATAATGCCGCCCCCGCCGAGGCTCTGGTGATCGATAATAATCCACTCGTCACCAGGGGCCGGCGTGTAACCGGGAACCAGCGCCAGCGCCAGTTCTGCGCCAGCAGGATTGCCGGCGCCGACCAGCTCGATATTCACGGTGCGCGAACGGTTGGTTGTAGTGTTGGCCAGCGCCAGCAGATCACCACCTGGCCCGATCTCGAAGTGCAGGCGGATGTCTGGCCCGTGCAGGCGAACTCCATCGCCGTTGCCGGCAATCATCAAGACGCCGCGATCGCGGATCACCGCGCCGGTGGTGAGATCGCGGCGGTCACCGATGCCCAGCTCGCCGCCGCCCGAGGTAGGGTTGTAGATGATTGCGCCCACCGTGCCGACGCCGTAGAGGTTGAGGCGACCACTGCCTTCATTGCGCACAAAAGCGCCGATGTTGTTCGCGCCGGCCAGATTGATCGTCAGATCGCCGTTGCCGGCTTTGCGCAGATTACGACTGGCAGCGGGATCGTTGACGCCAGCGAAGGTGACATCGCCCTCGATGAAGATTCGTCGATTGCCGGTCAGCGTGAACGGTGTGCTGAAGCTCAACCGGCTGTTCTGGCTCACCAGTCTGAAATCATTCTCCAGGACGCTGATTTCATTGGCGAGCAGTCGATTGCCGCTCATGCTCAAGAGCGCGCCGCTGCGCAGCTCGAGCTTTGATGCGCCAAACGCCTGGTCATCGGTGATGATGACTGTGCCGCCATTGACGATCGTTTTGCCGCGATGATCGTTGGGCGTGAGCAGATACAGTTCGCCTTCGCCGGTTTTGGTGATGCCGCCGGTGCCGCGCAGGCGATTGGTGGGGCTGGCGATGACTAATGCGCTATTTGCGGCAACATCGAATGCAATGGTTTTTTGTAGTTCGATAGTGGCTTCGATGGTATGATAGCCTCTCACAACCTGAATGATGCTGGCGCTGGCAGGAAGAAACCTGATCGAGCCAGAGCCAATTCCGCGCAGGAAGTATGGGCCTGTACTGTCGAAAGTGATGGCGCCAATTTCAACAAGATCATCAATGGTGATGATTCGTGTTGAAGGCGCATTCGGAAACGTTGCCACATCATTGCGGCTGTTGGGAACACCGTTGCTCCAGTTTGCCGGATCGTTCCAGGTACCGCTGCCAGCGATCCAGGTGCTGCTGGCTGCCAGCGCGGGCATTGCGGTGAGCGACCAGATGACGAGCAGAGTAACGACAGGTAACAGTGAGAGCATTGCTCGCTGCATCGGGCGGATCATGGCTTCTTCTCCAACGATAGCTAAAATGAGAGCATATCACTTTACCGAATCATAACCGAATGGCGAACCGAACTATTACCGAACTGCCCGCTTCGGGCCAGAAGATGAATAAATTGTTAATGAACAATGCGGCCTGGTCGCGGCATCCAGGATAGAATCAGCGCTCGCATGCCGATCGCGCGATCGGATGTCACGACTGTGACACGCAGATGATCGCCCGTGAGGAGGTGTTTTTTACAAAATATTTATTGCCAGGATGAACATTTTGTTATTATTTGCCATGAAAACCAGTAGAGTTACGATAATTTATCGTACTTATATATGTAGTAAAAAGCAGAGGTTGCGCACATCATGACACCAAAAACCGTTCTTCAGGGGATGCTCGCTGCTATTGCCGCCTATACCCTGTGGGGGTTGCTGCCGATTTACTGGAAAGCGTTGCAAGGCGCTGATGCGATCGAGATTCTTGCCCATCGCATGATCTGGTCGTTGCTCTTCTTGCTCGGCGTGCTGGCGGTGCGTCGCCAGTGGGGCTGGGTGCAGGCGCTGCGCCGGCAACGCAGGGTATGGTTCACCTATCTGGCCAGCGCGCTGCTGCTGGCGGTCAACTGGGGAGTCTACGTGTGGGCAGTGCAGATCGATCGGGTGGTCGATGCCAGTCTGGGCTATTTCATCAATCCACTGGTCAGCATTGCCCTGGGCGTGATCGTGTTGGGTGAGCGGCTGCGGCCTGCGCAGTGGGTGGCAATTGCGCTGGCGTGTCTGGGCGTGGCCTGGTTAACCTATACAGCCGGCACCGTGCCGTGGATTGCGCTGGCGCTGGCGTTTTCTTTCGGGTTTTATGGGCTGTTGCGCAAGCAGACTCCGCTGGGTTCGTTTGAAGCGCTGACGGTTGAGACGCTCTGGATGTTGCCGCTGGCAGCGCTCTGGCTGGGCTGGCTGTCGGTGTCGCGCGGCGGCATTCATCACGATACGACGCTCTGGCTGTTGCTGCTCAGCACGGGTGTGGTGACTGCGGCGCCGTTGCTCTTTTTCGGCTCGGCGACGCGGCGCATTCCGCTAACCACAATCGGGATTTTGCAATACCTGGCGCCGACCTTGCAGCTCTTATTGGGGGTGCTGGTCTACGGTGAGCCGTTCTCAACGGCGCAACTGCTGGGATTTAGCGCGATCTGGCTTGCGCTTGCCGTCTACACCACCGATAGTCTGGTGATGGCGCGACGCTATCAGGCGCTGACGCCGCAACAACCGGCCCGCTGATAATACTGCTGAAGTCGCTCGCGATCGTCGAGATCGAAAGCCAGCGTGGGCGATCGGATCAGGCGCGCGCGCAGACCGAGGCGATGAGCGGCGCTCAGGTGGCGCGCGGCGCTCTCGCTGCCGAAAATGAAGGGGATCGGGGAGGGCAGGCGCAGCGCCAGCGCGTTGGTGCCACGCTGCGCCTGATCAGGGGCCAGGGCGAGATCGGCGTTGCTGAGCGCCTCGATCAGCGCGGTGATGTCGGCAGGTGTAATAAACGGCAGATCGCCGGCCAGAATGACCATTGCCTGCGCTCCAGCCGTCTGCAAATATGCCCGCGCTTCGCTGAGCGCGGCGTTGAGTTCCTCGTGGCGATCCATCAGGCAGTTCACGTCCAGCGCGCGCGCCAGTTCCGCTACTGTCGGATCGGCGCTGACCAGCCAGATACCGGTCGGCGCTGCCTGGCGAGCGGCAGCCTGTTGGGCCGTGGTTACAACGTGGGTAGCCAGCGTCAACACCAGACGCTGGCGCGCTGCGGGTTCGAGCAGATCGGCCAGACGGGATTTGGCCAGCGGCAGTCGTTTGAGCGGAATGACGATACCGATCATCGGTCTGTGCTTGCCCCGGTCAAGACAGCGAGACCGGCGAGTTCCAGCGCTGCCCGCGCCAGCGCCGTCTTTTCTGGCATGCCGCGCATGATCGTGTTGGTGACCAGCGGCCTGATGCCCAGTTCGGCGATAGCCGGCGCCAGCCCGGCGTCAACCGTGTCGATTACGATCCCGTCAAGCAGATCGGCATAGGCTGCGGCTACCCCGAAGGCGGTCGGCGTCAGGCCAACCGCCTGCATCAGGGGCACGGCTGGGCCTTTGATCGCTGCCCCGCCCACAATCGGGCTGATCGCGATGACCGGCGCCGACGAGGCGGCAATCGTCTCGCGCATACCGGGAAGCGCCAGAATCGGGCCGACACTGACCACCGGATTGCTCGGCGCAATGATGATGGTCTCGGCGCCGCTGAGCAGTTCGAGCAGGCCGGGAGCGGGACGCGCGGATCCGGCGGCATGGAGCTTCACGCCGCGCACTGCCGGTTGACAGCGCTCGCGGACAAAATACTCTTCAAAGTGCAATTCGCCGTGATCGGTGAGAATGTGAGTTGGGGCCGGATCATCGCTCATCGGCACGATTCTGACGCCAACGCGCAGCGCGCGCCGAATCTCGTCGGCGACCAGCGAGAGCGTTGCGCCGGCGCGCAGCCGCGCCGTGCGATAGATGTGCAGAGCGAGGTCGCGATCGCCGAGCTTGAACCAGGTGGGCGCGCCGAGTCTGCCCAGCCATTGCATACATTCGTCGGTATCGCCGGCGATGCCCCAGCCCTGGGCCTGGTCAATCACACCAGCCAGGGTACAGGTGACAATGTCGAGATCGGGCGCGATATGCAGGCCGTGCAACACCATATCATCACCGGTATTGACCACGGCAGCGATCCGTTCGGGCGCAACTACGGCGGCCAGTCCTTCCAAAAAACGGGCGGCGCCAACGCCGCCAGCGAGGACGATGATCATAGTGGGTTGTTCCGTCTTGTCTGAAGATTCGGCAATTTCATCAAGGAAAAGCTCCCACCCGGCCTTCCTGTCAGTGGAGGTCGGGTGGGAATCGAGCGCGCGTTTAGAAGAGCAGATTGGCCAGACGGCGGCGGGCCGGCGCAACCAGAGGGTGTTCATCACCAAGCAGGGCAAAGAGGGCGACCAACGCTTTGCGCGCGCCATCGTCGCGGAAGGCGCGGTCACGACCGACGATCGTTAACAGGTGCTCGATGGCCGTGGCGTAGTCGCCCGTTCGCGCCGCTGCTGCCGCTTGCCGGAACAGCCCTTCGCTCCCTTCCGCAGGTTCGGTCGGCGCGTTCATCAGATCGGCAATCGCCAGACCGACGATCGCGCGGCTGCCGAAGGGGCTGGTAGCCGGCACCTGCTTCAATGTAACGATACCCTCTGGGTCGCCGCGCAGGGTCAGCAGGCGACCGAGATTGAAGAGCGCGGTCTCGTTCTTGGGGTCCTGGCCCAGGATCAGGCGGTAGCGCGCAATCGCTTCGGCAGGATTCGTCGCCTCAAGGGCCTGCGCCATCGCGAGCAGATCGGCGTTGCGGTCAGGAATGATGCGCTTCAACCAGGCGCGCACCTGGCTTTCGGGCAGGGCGCCGGTGAACTCATCAACAATCTTGCCCTGATAGACCGCCTTCACTGCCGGAATGCCCTGCACGCGAAACATCTGAGCCAGACGCGGATTTTCGTCAACATTTATTTTAGCCAGCACCCACGCGCCGTTGGCTTCGCCCGCCAGTCGTTCGAGCGTTGGGCCAAGCACCCGGCACGGCCCGCACCAGGGCGCCCAAAAATCGATCACGACCGGGATCGTCTGCGAGCGTTGCAGCACTTCGCGCTCGAAGGTGGCTTCAGTCACCTCGAGCACGGCTGTCTTCGCGGTAGCAGTGCTGACTTTGTTCGATGTTCCGGTGATCATACCCGTTATCTCCTTATATTTCGATGGTATCGCTGGATGGTAGTGTACCAGAAAGATGTTAGCGCTGCGTAAGAAGAGTGTCAGCAAATAGTTACTCGCGCCGCAGCTCTTGTCGCATCAGCAGGATGTAGCCGATCACCACAATGCCGGCGAAGGTAAACCATTGCAGAGCGTAGCTCAAATGCGGCCCTTCATCAAGCCGGTACGGGTCGGACGGACGCGGCAGAGTGGCGCTGCCATCGGGGATCTGCTCGATGAACAGCGGCAGGAGCGGCGCTGCAACCTGGCGCTGGATAGCTGGCACATCGACGCGCAGCCAGGCGTTGATCCGCGTTTCACCCGGCAGCGGCAGATCGCGCCCGGCCAGTGGGCTGTCAGGGCGGAGTTGCGGCGCGCGCGCGATGCCCTCAACCGTGACCGGACGGGTGACGGCGAAGGCGGTTGTCGCGCCCTGCGCCGATGGGATCCAACCTCGATCAACGAGCACAGCATACTCGCTATCGGCAAACTGAAGCGGCGTCAGGAGATGAACGCCGTCGACTCCGTTGTCTGAACGGCGGCCACGCAACACGACGCTTTCATCGTTGCGGTACGTGCCGCTGACGATCACGCGGCGACCGATCACTGTGGCTGGATCGGTCTCAGGGGTCAATGGAATGGCCGGTTGCGCCAGCGCCGCCAGCCGCTCGGCATTGGCTGCCCGCCGCTGGGCCAGCCGGTCGAGCTGCCAGAAGCCGAGAATCAGCAGGGTAACGACAAGCGCCAGCGCAAACAGATGTTTAATGATCCACCAGCCGCGCAAGAGGCGGTGCGGTGTGGTAAGCATTGTGGTTGTCATACGGTTAGCAGTGCGCTTCTCCATAGCTCATGATGATGGCGTGAGGCGGAAGGTAACACCTTAGGGTATGATACCACGGGCAGGTCAGGCCGTATGGTATACTGGCGCCAACAGTGCGAGGAGGAAGCAATGAAGCGAGTCGTCAGTATCAGTCTGGGATCGGCGCAACGTGATTATCGGATCACGGTCACCGTGCTCGGGCAGCACGTCGAAGTGCAACGGATTGGCGCCAACGGCGACGTAGCGCAGGCAATGGCGCTGGTGCGCGAATTCGATGGCAAGGTAGACGCGATCGGACTTGGCGGCCTGACCCCGGTCTTTCGGATTGGTCGCGCCCGCTATCCGCATCAGGAGGCGATCCATATCGCAGCGCAGACCCAGCGCACGCCGGTTGTTGATGGCGGGGTCGTGAAAGCAACGCTCGAACGGTGGGCAATTGCGCAGGCAACGCGCCAGATTCCCGATCTGCTCCGCTACCGGCGCGTGTTGATCACCAGCGGAGTCGAGCGCTATCAGTTGGCCGCCGCGATCAGCCAGTATGAGCCGGAATTGCGCTTCGCCGACCCGATCATTCACGCTGGTCTGCCGTTTTTGCCGCCGCCGCGTTCGCTCGAACAGCTCGAACTCTATGCCGCAACGGCTCTGCCTATCCTTGCCCTGTTGCCGTACCGATTCATGCATCCAGTTGCCCTCGGTCAGGAAGGACACGATCCGCGCGCGGTCGAACTCTTTCGCTGGGCTGACGTGATTGCCGGCGATTTTGCCTTTATCCGCCGCTTCGCGCCGCCTGATCTGACGCGCAAGGTTGTGATCACCGATGATCCATCGCCAGCCGAGATCGAGGATTTGCGTCAGCGCGGAGTGACGATCCTGGTCACCATGACGCCGCCGCTCAGCCCGGAACGACCATTCATTGCCGCCGATGCGCTCGAAGCGGTCATCACTGCGATCACCGAGAGTCCGCGCCAGCCCGGTGATGCCGAAGTGATCGATTTCATCGCTGCGGCTAACTGGGGGCCGACCATCCAGGAACTCAATCCGCGGCCAAAACCGCGATTTGCCTTTGTGATCCACCCGCTGCGCACCGAACTGATCGCCAATCATCGCCTCTTCCGCTGGACGCGCTATCTGCCGCCGCGCCTGGTGGAACTGGTCGCCGCCGAGTTTCCCCCGCTCTACCTCTCGCGCATTCGGGGAATCCGCTCGAAGGCGACCGGCGAAGAGGTGGAGGGGATTTTGCTCACGCTGGGCGCAACGCCCCGCGAGATGATGCGTCGCCCGCCCAGCTTTACGTATCGTCGGCTGATCAAAGCGGCGCGCATGGCCGAGCGGATGGGCGCGCAGATTATGGGGTTGGGCGCGTTTACCTCGGTGGTGGGCGACGCCGGGATTACCGTGGCGCAAAAGGTCAATATCGGCATCACGTCGGGCAATTCGCTGACGGTGGCTGCCACGCTAGAAGCAGCCAAACAGGCAGTGCTGCTCATGAAGGGCGGACGGCCAGAGCGGCTGCGGGCAGTAGTGATTGGCGCAACCGGCTCGATCGGGGCGGTCTGCGCTCGTCTGCTCGCGCAGGCGGTGCATGACGTGGTGCTGGTGGCGCCGCGCGCCGAGCGTTTGCTGGCGTTGAAGAAGCAGATCGAGGCCGAAACGCCAGGGGCGCGGGTGGTTGCGGCGACGTATGCTGATGCCTACATCGGCGACGCCGACCTGATCATCACCACGACCAGCGCGCTGACCGGCAAGGTGATCAATATCGACAAGCTCAAGCCGGGCGCCGTGGTTTGTGATGTGGCTCGTCCGCCGGATGTGAAAGAGGAGGATGCCCGCCGCCGCCCTGATGTGCTGGTGATCGAGAGCGGCGAGATTGTCTTGCCCGGCGAGCCGGATTTCGGCTTCGATATCGATATGCCGCCCGGCACCGCCTACGCCTGTCTGTCAGAGACGGCGCTGCTGGCGATGGAAGGCAAGTTTGAAGACTATACTCTGGGCCGGAACATCGAGATCGAGCGGGTCAAAGAGGTGTACCGGCTGTGGAAGAAGCACGGTCTGGAGCTGGCTCGTCTGCGTTCGTTCGGCGTCTATGTGACCGACGAGATGATCGCCGAGAAGCGGCGACTGGCCGAACAGCGGCGTCAGCAGTTGGGGTTGCCTGCTGAAAAAGTGCTGGATGAGTCGGCATGAGCCAGTCGCTGGAGTGGATCACGGCCCAGCCGGCGCAGCCGCGGCCTGCGCCGCCGATCGTGCTGGCGCATGGCGCGTGGCACGGCGCGTGGTGCTGGCGCGAGCGGGCGTTGCCTGATCTGGCGGCGCGCGGCCTGACCGCCCACGCGATCAGTCTGCGCGGGCACGGCGCGAGTCCGCCGGCGGGGCCGTTGACCACAATCTGCGCGTATGTGCGTGATGTAGCCACTGCCGTAGCCTCTCTTTCCACGCCGCCGGTGCTGGTTGGGCACAGCGCTGGCGGCTACGTGGCGCAGTTGCTGATGAGCGGGCGTTGCGGGCCGCCGCCAGCGCTGGCCGGAGTCGTGCTCTTGTGCAGCTCGCCGGTGTCAAGCCCAGCCTACTTTCTGCGCCGCTGGCGCGACGGCGCGCCGATGGTCGATATTCGCGCCCTGCTGCGCCGCGACCCTGAAGCCGTGCGCGCCGCGCTCTTTCGCCCCGATATATCTGCCGCCGATCTGGAGCGCTACCGGCGTTTACTGGTCAGCGAGCCGCCGCTGGTTACGATGAGCAGCATGCTGATTCGCCCGCGGCCTGCGCGCTGTCAGCTTCCGGTGCTGGTAATCGCTGCCGGGCAGGATGCGATCTTCGACCTGGCTGCGCAGCAGGAATTGGCGCAGGCGTACCGGGCGGAACTGCTGGTCGTGCCCGACGCGCCGCATGACATCATGCTCGACCCGGCCTGGTCAGCCGCCGGCGCCGCGATTGCCCGTTTCGCCAGCGCGTGTGCGCAGCGGGCGGCATTGGCGGCAGCGTAGCCATCTGCAATGCAGGATTGAAACGCGATGAACCACGCTTCTGATCAGGTTGTTATTGTCGATCGACTCACCAAGACGTATGAAGTTCCCGAACGTGATGCCGGTCTGTTGGCAGCCTTGCGTAGCCTGGCGCGGCGACGGGTGCGCGCCATTCATGCGGTGCGCGGCGTCAGCTTCTCTATTCAGGCCGGTGAAGTGGTTGGTTTTCTGGGGCCGAATGGCGCGGGCAAGACCACTACGCTCAAGATGCTGACCGGCCTGCTCCATCCCACCAGCGGCGAAGCGCGGGTGCTGGGCTATCTTCCCGCCCGGCGTGAGCCGGCGTTTCTGCGTCAGATCACGCTGGTGATGGGCAATCGCAATCAGTTGCAGTGGGATTTGCCTGCGCTCGACTCGTTTGAGCTGATCCGGGCCATCTACCGCCTGCCGCCGCGCGAGTTTCGCGCTACGCGCGACGAGCTGATCGAGCTGCTCGATGTCGGCGATCTGGTCAAGAAGCCGGTGCGCAATCTGTCGCTCGGCGAACGCATGAAGATGGAGATCATCGGCGCGCTGCTGCATCGTCCGCGCGCGCTGTTCCTCGACGAACCGACGCTGGGCCTCGATGTGACCATGCAGCGCCGTATCCGGGCGTTCATCGCCGAATACAACCAGCGCACCGGGGCCACGGTGATGTTGACCAGCCATTACATGGCTGATGTCGAGGCGCTCTGTCGACGTGTCATCGTCATCCACCACGGGCGAGTCTTGTTCGATGGCCTGCTTAGCGCGCTGGTCGATCAATTCGCGGCCTATCGCAATCTGGTGGTAACGCTGGCCGAAGGCGGGATCGATTTGAGCGCTTTCGGCGAGGTGATTGCGCGTGATGGCCTGCGGGTCACGTTGCGCGTGCCCAAAGCTGAAGCGCCCCTGCTGACCGCGCGATTGCTGGCCGAAGCGCCGGTAGCCGATCTGGTTGTGGAAGAACCGCCCATCGATGACGTGATCGAGAAGGTATTTGCGGTTGAGGAAGGGACAGATCAACTATCTCCTCAACCATAGCGAGACGATTGCTTGCATGGGTCACATTCTTGACTTCTACCGCGCGGCGATGAACCAGTCTATGCTGGTGCAGTTTCAGTATCGCGCCGCCAACTACTTCTACATGATCGGCATGATCGCCGAGCCGGTCATCTATCTCGTGGTCTGGAGCGTTGTCGCCACAGCGCAGGGCGGCAGCATCGCCGGATATGACGCGGGCGCTTTTGCGGCGTACTACATCGTCTGGACGCTGGTGCGCAACATGAATATCGTCTTCACGCCGTATGGCTGGGAGCAGCGGATCCGTTCCGGCGAGCTGTCCGGTCTGCTGTTGCGCCCACTCCATCCACTGCATTATGACATCGCCTTCTTCGCCGGCTGGAAGGTGGTTGTGATTGTCTTGTGGCTGCCGATCGCCGCGATTCTGGCCTGGCTGTTTCAGCCCACGCTTGCGCCGACCTGGCTCGAGATTGGCGTCTTTGCCGTTGCGATCTGGGGCGCTTTCCTGATCCGCATGATGTTTCTGTGGCTGCTCGGCCTGATCTCGTTCTGGACAACCCGCGTCGCCGCGATCTACGAACTCTTTTTTGCCTTTGAACTCTTCCTCTCTGGCCGGATCGCGCCGCTGGCGCTTTTCCCTGAGTGGGTGCAGGCGCTGGCCGACTGGTTTCCCTTCCGCTGGACGTTTGGCTTTCCGATTGAGGCGCTGATCGGTCAGCTCACGCCAGCAGCGTTGCTGAGCGGTCTGGCCATGCAGGCGCTCTGGATTCTGATCGGCTGGGGATTGGTGATGGTGGTCTGGCAGCGCGCCCTGCGGCGCTACACTGCCGTAGGAGCCTAGAGGCAGCGATGGAACTGGCGCGACTGATTGCAATCTTTGCCCGGGTCGGCATTCTCAACGAGTTGCAGTACCGGGTCAACTTCTTCTTTCAGATCCTCGAATCGAGCATCAGCCTGCTCACCGGCCTGATCGGGCTGGCGTTGGTCTTTCGCCACACCACAGCGCTGGCAGGCTGGACGCCGGCAGAGCTGCTGGTGGTGATGGGCGTCTACACGGTGATGAGCGGAGTGGTGCAGGCGGTGATCCAGCCCAATATGCTGCGACTGGCCCAGGATGTGTTTGAGGGCAAACTCGACTACGTATTGACCAAACCGGTCGATGCGCAACTGCTCATCAGTATTCGCGAGTGGCAGGTATGGCGTTTTACCAATGTCGCGCTGGGGCTGCTGATTGTCGGCGCGGGCATGGTGTGGGGGCAGACAGGGATCACGCTCTGGCAGGCGCTCATCTTTGGGGGCGCGTTGTTGTGCGGTATCGTATCGCTCTACTCATTCTGGCTGATCCTCGCTTCGACCAGTTTCATCATCATTCAGATCGAAAATCTGATCAACCTGTTCGAGGGCCTCTTTGCCGCCGGACGCTGGCCGGTCAGCATCTATCCGGGATGGTTGCGCGCTCTGCTCACCTTCGTGGTGCCGGTTGCTTTTGCCGTCACGGCGCCTGCCGAAGCGCTCACCGCCCGTCTGACCGGCGCAACTCTGGCGCTGGCAATAGGCGTCAGCGGCGGCCTGTTCATCGTCGCCCGACTCTGCTGGCGCTGGGGCCTGAGCCGTTACAGCGGCGCTAGCGCGTAAGATGAGCGCATCGGCATTGGCGCAGTCTGGCGCCTACCCTTCCAGCGCCGTTCTGATCAGACGCTGACATAAGGCCGGATGCTCGATCGGCGGCAGATGGCCGCAGGCTGGGATCAGTTCGACCATCGAGCGGGCGATCAAGGCGGCAGCGGCGCGCGCCTCGCCTGGGCGAACGATCCGGTCGTCCTGGCCATTGATCAGCAGTGTTGGCGCAGTGATCGCCTGCAACTGCCGTTTGAGCAGCGGGTCAGTAGCCATCGTCTGCATCGTGACGTACATGCGACCGTCGGCGCGGGCGTGATCGGCGAGGTATGCGTCCCAAAGCGCGGGATCGGCTGGCGGCCCGGCCAGGAGCCATGCCGCCATGAGCTGGTTAGAGATCGGCGCTCCCAGCGCCCACCCGGCCCATGTGTTGAGCGCTGGGCGGGCGAGACCGAGGGCTATGTCGAACGGCGCGCGCAGCAACGACAGCGCAAGCGCATCGGGGGTCGCGCTGCGCGCGCCAAAACTGATGAGGATGAGATTGCCAACCCGCGCTGGCCGGGTGGCAGCGACCACCGCAGCGACGCCGGCGCCCAGCGCGTGCCCGATCAGATCGAAGCGACGCAACCCCAGCGCATCGGCGAAGGCGATGACTTCGTCGGCCAGCGCAGCCAGTGTGGGCGCGGTGCCGCGCGCCGGTGAATCGCCGCAGCCGGGAAAATCGAGCGCGTAGGCCGTTCGCAGATCGGTCAGGCCAGGCAGCACTGCGCGCCAGACCTGGCTCGATGCGCCGACTCCGTGCAGCGCAATCAAAGGCGGCCCATCGCCGACACGCTGATAGCGCAGCGGCCCATTCGCCGCGCGCACAGTGGCCGATTGCGCGGGCGCTGCCGCAGTGGAAAGGCGCAGACCGCGTCCGCGCGCGATTGTTTCACTGTCGCTCGCCGGCGCATCAGCGTCGGTCGGTGATGATGTCGAGAGGCGCAGACCGCGCCCACGGCGGATGGGATCATTCGGTTGATCGGTCATAGCGCTCCTCCAACTCGGTGGCCAGGGCTGCATACGCCAGCGCGCCCGCGCTCTGCGGCGCAAAGGTGGCGATGGGCATGCCAGCCGCAGGGGCTTCCGCCAACCGGATATTGAACGGAATGACGGTCGCAAAGACAAGATCGCCGTAGCGCGCGCGGGCTTCCTGTTCCACCTGATGACTCAGATTGGTCCGTCGATCGGCCATCGTGCAGACGATACCGCCGATGCGGAGGCCTGGATTGATCTCGCGCACCAGTTCAATGGTGGCTTCGAGTTGCGGAAAGGCGCGCAAAGCGTAAGCGTGCAGTTGCAACGGAACAATCACCCGTTCGGCGGCGGCCAGCGCATTGAGGGCAAACAGACCGAGGCTGGGCGGCGGATCGAGGAAGATGTAATCATAGTGGGACTGGGCCGAGCGGAGCGCCTTGCGGAGCAGCAGCTCGCGCCCCACGCGACCGGCCAGTTCAAGCTCGGCGCCGGCCAGATCGAGCGAAGCCGGGATCAGATCGAGTCGCTCGTTGATCGGGCGGGTGGCAAAGGCCACGCCTCGATCGGGGTTGAGCAATACTTCGTAGACGCTGTATTCCAGCGTTCCCGGATCGATGCCGAGGCCCTGGGTAAGGTTCGCTTGCGGATCGAGATCGATCAAGAGCACCCGTCGTCCGCGCGCGGCCAGCGTCACGCCCAGATTGAGCGCAGTGGTCGTCTTGCCAACGCCGCCTTTTTGCATCGCAAAGGCAATGGTGCGCGCCATAGGGTAGCCGTGGCACTGATCAGCGGATTCGGTATCAGACGTTTCTGATTGTACCGCAGAGAGTAACATCGTGGATTGCGGCGGTGGAATACTGTCCGATATCTGCTTTAGCGGTAGTTTGGTGTGACGGGTCGAACCTGCTATAATGACGCTCACAGCCGTTGTTGTATGCGTCAAGGAGCCACGATGCTTACCGATACAGCCCGTCAGATTATGCATGAATGGATTGCCGCCGACAGTCTGCGCAAGCACTGCGAAGCTGTCGCTGCGTGCATGGCTCACTTTGCTGCCAGGCAGGGCGCCGATGTCGATCTGTGGACGGCGGTGGGCTTGCTGCACGATCTCGATTTCGAGCGCTATCCGCATATGCCTGAGGCTGGTCCGGCGACAACCGCTATCGCGGAAGCGCTCATTCGCGGCGATGAGGCGCCTGCCGATCTGCCCGGTCACCCGTTCTACGGCGTGGCCTATCTCCGCGCGCAGGGCTGGTCGCCGGAGGTGTTGCGCGCCATTCTCAGCCATGCCGATTACAGTGGGATTGCCCCAGAGTCGCCGTTAGAGCGAACGCTGTATGCAGTGGATGAGTTGAGTGGCTTCGTCACTGCGGTGGCGCTGGTGCGACCTGACAAGAGCATTCATAGCGTGGAAGTGTCGTCGGTGCGCAAGAAGATGAAAGATAAAGCTTTTGCCGCCAAGGTCAGCCGCGAGGGGATCATCCACGGCGCCGAGGTGATCGGCATGGAACTCGATGCGCTGATCGGCGAGGTGATCGCCGCGCTGCGCGCCGCCGCGCCGCGCCTCGGTCTGGCAGGGATCAACGCATGACGCTCGCGCCCCATGTCTGGCCGATGACAGCTACCGCGCGCGCCGGGCGCCTGTTTGTGGGCGGGTGCGACGTGTGCGCGCTGGCCGAACGCTTCGGCACGCCGCTCTATCTGCTCGATGAGGCGACTCTGCGCACCGCGATGCGCGCCTACCGGCAGGCGTTTGCCGCCGCGTATCCGGCGCCGACGCAGGCGCATTACGCGAGCAAGGCGTTACTCAATACCGCGCTGGCCCAGATCGTTGCCCAGGAAGGGCTGGGTCTCGACGTGGTCTCAGCAACTGAGTTGCTGATCGCTCGCCGCGCTGGTGTGCCGATGGCGCGCGTGCATCTCCACGGCAATGCCAAGAGTGATGCTGAATTGGAACGCGCAGTGGCCTGGCAGGTTGGCGCGATTGTGGTTGACAACCTTGATGAGCTGGATCGTCTGTGCGCGCTGACTGCGCATCTGACTGCGCCGCAGGGTGTCTTGCTGCGCGTTGCTCCGGCGATTGAGGCGACCACCCACGCGCATATTGCCACCGGCGGCGCAACAGCAAAATTTGGGTTGCCGCTGGAAGCGCTGCCTGAAGCGGTGGCGCAGACGCTGGCGGCGCCGGGATTGCGCTGGCTGGGATTGCATGCCCATATCGGTTCGCAATTGTTTACGCTCGATCAGATCGAGGCGACGGTTGAGACGCTGGTTGTGCAGGCGGCCTATCTGCGTGATCGTTTTGGGGTGACGCCACTAGAGCTGAGTCCTGGCGGCGGGTTGGGGGTGCCGTACACTGCCGACCAGCCGCCGACCGATATTCCACGCTACGCTCAGGTGGTGAGCGCGGCGTTGCAGGCGGCCTGCGCCCGCTATCATCTGCCGTTGCCGCGCCTGACTGTGGAACCGGGACGCTCGATTGTGGCGCGGGCCGGAGTGGCACTCTACCGGGTGGTGGGCCGCAAGGCCGATCGCTGGCTGCACGTCGATGGCGGGATGGCCGATAACTTGCGCCCGGCGTTGTACGGCGCGCGCTATACGGCAGTGCTGGCCAATCGCGTCACCGATCCGCCTGGCGCGCCGGTTGATGTCGGCGGACGTTACTGCGAGTCGGGTGATGTGCTCTTGCGCGGGGTGGCCTTGCCCACGGCGCAGCCGGGCGATCTGCTGGCGATAGCGACTGCGGGCGCCTACACCTTGAGCATGGCGAGCAACTACAATCTGGTCCCACGACCGGCGCTGGCGCTGGTCAGCGAAGGGAGCGCGCGCCTGATCCAGCGTCGTGAGACCGAGGATGATCTGCTGGCGCGCGATCGGTTCCTCGCCGATGAGGACGAGGCATAGCATACGATGAGGTTGGCAATGCTCTACGGTGGGATTGAGGCAGGCGGCACGAAGTGGGTGTGCGCCATTGGCACAGGGCCAGATGATCTGCGGGCTGAGACGCGATTTCCAACCACGACCCCCGCCGAGACGTTGGCCCAGGCGATCGCGTTCTTTCGCGCGCATGGGGTGGAGCATCTGGCGGCGATTGGCGTCGGCTCGTTTGGGCCGGTGGATCTCAATCCGGCCTCTCCCCGCTATGGATATATCACCACCACGCCGAAGCCGGGCTGGCAGGATACCAGCGTCGTTGGGGTGTTGCAGGAGGCGCTCGGCGTGCCAATCGGATTCGATACTGACGTGAATGCAGCGCTGCTTGGCGAACGGCGCTGGGGAGCGGCGCAAGACTGCGACGTGGCGGTCTATATCACGGTCGGCACGGGGATCGGTGGCGGGGCGGTCGTTGGCGGGAATCTGGTGCATGGCCTGATCCACCCGGAGATGGGGCATATTCGATTGGTGCGCGATCCTGCGCGCGATTCCTTTCCTGGCATCTGCCCCTATCACGGCGATTGCCTGGAAGGTCTGGCCTGTGGTCCGGCGCTGGCTGCGCGCTGGCAGGTACCCGCCGAGCAGTTGCCGCCTGATCACCCGGCCTGGGAGCTGGAAGCCGATTATCTGGGTCAGGCAGTGGCGACGCTGCTGTGCATCCTCTCGCCAGAGCGGATCATCATTGGCGGCGGCGTGATGAGTCAGCCGCACATGTTTCCGCTGGTGCGCGCTGCTGCTCAACGCTGGCTGAATGGCTACTTGCAGCATCCACGCATTCTGCGCGCTCCCGATCAGTTGATCGTGCCGCCTGCGTTAGGCGGGCGCGCCGGAGTATTAGGCGCGCTTGCGCTGGCGCAGGCTGCCGTCGCTGAACGCAAGTAGCGCTCTCATCGTTCGCGCGCCGTCACCTGCGCAGGCCGAGCAAGAAAAAAACCGGCGCAATTCATCTCGCGCAACCTTTGTGCCTTCGTGCCTTTGTGGTGCGATCATCCAGCGCTTCCTCGCTGTCGTCATGGGAAGAAGGAGCATAAATATGCTGTTGATGCGCGATCTCGCCCCTGATTTGATCCTGCACAATGCCGCAATCTATACCCTCAGCGCCGATCTGCCGCAGTGTCGGGCTGTGGCCTGCAAAGATGGCCGGATCGTGGCTCTCGGCGATGATGAGGATGTGCTGGCGCTGGCTGGCGCCACGACGCAGGTGATCGATCTGGCAGGCCGCACTGTCATCCCCGGTATCAACGATGCTCACAACCACATGCTTGAGATGGGCCTCAAGCTCAACCGGCTTGCGCTCGACGATTGCGCTTCGATTGCCGAATTGGTCGAGCGGGTGCGGGCGGTCGCCGCGACAACGCCGGCAGGAACCTGGATTGTTGGCGAGGGCTGGAATGAATCGCTCTTTCGCGAGGGGCGCCTGCCCAACCGTCACGATCTCGACGCGGCAACGACTGCGCACCCGGTGCTGCTCAAGCGTTTTTTCAACATGGATGTCGTGAATACGCGCGCGCTGGAACTGGCCGGCGTCACTGCCGCTACGCCCGATCCGGAGGGCGGCAAGATCGAGCGTGAATGCGATGGAACACCGTCTGGGATTCTGCGCGCCGCCGCCAAAGAATTCTGTCGGCGACTGCTGCCGCAACCAGGCCTCGATGAGTGCATCGCTGCGCTCGAAGCGGCGGGCAAGGCGTATCTTGCCCACGGCATCACCAGCATCCTCGATCCCGGTTTGCAGCCATGGGAGATCCAGGCCTATCTGGCAGCGCGCCGGGCGGGACGTCTGCCGGTGCGCGCCAATCTGCTGATTTCGTGGCACGGCTTTCGCGAGAGCGAAACTCGCGCTGAGCTGGACGCGCGCGCCGCAGCCTTCGGCGGCCTGAGCGGTTTGGGCGATGAGTGGTTGCGCATCGGCGCGCTCAAAATGGCGATTGACGGCGGCACTACCTCGCATACAGCCTGGATGTTTCAGCCGTTTCTCGGTGAAGATCGGGTCTACAACTACAATCGGCTCGATCCCGAAGATCTGGTCGAGTTTTTCAGCCGTGGTCACGCGCTCGGCTGGGATATCGGCATTCACGCGATCGGCGATCGCGCCCATCACGAAGCAGCGCGCGCCTTCGCCGAGGCCATCTCGGCTCAGCCGCGCGAGCATCGCCACAATCTGATCCACGGCTATTTTGCGACCGAAGAGAGTCTGGAACACATGGTGCGCCATAGTCTGGCGGTCGTGATTCAGCCAACCTTCATCTACTATGAAGGCGACGATCTCTTCCGCGATGTGGGGCCGGAATTGGCGGCGCGCTACAAGCCGATGCGGACGTATCTCGATCGCGGGATTCGAGTCGTAGCGACCAGCGACGTGCCGAGCACCGTCCACTTCAATCCGTTCATCGGTCTCTACGCGCTGGTGACGCGCAAGAGCTGGAAGGGCACCCCGATCGCGCCCGATCAGGCGGTCAGCCGGGAAGAGGCGCTGACAGCGTACACGGTCGCCGGCGCCTGGTTGACCCGTGAAGAGCATCTGAAAGGGCCGCTGGCGTTGGGTATGCTGGCCGATATGGCCGTGCTCGACCGCGATTATTTCACCTGTCCGGCGGAGGCGATCAAGGACATTCAGGTAGAGATGACGATCCTGGGCGGGAAGGTAGTGTATCAGCGGTAGACTGCTGCTGGGGAAGAGGGGCGAATCATCGTTCGCCCCAATGTGCCCGCTGTGACGCTCTCGCCGAGAATAGGGCGTAAGGATGAAACTGTCCACCCCAACATCCTGGTCATCGTCAACCATCACGCGCTGCCAGCGCTACCCGCGATGCGCCTCTACCGCCAACGGCTCGCGTCCGTACAGCGACGTCAGATAGGCCAGATGAAGAGCCTGATCGAAGTTAAGCTGATCGGGCCGCATCCGCCACGCCCAATTTCCCTCGGCTCGTCCCGGCAGATTGAGTCTGGCCCACGATCCCAGGCCGAGCACATCCTGCATCGGGATGATCACGGTATCAGCCACCGACATCAACGCGGCACGGATGAAATCCCACGCGATCGACTCATCGCGTGCGCCGAGATAGTTCCGCGCGTGCTGCCGGGTTGCTTCGTCGAGCGATGACCACCAGCCGACAGTCGTGTCGTTGTCGTGGGTGCCGGTATACACGACCAGGTCGGATGTGTAGTTGTGGGGGAGGTAGGCATTGGCAGCATCGCCGCCCCAGGCGAACTGCAACACCGCCATACCCGGAAAGCCGAGCTGACGGCGCAACGCATCAACATCAGGGGTGATCAATCCCAAATCCTCGGCGATGATGGGCAACGCTCCCAACTGCGCGCGCACTGCGTCGAAGAGCGCAGCGCCGGGGCCAGGCATCCAGCGGCCATCGATGGCGGTCTCGGCGCGCGCCGGCACTTCCCAATAGGCGGCAAAGCCGCGGAAGTGGTCGATGCGCACAATATCGACGAGCTTGAACAGCAGGCGAAAGCGCTCGATCCACCAGTCGTAGCCGCGCTGAGCCAGCACATCCCAGCGGTAGAGCGGATTGCCCCAGCGTTGCCCGGTGGGGCTGAAGTAGTCGGGCGGCACACCGGCGACCACCGTCGGGTTGCCGGCTTCATCGAGATGGAAGATGTCAGGGTTGGCCCACACATCGGCGCTATCGAAGGCGACAAAGATGGGCAGGTCGCCAATGATCTGAATGCCGCGTTCGCTGGCATACCGGTGCAGCGCGTCCCACTGGGTAAAGAAGACCCACTGCAAGAATTGCTGGAAGCGGATGCGGTCAGCCAAACGTTGCCGCGCATCGGCAATCGCTGTCGGCTCGCGCCGGGCAAGCGCCGCGTCCCAGCGATTCCACGGCGTGCCGTGATAGGCCTCTTTGAGCGCCATGAACAGCGCGAAGGTGTCTAGCCAGCTCTGCTGTTCGGCGCAGAACTGGGCAAATGCGGCGCGATCACTCTGACTGGCCTGCGCTGTGAAACCGGCAAAGGCCCATTCCAGCCGGGTGAGCTTCCACGGAATGATCGCGCCGTAGTCAATCCAATCGCTATCGCCGCCCGGCGCGCCATGCAAGGCGCGCTCGTCGATCCAGCCGGCGCGAGCAAGCTGATCGAGCGAGATGAGCAGCGGGTTGCCGGCCAGCGCCGATAGACCAGCGTAGGGCGAATCGCCGTAACTGGTCGGACCGAGCGGCATGATCTGCCAGCGGCGTTGCCTGGCGGTGACCAGCCAGTCGATGAATCGATATGCCGTGTCGCCTATATCGCCAATCCCGCCAGCGCCGGGCAACGCTGTGGGATGCAAGAGAATGCCGCTGACTCGCCGATCGTACATGGTGCCACCTCATGCTGCACATCAGACAATTTGTTGTATGCGCAATTATATCACAAAGAACGATAGCTGGTAGCGGGGCGGCGGCGGAACAGGTATGGATGTGGTTCTGTCTACGGACGGTGATCGGTCTCCATCCACCCACCCAGAAACTGAACGTGCAGGACCCGCCGATCGGTGAGACGCGGATCTTCGGCTGCCGGGATCCAGGCCGGGCCACGCAGGCGCGCGAGCAGGGCGCCGGTTTCAGTCGGCGGCAGGATTGCCGGATCGAGGGTGACGCGGATCTGTTCTGGTTCCTGACCGATCTCGTAGCAGCCGAGTTCGACCGGCAGGCTGCCGGTGGCCGACCAGAGCGCGTCTTCGACCTGAGCGCTCAGGCAGAGGGTGGCCTTCCCCAGATGCGGCGGACGCAGGCCGCTGGCCACTTCCAGGACGAGGGTGTGTCGCTCAACGCCGTTCGGCCACGGCAGGCGCGCAATCGCGTCGCCGTTCGTCCAACTGTAGAGCCGGCCATCGCGACTCTGTTCGGGTCGGTAGAAACCGCTGACCTGAGCGGCGAAGGCAGTGGGCGTGAAGGGGGGCAGGATTGTTGCGACTCGTGGTTCGTCGATCGGATCAAGCCGATAAATGGCGAACGGGAGAGTAAGGCGCGAGACGTTGCGCGGTTTTTGGTCGGTGAGCTGCTCGAACTCAGCCAGATCGAGCGTAACCTCATCGATCAGAGTGAGATGGAAACCGGGTAGCGCGAAATTGCCGCCGCTCGCGCTCAACATCAGGTAGACGGCGCGACCCTGGGCCTGCCAGTGGGCGACCTGCGCTGCCAACTGAGTTGCGTAAGGCGCAGTGGTGACGCTCTTGACGGTGAAGGCGTTGATGTCGCGCGCGAAACGGAGCGGCGTAGCCAGCAGATCGGGAATGTCGCGCGCTTCGCTGTAGCTCGGCGCGCCGCCGCGCAGCAATACGATGTCGCGTTTAGGCGTGAAGTGGTCAGCAATAGCCGCCACCTGACTCAGCGCGCCGGCATATTCGGTATGGACGAAATAGTACCGTCCTGTCCAGCCCAGGAATAGCAGCAGCAGACCGGCCAGTGTCGCTGCCATGCCCTGCCGCCAGCGCGCTGCCAGGGGCCGCGTCTGCCATGCGCCGGCCAGCGCGGCCAGCGCGTAGGCTGCGCTGAGCGCGAAGATCGGATAGGCAATCGGCACAAACCGGCGCAGGATGTAGATGTAGGTCTGCTCAGAGGTGCCGTAGGTCTGGCGGAGGTAGAAAAAGCTGCCGAGAAAACCGACGGTCAGCATCAACCAACTGGCGGCGGTCAGGCCGCGGCGCCACCAGAGGGCGAAGCCGATGACAGCCAGCGCCACACCGAGCGGCGACAGATACCAGCCCATGCGCACCATGCCGGCGCGTGGAATCAGCTCCTTGGCCTGCACCGGCGCCGGTTCGCTGGTAAACGTGCTGGGATCGGCCAGCATCCGTTGCCACCAGCTCATGCCGCGGTATTCCTGGTAGTACAGTTCGAGCGGCAGTCGGATCGGGGCGCCGATGTAGCCTTGCAGACGGAGCCAGTTCAGGGTCTGATTTGAGAATGGCCCTTGCCACGGCCCGCGCGCGGCTGCCAGCTCGGCGCGCAGCGCTTCAGTAGCCGCCAGATCGGGTTCCGCTTCCCATGGCCGCCCCTGCAAAACCACGCCGGCTTGCAGACGCGCCTCGGTGGGAGTCATCGCGCCGCGGCGCACATCGCCCGCCACCAGCCAGGGATCGCGGGTCAGCGGATCGTTCCAGCCGCCGCGGGTATTGAAGAGCAGGTCGGCGTCGAGTATCTGGGGACGAGCTAAGTAGGCCCAGCTCGCCAGCAGCACGAGGCCGACAGCAATCGCGTTTTGCCAGCGCTGACGGCGGGCGACGATCCGTTGCTCGAGGCGCGTGATCCAGCCGCGCTGACGGATGGCAATTGCGCCGATCACCGCCACGGCGATGATTGCCAGTTCGATCCAGATTCGCCACGGGTTGGCGAGCGAGCTAAAGCGTGACGTGAAGTAGGCTTCACTCACTGCTGGAGTGAGGAAAGGCAGCGCCAGCAGGGAAGTGATAGCGAAATCCTGGAAGCGGGCGAAGCCGGTGTCGAAGAAGTAGGCGCGCGCGATGAAACTGATGTGGAGCGCGGCATGGATGAGCATCGTCAGCATACCGAGCGTCAGCGCGGTCTGTTCGCGTTGCCAGCGGCGGGTGAGCCAGCAGTAGCCGAGGTAGAGCATCGCCGGCGCGAGCAGAAAGAAATCGATGCGGGCCAGCGCTACCTGACCGAAGGCGATTCCGGCCAGCGCTGCGTAGCCGATCCGGGCTGAGACCGGCAGCGCGCGGTCGTTGAATCGAGCGAACAGATACAATCCGCCCCATGTGAGCAATTGGGCAGTGGTTTCGGCGGTGGAATAGCGGGAGAACCAGACCTGAACCGCATTTAGTCCGAGCAGCATCATGCCCAGCCAGCCTACCCACGGCCCGGCCAGCCGTCTCCCCAGCATGCCTGCGCTCCAGACGCCCATGATGCCAAGCAGGCCGGTGGCGAACAGGCCGAAGAGCGGACCGCCCGCAGCGGTGAGCAACCCAATCCACGCCGGAAAGAGGTGGAATCCTTGCGGCACGACGCGGCCCTGCGCCAGCTCGCCCTCGTTGATCAAAAACCCGGCAGCGCGCAGGCGAGTGGCGATGTAGCGGTCGCGAGCCTGGGCGATCATGAAGTTGCTGATCGCCTGTTCTGCCGGTTCGCGAATGGCTGGATCAACGCTCTGAGCGGCCTGGCCCAGCTCGGCCACGACTTCATCGTATTGCACGATGCTGCCGGTGCGCGCCATGGCAAAGCCGGTGAGCGCATAAACGCCGGCATCGCGCACGCCCAGAATGACCTCGAAGGGGCGGGCGACGAGGAGGGTGATGATCAGCAGCGCGCCGGCCCATGTCAGCGCAGTGCGGGAGTCAAGCGGCGCAACAGCCGGGCGAGGCCGGCGCGCCGCCCACCAGATCAAGCCGCCGCTCAAGACAAGGGTCAACGTCAGGTGTAGCCAGAGCGAAAAGATGCCAAGACTGCCCAGGGTCAGCGCCAGCCAGCCGCTCCAGAGCGCACTGATCAGGCAGCGCTCGAAGTGACGCTCCAGACCGTCGGCGCTGCCGATGGCGGGGAAGGCGCGCGTCAATGCCCATCCGGGCACATAGATGATCAGTGGTAAAAGGATGATCCCGATGATAATCTGTGTCATACTTCCGTCCTGTGTCGCCGGGCGTGATTATAGCAGGCTTTGCGTCAGCCAATGCTGCGGCTGATGGTTGTGGTACAATGCGGCGATGGTTAAATGGCAGCGAAGCCGCGGAAGGTGGATATACAGGATCATGGCTTCCTCGATCTTGAAACGGTTTCAGTTGCGTGTGGCTGAAAGCGGGCGCGTCCAGCGGCTGCCCGGCTTTGTCTGGCCTGCGGTCTGGCTGACCCTGCTCACGCTGATCACGCTGGTCATCGGTTATGCCGCGCGCCCGCTGGTCAGAGTCGATATCGGCGAGAATCGCGATGGCGCGTTTCTGGTGAACTTTAACGCGCGCGAGATCGATGCGGTTGGCGCATTCGAGCGCTTTGACTGGCCGGCAGGCGCGGCCAGCGTGACGATTCCGGGCGGTCGCGAGGGGGTCTGGCTTGGTCGGATCATTGCCCGTCCTGATGCCGATCCCACTATTTTGTTGCGCAACTCTGCCGGCGCCATCAATGGCGTGCGGGTCGAAATGCCCCGCCGCAGCGGCGCTGAGATGCTGGTCAAGATTCCGGCCCACATTGCCGCCGCGCCTGAGCTGACGTTTGAGCTGGTCTCGCCGCTGGTCGGCGATCCGGCACCGCCGCCGGGCGTGCCGCTGGCAGTGGAAATCGCGCCGGCGCGCACCTATCGCTGGAGCACTGACGAGAGTGAGATCCGTTTTCCCCGCCTGGGTCAGGGGACGTGGATCCTGCGCCTGGATGCGGTCGTTGCCCATCCTGACGGTTCGCCTGTCAATGCCCGCATCAGCGTAAACGGCGTCACGCTCGCGTATCTGCCGGAACAGGCGCAACCTCGACGGTTGCAGTTGCTGGTGCCGGCAGCTTTGATGACCAACGGCGATCTGAATGTGACGTTGCGCGCCGATCCATTCCGCGATCCGCGTCCGCTCGGCGTGCTTATCGCCGATGTCGCGGTTGCGCCGGCTGATAGCCCATTGCTGGCGACCATTGCGCCGCCTCCCGCAGCGCTCGGTCTGGGGTTGTTGACCGTGCTCGGCATGTTTGCCTGCCTGGCCCTGCTCACGACCGATCTCGCGCCACGGCGCTGGCTCTTGACGCCAACCGGTTGGGCAGCCGTCGGCCTGGGGCTGGCGGTGATGGCGGGGGGATGGGCGCTGATTGTCTATCGCTTCCCCAGCGGGCAAATGATCGATCGGCTGGCGGCGCTTACCATCTTGAGTCTGCTGGTAACGCTGGCGCTGCGGCCACTAACCCGCTGGCTGCTCAGGCAGACCGGCGTCACGGTCACGCCAGCCTTCACAGCCGGTCTGCTGATCGTCTTTTTGATTGGATTCTGGCTCAAAGCGGTTGGCATGCTTTACCCCTACTTCGTCGGGATCGATGTCTTCTGGCACATGGATAAGGCGCGGCGGATCATCTATGACGGCGCATTGCCGCTCTACTACAGCATCAACAGTCCGCTCAACGAGACAACGATGCCGGTGGCGGAGTGGGGAGCAAATCCGCCCGTCATCCCCTATTCGCCGTGGTTCCACATTCTGGCGACCAGTTACGCCATCTTCCCATGGCCGATGGAGACCACTGCCAATTTCGTCAGTTTGCTGATGGACATGTCGCGAGTGGTGTTGATCGCGGCCATCGCACTCAAAGCCGGCTTGAGCCAGCGCACCGCATTTCTGGCCAGCGTGACGTATGCCGTGTTGCCGGTAACCTTTCTGCTGCACATCTGGGGCAACGTGCCCACTGCTGCCGGCCTCTGGCTCAATCTGCTCGCGCAGACAACGATCTTGCTGGCCTGGGATCGGCTGGGTGAGTGGAAGGTGCAGGTCTGGTTCATTCCGCTCCTGACGCTCGCCTTCCTCGTCTATACTGTCACCGGCGTCTTTACCGGGGTCTTCCTTGTGGCGCTGACGGTGCTGGTCTGGCTGTATGCGCGGCGCGGCGCGGAATGGCGCGCGCTGCTGCCAGGATTAGGCCCGCTCTGGGTGGGGGCAGGCGCAGCGATTGGGTTGGCAATTGCCATCTATTACGGTCAGTATTTTCAGCCGATCGTCGAGCGCACCGTGCCCTACATGATGACCGTCTTTACCCGAGGGCCGGAAACGGTCGGCGTCTCGCGCCCGCCATTTCACGAGTATCTCTGGTCGTTTGCGCCGCATCTGGGCTATCACATCTGGCCGGGCCGCTATCTCTACTACGGGCTGGCGATTCCGTTGATCTTCTTCATTCCCGGGTATTGGGCGATGCGCACCCGTCCCCTGCTCTGGCTGGTGATGTCGGCGTGGGGCGCGGTAGCGCTGCTGTTTTTGCTGGCCGGCTATCGCATCTCAATGGTTGATAAGCAGCTCTTCTACCTGATTCCGGTGATCTGTCTGGCCTGGGCGATCATGGCCGATCGGCTGTGGCAGCGCTGGCCAGGGCGACTCTTCGTGCTGGCGACGCTGGCGCTCTCGCTGGGCAGCGCCCTCTGGTTGTGGGTGATGCGGATCAGCATTTCGCCGGTGCAGGGAAATTGATGCCGGACGTTCAGCAAGCGAGCAGAACCATGAGTGATGAGACGGATGCATGGCTGGCTGCGGCAATTGATCCATGGCTGCAACACATGACCTGGCGACGCGATTTTTCGGTCTGGCGTGAGCGTCGTCTGCATCAAGAACGGTACCAGGACGAGCGGCTAGCGCAGGCGCGGTCGGTCATTGGTGATCTGCGCGGCGCGCGCTTGCTCGATCTCGGCGCCGGAATGGGCGGGTTTGCCGTGGCGGCAGCTCTGGCCGGCGCGCAGGTGACGGCCTGTGAGTACAATCCGGCCTACTGCCGGATCATTCGGCTGCGCGCTGCCCGGTATCAGTTGGTGTTACCGATTATCAACGCGGCTGGTGAAGCGCTGCCATTGCCTGCAGCCGCCTTCGATCTGGTCGTATCGTGGGATGTGCTCGAACACGTGCAGGATCCGGTAGCGGTGCTGAGCGAGATTGCCCGCGTGCTGCGTCCGGGCGGGCATGCGCTGATCACTGCAATCAACCGGCGGGCCTGGGTTGATCCGCATTACCACATGCGCGGCATCAACTGGCTGCCCCGCCCGGTCGCTGAAGCGCTGATCGAATTGCGCGGACGAACCAAGCAGGGCGCGGCGTTCCGCGATATGCAGCGGCTCAGCGCAATGCACTACTTCCACTATCACGAATTGGTGCGGATCTGTCGGCGGCTGGGCTTTGCGGTGACCGATCTGCGTGAACAGGCGCTGCTGGCCGGACAGTTGCCGAGTCGTCGTCCACTCCGGCGCGCAGCGCGCAAGGTGTTGCGACGGTTGGGGCTGGAACTGGCGGCCTACCGCTGGCAGCGCCAATACTACACTGGCATGTTCGAGCTGGATCTGCGCAAGGAGGGGCCATGACGGCGCAGCGACCGTCGCTGGCAACGCAGGTTTCGCGGGCAGTGTTTTGGAATACGATCTTTGCCCCCTTGCGGTTGCTGGCCGAAGTAGTGGCCACCCTGGTCAAGCTCAACCAGCTTTCGCAGGCCGGTTTTGGCCTCCTGGCGCTGGTGCGCGGCGCCAGCAACATGTTCGGCACCGCGCTTGATCTGGGCATTGCGCGCGCGCTGCCCAAGTATATTCCCGAAACCGAGCGCACCGGCGGTATGCGCGCGGCGCGGCGGCTCTTTCTGCTGGTCGCCGCGTTGCAACTGACCATCTTGCTGCTGATTGCGCTCGGTCTGGCCCTGAGTCATCGCCAGATTGAGTCATATTTGCAAGGCTTGCTCGACGGCGAAGTGGCGGTTGAGGCTACGGCGCGCGCCGAATTGAGCCAGTTCGTGGCCGAGTTTCACTGGCTGATCATCGCGGCTATCGTGATTCTGCTGGGGCTGGGCGCGCTCTACGATCTGTTGATGGCGGTGCTCAGCAGCTTCTTCCGCCAAAAGGCCTGGAACAGTATCGCGCTGGCCGCCGGTCTGTTGCCGCAGGTGTTGGTGGTGATCGCCATTCTGGCCCTGCCCGATCGCTGGGATATTTTGGGCGTGCTGGTGGCAATGGTGCTGGCTCCGGCCATTGCCGTGGCGCTGGCGGGGTGGCAGGTCTGGCGGTTACAGGCCGGGTTGAGCGACGAACCCGGTCTGGGGCTGCTGGCCGATCTGCGCGCAGGAGTGAGCGACCTGCGGCGCGCGCTTCCCCCTGGCTTTGTTCGCTATGCTGCCGTCTCGTACCTGATGACGGCGACCGATTTTATTGCCAGCTTCGAGTTCATCAATTTCTTTCACCGCGATATTCGCGATGTGTCATTGCTGGCAGCCGGCGCGTTGCTGGTGCGGATGGCACTGAGCTATCTCTACACGCCGATGGTTGGCGTCCAGGTGCCGCTCTTCACCCGCGTGCGCCAGGGCGAAGGCGGCACGACCAATGGCGCCTACCAGTCACTCATCCGGTTGCAATTGTTCTTGATGGCGCCCGGCGGGGTAGGGTTGATCTTGCTGGCCGAAGCCGGTCTGCTGGTGATCAGTCCCCAGTATCTGGCCGCAGCGCCGGTGGTGTGGGCGTTGACGCCCTGCCTGTTTGGCGAGAGTCTGTTAACTACCGCTCACAATGCGTTGATGGTCAACGAGCGACTGGGAGTAGTCATCGCTTCGCGGTTGGTGGCGCTGATTACCGTCGTCTTGCTCGCCTTCTGGCTGCCGACCTGGCTGGGTCTGGTTGGGATGGCATTAACCTTCGGGCTGGCGCGGATCATGGCCGGCCTGTGGGCGACGCTGGCCGGCATGCGCCTGCTCGGTCTGCGCTGGCCGTGGCGCTTCACGCTGCGGGTGACAGCAGCGACCGTTGTGATGGGCGTCGCCATCGCGCTCCTGCGCGGCACAATTGCGCTGCCCACCGCCGAGATCACCCTGCTGGCCCGGCTCGGCCTGGCGGTGCAGTTGCTGGCGCTGGCTGGCGCGGGCGCGATGATCTTCTTGATCGCCTTGCGTCTGTTTGGCGGGCTGGATCCGGCGGATCGGGCGCAGGTGCTGAAATGGCGCGTTCCGTTGCAGGGCCTCATCCGGCGTCTGGTGTAGGAAGATAGAGTCTATGGATCGACGTGAACAGATGGCTTCACCACTCCGGCTGGCTGGTCGCGAACTGCGCTGGCTCGGCAGTGTAGCCACGGTGCGGATCATTTCAGCGTACTTCGCGGTGGCGCTGATCGTGATTGGCGTGAACTGGCTGATCGCCAATGCCGGTCAATCGCTCGTGATTGCGCCGGCCAGCGCGAGTCGCTGGTTGCTCGACGGTTTGCATCGGGTGGAAACCAGCGAGCTGGGCGATTTTCGCTGGACAGACGGCAACAGTCAGGTGTGCGTCGAAGATGTCGGGCTGGCGCCGCGCAGCCTGATCACCGCGCAGATGGCGGGCGCGTATGCGCTTGCTCTGGGCACCGAGACGGTGACGCTCCGCGCTGGCCAGGCTGCGCCGGTGACGATTGCTCTGGCGCCTGAGTTGCGCCATTACACGCTGTTGACCGGTGCCGATCAGCAGGTCGGCGCGCAGGTGTGTCTATCCATCCAGAGCAATGCTGCGCGCGATCCGAACAATCCGCGCTGGCTGGGGACGCCGATATACGGCGTGATCGCGACGCCCCTGCCTGCCGCCGGGACGGTCATCCCCGCGCCGGCTGGCATCGGGGTTGGGCTGGCGCTGGCGTTGGGCTGGCTGGCGCTGTTGCATCTAAGCGGTGTGCCGTTGTCGGTGGCAACGGCCATCGTCACCTTCGGATGCGCGCTGATCAGTTACAGCCTGATCAGGGGGCTGGTGCCGTTTGGCGCCGGCGCCTTACGCTGGGCGTTGCCCACGGTGAGTGGTCTCTGGCTGGGAGTGGCTGGCATGCTGGGAGCGCGCTGGTTGCCGCTGCGCGCCAACGGATGGCGGGCAGGAATCGGCATCGTCTTCTGGAGTGGCGCAATTCTCTTCACCTTCTGGCTGTTGCAGCAGATCAGCGGGCACAGCGGCGTCTGGCCGCTCAAATCGCGCATCGATCCCTCGCCGACATGGTGGGTCATCGCGCCGATCGGCCTGGCCATGCTTTGGTTTGGGTTGGGCTGGCGGCTGTTCCTGCGCCCGCCGGCGCTGGCGCCGGTGGCGGTCTACGTGTTCGTCGGCGCACTGGTTGTGCCGGTTGCGTTCGACATCGCCGTGCATGGCCCTGATGCGCCGATCGCTCTCTTCCGCGACAGTCCGTATGAATATCTGCGCGACACGCCGCAGGTGGCGGGTGACCCGATCGGCTTTATGGCCAGATTCGAGACCATCGCGCCGTCGCTCTCGGTGCATGGCAGCACGCACCCGCCGGGCGCAATTCTGTTTCTCTGGCTGATCGAGCAGCTTTTTGGGCCAGGTCCTGTCGCCACCAGTTGGATCACGATTGGCCTGAGCGCGCTCATTCCGCTGGTGGCGGTGTGGCTGGGCTGGCGTCTGGGTGACGCCAGACTGGCGCTGGCGAGCGGCATGCTGGCTGCGCTCTTCCCCGGTCAGATGATGTACAGCGTCACCTCGCTCGATGGCGTGTTCAGCCTGCTCATGGCTGCCGGGGCCGCTGCATTCTTTCTGGCGCTCGAACCGCCGCAGCGTCCTGCGCTGGCATTGCTGGCTGGCGCGTTGATTGCGGCTGCGCTCTTCATGACCTACGCCGCAACCCAGCTCTTCTTCTTTGGCGTGGCGGCGGCAGTGTTGGCGCTGATTCGTCACGCGCCGCAGGCGGGCTGGCGAGCTGCGCTGCTGGCGATTTGCCGGCAGGGAGCTTTAGCCGCTGCGGTTATTGCGCTTAGTTACTTCCTGATCTATCTCGCGACCGGGTTCAACGTGATCAGCGCATCACGCACCGCTACCTTCATCAACGGCGAGATGATGGAGCGCTTCCGCGAATATGGGCCGCCGGTCACGCCATTTCTGCCGCCAAGCTACGAGTACTACCTGCGCTTCGCGGCAGCCAATCTGGTATCGTATCTGACGTTCCTGACACCGTGGGCGTTGCTGGCGTTGAGCGCGCTGTTTCTGCGCGCGCAGCGCGAACGCTGGCAGTCGTGGTGGGCCGCGCTGCTGGGAGCGCTGGGCAGTCTGGTGTTGGGGATGTGGCTCAGTGGCCTGTTTAACCGTGAGGTCGAACGGATCTGGATGTTCACCTATCCGCTGGCAGCGGTGCTGGTGGCCTATCACGCGTTGCAGGGGCCGCTCGCTACCCAACGCTGGCGATTAGCGTTCTACGCCGGATTGATGCTGGCGTTCTTTTCCCTGATGAAACTTACGCTCTACACCATCTGGTGAACGATGCGGATTGCGCTGTACAACCTGACGACGACGACCAAGATTGGCGGGGTCGAGAGTTTTGTCTGGGATCTGGCTCGCGAGCTGGCCAGGCGTGGGCATGCTGTCGATATTTTTGGCGGGGTCGGCCAGCGGCGGGAACCGGCGCCGGGGGTGCGGGTCTTGACCTTTCCGTTCGTGTCGCGCCGGTTCTGGCAGGCGATACCGCTCTTGCGGCGCGCCTACGCTGAAGCCAAGCTGCTCGAGCGGTTGACCATGGCCGTGGCTGCGTTGCCGGCGCTCATTCGTGGGCAGTATCAGATCATTCACCTGCAAAAACCGTATGATCTGGCGCCAGCGTTGCTGGCTCGCCGTTTCAGCGGCGCAAAGGTGATTCTCGGCTGCCACGGCGAAGACTTCTACCGCGGCGATCGCTGGCTGGCCCGGCGCGTTGATGCCTCAGTCTCGTGCTCGCGGTTCAACGCGGCGACGATTGCGCGTCGCTATGGCTTTACGCCAGCCGTGGTCTTCAACGGCATTGACACCGGTCTGTTTCGCCCGCAACCGCCCGATCCGACGCTGCGCGCGCGGCTGGGTTTGCCTGCTGACACGCCGTTGCTCCTCTTCGTTGGGCGGTTGCAACCGTGGAAGGGTGTAGAGACGGCCATCCGCGCTTTGCCCGCAATTGAACGGGCGGTGTTGCTGATCGCGGGCGATGGCGAGGATCGCCCGCGCCTGATGGCTGTCGCTGCCGGACTTGACGTAACGAAGCGAGTGATCTTCCTGGGCGCTGTGCCGCGTTCGCAACTGCCGACCCTCTACGCGACAGTCGATCTGCTGGTGGCAACCAGCTACGCCAGCGAAACCTTCGGGATCGGGCCGGTAGAAGCGCAGGCATGCGGCCTGCCGGTCGTTGCCACTCGTTTCGGCGGCTTTCCTGAAGTTGTCGCCGATGGCCGCACCGGTCTGCTGGTGCCGCCGCGCGATCCGGCGGCGCTGGCCGCAGCGGTGAATGCGCTGCTGAGCGATCCGGCGCGCCGCGCCGCGCTGTCCGCAGCGGCCCCTGCCTGGGCAGCGCAGTTTTCCTGGCCAGCCGTGGTTGATCGCATCGAAGCGGTGTACCGCTCGGCGCTTGCTCCGACCTCGCCGATGGCGGTGCCCGAAACAGGCTGACACAATCGCTGACCTGAAGCTGACATCTGTCAGCGCGCAGATGGCTGCAACAATATGCGCATTCTTATCATTGGTTTGGGTGGCGTAAGCCGACACTTCCGCAACTGGCCTGAACGCACGTTGGGCCAGGCGCTGGTTGCTGCCGGTCACGACGTGACAGCGCTGACCTACTGGCAGCCCGATCAGCCGCATCTCGGTCTGACGGCGCGGCGTGAGGTGATTGACGGGATTGAGGTGCGACGGGTGCGGCCTCAGCTCTGGCCGGGGCGGGAAACGATCGCGGCGCTGGAGGCGTTGCCGCTGCCCGATGTGGCGCACGTCATCCACCCGCGCAACGCGCTGGCGTTGCAGGCCGTGCGCTGGTTGCGCCGACGCGGCGTGCCGGTCGTGTGGACGTGGCTCGGCCCCTATCACGACCGCTGGCTGGTTGCCGATCGCGAGCGACCATACGAATCGACGGCGCATCCAGAATGGCTCATCTACTCCTTCCCGCAGCTCATTCGGCGCGGCCTGCGCGATGGTCGCTGGCGCGATCACTGGCGCAACTACGCCATTCACCGGCCACTGCGCGATGTTGCCGCCTTCATTCCCTGTTCGCGTCACGAAGCCGATGTCCTGCGCGCGCTCGGCTTTACCCAGCCGATGACCGTCGTGCCGCTCTGGCTTGACATGGACTTTATGGAAGGGCCGGCGCCGCCGCTCGCCGGTTCATTCACGCCGCCGATTATTCCCTACATCGGGCAATTGACGCCGCGCAAAGGCTACGATCTGCTGGTAGCGGCCATGCCGGCGATCATCGACCGCTACCCCCAGGCCAGCTTCGTCTTCGTCACTCACAATCCGGCGCAGCGGGCCGAACTGCAACGACTGGCGCAAGAACGCGGCGTCGTCGCCAACCTGCACTTTCTCGGCGCCGTGAGCGAAGAGCAAAAACTTGCCCTGCTGCGGGCCAGCGCCGTCTTGCCCTTCCCCTCGCGCTACGAAGGTTTTGGGCTGCCGGTGCTGGAAGGAATGGCGGCGGGCGTGCCGGTAGTCAGCACCGACATCCCGGTGATCAACGAACTCATCCGCGATGGCGAAGACGGCCTGCTCATTCCCTACAACGACGCCGCAGCGCTGGCCGCGGCTATGCTGCGCCTGCTCGACGATGCGGCGTTGCGAGCGCGGATCATCGCGGGCGGGCGGCGCGCAATCGCCGAACGGTTCGCGCCCCGGCGGCTGGTAAGACAGGTGATCGACGTGTATCAGCAGGTGGCGCAGAGCGCATAGCGGCGGGCGCTGGCTCGCCCTCACCCCGGCCCCTCTCCCAGCGGGAGCATACCTTTACCCAAAACATTCAGCCCGAATCGAGGCGGCTGGGGTCGAGGGTGGCGGAAGGAGCCTGATGCATCATGCGATACATCTCGGCAATGTCGAGCAGGCGCTGAACGCCCTGCCACAGCACCGTACTCCCGGGTTCGCCATCACCCCGACGGCCCTGGAACCCGCCCACTTGGGCGATCCAGCGCACCGCCTGACGCAACGATGGCGGGTTGGTCGGCGCGATGGCGACCCGATGGATCCGACAGTACCGACCTTGCCATTCCGCGTCGTCCAGCAGCACCGCGCGCGGCACGTCCGGCGCCGCGCGTGCCACCATCGGGGCAGACACGACCCGCCAGGCGATCACGCTGGAGCAGGTCACGCACCGCGTCAGGCGCGTGGCCGTGCGCGCCTGTCGCTGCTCGATCTGACCGCCACGCTTGCGTGCGTTATGCCATCCCTCGATTCCCCAACGCACCGCATCCCAGGCCAACCGCTCCCGCGCCTCCGCGGTGGTGGTGACCGCCACCGTCGTCAGCAGCAACCACTCCACCTCCCTGATGTCTTCACGCGAGCCGGACCACTGCCACCCCCTGCACGCCAGCATACCATGGTCAAAGACCGCGCCACGTTTTGGGTAAAGGTATGCCCAGCGGGAGAGGGGCTGGGGGTGAGGGCGAGCAGGAGATGGCCACGCCACCGCTATGCCGGCCATACCAGCGTTCGGCGCGCGATCGGTGCTGCCCCAGCAACCGCTCTTCGGAGCGCTCCCGCCGCATCCTGCTCACTGCGGCAGCGTTGACGCGGCGGCCCGATACGTGACAATCTATCTAAAGTCGGTATCAGGTATTCCTCTCGCGTAGCGCTATGTCACGGCGAGATGGCGCGTCCCCCGCTCAACCGCTGGAGGGCGCCGGTTGCGCGGCTGGCGCTGCTTCAAGCTGCTTTGCCAGTTGATCGGCGATATAGAGCACCTGTTGCGCAAAGGGATGCTTCGGTTGTTCGAGGATCAGGGGAGTGCCCCGATTCACGGCGGTCACCACCGGTTGGCCGCCACTGATCACGTGGAAGTTGATCTTGCGCCGCAGCACGCGCTCGATTTCATTGACACTAATCCCCACCCCCGAATTGGCCCGGTTCAGGACAATGCTGATCGCCCGTTGATCAATCCCAAGCTGTCCGGCCAGGCTGAGAAACTGACTGGTGTTTTTCAGCGGACCGATTTCCGGTGTAATCACCATCAGCACGTGGTCGGCGCGATCAAAGACCGAGAGAATGCGATCATCGTAACTGGTCGGGCAATCAACAACCACATAATCAAAACTGACCGCCAGCAGATCGAGGATGCGGGTCATGTGTTCGGCATTGACCAGCTCGGCTTCTTCGGGACGGGGCGGGCACAAGAGCGCCTGCAAACCCGATGCATGCGGCAGCAAGACCTGGTCGACCATCTCGCGCTCGATCTCATCGCCGCTGCGCACGATGTCAACCATGCTGCGCGTCGGCGCAATATTGAGATGCACGGCGACATCGCCGAAGGTCAGATCGGCATCGACAATCGCTACCCGTTTGCGGGTGCGCAGGCGCAGCGCCAGCGCCAGCGATACGGCAATCGTGGTTTTGCCAACGCCCCCTTTGCCGCCAAACACGGCTATCACTTTGCCGCGCGGCATCGCTGCTGGCGGCGGCTCAGTCGTCACCCGCACCAGCAGGTTTTTCACCCGGTACACAAGCTCTTGCGGTTCAAACGGCTTGGCCAGATAATCATTCGCGCCCGCCTCAAAACCGGCAATCTTCGCGCCAATATCACCTTGCGCGGTTAGCATCAAAATCGGCAGCGTTTTGGTGAGCGGATGCTGGCGAACCCGTTTGCAGAGGGTATATCCGTCGATTCCCGGCAGCAGCACGTCGCAAATCAGCGCATCCGGCGGCGCTTTATAGATCTGTTGCAACGCCTCTTCACCGCTTGCTGCGCGCCTGACTTCGTACCCTGCATTGCGCAACATCAGCTCGAGCATCTCGGCCAGGGCATCATCGTCATCGACAATCAGCAGGGTTGGCGGTTTCATGAAAGGCTCCTTTCCGATCCAGTCAGGCGATCGAGCAAGGCTGGCAATGCGCCGGTGGCCAGTGGCGTCAGGAGATAATCGTCAGCGCCGAAGGCCACCGTGGTGGCCGCGCGTGGTTCGGCAGCGGCAGGCGCGACAGTGACCAGCCGACTCTCGCGAAAATATTCGCGGAGCAACGCCAGGTTGGGGGTGCGCGCGCCCTCAATCTGGCTCAACTCGATCAAGATCAGGTTGGGCGGCAGTGGCGATTCGTAGTTGAGCGCAGCTTCCACAGTATCGACAACATTATATGTCAGGCCGTGCTCGGTCAGCGCCTGACGCAAAAAACGACGCTGGATACCGTTGGAGCTGATCAGCAGCGCGCGCCATACCGGTCGAGCAACTGCCGGCGGTGGCGTGGCGACCGGAACCGGCGCCGCAATCTGGCTGCTCTCGCCAGTGTCAATCACCACTCGATTCCGTCCGGCTCGCTTGGCCTGGTACAATGCCTCATCAGCCGCCTGCATCGCGCCAATCTGGCTACGGTGTGCGGGATAGCCAGAAATGCCGGCGCTAAACGTCACCGAGAACATCGTCCCTGCGCCATAGTGACGAAGCGCGGCGAAACTCGCGCGAATGCCGTCGATCAGGGTGCGCGCCTCAATCAGCGACGTATTGGGCAGCGCAACCAGAAACTCCTCGCCGCCGTGTCGCCCGATCAGGTCGCTCTTGCGCAGACGCTGCTGGAGCAGGCGGGCAAAGCTGCGCAAGACCTGATCGCCGACCACATGGCCGTAGGTGTCATTCACGCGCTTGAAGTGATCAATGTCGATGATCGCTATCGCCAATGGCTGTTGCAGGCGTTCGGCGCGGGCAAACTCGCGCTGAAGCTGCTCTTCCACCGCCTGATGGTTGAGCAAGCCGGTCAGGCTATCACGAATCAGAAAGCGCTGAATGTGGCGCGCGCGCGTGGCGCGGGCCGAGATTGCCGCAACCAGATCGGCAGGCAAGATCGGTTTGGCGAGAAAATCATCTGCGCCGAGCGACATGGCCGATTGCTGTTGCGCCCGGTTTGTTTCAGCAGACAGGAAGATGATCGGCAAACCGACATAGCGATCTTGCTGGCGAATAATGCTGGCCAGTTCTTTCCCGCTGCACACCGGCATATACATATCCAGCACAACCAGATCGGGTTGAAAGGCCTGCAACTGATCGAGCGTTTCGCGCGGGTCGGCGATAGCTTTGGCCTGCATGCCGGCGGCAATAAGACTTTGCGCGCAACGCTGGCCAAAGTCGGCATCGTCATCAACGAGCAACACCCGCAGCGGCGGACTCTCTTCGGCGCCGGTCAGGCGATCAAGCGCATTGATCAGCCGACCAGCATCAACCGGTTTAGCGAAGTAGGCATGCCCGCCGCTGCGCACTGCGGCCAGCCGGGCCGCGAAATCGTCGCGCTGCGAGATGTAGATGACGGGAATCGGTGTGGATCGTTCGCGTTGCAGGGCCGCAATCGCTTCGGTGCCGGCCAGATCGCCGTTGGGGAAGACGACATCCATGATGATGGCTGCCGGATTGAGGGCGCGCACCACAGTCGCCAATCCTTCCAGGTCGCTCATCACATGGACATCGTAACCGAAGTGGCGGATCTGCTCGCTGAGCATTGGGGCGAAGGCGCGGTCATCTTCAACCAGAATGATCGCGCGGGGGCGACCATGTTGCTCGCGACTCGGCAAAGCGGCAATCGCTACCGGCAGGCGCTGCTCTGACTCTGGCGAAACAGGCGACGGTGGTGATGCAGCCGGTTCAGGCGCTGGCGGTGGGGATGGTTCGGCAGGCGGTGGTGACGCTGACGGCGCCGCAGCAGACGAGGTCAGGACGGTTGTGGCCCGGCCTTCGCGCGCCATACGCTGTAAGATGGCAATCTGTTGGGCCAGGTATTGACGGGCGGCAGCGTCGAGTGGCCGCTGGCGCTCAAGCCAGTCCTTCAGGCCCAGATCGATCTCACGCGCCACTGCGCCCAGGTCGGCGAAGCCAAACATTGCCGCCGAACCGGCCAGCCGATGGGCAAGCTGGCGCGCTTCAGCGCCGGCGGTCTCGTCCCAGTCGCTTTGTTCGAGCTGTTGCCACGCGGAGATGATCGCTTCCACCCGATCGCGGATTTGTGCCGCGTAACGTTGGCGGAGCGCCTCAAATTGTTCAGCGGGATCCGGTTTCATGGGCATGCTTCCAGATAGCTGCAATCTGACTGGCCAGCGTCATCGGATCAAACGGTTTCGAGATCACGTCGGTAGCGCCGAGCGCCAGGTACTGCTCGATTTCATGGCGCTGAACGCGCGCAGTCATAAAGATGACCGGCGTGTGCGTCAGCGCTGGCTTCTTGCGTAGTTCAGCCAGCGTGGTGGGGCCGTCCATCCCCGGCATCATCACATCGAGCAGGATGAGATCGGGCGCAAACGCTTCTGCCACTGCCAGCGCTTCGGCGCCCGAACTGCAAAGCTGTACGGTATAGCCGCCAACCGCTTCGAGCGCCAGTTGGGCGACCATCTGAATGTCGGGGTCATCTTCGACGAACAGAATCTTTTGCAACGTCGTCACGTCTCTCCTCCTCTGGTCAGACGCCGAGCGAACATTTCCGCAGCGACGATCTGGCCGGGCACCGCAACAGGACAGGTCATGATGCAGGCGATCGCTGCTCGTTGCTCGCGACGGTCTGCGACTGATCGAGCAACCGGCTCACGACGGTTAACAGTTCGGTATTGGAAGTGCGCGATTTGACCAGCGTGTATGTCACCCGACTGGCCAGTTCTGGATCGAGATCGCGCACCGAGAAGAGAATCACCGGCAACGACGGGCGCAGACGCTCGATCAACGGCAAGAGATCAATCCCGTTGCCATCAGGCAGATTCTGGTCGAGAATGACCAGATCAAACGACTGCGCAGACAGCGCTGCGCTTGCCTCGGCGGACGTGGCAGCCTGTTGCACATCGCCAACTTCGGCCAGCAGCATCTGGACGACCGCAACCACATCATTGTCGTCTTCGACGTGCAGGATACGCGGGCGCTGATTGCCCGCTCGGCGCGCGGCCCGGCGGAGCGACGCCAGCAATCGCTGTTGATCGATCGGCTTTGGGAGCCAGTCGACCACATTGATCACATCATCACTCAGCAGTTGCTCTTCGCCGGCCCGCGCCGAGATGACCACAATCGGCAGTCTGCTGGTGCGTTCCCGCGCCCGCAGCTCGCGAATGAACGCTTTGCCGTCTTCATGCGGCCATATCAGGTCGAGCGTCATCGCGTAATACGACTGCTCATTGAGCAGCGAGCGCGCTTCGTCGAGCGAATGAGCTAGATCGGTGGCGTAGCCGGCCTGTTGCAACATCAGCGCAATCAGGGCTGCGATGTCGGGATCGTCCTCGCACACCAGGATGCGCGGCGCGTTATACTGGACGGGTAGCGCTGGCAGCGCGCTGGTGTTCGGGCGATACTCGATCAGATCGACATAAAATGTGGTGCCGACCCCGGTCGCAGTGACGAAACCGATCTGACCGCCGTGCCGCTCGACTATCGCCCGACTGATACTCAGGCCGAGACCGGTGCCGCCCTGCTGGCGGGTGTTCGATGAATCGGCCTGAGCGAACTTCTGGAAGATCCATTCGCGAAACTCAATCGGTATCCCCGGCCCGTGATCGGTCACGGTCACCCGCACCCGGCCTTGCGGATCGCGGCCAATTGCGACCTCGACCTTGCTCCCGGCGGGCGAGAATTTCACTGCGTTTGAGATCAGATTGGTGAAGACCTGAGTCATCCGGTCAGGGTCAACGTAGACCTGCACTGAAGGCAGCGTGGCAGTCAGCTCGATGGTGACATCGTACTGTTGACCGAAGCCGCGATTGGCTTCGATCGTCTGGCGCACCAGATCATCGAGCGCGACCGGCTGCATCTTAAAGACCATCTTGCCCGACTCGATCTTCTCGATGTCGAGGATGTCGTTGATCAGGCGCACCAGCCGCTCGCTGTTCTTGAGCGCAATGTCGATCATGGTTGCCGCGCGCGGCGGCAGTTCACCGGCCACTCCACCGGCCAGCAGACCGAGTGAGCCGCGGATCGAGGTGAGCGGGGTGCGCAACTCGTGCGAAACCACCGCCACAAATTCATTCTTCATGCGCTCAACTGCGCGCCGCTCGGTCACATCACGGAAGAACCAGACTCGTCCGAAGTATTCGCCGGTGGCGCTGATCACTGGCGCGCTGTAGCGTTCAAAAGTGCGCCCATCTTTCAGTTCGATCTCGGTTTTCCCGGTCAATTGCGGATTGGCGTACAACTGCTCGATCTCGTTCCGCACCCGTTCCGGATCGCAGACCTGATCGAGCATTGCCTCCATACTGAGCGCGCACGACGTCTCGCCGATCGGGATGTCGCGCAGATTCCACAGTTCGCGGAAGCGACGGTTGGCGTAGAGACACCGTCGTTCGGGCGATACCACCAGCACGCCATCGGGCGAGGCTTCGGTCTGGCATTCAAGCAGCGTTTTCTGAAAGTGCAATTCCTGCTCGGCCTGGCGACGCGCGGTAATATCGTGAAAACTGGCGACCGCGGCATAGACGCGCCCCTGCTCATCGCAGAGCGGCTGCGAGTTGATCGAGATCCAGGTCAGCTCGCCGTTTGGTTTATGCACCCCCATAATCACATCTTTGAGCGATTTGCCGGTGGTGAGCGACACCATCACCGGGTGCTCCTCGCCGGGGAAGGGGCTGCCATCCTCACGAATGGCGCGCCAGCGCGGATCGAAGCTGGTGCGACCGATGATCTGGTCATAGCTGAGGCCAAGAATGCGCTCGGCGCTGGCGTTGCAGGTCTCGATCTGGCCGCGCTGGTTCATCACCACAATCCCCTCGCTCATCGCCGTGATCACCGAGCGGTAGCGCGTTTCACTGGCGCGCAACTCCTCTTCGCTCTGCTTGCGCGCAGTGATGTCAAACCGAACCGCTAGGTATCGCTCAGGTTTGCCATCTTCGCCAATGAACGGCACGATGGTGGTGTCAACCCAGAACAAACGCCCGTCTTTGGCCCGGTTGCATATCTCGTTGCGCCAGATCTTCCCTGCGGTGATCGTCTGCCACAGCTCGGCAAAGAACTCCGGCGGATGCACCCCTGATTTGAAGATGCGATGATCTTGCCCAATCAATTCATCGGCCCGGTAACCGGTAATCTGGCAAAACTGCTCATTGACTTCGAGAATGCGTCCTTCGGGATCGGCAATCGATAGAATGGCCGATTGATCGAGCGCGTTCATCACGTCGCGGCTCTCTTTGAGCGCAGCGCGGAGCGCGCGTTCCATGTCCTTCTGGCGTGTGATGTCCGATTCGATGGCAATAAAGCGCGCCAGGTTGCCCTGCTCGTCATACACCGGCGAGATGGTAATCGCCAGCCAGTACGGTCGCCCCTGTTTGGTGTAATTGATAATCTCGGTTTTAATCGACTCGCCGCTGCGAATAGCCTGACTCATCGCCGCGATCGCTTCCGGATCAGAATCAGGCCCCTGCAAAATATCGCCCGGTTTGCGCCCACGCACTTCGTCGAGGGTATACCCAGAGATGCGAGTGAAAGCGTCATTGACCCATTCGATCAGACCAGATCGATCGGTAATAATCACGGCATTGTCAGTCGAACGCGCCACCAGCGAGAGCATCTGCAACCATTCCGCCTCGCGGCGCGCGCTGCGGGCGAATGGTTGCACCACGAAAAGGCCGCCAACGGTGAGCAGGAGCAGGATCATGCCCAGCACGCCGGCCTGGATGAGCATGATCTGTTCGCGTAGACTCTGGCTGGTGAGCAGTAGCGAAGCGCGCGCTCCGGCAAGCCCGGTTTGCAGGGTAACCAAATTGGTCTGAACGGCGCGCAAGTCGGGGTTGTCGCGACTCAATCGTTCGCTGGGCGTTTCAATGAGTTGATTGACATAAAAAATATATCGTTCGAGAGCGGGCGTCAGAGCGCCAAACATTGGCTCGGCAGCGCTTGCCTGCAAAGGCAGGTGAGTCTGCTGCAACTCATCAACAAGGGTGCGCAATTCAGCCCGGATCGAAGCCGCCTGCGCCGCATTGGCAAAGAGCGCCAGTTCGCTGGTGAGCAGGGCGGTTTGCTGACTGCGAATCTGCTGCCGACTGGTCAATTCGAGCAGATCATCGTAGCGCGAGAGGCGCAGGGTTGCCATTGCCAGCACGGCATAGCCGACGATTGCCAGCGCAGCTATGAGAATGAGACCGCCCAGATAGGTGCGGGTCAGGCGTTGAATGGGCGATGGGGGTTGCATCGTCACACCCTTTCACGAGGCACTGCCGGCAGTGTGAACCAGAACGTGGCTCCTTCGCCAGGAGTGGAAGTGACATCGATCGTGCCGCCATGAGCAATCACGACTTTGCGGGTGATCGCCAGGCCAAGACCGACGCTTTTTTCGCCGCCGGTCGGTTTGGCTGAGAGCCGACTGAAGACTTCAAACAGGCGGCTGCGCTCTTCGGGACTGATCCCTGGGCCTTGATCGCTGACGGCGAATTTCCACCAATCGCCATCGCATTCAGCGCTAACCCTGATAATGCTGCCGGGCGGCGAGAACTTGACCGCATTCGAGATCAGGTTGTCGAGGATTTGTCGCAATCTGAGCGGATCGGCATAAACGACCCCGCTCACAGGCGTAGTCAGAATAATCTGCGTCTGTTTGGGGTTGGCCAGTAACCGGTGTCGGCTAATCGTTTCGTCGAGCAGCGGTTCGACTTCCACCGGTTCAGGGCAGATGGTGACAGTGCCGTTTTCAATCTGGCTCAAGTCTAGCAGATCGTTGAGCATTGCCAGCATGTGCTCGGTCTGGCGATAGATGTCATCGAGCATGCGCTGCCGCTCTTCCGGAGGGCGCTGCAACTGAGGATTGCGCAGGATAGCTGCCATCATCTGCACGATCGCGACCGGATTGCGCAGATCATGCGCTACCATGCCTAACAGATTGTTTTTCCAGACCGACAATCGCCGCAATTCCTCGTTTTGCTGCTCGAGCAGTTCTTTTTGCGCAGCCAGTTGCGATACCAGGTGCCCCTTCTCGACAATCACCGACAACTGCTCGGCAATCTGCATATAGCGAACGACGTGCTCGGCGGTGTAGGTATTGGGCTGAGCGCTAGAAAAGAAGATGAAACCAACCGGAACGCCGTTGGCAATCAGCGGACAGGTCAGCGATGAGCGGATGCCCTCATTGACGATCAGGCGCGTCGACTCCGATTCGGGTTTACGGCGCAGGTAGCGCACCAGATCATTGATGATGCGCGGCTGACCGGTGCGCAGAATGCTTTCAAGACTGCTGCCGGCCATGGCTGCGGCATAGCCGCGCTTGAGATGCACTGTGGGCAAACTGGTGCGCGCCCAGCGCGCGCGCAGCACCCGCCCGCCATCTTCGAGCAGCGCAAAGCCGATGCGGTCGTAGGGTATCACATCGCGAAAATCGTTGTAGACCCCATCGAGGATTTCGTCGAGCATCAGGCCGGCATTGATCCGGGTGGTAATCCGGTGCAGGGTTTCAATCTCGCGCTGCCGACGGGCCAGGCTGCGGGCCAGTTCGCGCAGCGAGACGGCCAGTCGTTGCAATCGCGCATCGTTGCTCTCCAGGGCGGGAATCTCCACTGCAAAGTCGCCATCACGCAGATGCTCAGCCACCTCTGCCAGACGCTCAATTTCATCTGCCGACTGCTCGATATCGATTGCCATGGCGAAGCTCCTCTGATTGACTGCGACCTCATTAACCTTCATTATACGTCGTCACCCTTTCCGTAGCATTGCATTCTGCTCACAATGCGGCGCAGTTATGAAATCGTCACATGAGATGGCGCTGGTTGCCAGCATAACGCTCCATCTGGTCGTGTACTGGCTGCAACTATTTGCTACAATTGGGATAACGCAAGCGCCCACCTTGCGTTGAGGAGTGATATGACGAAGCTATCAACAGCCTCTGATCCGCTGACCGGTTCCCGCAGCTTCCTGTTCCTGCTATGTGCCTGGGTAGGGGTAGCAGGCTGCTGGCTGTGGGTTGCGCCGGATGCATCGCCCTGGTCGTGGTTTTGGCTGAACCTGCTCTTCATACTGTTTCACAGCGCATTTGGCCTGCGGTTGATCAGACGAGCGCAGCAGCAGACGCGATTGCATCACCAAATGAGTCATCTCTTTCATGTGGTGGATCGACTGGCGGGAAGTGATCTGCCGTCGCCGCAGTTTGAGCAGGAAACCTGCCGGTCGATTGGCGAGCGCCTGGACTTGCGACTGGTCTGGCTTGGGATGATCGATCCAGAGTCTTCACAGGTGCAACCGGTAGCCTGCTGGGGGCCGGCGAGCGGGTATCTCGATCAGATCCAGATCCTTCTCAACGATCGCCAGCTCGGACGTGGCCCGACCGGCGCCAGTCTGCAATCGGGGCAGCCGCGGGTATCGAGCAATATCGCAACCGATCCGGTCATGCAGCCGTGGCGCGCTGCGGCGCTGGCGCATGGGTTGCTCTCCTCGGCGGCATTGCCGCTCCAGATTGATGGGCGCGTGATCGGCACGATCAATCTCTATGCTGGGCGGACGCATGCATTTACCGCCAGTCTGATTGAAGAGGGTATGCTGCTTGCCGGCCTGATCGCCCGCGCCATCGAGGCGCGCCGTCGGATCGCCGAGCGCGATCAGGCGCAGGTGCTGCTGGTGCAGAGCGAAGCGCGCTTTCGTCGGCTGGCCGAGCAGGCGCAAGACATCATCTTTCGGTATGCGCTGACACCGTTGCCAAGGCTCGACTTCGTCAATGCTGCCGTGTTCGAGGTGCTTGGCTATAATCCGAGCGAACTATTGCAGCGCAAGCCGATCGCCGACATCATCGATGCGGCGCAATCTACCAGCTTCGAGCGTCTGCTCCCGCAAGGCCGCGGTCAGCAACTGTTGCATGCCCGGCGTCGTGATGGTCGTTTGGTCTGGCTGGATGTGCGCTTCGTTGTTGTCGATGGGGTCGTCGAAGGGATTGCGCGCGATGTCACCACCCAGGTCGAGGCGGCAGCCCGCCTTGCTCGCTACGAGCTGTTGAGCCAGTATGCGCGCGATATTGTCTTGTTCGTGCGCGCCAGCGATGGGCGGATTCGCGAAGCGAACGTCGCCGCCGAGCGCGCGTATGGCTATCGGCGGGAAGCACTCTGCGCGCGGACGATCTACGATCTGCGCGCGCCGGAGACGCGCGCCGAAGTTGGTCAGCAGATGGCGCAGGCCAATACAACGGGGATTCTGTTTGAAACTGTCCATATGCGCAGTGATGGCAGCCGGTTTCCGGTAGAGGTAAGCTCAGTCGGCGCTGACATCGAAGGCGAGCGGGTCTTGTTAAGTGTCATTCGCGACCTTACCGAGCGGCGCCAGGCGCAGGCTGAGATCGAGCGGTTGCGGGCAGCGCTGGAGGCAACTGCGCAGGCGATTGTGATCACTGATATGCACGGGGTGATTGAATGGGTGAATCCGGCCTTTGCCAGTCTGACCGGCTATAGCGCAACTGAGGCAATCGGTCAGTCTACCCGTATCCTCCGTTCAGGCCAGCACGATCGTGACTTTTACGCCCGCCTCTGGCGCCAAATCCTGAGCGGTCAGACGTGGCGCGGGGAGATCATCAACCGCCGCAAGGACGGAACATTGTATACGGAGGAGATGACCATTACCCCCGTGAAGCTCAATGGCGAAGCGATCAGCCATTTCATTGCGGTAAAGCAGGATATTACCGAGCGGGTGCAGCGCGAGCGGCAGCAGGCGTTTTTGAATGAGTTGTCTGAAGCGATGCGCGCCGCTCGTAATCGCGCCGAATTGACGCGGATTATCATGCGCCAGATTGCTGCGGTTGTTCCCGCTCAGGCGCTCGTCTTGTGGCAGGAAACGGCTCATGGCTGGCAGATCGAGTATGCCTGCGGCGAGATGACCCGGTTTGACTGGCTGTCCAGGCGGGTGCCGGAGGTGATAGCGCATGCCGTCTCGCTGCCGTGGTGGCATGAGACGGTAACCTGCGGCAACAATGATCAAGCTGAGCTGATCATTGTGCCAGCGCGTTGCGCTGATTGCGAGCCAGGCCATGCCTGCGGCGCGATCGTGATTGTCAATGCTGCACCGCTGCCGCCATCGGTTATCGACTTGCTCGTCGCTGCTGCCGATCGGGTTGGCAATGCCCTCCACCGCGCGGCGCTGTTTGAGCAGATTCAGCAAGCGAACGCTGAATTGCGCGCCGCGTATGACGCAACGATCGAAGGTTGGGCGCGCGCGCTCGATCTGCGCGATCACGAAACGGAAGGCCATTCGCGGCGCGTCACCGAGCTGACCGTTCGCATCGCCCGGCACATGGGCTTCAACGATGACGAACTGGTGCATATTCGCCGCGGGGCATTGCTCCACGATATTGGCAAAATTGGCATTCCTGACTCCATCCTCAACAAGCCCGGCCCGCTCAACGACGAAGAGTGGGCGATCATGCGCATGCATCCGACACTGGCCTACGATCTCCTCCATCCGATTGCCTTTCTGGCGCCGGCCATCGATATTCCCTGGTGTCATCACGAAACGTGGGATGGAACCGGCTATCCGCGCGGATTGCGTGGCGAGCACATCCCGCTGGCAGCGCGTATTTTCGCGGTGGTCGATGTCTACGATGCGCTGACCAGCGCTCGTCCCTATCGTCCGGCATGGTCATCCGAGCGCGCGCTCAACTATATTCGCGAACAGGCCGGTCGTCAGTTCGATCCGAAGGTCGTTGAAGTCTTTATGGCTGTGATGGCAGCCGATCAGGCCACACCCGCACTGCTGGCCAAGGAAGGCATTGACAATGCTTGAACGCTGTATTACCGATGTTAAACTGAGTAAGATCGATTACCAGCAATCGGCGCCCGTGTTGCAGGCGCGTCTGTTCGATCTTGAGCAAATGCTGATCGAGGCCGGTATTCCAACCATCTTCGTCTTTGAGTGATGGGCGGGCACGGCCAAGGCGCGCACTATTGCCACGCTGACCCGTCGCCTCGATCCGCGAGGCTTCCGTGTTCATTCCATTACGCCGCCCCGCACGTATGAGCAACAGTATCCGTGGCTCTACCGCTTCTGGCTGAAAGTGCCCAGCTATGGGCAGATGAACTTCTTCGATCGCTCGTGGTATCGTGAATTGCTGGCGGCGTATACGACCAATGGCGACCGTGATCAGTGGCGCGCGCGTTGCGAAGACGCTGTCATCTTCGAGCGTCAGTTGGCCGATGATGGCGCCTTGATCCTCAAGTTCTGGCTGCACATCACCAGAAAACAGCAATCGCGGCGGTTCGCCAAACTACTGGCCGATCCCCTCAACGCCTGGCGGGTAACCGAAGAGGATCGCTGGCAGAATCGTCACTACAAGAAGGTGTACCGCGCCGTTGAGGAGATGCTGACGCGCACCGATACCGCGTTTGCGCCCTGGCATATCATTCCGGCAGCCGATAAACGCTATGCGCGCCTCAGCGTGTTGCAGATCATTGTCAGCGCGCTTGAAGGGCGGCTCAATGTCACCGCTGCCGATCGCGGCGTTAGCATCGACGACAGCGGGGCCGCGCTGCGTCGTTTCTACGTTGCCCGCCGCCTGCCGGATCAGATGAATGCTGATCGGGCAGTGTCGGTTGTTGCGCTGCCTGAAACCAGTCCCCAATCCGCGATGATGCCGGTCGTAACGCCGGTAGCGCCAATCGCGCCGGCGCCGCTGCTGCGCGCCGCCAGTCCGTTGCAGCGGGTCGATCTGAGTTTGCGAATCGATGATGATGAGTACCATCAGGAATTGAAGCGCCTGCAAGCCAAACTCTATCTGCTCGGCCTGCAAGTCTATCATCAGAAACGTCCGGTAGTGCTCGTCTTTGAAGGATGGGATGCCGCCGGTAAAGGAGGCGCGATCCAGCGTCTGACCGCCGAACTCGATCCGCGCGCCTATACCGTGCATGCGATTGCTGCTCCGGCTGGCGACGACAAAGCGCGTCATTACCTCTATCGCTTCTGGCGTCGGTTGCCGCCGCGCGGCCAGTTCGCCGTCTTCGATCGTTCCTGGTATGGTCGGGTGCTGGTCGAGCGGGTAGAAGGTTTTGCTCGACCAGATGAGTGGCGCCGCGCCTACGCCGAGATCAATCAGTTTGAGCGTCAACTGGTCGATTTCGGCACCATCATCGCCAAGTTCTGGATGCATATCAGCCCCGAAGAGCAGTTGCGACGTTTTGAAGCGCGACAACACGTGCCATATAAAGCCTGGAAGCTGACCGACGAAGACTGGCGCAACCGCGAGAAGTGGCCGGCGTACCTCGAAGCGGCTGATGAGATGCTGCTGCGCACCAGCACGCCGTTTGCGCCGTGGACGATCGTCGAAGCCGAGGATAAGAAATATGCCCGGATAAAGGTGCTGCGCGTGACTGTGGCTGCGCTTGAGGCTGAGCTGGGCGCAGTGCAGTTGTAGGATGAACCAATGATGCGTAACTTGCCGCAATGGCTCTGGTGGATCGGCGCGATCATTGCCGGATTGATCATCAGCGTAGCGCTGGAAACGCTGCTTGGTCCCGGCGGCGGCGGCATGGGCATTGCCCTCAGCGTGTTCGGCGGCGGCGTGGTGGCCCACTGGCGCCAGCGCGCCGCCATCTCGTGCCGGATCGATGGCCCGCGCCTGCGGCCATTGCAGGTCAGCGCCTTCGCGCTGATGGCGCTGGGTGTGCAGTGGTATCACTGGCAGGGGAAAGGCGCAGTGGCAACGCTCAGCGCAGCATGGCCGCCTCTCGGCGCCACCTGGATCCCGCTCGCGCTCGTGATCGGCGGGGTGGGCTGGCTGGCGTTGCTCAGCGTGGGCAACGATTGCCGCGATCAACAACTGCTCGCCGCAATGGGCGAGAGCGGGTCAGCGGAATCTGAATAACCTCGGCGCGATTCGTAGCGCGGCATGCCTGCGACAACTTTCCCGATCTAAGGTACAATACGCCCATCCGCCGGTTTGAATAGCTCGCAACGCCTATGAACACGATCTGGCATGCTCTTGAAGCGCAGGCAGAACGTCAGCCCGACCGGATGTTGCTTCGCTTTGCTGATCGGGAATGGCGCTATGCCGAAGCAGTAATGCTGGCCCGGCGCGCTGCCGGCGTCTTCGCCGATCTCGGCGTGAAGCCGGGCGATCGAGTAGCCCTGATGCTCGGCAATACGCCCGATTACCTCTGGGCATGGTTTGGGTGCGCCTGCCTCGGCGCGGTGACGGTGCCAATCAACATCCATCTCAAGGGGGATACGCTCGGCTACATCCTTGCCCACGCCGGCGCAACCGTTGTGGTTGCCGAAGATCATTTGATTGAGCGGATCGTTGTCGCGCGCGATCAGGCACCGGCGCTGCGCCATCTGATCGGGCGCAATACCGATTGGAGTGCCCGTCTGAACAGCGCATCCCCGGCGACCCCATCGCCGGGCAATGCCACCGATCTGCACAGTATTCTCTACACGTCAGGCACCACCGGCCCGCCCAAAGGGGTGATGCTCAGCCATGCGGCCTATCTCCACTCAGCCGCGCTCTTCGCCGATGTCATGATCGGCGCGACCGCCGATGATGTATTCGGCACCAGTTTGCCGCTCTTCCACATCAACGCCCAGGCCCATACCGTGCTGCCGGCGATCCACCTCGGCACGACTATCGCGCTGATCGAACAGTTCAGCGCCTCGCGCTACTGGCGGCAACTGGCCGATCTGGGCGCGACGATCTGCAATCTGCTCGCAGCGATGATCCCCATCCTGATGAAGCAACCGCCGTCGCCTGACGATCGCACTCATCGGGTGCGGATCGCGGCGTGCGCGGCGACGCCGCCCGATCTCTGGCGCGCGTTCGAGGAGCGGTTTGGACTGACCATCATCGAAGGGTATGGCCTGACCGAAACCACCGGATTTTGCGTCGCCAATCCGCGCGCTGCGGTGCGGGTCGGCACGTTCGGCACAGCGATGCCGGGGTTCGAGCTAGCCGTGTTTGGCCCCGACGACACGCCCGTGCCTGCCGGCACGCCCGGTGAGATTGTCATTCGTCCGCAACGCGATCATGTGATGATGCTGGGCTACTATCGTCAGCCCGAGCAGACGGCAACCGCGCTGCGCGGCGGCTGGTTCCACACCGGCGATCTGGGCAAACTTGATGAAGCTGGTTATGCGATCTTCATCGACCGGCTCAAACAGTCGATCCGGCGGCGCGGCGAAAATATCTCCTCGTGGGAAGTGGAACGAGCCGTCAATGCGCATCCGGCAGTGCTTGAGAGCGCGGCGGTCGGCGTGCCGAGCGAGCTGGGCGAGGAAGAGGTCAAAATCGTGGTGGTGCTTCGTCCCGGCGCGACGCTGACGCCCCTGGAGCTGGTGCAATGGTGCGAAGAGCGGCTGGCCTATTTCGCGGTGCCGCGCTATGTCGAGTTTCGCGCCAGCCTGCCCAAGACGGCCACTGAACGGGTTGAGAAGTACAAACTCAAAGCCGAAGGGGTAGGCAATGCCTGGGATCGGGAAGCAGCCGGCTACAGGCTCCGACGTTCGTAGGATCACTCTCCTGAGCGGGGATTGCTTCACTGCGCGCGGCGCACTACAGCAGAGAGATAGGCAGGGGAAAAGCGCTCACTCCTGTCTCCGCCTGCATCATTGCGCGCCGTCGCAAGAAGGGTGCGTCTGGCTACATCCGCAGCGGCGAGCGCTGATTCGCCGCTGCGGATGCGATCACGGATGCAGACCAGCGAAGGTCAATCCGGTGGTCTCAGCGAAGCCGCACATCAGGTTCATGCATTGCACTGCGCTGCCTGCCGCTCCCTTCATCAGGTTGTCAATCGCGCAAATGCTCACAATCCGGCCTGTGTCCGGCTCATACGCAAACCCGATGTCGGCGTAGTTGGCCCCGGCCAGAATCTTCGGTTCAGGGTAGCGATAGATTCCCTGTCGCTCTTTGACGATCCGTACAAACGGTTGCTCGCGGGCGAAGGCGCGATAGGCCTGCCAGAGGTCTTTCTCGCTCAGATCGCGCGCGGCGAAGGCATGCACAGTTGCCAGCGCTCCGCGCACCAGCTCGATGGCGGTAATCGACATGTGCACATTGCGCAGACCGGTGATCTGCTCAACTTCGGCCAGATGGCGATGCCCGACCGGCGCAAACGAACGCACGGCGCCCGATCGTTCCGGGTGGTGGCTGGCCTCGCTGGCCGTCGCGCCGCCCTCTGATGAGCCAACTTTGACGTCAGCGATAATTGGCCGGTTGACATCGATCAGATCGGCCTGAACCAGGGGCAGCAGCGCCAGGTTGGTGGCCGTGGCATTGCAGCCAACTCCGCTCGCATACCGGGCGCCGGTGAGCGCGGCCCGGTTGACTTCCGGCAGGCCGTATACGAAGCGCTCCAGCCACGCCGGCGCCGGGTGGGGCTGACCGTACCATTGCTGGTAGACCGCCGGATCGCGCAGGCGAAAGTCTGCCGAGCAATCGATGATCCGCTCGGCGAGCGTTGCGTAGCGCTCGATCGCCTGCGCTGCTTCCCCATGGGGCAGCGCCAGAAAGAGCAGATCGCACGGCGCCAGCGTGTCGGGATGCGTAAACTGGAGATTGGTGCGTCCGCGCAGATTGGGATGGATCTGGTAGATGTAGCGCCCGGCGTTCCGCGCGCTGGTGGCCTGAACGATCGTCACCTGGGGATGATCGAGCAGCAGGCGCAGCAGTTCGCCGCCTACATACCCGCTCGCGCCCACGATACTGACCCGCAGAGTCATAACTGCTTCCTCTTCATCACAACGATCAGCGGTAGCCAGTGCCGCTTATCCTCGCCCACGCCCTACCTCCAGCAGGTAATCGATAATCCGCGCCGGAATGTCTACCCCGGTCGTGTCGATACTGTTGCGAAACTCCATAGTGTAATTGACCTCATTCACCAGCAATTCCCCGTCCGGCGTCTCCAGAATATCGATCGCCACTACGCCGCCGCCGACCGCATGCGCTGCCCGAACACTCAGATCGGCCAGTTCCGGCGTGACCGGGCAATTGGTGGCGACACCGCCGCGGGCCGTGTTCGTGATCCAGTGCGCGCTGGTGCGGTAGATGGCGCCGATGCACTCATCGCCGATCACGAAGCTGCGGATGTCGCGGCCAGGCTTGTTGATGTATTGCTGGATGTAGAAGATCGAGTGCTGATAGTTGCCCAAGACGTCGCGATGTTCAAGAATGGCTTCGGCGGCGTCGCGATCGTTGATCTTGCTCACCATTCGCCCCCATGACCCGATCACCGGCTTGAGCACCACCGGGTAGCCGAGTTGCTCCATCGCTTCCAGCGCGCTTTCTGGCGTAAACGCCAGCAGACAGCGCGGCGTGGGCACGCCGGCGTGGATCAGGGCCTGCGTGGTCAGGAATTTGTCGCCGCAGGTCAGCGCAACCTGATAGGTGTTGACCGTGGGCACGCCAGCATCGTTCAGGATTTTGAGCATGTAGAGAGCGCGGCTGTGCTGGATCGCCCGCTCGAGCACAACATCGAACGGGTAACTGGTGGTGTGGAGGTCGAAAATCTGCTCGCGGTCGTCGATTTTGACATAATCAAGACCGCGACGTTCTAATTCCTGGAAGAGCAGCTTTTCTTCAGCGCGGATGCGCGAACAGAGTACGGCAATGCGCATAGTGGTGACTCCTCAGATGGCGAGGCGCTTGCTCGCCTGATACTTATCGATACTCTCGTTGGCCAGATTTCTTATTGCCGATCTGGTCGAGGAAGCGCGAAGGATTCCTCGACCAGATCGACTACCGACTGGCGCCATCGGTTCTTACTCACCCCAATCCTCTTCGACTTCGGGAGCCAGCGCGAGGCTGGGCGGATCGAGACTGATCACTTCTAACTCGGCGCCGCAGTCGGGGCAGGCAATAATCTCGTTCGCCATCGTTCCTGCCGGGAGCGTGATCTGGGCAGCGCATTCAGGGCATTCGGCAATCATCGCATTGCTCCTCTCGCTTATTCGCCCCAATCCTCTTCAACCTCAGGCGCCAGCGCGAGGGTCGGCGGATTGAGACTGACGACTTCCAGTTCAGCGCCACAATCCGGGCAGGCGATAATTTCACTCTCCAGTGTGTTGGCCGGGAGCGTGATCGGAGCGACACATTCAGGGCATTCGGCAGTCATTGGTCGTATTCCTTTCCGTTCTATGCAGTCAATTGTTCCATCAACGCATCCGCGACTTCGCGGGTGGTGGCATCACCACCCACGTCGGGCGTGCAAATCATCTGGGCGGCGACTGCCGCCATGGCCTGGCGGAGCCGGGCTGCCGCCTGAGGCCGGTTGATCCACTCGAGCAACATCACGACGCAATTCAGCGCCGCAGTTGGATTAGCGATCCCGCGTCCGGCGATGTCGGGGGCCGCGCCATGCACCGGCTCGAAGAGCGCGCGCCCCTGACCGAGGTTGCTGCTGGCCGCAACTCCCAGACCGCCGCCGTGGATGCAGGCGATGTCGGACAGAATATCGCCAAACAGGTTGGTCGTGACGATCACGTCAAACCGTTGCGGTTGCGCGGCCAGTTGCATGGCGGCCACGTCAACCAGCCGCTCTTCAAAGATTAGTTCGGGATAGTCGGCTGCGACCTCGAAGGCTACCGCGCGGAAGAGGCCGTCACTCACGCGCAGCACATTGGCCTTATGCACAATCGTGACCCGCCCCGGCCTGCCGATGGCCTGACGGGCGCGGGCCAGCTCGCAGGCAGCGCGGACAATGCGGGCCGAGGCGGCGCGGGTGATCACCCGTTCGGCAATCGCGGTGGCGCCATCATCTTCCAGCCGCTCGCGCCCGCTATACAGCCCTTCGGTATTTTCCCGCACCACGACCAGATCGACATTCGGACCGATGGTGGGGCGAATGTTGGCGTAGAGATCAAGCGCGCGCCGCAGCTCGACAATTGGGCTGCGATAGCCGGGCACCGGATGGCTCGGCGAAGCCACGGCGCCGAACAGAATCGCCGTTGCCTGGCGCGCGGCGGCCAGCGTTTCTGCCGGCAGCGCTGCGCCGGTGCGCTGGAACACGCCCCAACCAGCCTCGGCTTCAATCAGGCTCAGATCGGGGGCCAGCGCGCGCAACGCCGCCGTCGCAACCGCCATCACCTCTGGGCCGATGCCGTCACCGGGAATGACACAGATCTGCATCACGCCACCTCTCCCGGGAAGCGCCCATGCGCGCGGTAGAACGGCACGATCCCGCCTGCCGCCCAGACTTCGCGCAGAAAGAGCGGCGGCGGCGGAAGCTGGATCACCCGCCCCGTAGCTGTCGTGATCTGGCCCTGCTCAAGATTGAGCGTCACCTCGTCGCCATCGGCCAGTTCACCGGTCAGATCGGCGGTAAAGCAGGGGATGCCCAGGTTGAGCGCATTGCGGAAGAAAATGCGGGCAAACAGCGGCGCAATGATCGCGCCGATGCCCACCATGCGCAGCGCCAGCGGCGCATATTCGCGCGAGCTGCCGCAACCAAAATTCTTGCCGGCGACGATAATATCGCCTGGTCGGACGTTGGCGGCGAAGTCGGGACGATGCTCGATAAAGGGATAGCGCCGCAGTTCACTCTCATCTTTCAGCATATACGGCGCGTAGCGACCGGGCACAATCTGATCGGTATTGATATCAGCGCCAAACAACCAGACGCGAGCCATGACAATCCTCTCTTTCTGCTGCTAGTGGCCGGTTCCTGCCGGCTGCCCTTCCATCACCGCGCGCGGATCGGTCAGATACCCGGTCAGGGCGGTGGCTGCCGCCACCGCAGGCGAGGCGAGATAGATCTGCGCTTCCGGGCTGCCCATGCGGCCCCGGAAGTTGCGATTGCCGGTAAACAGACAGACCTCGCCGGGCGCGAGCACGCCCATGTGGCGACCGATGCACGCGCCGCACCCCGGCGTGCCGATCGTCGCCCCCGCCGCCAGCAGCGTGGCCAGGGTGCCGTCGCTGGCCGCGCGCTGCAAGGCCTGCGCGCTGGCCGGCACGACGATCATGCGCACTCCTGGCGCGATCCGCCGTCCGGCCAGAATCTGCGCAGCAACGGCCATATCTTCATAGTGCCCGTTGGTGCAGGTGCCGAGATAGACCACATCAACCGCCACCCGCCCCAGATCGCTCAGATCGGCGACATTGTCAACATAATGCGGCGCTGACACTTGCGGTTCAAGCTGGTCGAGATCAATCTCAACCACCTGCTGGTACTGCGCATCTGGCTCGACGGTCGGCAGCAGCGGGCCGCTCACGTCCAGTCCAGCCGGTGGAATGATGCCCGCCTTCGCGCCCATCTCGATCGACAGGGTGGCCAGAGTCATGCGTTCCATCACGCTCAGCCGCTCGACACCATGCCATTCCAGCGCCGCATAGGTTGCGCCATCAGCGCGCAGCAGCCGGGCCGCGCGCAGCGCCAGGTCTTTCGGGCCAACCCCAAACCCAAACTCGCCCCGCGCCCGCACCACAATCGTCTCAGGCACGCGCAGCCAGGTCTTGCCGGTCGCCAGCGCGAGCGCAATGTCGGTGCTGCCCATGCCGGTGCCAAACGCCCCAATGCAGCCATAGGCCGTGCTATGGCTATCGCTGCCCAAAATCAGCATACCCGGCTGAGCCAATCCCTCTTCCACCAGCACCGGATGCGAAATACCGCGGCCAACATCGAACAGATGGGGAATGCCTTGCGCGCGCGCCCAGCGCCGCACCTCCTGCTGTTTTTCAGCGGTCTGCACGCTGGCCGCCGGCGCCACATGGTCGATCACGACAGCGACCCGCTGCGGGTCCCAGACCCGTTCAGCGCCCAGTTCATCGCGCAAAATGCGGATGATGCCGGGAGCCAGACTATCATGCACCATCACCAGATCGACATTAGCCGTCATCACATCACCGGCGCGCGCGGTTCGCCCGGCGACGCGGCTCAGAATCTGCTCGCTCATGGTTGCCATTGATGATTCCTCCCGTTATTCGGCGTAGCTGTAGAGAATCTCGTCAATCATTGCGCCATCGAGTTCGTGCTCGTCACCGAGCGCCTTGATGCGGGCAGCAGCAGCGCGGGCCTGCGCTTCGCTCATTGTGATGCCCAGCTCGCGGGCGCGCTCGGCGACTGCATGCCAGCCCACCAGCCGATGGGCGATGGCGATAGTGCGCTGGCGGCCAAACAGACTGGGGTCGAGCACTTCGTAGCTGCGCGGATCGGCCAGCACTGCCTTGGTGTGCATCCCCGCTTTGTGATGAAACGCCGTGGGGCTGGTGATGCACTGATTGAACGGAATCTCGATCCCCAGCATCGTCGCCACGGTTTCATCAATCTTCGGCAGCAGATCGAGCCGGTAACGCTGCACCCGCGCCGGATCCACACTGGCCAGCCGCGCAATCATGCCGCTCAGGCTGGCAATCCCATTGCGCTCGCCGATACCGAGCACCGTCACATCGAGATGGGTCGCGCCCGCTTCCGCAGCGCAGAAGGTATTGGCGATCGCGCAGCCGCTATCGTTGTGACCATGAAATTCGATGTCGCACTGCACTTCGGCGCGCACGGCGCTCACCACCTCGTAGACCTGGCGCGGCGTGGCGATGCCCACCGTGTCGGCGAGGCCGATCCGCTGCGCCCCCATCGCGTCAACTGCGCGATACATCCGGATCAGATCGGCCAGATCGGTGCGGAAACTGTCTTCGCACGAAAAGCGCACCTCGATGTCGTGATCGCGCAGGTAGGAGATCACCCGTTCTGCTTCGGCCAGAATCTCGCTCAGACTGCGCCCGTGACTTACCGCGCGCAGCGGTTCAGAGGTGGCAAAGAGCAGATTGGCGCCCTGCGCGCCGTGTTCAACGGCGAGACGAGCATCGGCCATGTGGCAGCGGATATGGGTGAGGACGCGGGCCCGCAGACCGCGGCGGGCGATGGTGGCGAGGTCGCGCGCGCTCTGAGGCGAGGCGGCGGGGGAGGTGAGTTCAATATACTCCACGCCGAAGGCGTCGAGCATGTCGGCAATGGCAATCCGTTGAGCGGTTGTAAACCGGGCGCTGGCGAATTGTTCGCCTTCGCGCAGGGTGGTATCGACAAAAAACAGGCGCTCAGGCAATGGCATACGTGATCACCTCTCTCACCTGACATGAGCCAAAGAGTTCAGGCCGGCAATAGCGGGGGGTGAAGGCAATCGGGCTGATCGTTGGCAACCGTTTCATACGCTCCTCCACAGGCAAACAATTGACCCGGCGCACCATTGGTCTGGTGAGCCGGGCCTTGTCTCTTTCACACCGCAGACAAGCGGGACTAACCAGACCATCCGTCCGGCTTCTTCGCGCGCTTGTTCTGCTTGGCGAATACGTTTCTCATAGCGAACAGACTATACCAGAACTTGACGGGTGTGTCAAGCGACGCCATCCAGGTCATTGCGCGGGCGCGGGCGAGGGTTGCACCACAAAGGCACGAAGGGTTCGCTGGTGGATGATGCACCACAAAGGCACGAAGGCACAAAGGGTTCGCTGGTGGATGGCAGTGCGCGGGCGCGCCAGCGCCCGCAGCAA